>ADJS01003607.1_pt1 | contig 29807 bp, 20 predicted proteins | sample 268128 | NCBI WGS metagenome assembly ADJS01 (sample SAMN00007486, study PRJNA43253) | human gut metagenome | isolation source: feces sample TS28 | reverse complement strand
CGATTCGCCAACAGGCCATCGAGGAAAACGTTCTTGCGATTCGCACGGATTCCGCGAACAGGCGCGTTGTGGCGGAAACTACTAGGCGGCTCAGTGCGCTCACGGTTGGAGAGCTTGCATATTTGGCAGGCCCGGATTCCTCCACATCCGACCGCGAGGCACTTATGTGGATCGCGATGTGCCGTTATTACGCAATCGTCGGGGAATTCGCCGGCGAAGTACTTAAAAAGCATTATCTTACCGGCAATACGCATCTGGACTTTGAGGATTACGATCGGTTCATTGCGGACAAAGCCACATGGCATCCTGAGCTGGAAAACATAAGCGAGGGCACGGCGAAGAAACTCCGGTCCAATCTGTTCAAGGCCATGAGGGAGGCACATCTGTTCGATAAAAATTCCGACACGGTGCTGTCTTTCCTTCCCAGTCCCTCTTTGGCGGATATTCTTAGAAAGAGGGCGGATTCGTTCGGGTATCTTCCGATGCGCGAATCGTCGTTATGAGCAGAACGGAGGATAGCATGGCTGATTCCATCGCCGGTATTGGATTTGTGGATGAGCGTCGTGACATTGATGCTGATTTCGCTCATTTATATGAGATCATGGAGTCCCGTTCATTCCGGACCAACAGCGGGCTGGCGGGAGAACAGCCGTATTACATCTATGACTACCCGCCCATTCAGGAGCTTGAAGTCGCCGAGCATATCAAGCAGTTGGCGAATCGTCTGCAGACGATGACGCCGAAAGATGATGGCGATTACGCTCCGCAAGTGCTTACGTTGGATTTGTACGACATTGCTTTGGAGATTCTTGAGAAGCGTGGCATTTTGGATCGCATATTCAAAAGGGAGGAAAAACGCCACAAAAAGGTTTCATCGGATGTTCACACGGATAACTTCTTGAGATTGCTCGACAATATACTGGGTGCCGATGCGAATCATCTGCCCGATACCATTCGTGATCATTACGAGCAGGCCAAGAGCGAAGGCGGGGCCGATATCGTGTTTATTACGGGAATCGGCAAGGTTTACCCGTATATTCGTGCGCATACACTGCTCAACGCGTTGCAAGGGCGTATCGATGATCGCCCGCTGGTACTGTTTTATCCGGGTACGTTCACAAGAAGCGCTACTTCAGGATCGGTCATGTCGCTGTTCAACTGTTTGCCGGGAGACAATTACTATCGTGCGCAAAATCTGCGTGAGATGAGCGTGCAGCTGGAAGCATAGCGGTTTAAAGGAATGTCCTGTCAGCTGCAACATGACACGAGGCAGGATTTGCAAGTATTCGTTCAAAGAAGAAGGGAACACAAATGAACGGGGAAAGCAGCATCAGCTTCAAGGAGCTGTTCAATAAAGACATTGACCGCAACATCAATGGTGTGATCAAGGCCAATGATGAGAAAAATCTTAACGATGAGGTCAACGAGTATGTGCTGACGGAGGAGATTTGTCGCAATCTGGCCAAATTCCTTGACGCATACAACGACCCGTCGAACCACGAACAGAATGGCGCATGGATTTCCGGTTTCTTCGGTTCCGGTAAATCGCACCTGTTGAAGATGCTGTCGCATATTCTGGGCGAGGTCCCGGCTGAACTCGTTGACAAGGGCAATAAGCCGACCATGAGTCGCGAACAGATTGTTCATGCCTTCATGGGCAAGGCCGAATCGCAGGACGACCAGATGCTTGCAGGTCAGCTTGAAAAGGCTTTGACGATACCAGCCACGTCGATTTTATTCAACATCGATCAGAAGGCGGATAAATCCAATGCCTCCGACATGCTGCTGTACGCTTTTGTTCGCGTATTCGATGAGGCGCGTGGTTTCTACGGCAAGAATCCATACGTTGCGAAATTCGAACGCGATTTGGCGAGCAATGGTTATCTCGAGGATTTCAAACAAGAGTTCGAACAGGTGGCTGGCAAACCATGGAGCGAAGGCCGTGGTGAGGCCGTGCTATGGGATGATGAGATCTGCGAAGCCTATGCCGCGGTGACAGGTAAACCGGAGCAAGACAGCATCATCCAACGGTACGAGGATACGTACACGATGACGGTCGGCGACTTCGCAGACGACGTGAACGTGTGGCTGTCCCGTCAGGAACCGAACCGCCGCATCCTGTTCCTCGTGGATGAGGTAGGTCAGTTCATCGGTGAGAACAGAGAACTCATGCTGTCACTGCAATCCATCGCCGAGGATCTTGCCGTCAAGACCAACGGGCGTGCATGGGTAGTGGTCACCTCTCAGGAAGACATGGATACCATCGTCGGTGATCGGACCAAGCAGCAAAGCTATGACTTTTCGAAGATCCAGGGCAGGTTCTCCATCAAGCTGAAGCTTAGCAGTGCTGACGTGGTGGAGGTCATTCAGAAGCGCTTGCTGACCAAGAAACCGGAATATGAGTCGGTGATGAACGAGCTGTGGAATGAACAGAACGCGAACCTGCGCACCATGTTCGAATTCACTCGTGAGACTTCGAAATTCAGTAATAACAAGGCATACAGCAAGGACGATTTCATCGCATCGTATCCGTTTGTGAACTATGAGTTCGAGCTGTTCCAGAACGTGCTGCGGGAAATGAGCCGGTACAACATGTTCTCCGGGCGCCACGCATCTGTGGGTGAACGGTCCATGCTTTCCACCATCAGCAGTACGCTGCGGTCCAGCCAGAATGAGATGGTCGGGGCCCTGATGCCGTTCGACAAACTATATGACGGTATTGCCGACGCCATCCAATCAACCTCGAACTTCCGCATCAACCAAGCTGAAAAGAGACTTGGCTCCGATATAAAGGAACTGGGCGTACGCCTGCTGAAGGTGCTGCTGCTGGTCAAGCATGTCGACGGATTCCCTACTACACCGCATAACCTGCGCATTCTGCTGACCGACCAGTTCGACATGGACGTGATGGAACTGGAAAGGAACATCAAGTATGTTCTGGGAGAGTTGGAAAAAGACACGTATGTGCAGCGTGTGGGAGATACCTACAATTACCTGACCAACGAAGAGCAGGATATCGAGCAGGAGATCAAAAACACGGACATCGACTCCAGCAAGGAAATCGAAGAGCTGAAGAAGATCCTGGTCAGTGACGTGCTCGGCAAGATGACAGTGGCATACGGTGAGCAGCGTGCGCAGTTCCGCTATGGTTTGCGCATCGATGGGGTGCAACAGTCCGCGCAACAGCCCATCTGGTTGAACGTGGTCACTTCGACCAATGCGCAGGACCGTGCCGATGCCATTCGCATGGGCATGGGTATGCGCGACACCATCACTTTGCTGTTGGATATGTCCGACAGAACACTGTTCGATGATCTGCGCATGTACGTGAAAACCTACACATACCTCATGCGCACCGACAAGAACAGCCAGTCAGAAGTGCGCCAGCAGATCATCTCCCGCAAGAGCGTCGCCAATGAAAGGCTTTACACGGAGCTGCGTACCCGCATCGTCAAAGCCGCGGCCAATGGCGAGTTCGACTATAACGGCGGAAAAGTGGAAGTGAAATCCACCGAGGTGCAGGCCCGTATGGCGGAAGGGCTTGGAACGCTTATCGGCCGGTACTACACGAACTTTTCCCTACTTGGTGGGCAACGATATGAGGAAACGGATCTCGCTCGCATCATCATGAACGCTTCGCAGCACCAGCCTGGCATGCTTGACGGCATGAACGCAGTGCAGGACAAGCTCGACGTTCCCGCTGATGATGTGTTCGCCGCGGTCAGTCGTGACAAAGGCAAAGGCATGGTCGCCACCGTCAAGAGCCTTCTTGATGCCTACGGCAGCGTTCCCTATGGTTGGCCGTACGCCGCCACGCTCGCATGCATCGGCCACTTGTATGGTTCCGACAGAATCACGCTGACATTGGATGGCAAGCCGGTGCAGCGCAGCGAGGCCGCCCGTTTGCTTAGGGAAACGAAGAAGCAGGATTCCATCCGAGTGGATCTGCCACGCGTATTCGACACGAGAAAAGTTTCACAGCTGCGTGACTTCGCCAGGGATTTCCTTGGGTTCACCGCCGCGGACCTGCCATCGAACGCGATTGATCTGGCGGAGGCCGTTGCTACGCGACTTAAGCGGGAAGCGGAGAGTCTGACCCAGCTGCGCGTGCGCAATGCCCGATTCGGCTTTGTGCAGCAGCTCGACAAGGCCATTGAGAAAATCAACTATGCCTCCGGAATGGGTGAGGACTGGCTGCTTGGCGATTTCACCGCACAAGAAGCCGAAAACGGTTCCGAAGAACTGCTCGAGTTTAAAGAAGACGTAATCGACCCGATTGTCGCTTTCCTCAACGGCTCCCAATCCAGGATTCTTGCAGACGGATTGGAGTGGCTGAAAAACAACAAGCCGAACATCGACTATGTATCTGGTACTACGGCAGCAAGCCTGTACCAATCCGCGGAACAGCTGGCAAACGACCCGAACATCTTCCGCAAAACCAATAAATTCAAGACTGCCATTGACGATCTGCGTGAGGCAACAGACGCAACCATCCAAACCGAACGCGCCAACGCGCTTAAAGACGTGGAAGATATTCGCGCCAGAATCCACGATTCCACCGAATATCAGCACGCAACACAAGCCGCGCAAACCAAAGTCGAGATAGAACTGGACCAAGTGGCGGAACGCATGCAGCGCATACCGTTCATCTACAAAATGCGCGAAAGCGTACACGAACTGAGCGAACACACTTACCCGCAACTCATCAATGCACTAGCAGCCTCCGTGCCGAGGCCGAAGACCGCGCTCGCAGGAGAGGCGCAGGCTGCTACAGCTACTACGCCGATGGATGCGAACATTCCTGAATCGCAACAAAAGAAAACCCCGCGCGTGGCCGTGTCGTTCGCTACCATCAGCAGGCCTCATACCAAGGATGCTTTGGAAACCAAGGATGATGTGGATGACTTCCTTGATGCCTACCGCCGTGAGCTTATCGCCGCCATTGAGAATGGAAAGAAGATCCTGCTATGAACACGTCGAAACTGCAAGCTTTCGCAACGGATGCGCGCCGCCAGCTCATGAATGCGGTGCAGGCCCGGCTTGACGCCGCATTGGTGCCGAATTCCGACGCCCAGGTTGACGACCCGCGTGCATTCGATTTTCTGCAGCGTGAGATCGGGCAGGCCGGTGGCGGTGAACGAGGAGGCAGGCATGTGGTGGAACGTTATGCGTACCGATGGTTCAACCGCATCATCGCGTTCCGTTACATGGATGTGCACGGGTTCACCGGCACGCCGGTGGTCTCTCCAGCTGGCCTGACCAGCACGAATGGCCTGCCGGAAGTGCTTGCAGCGGCGAAACGAGGCGAGTATGACAGCAGGGTGTTCTCGGCGCACGTGAATGATAAGGCTAAGGAGCGTATCGAAGGTTTGCTGAGCGGTTCCATCTTGGCGGATGATCCGCAGGGCCGCGCGTATGGTCTGCTGCTGCAATCCGAATGCCGGTTCTGGAACCATAATCTACCGTTCATGTTCGAAAGCGTCGGTAAGGAGGCCGGCAGGGTGGATGAACTGCTCATGCCAGCCGATCTGCTCGCCGAGGGTTCCGTGTTGAGGAATGCGGTGGAGGTCATGACCCCGGAGGATTGCGGTGTTGACGATCCGTCCGGCAATGTGGAGATCATCGGCTGGCTGTACCAGTACTACATTTCGGAACGCAAGAACGAGGTAATGGACGGGTTCAAGAGGAATCGCAAGGCTGGAGCCGATGAGATTCCCGCAGCCACTCAGCTGTTTACACCGGACTGGATTGTGCGCTACCTGGTGCAGAACACGGTTGGCAGGCTTTGGATGCAGTCCCATCCAGACAGCCAACTGTACAAGAACTGGGACTACTATATTCAGCCTTCGGAGGATGGTTCCACTGAGAACGAGGATATTCTCAACATTCAAACGCCTGAAGAGCTAACCGTGTGCGATCCCGCATGCGGCTCCGGCCACATGCTCACCTACGCGTTCGACCTGCTGTATGAGATCTACGAAGAAGAAGGGTATGCGCCGAGCGATATTCCCGGATTGATTCTCAAACACAACTTATACGGCATGGAAATCGACGAGAGAGCCGCAAGCCTTGCCGCCTTTGCCCTGACCATGAAGGCACGCTCCCGTTCCCGCAGATTCTTCAAGAAACAGGTGGAGCCGAACATTCAGCGCATTGCGCCGATTTCGTTCGAGGAAGGCGATGTCGCCGATCTGAATGACCTATACCAAGTGGATTTGGACTTCACGGTATGGAATACCTATGCGAAGGCTGATGTATATGGTTCGCTGATTCAACCGCCGCAGGAGCTTGTTGAATTGGCGGCGTCAGCGCAGAAAAATGCTGATGACATTGGCACGCTGTTCGACCCGCTTCTGCGTGAACATGCGGAGGAGGTTTTCGCTCAAACAAGGTATCTTGCCCGCAAATACGCGGCAGTGGTGGCGAACCCGCCATACATGGGCGCAAAGAACATGAGCGGCGAGCTCAAACAGTTCGTACAGGACCATTATGAGGATGGTAAGGCTGACCTCTTCGCCGTATTCATCATGCGTAACCGGCAATTCCTGCGGCATAACGCGATGTTAGGCATGATTACGATGCAATCGTGGATGTTTCTTTCTTCGTTTGAAGCGTTAAGAAGGGATATTCTCCAAAAGTGCACTATAACTACTATGGCTCATCTTGGAACAAGAGCATTTGGTAGCATTGGTGGAGAAGTAGTATCCACGACGGCATTTGTATTGTTAAATTCGTTTGTCTCCCATTATCTCGGCACGTTCATTCAACTCGTGAATGGCGAATCCGAGAAAGAGAAAGAGCGTATGCTCAGAACTGCTGCTCTTCAGGAAAGTGGTAATCAAAATGAGTGATTTTACCCCGGAAAACATCCTTAAGGTCCGTGACGACAGAGAGCCAGTTTGTTTTAAGAGAATAAATGACCAAGACACAAACAAAAGTGCTGAGTTCGAACTTTATGACGGAACATTCCAGCCAAACTGGTTGCAAAATGTTGCTAACTTCAGCACAAGGACATTGCGTGAACGTATTGAGCCGTGGCTGACAGCATTATTCCAGTCTGAGCATCTTAGTCTGCTGGCTGGTTCGGGACTCAGCACGGCTGTATCGCTAATTGCAACAAGTAAAACCGGTGCTGGAATGGGTACTGTTGAGTTTCCAAAATATGATACAGAAATTAATGCTGCCGCATCGTCTAGCGCTAAGGCAGCAGGTCGGGATGACGTCAATATTGAAGATCAGATTCGCGTTGTGAATGAGCTGATTCGTGGATTAGAAATTCTCGGCAAGAAGGAGGATGCTTCAACTCTGCAAAATGAGTTGGAGAGAGACCTAATACATTTTGCGAATTCTGTGCTTGCCGGAGAAACGGCAATCGCTGAAGCCGATCAAAATAAGCGTGAAGAAGCTTTTAATGCCCTTGTAACTTTCCTAATGAGTTTTGCAAGCAGAACGGGAACAAGAGATCGTGTCAATATTTTTACCACGAACTATGATCGCGTAATTGAGATAGGTGCAGAACTTGCAGGTATGCACTTGCTGGATAGGTTCGTTGGGAGTATTTCTCCGATTTTCCGCTCTTCACGTTTGAATTTGGACATGCACTATAACCCGCCAGGAATGCGTGGAGAACCTCGTTACCTAGAAGGTGTGGCGCGATACACAAAACTTCATGGATCCGTTGATTGGGTGCAAACTGCAGACGGTATACGTCGAATTGGAGTACCATTTGGAGCAAAAAGCGTTGAGCCATTTTTCGATGTAGCGGGCTTTAGCGAATCAACGGCATACAAATTGATGGTTTATCCGAACGCTGCTAAGGATATGGAAACAGCTGGTTATCCCTATGTCGATTTGTTCCGCGACTTTGCTGCTGCCATATGTCGCCCCAATAGTACTTTGGTAACGTATGGGTACAGTTTTGGCGATGATCATATCAACAGAGTAATCAGGGATATGTTGACAATCCCTTCGACGCATCTTGTCATCATTTCTTATGATGACAAGATGGGAAGAATAATGAGGACATTTAATGAGTGGGGAAGATCTGCGCAAACAAGTTTGATGATAGGACCGGCTTTGGCCGATTTTTCAACGTTATCTGCATACTATTTGCCTAAACCGGCTATCGATAAAACGACGTTCCGCATGTCTGAGCTATTACGGCAACGCATGGGGACGAATGATTCGAGCAACCAGAGTGAAAAAACAGAAAAGAAGGCTGGCACGGAGAGGGAATAAGCTATGAGTCTTTCGCCTTTGGCATATGCTGACTCATTGAGAGTCGGCACAATCGATTTTGTATCACCTGATGAGATTCGCGCTCAACTGGATATCGAAGCGCCTGATCAAGTGGCGCTGAACACGGGTGAACCAAGAGTATTTCCTCGTGTCAATGGGTATGTTCTAATTCCCTGTGATGGAGGTTACTTAGTAGCTCAAGTCGTGTGGATTACCATCGAACGGTCCCAATATCCCAAAAGACAGGGGCTAAAAGATTTTGGTCTGATCGATTTGCCTTATCCTCTTCGTAAGATGAGCTTAACTCCTATGGGTGTGTTGTCGCTGAACGATGAGATAACAAGATCTACAACTAGTTATGAATTTCATCGTGGAGTTGAAGGATATCCTACGGTGGGAGATCCCGTTCTCATTCCTACGCAAGCGCAGCTGCGGGCGATTATTGAATCCGGTAAGAATCGATATGTTCTGATTGGGCATAGTCCTCTTGCGGCCAATGCCGAGGTAAGGGTAGACCCTAATAGGCTATTTAGCCGTCATCTTGCTGTATTAGGTAATACTGGTAGTGGTAAATCTTGCTCTGTAGCAGGGCTAATTCGTTGGTCTCTTGAGGAGGCTAAGGAGCAACGGGAAGATGCGGGTAGTAATAATAACTCCCCGAATGCTCGATTCATCATTTTGGATCCCAATGGTGAATATTCCAATACATTCTGCGACATTGATGGGACACAGATTTTCGCAGTAGAGGGGAACGATGCTTGTAAACAGCTTAAAGTCCCTTTCTGGCTCTGGAATACAGAAGAGTGGGCTACTTTTGCGAAGGCAAGTAGTAAGACTCAGCGTCCTGTGCTTGCTCAGGCGTTGCGTTCTGCGCGTGATGGTGTATTTGATATGTCAGTACTTCCTAGTGCAGATATGAGACGTTATTTAAGATCACTGCTTTCAGCGATTCAAGAGGATATTGGCTCAGGGCGACCGTGGAAGAGTCCCGGAACTATTAGGGGGTTCAGAGATAAGCTCCAAGTTTGGAGAAAAGGCCTAGAGTGTAATAATCAGTTTACTGATTTGGAAACTCAGATTATCTCCCAGCTTGATTCTTATATTGATGATGCGCTTCTAAATTCACATGCCGGTGAATGGCCACAAGCATTTAACCGTAATGAGATAAAAAAACTGGAAAAAGGTCTAAGTAAAGCATATAGTATTTTTGGTGGGAAAGATAAAGATGGTTCGCCATTAAGTGCTGATCTACCAAGATTTTTTGCTGCTGACTCACTTTTAAGAGGCATTGAAGCTAACGCTTTAATGATGAACGTTTCTGAACACGTAGAAACTATGGCCATGCGTGTGCGTGCAATGCTAGCTGATGATAAAATCAAGCAGGTTTCTGAAGCTGGTGATTCTTTCACTCTGGATCAATGGTTGAACACATATATTGGTGACAACGGTGATAAAAGAGGGCCAGTAACCGTAATTGATCTATCGCTAATTCCAGCTGAAGTTATACAAATTGTTACTGCTGTTATTGCCCGAATGACGTTAGAGGCACTTCAACGATATCGCAAGTTAAATGATGGCAAGGTTCTTCCGACTGTACTGGTTATGGAAGAGGCGCATATGTTCATTAAGCGATATTCACAAGACTCAGATGATCAATCTGCTTCACGTCTTTGTACTGAAATTTTTGAGAAAATTGCACGTGAAGGGCGAAAATTTGGACTTGGCCTTGTGCTTTCCTCGCAGAGGCCAAGCGAGTTATCTCCGACGGTACTTTCCCAATGCAACAGTTTTCTGCTTCATCGTATCAGCAACGATAAAGATCAGGAACTAGTTCATCGCCTTGTTCCCGATAACATGCATGGACTTATGAGAGATCTTCCCGTTCTACCTGCGCGGCAGGCCATACTGATGGGCTGGGCTTCTGAGTTGCCAGTGCTTGTGGAGATGAACAAGTTGCCTGAAAATCAGCAGCCGAAGTCTTCGGATCCCGATTTTTGGGAAGTCTGGACTGGTAAAGAATCAAGGTCTGTGAATTGGAAGGCTGTAGCTGACGATTGGCAGCAAGTAAATAGTTCTGTTGAAGGAGATGACAGTAGCCATGCCTAATGCTATCTTTCATGTTTCTGCTCAGGAATTCGCGCAAATTCCCGGTGTGCCAATCGTTTACTGGCTTAGCAAACCCATGCTTGAGGCTTTCACTAAGGGAGCTAAGCTTGAAAAAGTTGCAAAACCAAGGCAGGGGCTTGCGACCGCTGATAATAATCGCTTCATTCGTGAATGGTGGGAAGTTTCGCAATCCAAATCGAAGCTTACGTCTGATAACGCAAAGGACAGAAAAACTTCGGTTTGCGATAAATGGTTTCCCTATAACAAAGGTGGCGAATACCGCAAATGGTATGGAAACCAAGATTATGTGATTAATTGGGAAAACAATGGTCAAGAATTGTATGATTTCAAGCCAAAATCAGTTATCAGGAATCCACAATTCTATTTTCAGTCCTCAGTATCGTGGTCCAATGTATCTTCTGGGACTCCTTCATTCCGGTATTATCCAGAAGGTTTCATTTTCAGCCATGTTGGTGATTGTCTTTTCCCTAAAGACGAACTGGATAGAGATAAACTCATTGCAATTTGCAATGCTTCGGTAACAGGTCAACTTCTAGCTGCAATGGCGCCAACTCTGCATTTTGAGGTTGGGCAAGTTGCGAAGTTGCCAATTGCCAATCTTCTTCCGGGAAATTGGAATTTAAAAATTGATAATTTGATTCAGAATGCTAAAGATGATTGGAACACTCAAGAAGTTTCATGGAATTTCAGTAAGCCGATATTGTTTGTTGGGGAACAGATAGACTCTTCGTCGGGCATCCTAGAAGAGCTTGTTAAGAATGTTTGCTCATATTGGGCAATGATCGCTTCGGAACAGCGGCAGCTTGAGATTGATAACAACATAGTTGTTGCGGACGCATACGGTGTGCGTGATGATGTGCCATGCGATGTGCCGTTGGAACGTGTGTCGTTGAAGCGTAACGTCGCATTCGCGTATCCGAAGGATACGCCGGAAGTGCGCAACGAGAAATTCGCCCAAGATGTCGTCAAGGAACTCATTTCCTATGCGGTGGGCTGCATGTTCGGCAGGTATTCGCTTGATAAGCCGGGATTGATCCTCGCTTCGCAGGGCGAGACGCTTGATGATTTCCACGCGCAGATTCCGAACCCATCGTTCGAACCGGATGTAGACAATGTCATTCCGGTTACGGAGACGGATTGCTTTGAGGACGATATTGTGACGCGATTCCGCAGATTCCTCGCCGTGGCGTTCGGCAAGGAGAATCTGGCTGCGAACATCGCCTACATCGAACAGGTGCTGGGTAAAAGCATTCGCAAGTATTTCGTGAACGATTTCTACAACGACCACGTGAAGATGTATTCGAATCGTCCGATCTACTGGCAATACTCCAGCCAGACCAACAATAAGGGTTCATTCAAGGCGCTCGTGTATCTGCATCGGTATACGCCGAAAACCACGAACGTGGTACTCAACTATCTGCGTGACTACACTGGCAAAATCGCCGACATCGCCGATAGCCTGGAGCGTTCCGACCGCACCGCGGACAAGAAGCAGGCCGCCAAACTCCGTAAGGTTGTTCTTGAGTGCAAGGATTATGAGGACCAGACCCTGTACCCGTTGGCTACCCGCAACCTGGAAATGGATCTGGACGACGGCGTGCTGGTGAACTACCTGCGCATGGGCAAGGCTTTACGCTCCATCCCCTCCATCGAGAAGAAGCGCAAAGACGTCTCCACCTGGACCTGGCCCGTCCATCCGCTGAAGAATGAGTAGGCGTCAGCTTATGTGGATTACAGCGGATGTAGACATTCCTCGGCAATTGCTCAATGCTGCTAAGGAAGACAAGGTGGTTTTCTTTGTCGGTGCGGGAGCTTCATTTAATCCTCCCTCCAATCTGCCTTCTTATGAGCAGCTAGCCACAAAGCTTGCTGCGGAGGCAGATGAACCTCTGCCTCATAATGGTGAGCAGTTGGATCGTTTTATTGGGATGTTGCCTGACAATTTCAATGTCCATAAGCGAACTAAAGATATTATGCGTGGTGATGATATTCATTGCAATTCCACACATGAGGCCATCGTCAGACTTGCTAGTAGCGTAAAAACTCCGCGCATTGTGACAACAAATTACGATCTTCTTCTTGAGGAAGCTACGCAAAAGCAGAATTGTGATTTAGGCAGAAGCTATTATGGACCGGCTGTCCCCATCGGCAGCGATTTCTCAGGATTGTTGTACTTGCATGGTTCAGTGGATAGCCCTGATCGCGAAATAGTCCTTGACGATAGGGATTTTGCTCGGGCTTACCTTTCAGAGGGCTGGGCGACACGTTTTCTACTTAAGCTATTTGAGACATACACGGTTGTATTCATTGGCTACAGCTTTGGCGATGTCATTATGCGATATCTTGCATTGGGCATTTCGTCCCACGCCAGACCTCGGTACATTTTCCTCTCTGAGGAAGAGGCGAGGGAAAACGCCGCTGGGTGGAAACATAGTGGCGTTATTCCGATTTCATATCCTGTCGAGAATAATCATCAGGCGCTGGTGATTGCCTTGAATGCTTGGTCAGACAGATTGCGCTTAAACTACGATGCTTATCGGAAGTTTCTACCAAGCATCATTGAAAATGGAGTCCCGAAAGACAAAGTTAATAGTGACTATGTGAGAGAGGCTCTTACTACCGATGAAGGCGCTCGAGCTTTCGTCGATGTTATCAGCCAGGAAGAAAAACGAATAGAAGTAGCGGAAAAAGGAGAGAAAGAGGAAGGAGGCGCTAAAGGAAAAAAGGAAGAGTGGTTATTCTGGCTGCTGAATGAGGATCGGTTCAGGATTATTTTTGTGGAAGGTGAGCCAAAGACTTCCAGCGAGAAGATTTTATTGGACTGGTTCATCGTTGATTTTGTAGAGAAGGCAGAAGAAAGGGATTGTGTATTAAGAGTACTTTGTGAGCTTCAATCATCAATGTCTGATTACTTGTTTAATCAATTAATCCAGATTGTGGGTTTTGGCATTCAGAATGGGCGCGAAGATTTAGTACCGGTATTTGCGGTCCTTTCTACATCAATACAACAACATTCTGCTCCATATATTTTTGAAAATCAATACAACTTTTTGACTGCTGACAAACCAATTATTCCGGAAAAAATGTTGTCGCTCATAATCCGGCCATATTTGAAGCTATTTTCCTCTCCTTGGGATAAAGACGGAAAACCGACGGCTAATATTATGTGGCCTTGTAATGGCCTATTCGGAATAAATGATGAAGAAAGACTTAACTCAAACGTTACCGCGGCTTTTGCTGAAGACGGATTGAAAAAGGCAAGCGAGTTATTGTGCTCCTATCAGGAGCATGATGAGATTTCACATCTCGATCGACCGTCAATTGAGCCTAGCGATCAGAACTGGCGTCCATCTGATTTGACCTCAACTTTTGTTGACATTCTTCGTAATTACGCGCATTGTCATCCGGAACAAGAAGATGTGCTAATTGAACGATGGTGGAATAGCGGCTCAGCCCTTCTTAAACGATTGACGATTAATGCGATTGCTTTTTCTGAAGTATGGGATGCTGACCGTAAAATACAGTGGATTCTTGATCGGGACTATTTATTTGATTCAGATGCTCATCATGAGATTTATACATTACTCAAACAAGCATCCCCTCAAATAGGACAGAATACAAAGCAAAAACTCCTTTTGTATTTAAAGGGAAAATATGATTATCTATCCGAATTATTTTCGGATGAAAGAATTGCTCGCTATGAACAATATGATGTTCTCCAATGGATTCTTAAATATGGTGATAATTGGCCCGAAGCTCAGCATTGGTGCGATGCCTTAGCTCGAGAGAATGGTTTTAAACCAAGAGAGCATTCTGATTTTTCTGTCTATCACTATTCGGGAAGCGCTGAAAGTGCCGGAATTAGTAATGAACAGTTTATTGAACTTCTAAGAGTTTCTCCGTCTGAGATTGAGAAGAGGCTATTTGCCAAAACGGATGAACAAGGTTGGTCGGGTCCGGATATTGATCTTTTCATCAATCGGATTCAGGAAGCTACAGCATGCGATCCTCAGATAGGGTTCACCCTATGGGGACTTGTTAATCGGCATGAAGAAGGCGGCGCTGCGATGCAGTATCGGTGCGCCATTATTCGTGGTTGGGGCATGTTGTCATTGAAAAGTTCTCAGGAACCAGTTCTTGATTTGATGAAGGATTTTTGTCTCACATCAAATTGTGATCTGAGTTTTGATGAAATAAATGCGGTATCTGGCTTCCTTAATGAACAGATTAACCATGAGAAAAATGACATTTCACAAAAATCCTTACAGGTGATGGATTGTCTTGCGTCGCAGCTATGGGCTAAATATAGTTCGACATTTAAGAAATCTAATGAGCGACAATGGGATAATGATCCAGTTACGTATTCTTTGAACTGTTGGCCTGGAGAGCTTGCTTATTTCTGGATAGGCAGAATTCTTTGGAGATATAATCAAGATCCTGACTTTTGGAGTGGTTTTGATAATTCCGAAAAGGGTGTGATTCGTCATTTTGTAGATGATGAAGGTGACTTTTCTCGGCCTGTTTGGACGGCTTTGCTTACCTATATTAATATGCTCCATTTTCTCGATCGAGAAAACACTGAAAGCTGGTTACCCAACTTGGTAGAGAAAGCAGGTGCGGATTTTATTTGGAATGTATTATTGCCGTATCCAGATCTCAATAATCGGCTCATTAGTCTTGCATTCTATGCAAGCTGTCTTGACGAGTTCGAGTGTCTGTCCCATTTGGATGTTTATAAGAGACAGGGGTTTTTCCTGCAGGTATTTCGGATGGCGACCTATGCTGAATTGGATGAGGAACAAAGAGCAAGGCTGTTGTCTAAAGTGGTGACAGCTGGAGATGGCGTTTATGCAGCTTTGTTTATGGATCAGGTTGCATGGGCCTTTGAATTCCGACTCGATTCCAAAGACAAGGATATGGTATGGGATTTATGGCTCCATCAATTTATTGAAGATCGTCATGCCGATAAAGGACGGAATTGGGGTGAAGAAGAGCGAGTTGCTTTTGCCAAACTAATTCCGCTGCTGGATGAGCACTTCGCGGAAGGTGTTCAGTATCTTTCGGATAGTTTTCCCAAAATTGCTGACCATGATTTCACCGAGCTAATCATGATTGACAATTTTGACAATATCCCATTAAAAAACGGAAAGGCCTGCGTTGACTTTTACTCGCTTTTAATTGAAAGACATGGAGATGGTCCTGCGTGGGGCGTGCAAGAATTGTTGCAGAAACTGGCTAATAGGTTTGGATTTGACGAAGTTGTTCCTTTAGTCTCTTTAGCGAGGCAAAAGCGTATGATTCCAAATACTTGGGGTCTTCCCGCGAAGAAGGAAATACATAACGACGGCAAGGAGGGCGAAGCATGAGCATTGAGGCATTGTTGAATGGCGAATCCAAGAATGTGGAGTACAAGCTCACGCCTCCCTCCAGGAGCATCAACTACACCAAAACCGCAGTGGCGTTTGCCAATGGACAAGGCGGATGCTTGGTATTCGGCGTCGAAGATCAAACGCTCCGTGTGGTTGGTATTGCCGAAGACAAGGTGTTCACGGTAATGGACTCCATTTCGGACGCCATCGTCAATAGCTGCGAGCCACTGATTATTCCCGACATCACCATGCATGATGTGAACGGCAAAACGGTTATCGTGGCCGAGATCGCTCCCGGCTTGCAGCGTCCGTACCATATCAAGTCGCTCGGCCAGGAACAAGGAACGTTCGTCCGCGTAGCTGGCACTACGCGTCAAGCCGATCAGCCCACTATCCGGGAACTGACTATCGAAGGTAGCAGCCGGAGTTTCGACCAAGTGCAATGCCTTGGACTGTCCGTAACGGAAGAAGACGTTGAAGCATTGTGCGCAAGTCTGACGAAAACCGCGAAAGATAATGCCGAAGACCCCTCGAAAGTCAAAACGGTTACGGAGAAACAGCTGCTGCAATGGGGCGTGCTGGCGGAACAAGACGGGCAATTGGTGCCCACCAACGCTTATGCGATTCTGACTGGCAATGAGGCCGTCCGATCCGTGGTGCAATGCGGCGTATTCAAAGGAACCACTAAAGCTATGTTTGTGGATCGACGTGAGTTCGCCGGCACTCCGCAGGAGCTTATTGAGGAGTCCTACCAGTATGTGCTGCGTAACATCCATATGGGCGCTCGGTTCAAGGGCGTGTACCGGCAGGATGTGTACGAGATTCCGCCGGATGCCATTCGAGAGCTGATCGTCAACGCGATAGTGCATCGCAGCTATATCGACCATTCAAGCATTCAGATCGCGATCTACGATAATCGATTGGAGATCACTTCGCCCGGGCGTCTGCCGATGGGACAGACCATTGAACGCATGAAGCAGGGCTATTCAAAAATCCGCAACGAGGCATTGGCCTCTGCTTTTGAATACATGGGTTATATCGAGCACTGGGGGAGCGGCATCCTGCGCGTTCTGCAGGAGGTACGCGATGCCGGATTGCCTGAGCCGGAATTTCTTGGCGGCGATACGGATCTGCGTATCAATATCTATCGCAATGGCTCAGAGACAGGTATTGTGACGGGATTGCGACGGGATTCGCTTTCTGATGACGGGATTGTGACGGGATTGCGACGGGATTCGCTTTCTGATGACGGGATTGTGGAAGGAACAACTTCAAAAACGAATACTGCTCCGAATGCCGCCATTGCAGTGGTTCCATCCCAGAAAGAGCGTATTCTTGATGCGCTGCGTAAGAATGCGAGTATTTCTATCTCTGACGCCATACGGATACTGGGTGTGCAGGAAAGGCAGGCTCAACGAATATTGAAGAGCCTAATAGAGGAAGGCAGTGCAGTGAAAATTGGTGCTGCCCGCGCCACTCGATACGCTGAAGCGAAGAAAAGGACGGAACCGCATGAGTGAGAATAGTCAGGTAACCAGGCTGCTCGCCAAATGTTTCAGCCAGCCAGGTGAACGCGGGCGCATCGTATTCTGGCGCGACGATAAGAAGCAGTACGCGGATGTCATGGAAACGTTGGTGGGGGAGCACGCCACCGATGAGATACTGCGTGAGGTTGAACTCATCACTCCGGAAATTGGGGATGAGAACGACAGGCGGTACATTCCGTTCACGGTGCGCTACCGCATGTTCCACGAGCAGCCGAATCAAAAATTCCTCGTATATCTGACGGAGCCGGCCCCGGCAGTTCAGGACAACTGGCTGTTGGACTTGGAACTGGCATACGGCCCCACGTTCACCATGGACAAACTCGCCGTGACGCTTACAGAAACACTGCCGGAAGCCTCCGCCGACACCCGAAACGAGTGGTTGGAAGTAATGAGGGGCGTACCAAAGTTCTTCGACAGCGAAGAACGCGCCAAGCGCTTCGCAAAACGTCTTAACGCGCACGACGACGCCACCGATTTCCAAGCGAAGATGATCGCCACGCTGCTGCAACTGAAAGACGATCGGCACAGCATGCAAGACATCTGGGCTGAGCTACTTACGCAATATTCGCAGGGTGACGCTTCTGGCATCACCGCGATTGAACGCATGGGATTAAGCACGTTCCATTGGACTGGAACACGACGCATTTATCGTTTTGATGTGGATGCCGATGCCGGCAGCGAGCCGACGGTGAAGGACTTCGTGCTATGGCTGTTCCAGCTCGCATGGAACGGATTCTCCGATGGCAGGAACGCCGTTTCCGCTTATGCGAACATTATTCGCGACTGGGACGACTGGTATAAGAACATCGACATGCGCACGGTGTTGCAGAATCTTTCCGAGAATGCCGTGGAGGAACTGCACCTGTCCACTCGAATCGCCGATATGAGCGTAGAAGAGCTTGCCGACCGCGACCTGTTCCGCGACGTGGACGAGATGATCGTCAATAAGCTGTTCGAACGGTTGGGCTCGCAATCCATTACAGACGACCAAGTGCAACGAATCATCAACGGGCGCAAGCAAAAGCTCTGGTATGCAGAATATACCGACCAATATGAGTGCATTGCCGCCGCAAGCAGGCTCCGTGCCGTTCTGGCTGAATGCGGTGAACTCATCAGCACCATCAGCTCACCGAAACAAGGGATGAAACTGTATGCCGAAAAGCTATACAAGGCCGACGGCGCATACAGAAGATATGTGCTCGCATGGCATCGCGCCAACCCGGATGCGGTGAGCGTGGACGATGATCTGCAAAGCGCCTACGAGGCATATCAGCAGGATCTGGGTCAGGCATGGCAAAAACAAGTCGATACGCTTAGCCAATGGAAGTTCATAGACATGGACGCGCAAACCAATTTCTATGAACGTGAAATCGCGCCGACCTTGAAGGCCGGCAGAAAAATCGCCGTGATCATTTCCGATGCGCTACGTTACGAGGTTGCGCAGGAACTGTCCGAACGCATCGACAGGGAAAGCCGTTTCAGTACGAAACTGAACATGCAATACAGCGTTCTGCCATCCTATACACAACTTGGCATGGCGGCATTACTGCCGCACGGCTTGCTCGAATTCGACAGCAAAGACCGTTTATATGTTCTAGCGGATGGACGCAGCACCAAAGGAATCGAAGCGCGCGCCGCCATTCTTTCGGCCGTAGGCGGCAAAGCGATTAGATATGACGATTTGACAAAGCTGAAAGTCAGCGAAATCAAAGAACTATATAAATCCTGCAACGTGCTGTATGTGTATCACAACCATATCGACGCCACCGGGGATACGGAGAAAACGGAATCGGAAACAGTGGACGCATGCGAGAAGACGTTCAAGGAACTGGGCGAAGTAGTCAAAAAACTTGCCAGCGGCAACGTCCATAACATGATCATCACTGCGGACCACGGATTCCTCTATCAGGACCGAGATCTGGACAGTACAGAATGGCTGAGCGAACAGCCCAAGGGCGATGCGGTATGGGTGAGAAAGAGGCGATTCTCCATCGGATCCAATCTTGCTCCGGGTCGCGCGTTCGTGACATTCAACGCCACACAGATAGGAATGGACGATGCTCGGAATGAAGGCATAAGCATCCAAGTACCGAACTCCATCATGCGCTTGCGCATGCAGGGCGCCGGTGTGAAGTATGTGCATGGAGGAGCAGCATTGCAGGAAATCGTCGTTCCTGTGCTGCATGTCAGTAAGGGGCGTTCCGCGGCCGACGATGTGAGGCCTGTGGAATTCACTATTCTGCAACGAACCGACAGGCTTTCCAGCAGACAGTTGACTGTGGAATTCTTCCAGAACGAGCCCGTTGGAGGAAAGATCCGCGCACGTACCGTATTGGCCGGATTGTGGGGGCGCGATACGGCAGGCAATGATGTACTCATCTCCAATGAGACACCGGTCGCCTTCGATCTGCTCGGGCAGGAGAAAAGCGAACGCCATGTGACGGCTACGCTCATGCTGACCAGTGACGCGGAACGATTCAATGGAACGAATATCGAACTGCGCCTGCGTGAGAAGACAGATGGGTCAAATGTGCTGGTCATGCTTGACCAGAAGGCACGATACTTCTTCAAACAGGGCGTGGTGGCCGACGATGCCGGATTCTTCGACTGAATTGGATGAGCACAGAGGAAAGCGACCGTAAGGGGTAACACAATGAATGAGCAGGGTATGAGCCAGAACGGTTGGATTGAAAGTCCTGAACACAACGCGGATGGGAATTCCCTGACCGCGTTGGACGCTAAGATCACTGATATGTTCCCCGGGGTCACCGTCCGCAAGGATCTGGTGAACAAGGTCAAGGGCAATGCACTGGTGCCCTCGTATGTGCTCGAGTTCCTGCTCAGCGCATATGCCACGAACACCGACCAAGCCAGTATCGAGTCGGGTGTGGATCGAGTGCGTGCCATTCTTGCAAACAACTATGTGCATCGCGAGGAAGCCAATCTTATCCAGTCGAAAATCCGCGAGAAAGGGAGCCATAGGATTATCGACCGTGTGCAGGTGGTGCTCAATGACAAAACCGACCTGTATGAGGCAACGTTCTCCAATCTCGGCATCAGCCAGGTCATTGTCGATCCAAGCCTTGTAAAGGCCTATCCGAAACTGCTGGTGACAGGCATCTGGTGCATGTGCCAGATCGGTTACGCATATTCCGGCGACCCGCGCGAAGTACCATGGCAGTTGCTGCAGCTCAAGCCTGTGCAGATGTCGCGTGATGATCGCGAAAACTACATGCAGCAACGTTCGCAATTCACCGATAGCGAATGGATCGATCTGCTGATGCAATCCATTGGGTTCAATCCCGATCTATTCTCCGACCGGGCGAAACTGCTGCATCTGGTACGCATGGTGCCGTTTGTGGAACGAAACTACAATCTGGTCGAACTCGGGCCGAAAGGCACCGGCAAATCGCACATCTACTCGGAATTCTCACCGCACGGCATGCTCATATCCGGCGGGGAAGTGACAGTGGCCAAACTGTTCGTGAACAATTCCAACGGACACTTGGGGCTTGTGGGCTATTGGGATACGGTGGCGTTCGACGAGTTCGCGGGCAAGGCCAAGAAGGCCGGCCGGGACTTGGTGGACATCATGAAGAACTACATGGCCAACAAGTCGTTCTCCCGTGGCGTCGAGACGTTCCAAGGCGAGGCGAGCATGGCGTTCGTAGGCAACACCTCGCATAACGTGCCGTACATGCTGAAAAACTCCGACCTGTTCGAAGAACTGCCGAAACAGTATCACGATCCGGCGTTCCTGGATCGTATTCACTTCTATCTGCCGGGTTGGGAGTTCGAACAGATCCGCTCCGAAATGTTCACCAGCGGATTCGGATTCGTGGTCGACTACCTGGCGGAGATCCTGCACAACCTTCGTGATGCCGATTACAGCGACCGGTTCGAAAAGTATTTCGAGCTGTCTTCCACGCTGTCCACACGAGATAAGGATGGTATCAAAAAGACGTTCTCCGGATTGATGAAGCTTATTTATCCGGACGGCAATGCTTCTCCTGAACAGATGGAGCCGTTGCTGCGTTGCGCCATCGAGGGCCGCAAACGCGTCAAGGATCAGCTGTGCCGCATCGACTCCACCATGGAGGAAGTCGAGTTTACCTACAAGCGTGCGAGCGACGGTGAAGTAGTCGCCGTGCAGACGTTGGAGGAGCTTGACTACCCGCAGTTGTATTGGCGTGGGCGTGTAGTTGAGAACTCGGAAGATAAGGGCGAGGCGGAAGCGCCTGTTGCCGATGATGCCGTGGCAATTGAGGGTAACGAGGGAGAAGCTGGTGCCTCTGAGAATGCCGATGCCTTGCCCGTAGCGCGGCATCAAGAAGCGGTGATGTTGACGCCGGTCGAGCGTCTTGCAGCAAAGGCCGACGGAAAGCAGAGGGAACTGGTCGAGAACCAACGTGGAATCACGTATTTCGGATTATTCGGTCCCTACTTGGCCGGGGCAAAGAAAATCGTTGTAGAAGATGCGTATGTGCGTAAGCCGTACCAGCTGCGTAATCTGGCTGAGTTCTTGGAAATGCTGCTGAGATGCAAAAATCCCGATGAGGATGTAGCCGTTCATCTGGTGACCGGGCATAATGAGCCTGGATTCGTGGAAGCGCAGCTAAATGGTTTGAACGAATTGGCATCGACGTTCTCACAGCTGGGCGTGAACCTCACCTACGAATTCAGAGACACTTTGCACGACCGTTCCATTACCGCGGATACCGGCTGGGAAATTCTTCCCGGTCGTGGTCTTGACATCTTCCAGAAATTCGTTGACGGCGATTGGCTCAACCCGTTGCTACGTCATCAACAGCTCCGCCGTGTCAAGGAATGCAAGGTCACGTATAGGCGAATTGATGAGAAATGAGTTGATTTAGGTCTCAGGAGGTAAGAAGAAAGACAATGATGAATTGGACGGATGCGGTTCAGGCGATTTGTGCCATTATAAGTACAATTGGCGGCATTGGTGCACTTGGCGTTAGTGCATGGCAAATTTATTTGGCTTCAAAGCAGATGAGAGAAACATCAAAGCAATCAAAACAAGAGAGTGAAGACCGTAACCGCCCATATATTTCGATGGATGTTGTTCCGAGTCTTGGCGGAGTTGGCTGTTGGGATTTAAAGATAAGCAACACGGGAGGATCTCCCGCAAGAGACATATCAATTTCATTGTTGCACGATCATTTTCTATCCGATGAAGATGGTTCATATTTAAAAGATAAGATTGAAGCCTTTTGCTCCACACAGTTTGATTTAATGCCAGGAGCGTCCCGTAGAATTTATTGGTCGATTTATTCTGCAGATGAGAGCAGGGTATTAGAGGGGGCTCCTCTTAAAGGAGTTATTTCCGCTAGGTATTCGTGGAAAAATGATTCTAGAATAATCGCAGATTATGAGGACAACTTGCCGTATGACTGTGAGAATGCACCGATTCCCGCACCCTCGACGGGCTTGAAGAGAAAGGTTAAGTCCGAAGCGGACTCATTAAAAAACATAGAGTATGCACTTAGAAGTATTTCTCATCAGATTGGTGAACTCGCAAGATAAGAAAAAAACACGCTAAGTCAGTGCATGTATTTCATATTATGGAATGGGCCGATTTTGGTGCAATGATTAAAAATTATGTTGTATTTGTAATTTGAATTCTGGAAGGAGGATATGACCTGTGTTAGATACTGATTTTCGGCCGATTGTCATTGGGAAAATACCAAATTATTGAGTATGATGTTTGATGTAGAGTCCAATGGGATTGCCGAGGTTATCAAATATAAGTATTTAGGTGACTGTAAATCCTACTGCATAATCATTGGTATAAGAAACACTACTGATGAGAGAATGCATGCAGAATTTTCAGAAAAAATGGTTTGTATGTTGACTTTTGAATTTGGTGGGAATGTAGTTGTATAGCTTCAATATAGCTATGATCGTGTATACGTATGTCTAGAAATAAAGCTAATGCAAGAAGAGAGTCTTTCTGATTATTCTCGCTACTTTTTGTTGCTAACAAAGTTAGCTGCTTGTATTTATCTGAAGTTTTAAATTCCTTGAGAATTGTCTTAATTTCTTGATCGGTTGCTCCAAGTAAAGCGATTTTATCTTTTTTAGCTATTTTTGTGTTGATGGTAGGAAGATGAGTTTCCTGTAAAATTGAAAAAATCTGTTGACTATTTTTTGAGATATACTTGTTTGCTGTTGATTTCCCTGTCAATTAATAGCTGAGTGTTATATATGACGCTGTCTCGAATATTTAGTATATCGTTCTTAATACTTTGGATGATCATATATTTTATTCTCTGTGTCTTTTTAAGGAATATGAAAAATACTATAATATATAGTAATATTGAAACACCATTTGTTATTGCTGTTATTACTGATAGCAATGCATTATAATGGAAAATGAATGGAATAAACATGAAGAGTAAAGAAAGCATCAGAAAGAAAATTATACTGAATGACCAGTATATGTATCTATCTAACGAGAAGTCTTTAGTCTTAGGTGCCTCTATTATTCTTATTGAGAAAAATAATACTATTGCTGTATAATATACAGCATATATAAGTACAATAACGAGATTGTTATTAATTATAGTAGAACTCTTTTTCAAGAGAAAGTTGATTACTGATACTATAGTAAAGTAAATTATGCCTGAAAGAACAAAAAAAGATGTATGTGAATTTCCGTTTTTTAACGTCTGTATACTCATTCAGTATATTTTTAAGGTGATCTATTTTTTCGCAGGAAATCTTGATATCTTGGTTAAAGATAACTTGTTTTTCGCATATTCTTCTAGAGATAGAAAGAGAAAATCGGAAAACCATACAGTTAGTATTGCAAATATTATACTGTAACGCGTCAGTTCAGGGAATATGACAGAGCTGTATACTGTTCCCGCAAAACGGTAGTGCCCGAAAAGTTGCGCACTTTGGATCGTGGCCATCCATGGCGCGATAGTCAGTTCGCTTCCACGAGGTTGTCACCGAGCCGGGACATGTCGAGATAGCGGCGGGTCGACCATTCGTTCGCGGTGACGTGACGGATGCGGGCGCATATGAGCATCAACGCGCTGTTCCCGTCGGGGAAGCCGCCCACCACGCGCGTGCGCCGGCGGATCTCCCTGTTCAGCCGCTCGATCATGTTGTTCGTGCGGATCCTCCTGCGGTGCCCGTCCGGGAACTCGTCCAGCAGGTAGGTCGTCGTCTCGCCGACGCCCTCGCGCAGGCAGTTCGCGGCGGCCTTGAGCCTCCTGGATTCCATCTCCATGGCGACCTGTTCGGCCTTGGCCAGGGCGGATTCCCGGGATTCCATGGCGAATATGGCCTTCAGGGCCGCCGACGCCCATTCGCGGTGGCTGGGCGGCGTCTTCGAGAGCACGTTGCACATGAAACGCGCCATGCACCGCTGGTATCTCGCCTTGGGCAGCATCGAGCCGACCGTGGCGACGAGTCCGGCGCACCGGTCGCCGACCACCAGGCGCACGCCCTTCAGGCCGCGTTCGATCATGGAGCGGACGAACTGCTCCCAGCTGTCCCTGTCCTCCTTCATGCCCTCGGCCACGCCGATCACCTCGCGGTGCCCCTCCGCGTTGACTCCGATGGCGACCAGGACACTGACGTTCTCCACGTGCCCGCCCCATGAACGCTTGTGCCACACGCCGTCCATGAACACGTACGGGTACTCGTCCTCCAACGGCCTCGTGCGCCACGCCTCGATCTCCCCGTACACCTTCTTGAGCTTGTCGCTCAGGGTCTGGGACGGCATCCTGTCGCCCCACAGCAATTGGCTGATGTCGTCCACCTGCCGGGTGCTCACGCCGGCCAGGTACATGTCGATGAGGGCCTCCTCGACACTCTCCTCGCGTCTCCGGTATCGTTCGATGACCGCGGACTCGAAGACCGCGCCCTTGAGTTTGGGCACCTTCAACGCGAGCCTGCCGGCCTTGGCGGTCAGGCTCCGGTCATAGTGGCCGGCCCTGTACGCCTTCCGCTCCCCGGTGCGCTCGTACTTGGCGGCGTTGGCGATCTCGTCGGCCTCGGCGTCGAGCATCGCGTTCAATAGCTCGGCGACCTTTTCGGCGACCAAGCGGTCGAGCCTGGTCTCGAGCAGGTTCTGGTCGATCTGTATGATGTTCTCGGGCATGGTTCCGTCTCCTGGCTTCCAATCGCGGTTTTTTGTTTTGGCGAATGAAAATCGTACACAGGACGCGGGCCATGCCTTCTTACGTCAGACCCGGAATCCGAAAGTGCGCAAAAAATCGGGCGTTATCCGCAAAACATGTGTAAGAGTTTATTTTACTTTTTCTTATAAGAAAGAATTCCGGAAGTGATGACAATGATGTTGTGGAAATGAGAAAAGAAGTTGCGAAGCATATTCCTAGGAGGGTAGATAAATCACTGGATCCGGATCCATTTATTGCTTCTTTCCAAAAATCAAAAAAATGAAGGTCTTTATGAGTGATTTCCCATAGTGAATAGCGCAAAAACTGCATGGGAATAATCATAAAAGCAGCGTAGAGAGATCTTTTACTACATCACGCCATTCGAATTCTTTTTGTTTCTTCAATTCTGTTGTAGTTTAAGTAGTGATAGCTAATGATTATAGTAATGGTTATTTCGTTGATGCAGCGGGGATGTGACAAATATCTTAAAGTCATCAGTGTAATAAACGGCGGCTATTTGAACATCATCTAAAATGATGCAGAACCTCCGATATATCGGTAGAGACGAGATGTGCGAATATGCCACAACACGAGCCGATTTCGTCGACGTATACGGCGACCCGTCCGACCGTAAACCGAACAGCGCCACATGGGCAAGCTTCGGGATCGGCTCCAATTTCTGTCACCCGGACGGAACTTTGAATATCCGTGGTGGTTATATTGCGGTCGATCTGTACTTCACCGACACATTCCAATATTCGAAGCTTTACGGCATGGATTCCGCCGAACGGATACTGTCGGATCTCGGCGAGGTGATTTGGGACGAACCGGATGCTGATAAGAAGAACCGACATTTTTGGGTGCGCCGTGGCGTGGATTTCTCCGGGACATGACGGAAGCCTACCGGTGGATGACGGACGGGCTGCTCGCCATGCGCAATATGTATGAGCTGCTCGGCTGATGTTTTGGCCGTTTCGACTGCTGTGCGTTCAATGCTTCATACAATGAACGTAGTCATCCGAAAAGAGGCCGTCATGAAATACGGGATGAGGAAACCCAGCTGGAAGAAGAGCCTGTCCGCGCGCACGAAAGGCCGTGCCACCCGCGCGGTCAAGAAAGCGTTGATCCCCGGCTACGGCAAGAAGGGCATGGGATGGCTGCATCCCAAGCGCAAGCTGTACAACACCGTCTACAAGAAGACCACGTTCAGCCTGTTCGACCTGTTCAAGTAACCAGGGCTAAGGGGGGCACATGTGTTCCAATCCAGACACGTACGAGTTCCGACTTTCATTAGACCTTCCTCAACAGAGCGCCATTCCTACCGATACGTTTTCTGCCTTGCGGGAAGTCCATGAATATTCAGCGGAGAACGGCCCGCGTTTCCACACGGCTGCTGAGATGTTTGATTCTCTGGGAATATGACAGGTCCCGCCATGAGAACATTACGTATGGCGGGATCTGGTTTTGTCGCTGTTGAGATGTCGGACACTCAGGCGAGCATGGCCTCGATGTTGTTGCCTTCCGGATCGTGCACGAAAGCGGCGTAATAGGTCGGTCCGTAGTTCGGCAACCAATGCATGGTGAACTGACGGAAACGATTGTAGCCGGCGCTGCCTAGCATGCAATATGGGAAACGACGCCGGCCACAACGACCGGCCAAGACGGACGGAACACACGAAAAGGCGAATCAAACACAGCATGGGCAAGAACGGCACGCAACCAACAACGAAAAACGTCACACCAGCGGTCACACCATGGGGTAAGAACCGTGTGAAGAACACCGAAACCGGCAAGCACGTGCTCATCATGCCGGGCATTGGATACACCGTAGACCGACCGCTGCTGTACTGGGCAGCGCAGGCGCTTGCGGCCAACGGATGGTTCGTGGACCGGCTCGATCTGAAACTGACGGAAAGCGTCGAGTTTCCGGAAATGATCGCCTGCATGGAACGCGTGGTCGACGAATGGCGCAAGGCAGCGCTCGAACATGCTGCCGAATCGGGTGAGGAGCCGCAGTTGCTGGTCGTCACCAAATCGCTCTCCACACTCTCATATCCGCATTCCGCAAAACTAGGATTGCGCGTGGTGCTGCTCACCCCGGTACTCAACCCGCCGCCATTCGACAGACACAAGTCGGTCATTCCCGTGCCGCTGCCGGGAACTGCCGGCAGCCCGATGCCGCTAATCTGCGCAGGTGACGCCGACCCATACTACGATGACGCCAAAGCGCATCTGCTCACCGACCGTGTGCGCACGTACGCTGGTGCCAACCATTCCATCGAAGTGCCGGACGATTGGCAGACGTCGCTCGACTACCTGAAACAGGTCACGCAGGCCATCGTCGACTACGCCGGCTGAAAAGAACGGGACGGAATATGCGCATCGTATTGCAGAAGGTCAGCGAAGGATCCGTCGACGTAGTCGACGAGACAAGCGGAGAAGTCGACACCACATTCGAACCACAGCATATAGGCATCGGCTATGTGCTGCTCGTCGGGGTGGAAGACACGGATGGAGCGAAACAAATCGACTGGCTTGCCCGCAAAATCGCCAACCTGCGCGTCTTCGAAGACGAGAACGGCAAAATGAACCGTTCCATCCACGACGTGAACGGCAGTGTGCTGTCCATCTCCCAATTCACGCTATACGCGGACGTGCGCAAAGGCAACCGCCCAAGCTTCGTGAAAGCCGGAGCGCCCGCGCACGCCGAACAGACATGGCACGGATTCAACGACGCCCTGCGCACGCAAGGACTCGAAGTAAAAGAAGGACGATTCGGCTCCCACATGCGCGTGCGGCTCACCAACGACGGTCCGGTCACCATCATCCTTGACACCGACGAACTTGGCGTCTGACCCAGAACCCAACGTGAAACCCTATATCCGACGATTGCCATAGGGTAAAACGCATGGGAATATGGAACGACCGCAAACTGATCGTCAACTGCCTGCCGTTGACCGAATCCGAACGTGCGCAATTCATACGTGCCGCGAAAGACATGCCACAGGAATTCGTCGGCGATTCGACCCAACGGGGAAGTATGAGCTGGACCGCCGCAGTGCCGGAGGAACTCAAAGCCAAAGCCACCGCGGTCATCGGCAACATCGCGCCCGAGGAATGCGCGCAATGCCCTAAACTCGAATGGCTTCAAACTTGGAGTGCCGGCGTCGACAAATACCAGCGACCCGGCATCCTACAGCCCGGATCCATGCTCACCAATGCCACCGGAGCCTACGGGCAAAGCGTCTCCGAACACATGTTCGCCATGATGTGGGCCATCATGAAGAACCTGCACATCTACGTGGCAAGCAACCCGAACGCCATGTGGCAAGATGCGGGCCGCGCCGTCAGCCCCAACGGAAAAACGGCGCTCATCATCGGAACCGGCGACATCGGATCACACTTCGCACGACTCTGCAAAAACGTCGGAATGACAACCATCGGCATTCGCCGTAATCCCGCCGTCGAAGCGCCGGGCGTCGATCATATGGTCGGTTTCGATTCCCTCGACGACGTCCTGCAATACGCCGATGTGATCGCCATGTGCGTACCATCCACTCCGGCAACACGCCACCTGCTCAATGCGGAACGCATCGCATCTCTCAAAAACGACGCCATCATCATCAACGCGGGCCGCGGCAACGCCATCAACAGCCAGGCACTTGCCGACGCGCTCGCGGAAGGACGAATCCGTGGTGCCGCGCTCGACGTGACCGAACCGGAGCCGCTGCCGGCCGACTCGCCGCTGTGGCGCGAGCCGAAATGCCTCATCACACCACATGTGGCGGGCGGCAACCATCTTGAGATCACCGAGCGCCGCATCATCGCTATCGCATTAGGCAATGTACGCTGCTACGCCAACGGTCAGTCGCTTGACAATCGCATGCCCCTTAAAGGCTGACGGCCACGCGTGCGGGGAGATCCGCATGATGGCAGTCGATGGCAGTCGGAAAGAAAGGAAAGGGTATGACATTGAACAAATGGCGTCGTGCGACGGAATGGTTCATGACGGCATTGGCATTGATGTTCCTGTTCGCGTATTCGTGGGAAGTTCTGGCGAGGACGCATATCCTGCTGTGTGAAATGGTGATCAACATCATCTGGATGGCGTTCATCGTCGACTACGTCGTTTCGATCCTGCTGGCGAAAGATAAGAAAACTTGGTTCAAACACAATCTGCTGATGCTGGTGTCCATCGCATTGCCCGTCTTCAGGCCATTGAGACTGCTGCGTCTGGTGGCAGTGCTCAACGTGCTCAATCGTACCGGTGGCATGGCGGTGCGTGGGCGCATCACACTGTACACATGCTGCAGCGTGACACTACTGGTGTATATCGGCGCCCTTGCCGAATTGGATGTGGAACGTGGGGTTCC
>ADJS01006883.1_pt1 | contig 30852 bp, 31 predicted proteins | sample 268128 | NCBI WGS metagenome assembly ADJS01 (sample SAMN00007486, study PRJNA43253) | human gut metagenome | isolation source: feces sample TS28 | reverse complement strand
CTATTTTTTATACCATAGTATGCAGGAGACAATGTCAGCTACTAAATAAAATTAGAAAAATACATTTCCACCAATGTTGATTCCGGATACACCGGTTGACGCGGATCTGAACTGCAGACAATTGATAACTGCAGAATGTCTTGCACCACCAAGTGCAGCCCGAGCTACAGAATAAGCGGTGGATGAAGCACCTTTACTCAGTACTTTATTCAATGAACCGTTCCAGGTTGGAGCGAATTGTCCTGACTGGTATATAACAGCACGCAGAGTATTCGGATAAGCCGGGCTTGCTACGCGGTTCATGATAACAGTTGCAACAGCAAGCATTCCATCATAACTACCTGCCTCACATTGAAGGATTGCCGCTAATAATGCGACATCCGTTGTAGATACATTGGTGTTGTTGCCTGTGTTGGTAGTATTGTTGCCGGTATTATTAGTGGTGTTATTTTTATTTTGATTAGTCGAACCGTTTGTTGTTGAATTTGTTTTATTCGCGTTATTCGTAGTATTGGTTGAGTTACTTGGTTTTGAGGCTTCTGATTTTACAGAGCCAGATATTTTATCATTCTGTGCAAGCTTTAATGCTTCCTCGGCAGCTTTGGCACGATCCAACTGTGCCTGATAATTTGCCAGTTCTCCGGAAGTGGATGAAATCTTTGAATTCAGTTCATCACGTTTGCTTGTCAATGTTTCCTGAAGTCCGGAAAGTTTGCTTTGCTGTTCTTCCAGATCTTTCTGTTTCTTTTCTACATTAGCACGAACCTGCTGTAATTCTTCCAGCATAGAGCGGTCATACTTACTGATAGTTGCAACATATTCAGCTTTATTCAGAAAATCTCCCATATTTTCGGAAGTGAGCAGAATCTGAACCAGAGATGCTCCGCCGCCTTCATACATGAATTTGATACGATCTTTCATGGAATCATACTGAGCTTCCTCATCAAGCTGAGCAGAAGCTAGATCCAGTTTTGATTTTTCTACTTTGGCAGCCAGATCCTCTACCTGACTGGAAGCAGTGTCCAGCTCTTTACTTAAAGAAGATAACTGGCTGTTTAAATCGTTTAACTCACCTTTGAGATCAGAGGTGGTATTTTCCAATTCATCTGTCGAAGGTGCTGAATATACCGGAGTACTAACAGAAGCAATTGTTACGGTGCAGATGGTAATTGCCAAAGCCGATCGTAATGCTCGTTTCTTTTTCATACTTATCATAAACATATCCTTTCCCTTTTCGCGAATGCTTATCTATTATACAACAAAATTCATTATAAAGCAAATTTTAGGTTTCTTTTGGCAGGTTAAAGATATATTAAACTTTATGTAAACTAATTCGGAAAAGGTTTACAGAGGAAAGAATTATGTATAAAATAAATAGGTAGAATGTCTGAATAAGAGAGGAATATATATAATATGAAAAAATACGAAGAAGAAAATTATAGATTAGAAAATATCAGTGAGCAGATCTATCCGTGGATAAAAGCAGAGCTTACGGATTCCCAGGCTTTGAATGGAAAGCATTTTTCGGAAGAAGATGCACCTGTAATAGGGTTCCTTGGGGATCTGAACGTAGTGTTTGCAATTAAAAGAGGGGAAGATATATATGAGATCTTAAAGGATAACATGCTTCCGCCTGAATGTGATATCATAAAACTGTATCATAAAGCTTGTGAAAATCTGAACAGAGATGTAGAATTTGTAATTGCGAATACCTGGTATGGGGGATATGGGATCGTAGCAGACGGACATCATGAGGCAAGTTCCGTGTGCTTTAAGCATATCTGGCAGGTCTGCGCAGACAAGTTGAAGGATGATCTGATCATCATGATTCCGAGAAAAGATACGGTGTTGTTTGCTCCGGCCGGAAATAAAGATATCGTTGAAAAAATGATCGATCACGGAGAAAAGGCATATGAACAGGGAGAGAATAAGATCAGTAAGAAACTTCTTATGTTTTTAAGAGAAGGAAAGGAATTAATTACATATGAAAATTAAAACCAGAATGATTGGAATGGATCTGGATGGAACACTTTTAAAATCTGACAAAGAGTTGACACAATATACGAAAGATGTGTTGAAAAGAGCGATTGAACAGGGAATTATTGTGATGCCGGCGACGGGAAGACCTATTACGGGAGTGCCAAAGGAACTGCTGGAATTCCCGGGCATACGTTATGCGGTTACTGCGAACGGCGGAAGAGTTATAGATCTTGAGAAGAATGAAGCAATTGTAGAGGAACTGCTTCCACATGATATTGCAGAAGTAATGCTGGACGTATTCGAACATTATGATACATTTCGGGAGATTTATTTTGATGGCGTAGGCTATGCCTCGCGGGAAGCACTGGAACATATTGGTAAATATCTGAGTGTTCCGGTAATGGCGAATTATATTATGTCTACACGTGTGGCAGTGGATGATGTGAGAGTCAAATTTGATGAGACGAAACTTCCTGTAGATAAGATCCAGGCGTTATTTACTTCTGTGGAAGATCGTGATGCGGCCAGAAAAGAGATCGAAGATGTTCCGGGAATTGAGATCACGGGAGCGCTTCCGATGAATCTGGAGATTAATGCAGCAGGAGTGAACAAGGGAAAAGCAATGATCGAACTTGGAAAGCTTCTTGGAATTCCAAGAGAAGAAATCATGGCGTTCGGAGATGGCAACAATGATCTGAAGATGCTGAAAGAAGTAGGAACGGGTGTGGCAATGGAAAATGCCATTCCTTCCGTAAAAGAAGCAGCAGATTATGTGACATTATCCAATGACGAAGAGGGCGTTGCGAAATTTATAGAAAAATATGTGCTGGATTAAGGAAAGGAGCGCAACATGTTAGATATTATCAAGGTTATAATTTTAGGAATTGTAGAGGGAATCACAGAGTGGCTTCCTGTCAGCAGTACCGGACATCTGATTCTGGTTGGAAATGTGCTGAAACCAAGTATGAGTGATGCATTTATGGAGATGTTTGATGTGGTTATCCAGTTAGGTGCGATCATGGCAGTTGTAGTACTGTATTTTCATAAGTTGAACCCGTTTTCACCAAGAAAGAGCCACAAGCAGAAGATGCTGACCTGGCAGATGTGGATCAAGGTACTGATCGCATCGGTACCTGCAGGAATCGTAGGAGTTCTGTTCAATGATATTCTGGATGAGATCTTCTATAAACCGATTCCGGTAGCAGTGATGCTGATCGTATATGGTATCTTATTTATCGTTGTAGAAAATCATAATGCAGGCAAAAAAACCTTCTGTGACAAGGATCTCCCAGTTAAGTGTACAGATGTTATTATGGATCGGTTTCTTCCAGATGCTTGCGCTGATACCGGGAACATCAAGATCAGGAGCTACGATTGTCGGAGCACTGCTGATCGGAGTATCAAGAGAAGTGGCTGCAGAATTTACATTTTTCCTGGCAATTCCGGCAATGTTTGGTGCCAGTCTTTTGAAACTGATCAAATTCGGTTTCCATTTTACAGGCGCAGAATTTGGTCTTCTGATGCTTGGATGTATCGTGTCTTTTGGATTATCGGTTATTGCGATCAAGTTCCTTATGGGATATATCAAACAGCATGATTTTAAAGTATTTGGATATTATCGTATCGTTTTGGGCGGTCTGATCATTGTATGGACTATTATTCAGACTGTAATTGCATAGAAATGTATAAAGAAAATGGGTGGATGTTTTGCGAATATGTGGAATTATCCACTTGTTTTTTGATTAAAACATGATAATATATTAAGTATATATGTATTTTTATACAGTTTGTCAAAAGAATGGAGGAAAAGATTATGAAATTAAAGAAACTTATCAGTGTAATGCTGATTGGTGCATGTGTATGTTCTATGGCAGCATGCGGATCTAAAAAAGAAGAAAAGAAAATTGAAAGTGCAGATGATCTTAAGGATGCAAAGATTGGTGTTCAGACAGGTACAACAGGCGATATCTACTGTTCTGATGATTTCGGTGATGATCATGTAGAGCGTTTTAATAAAGGTGCAGATGCAGTACAGGCACTGGTAAAAGGAAAGATCGATGCAGTTGTTATTGATAACGAGCCTGCAAAAGCATTTGTAGATGCAAATGACGGACTGAAGATTCTTGAGACACCTTATGTAGAAGAAGATTATGCAATGTGCTTTAAAAAGGGCAATACAGAGCTGGAAGACAAATTCAACGCAGCAATCAAGGAACTGAAAGAAGACGGAACATTTGACAAGATCGTTGGATATTATATCGACGGAACAGAAGAAAAAGGATATGAGTCTCCGGCAGATGTCGATCATTCTAATGGTAAACTTGTGATGGCAACAAATGCAGCATTTGAGCCATATGAATATTATGAAGATAACAAGATTGTTGGTGTTGATGTAGACTTTGCACAGGCAATCGCAGATAAGCTCGGTATGGAACTTACTGTAAATGATATGGAATTTGACTCAATTATTGCAGCAGTTGACAGCGGAAAAGCAGATTTTGGTGCGGCTGGTATGACTGTTACAAAGGAAAGAGAGAAACAGGTAGATTTTTCTGATTCCTATTACACAGGAAAACAGATGATCATCGTTAAGAAATAATCCAGAAGAGTAGGATGAGAATATGCAGGAATTGAAAAGTAGTTTTATTTCGAATTTTATAGATGATAACCGCTGGAGATATATTACAGATGGTCTGAAGATTACTTTGCTGGTTACTGTATTTGCAGTATTGATTGGTGTAGTACTTGGATTTTTGATTGCAATTGTCCGTACAACACATGATAAGACCGGCAAATTGAAGATTCTGAATGCAATCTGTAAAGTTTATCTGACGGTGATCCGTGGAACACCAGTAGTTGTACAGCTGATGATCATTTACTTTATTATATTTGGAAGTGTTGATATCAGTAAGGTTGTCGTTGCGATCGTAGCATTTGGTATTAACTCGGGTGCATATGTTGCTGAGATATTCCGTTCTGGTATTATGTCTATCGATAACGGACAGTTTGAAGCAGGGCGAAGCCTTGGATTTAACTATGCACAGACGATGATGTATATTGTTATGCCACAGGCATTTAAGAATGTACTCCCGACACTTTGTAATGAATTTATCTCTCTGTTAAAGGAAACTTCTGTATCCGGTTATATCGCATTACAGGACCTGACTAAAGGCGGGGATATCATTCGAAGTCGTACGTATGATGCATTTATGCCGTTGATCGCCGTTGCACTGATCTATCTGGCAATGGTAATGATATTTACCAAGCTTGTCAGCTTACTGGAGAGGAGGTTGAGAAACAGTGACCACTAAGAAAGATGATGTACTGATCAAAGTAGAAGGTCTGCATAAAATATACGGGGATTTCCATGCGCTGAATGGGATTGACGAGGAGATTCACAGAGGAGAAGTGGTCGTTATTGTAGGACCATCCGGTTCCGGTAAGTCAACATTCCTGCGTTCTCTGAATCTTCTTGAGGTTCCGGATCAGGGACATATCTATTTTGAAGGTGTGGATATTACAGACAAACATGTGGATATTAACAAGCACCGTCAGAAGATGGGAATGGTGTTCCAGCACTTTAATTTATTCCCACATAAGACGATCAAGGAAAATATCACACTTGCTCCGATCAAGCTTCTTGGAAAGAGTAAGGAAGAGGCAGATAAAAGAGCAATGGAACTTCTGGAACGAGTAGGACTTGCCGAAAAGGCAGATTCGTATCCATCGCAGTTATCCGGCGGTCAGAAGCAGAGAATTGCAATTGTCCGTTCGCTGGCAATGGATCCAGATGTGATCCTGTTTGACGAGCCGACATCGGCACTCGATCCGGAGATGGTAGGAGAAGTTCTGGAGCTGATGAAACAGCTTGCAAGAGAAGGCATGACGATGGTTGTGGTAACACACGAGATGGGATTTGCCAAGGAAGTTGGTTCCAGAGTTATCTTTATAGATGCGGGACAGATAAAAGAACAGGCAAAACCGGAGGAATTTTTTGAGAATCCAAAAGATCCTCGTCTTAAGGAATTTTTATCTAAGATTTTATAATGAAAAATGAAAAGGAAATATATAATGTAAATGTTTTCGTTTGCTATGCAGAAAACCTTATAACATTATATATTTCCTTTTTGTGTTTTATGATGTTATAGCAAAATCTCTTGCAGGTTATATTTTACAACAGCTGTCCCGTTCGATCAGGTGGTGAGGAACAATGATCTTGGTTGCAAGGAGATTTGGATTTTCTATGTGGTTGATGATCTGGGAGGCGGCTTCACTTCCGAGTTGGCCTGCTCCGATGTCGATTGATGTTAACTGTGGTGAGGTCAGTCTTGCGAACAAAGAGTTATTGAAGGAGATGATCGACAGATCTTCCGGGATTGCAAGATGGTTTTCCAGACAGACTCTTTCTAAAGAGACGGCGAGGATATCGTCGCTGACCAGGATTGCTGTCGGGCGGTCTTTCTGCATAAGGAGCCCGCGTATGGCTTCTTCGTTATTCTCTGATACATTCTTTACTTCCACGCAATATTCCGGACGAACCGGGAGCTGGTGGCTTGCAAGCGCAAGCTGGTAACCGGCTTTGCGATCGGCAGAGAACATCAGGGAGCTGTCGGAACCAAGGTAGGCAATCCGGCGGTGTCCAAGCTGATAAAGATATTCAGCCGCTTCTCTTCCGGCAAGCAGGTTATCATTATCAATATAGATAGTCTGGTTGGTATACTGTGTTGCTTTTCCAATCAGAATATATAAAAGACCTTCGTTAAAAAGGTAATCGATGACGGGATCATCTTTCTTGGAATACAGTATGATGAAACCGTCTACTTTGCCACTTCTGGACATAGAGCGAACGGCGTCAAGGATCTCTGCTTCATCCTGCCCGGTTACAATTGTTGTCATATACTGTCTGCCATTACAATAATGGCTGATTCCCTGGATTGCTTCCAGATAGAAGGAGTTCTCATAGACTTCTTTTGCGGAAGCGGGGAGAATGATGCCAATGGTACGCGAATTCTGAGAGGCAAGATTGCTTGCCTGGAAATTCGGCTCATACCCCAGTTCCGCCATAGCCTTTCTGACACGTTCTTTCGTTTCTTCGCTGATGGATGGATTATTTTTACAGGTTCTGGACACGGTGGAAGGAGAGACTCCTGCCAGCGCAGCCACGTCCTTGATCGTTACTGCCATAAAGATAACCTCCGTTTGTTTTGTAGTTCTGATATTCTTGTTTTATACGTTCCGATATCATAGATTTTTCATATATTTTTATTTTACAGCAAAGAAAACAACATTGCAATGCATTTGCATGAAATATTGCGCAAACGCACGCATGAGAAAACATAGGGAAAGTGCACAAAAACAATAATGCAAAATTGTACAAAAAGTAGAAATCAGAGCAAAAAGTAAAATACTAATTGAAAACAATGCAAAAACTGAATATAATTAATGCAAGCGGTTGCGCAAAACAAATGCAAAAGAAGTGCAGATGAGAAAAACATGAGGAGGTTTCGTTGTGAACGAGAATGAGAGTAAAAAGGTTCCAGAAGTAATTCTTGCGCCGTTAACCGGAAAGGCAGTGCCTTTAAGTGAAGTACCGGATCCGGTGTTTTCAGATAAGGTATTAGGAGACGGAGTGGCAATTATTCCGGCAGATGTCCGCTCATCAAATGTTATCTGTAACGGAAAGAATGCACCGGTTGTATCGGATCATTATGGAGTTATGATAACGGTATAATGGATCATTTTATAATAAGACATCTGCAAAAATATAAAGCAAAAAGGAAATCAAAATAAATAGAAAAAAGAAGAGGGAAAGAAAGATGAGCGAAAGAGCAGCAGGCATACTCATGCCGATCAGCAGCCTTCCATCTGAATATGGAATCGGCTGTTTCTCAAAAAGTGCATATGAATTTGTAGACTGGCTGAAGAAAGCAGGTCAGAGTTACTGGCAGATCCTGCCACTTGGTCCTACAAGTTACGGGGATTCCCCGTATCAGTCATTTTCTACATTCGCGGGAAACCCATATTTCATCAGTCTGGAGGCACTGGTGGAAGAAGGTGTTCTGACAAAGGCGGAATGTGAGGCCGTAGACTGGGGAAAAGCAAAGGGGAGTATTGATTATAAAAAGATTTACGAAGGGCGTTACCCGCTTCTTCGAAAAGCTTACGAAAGAAGTAAGGTACATGAGAATGCAGAATATCAGAAGTTCGTAGAAGAGAACAGCTGGTGGCTGTCAGATTATGCATTATTTATGGCAGTTAAAGACAGATTTGACGGTGTGGAATGGAAGTTGTGGGCAGATGATATCAAGCTGCGCTGGGGACCTGCCATGGATTATTACCGTGAAGAGTTGATTTTTGATATTGAATTCCAGCAGTATATGCAATTCAAGTTCATGAACAGTGGATGCAGTTGAAAGCATATGCCATAAAAAAGGAATTCAGATCATCGGCGATATCCCAATCTATGTGGCAATGGACAGCGCAGATACCTGGGCACATCCGGAATTATTCCAGCTGGATGAGGAAAATGTACCGGTTGCCGTAGCCGGATGCCCGCCGGACGGATTCTCTGCAACCGGACAGTTATGGGGAAATCCACTGTACCGCTGGGGATATCATAAGGAAACCGGCTATCAGTGGTGGATATCTCGTCTGGCTTATGTATTCCGCCTGTATGATGTGGTAAGAATCGATCATTTCCGTGGATTCGATGAGTATTTCTCTATTCCATACGGGGCAGAGACGGCAGTAGACGGACACTGGGAAAAGGGGCCTGGCATGGATCTGTTCTGGAAAGTACGAGAAGCACTGGGTGAAAAACCGGTTATCGCAGAAGACCTTGGATATGTTACGGACAGCGTACGTAATCTGGTAAGAGACAGCGGATTCCCAGGCATGAAGGTGCTGGAATTTGCATTTGATTCGAGAGATTCCGGATCTGCGAACGACTATCTACCGCACAATTATCCGGTGAACAGTGTTGCTTACACAGGAACTCACGACAATGAGACACTTGCCGGCTGGTGGGGAAGCATCAGTAAGGATGAGCAGAAGCTGACCCGCGAATATCTCTGTGATACCTATACACCGGAGGCGGAACTGAATAAGCCTCTGATCAGTCTGATCATGAGAAGCGCAGCAAAATGGTGCGTGATCCCGATGCAAGATTATCTGGGCCTTGATAACAAGTGCCGTATGAATACACCGTCAACTGTCGGAACAAACTGGAAGTGGAGAATCCGCAAGAACCAGTTATCTGTGAAATTACAGAAAGAGATCCATGCGGTGACATTGCGTTATGGAAGAATGAACTGGACGGAAGATGTTGAAGAAGCAGCAGAAGCAGAAAAATAGAATATGTAGTATTAAGAATAAAAATGGCAGATATCATTTGGGGATATCTGCCATTTTGTCCTTATAAGAAAATTTTGTATGTTCTCTTCAAACTAGATAGGAAGTTCCAGATAAATATCTTTTCCTTCTTTGATAGAGATGACTACTTTACCATGCTTAATTGTAGTAACAGCACCCTGAACGCTTGCAGCAGGTGCAGCCTCAGCAGGAGCTTCCTCTTTGGCAGGAGCCTCTTCTGCTGCTAATTCATCATCAGTCTTGAATCCGTCTACATTGTCTGCTGTCAGTGGACAGAGAGAATCACTGGTCTTTGTTAATTTTGCTCCCAGAACCTGTCCGATCTTCAGACATCCATCAAGATTTAAAAGACCTGAATCTACTAATTCATCGAAGATTGCCGGATCCTCTAAGTTTGCTGGTTCAATTGTAATTCCGCCTTCTGCTCTACAACATAATACGGCAGGATCGTTAGCATGAGCTTTCGCTGTTTCCGCTGTAATTGACATACCGAATACCTCCTAAATATTCATATTTATTTTCTATGAATAGTATAGGCTTTTCTAAATGAATTTTCCAATTGGTTTTTCCTATAATGATAAAATGAAATAGAAAATACCTATAATAATAGAAAAAATGAAAAGATTCAATAGAATATGACATATAGAAAATGCCTATAAGTACATGAGAATAACCAATTGGTAATTTAAAGAAAACGGGGATATAATAAATTTAAACGATAATATTGTTAGTGGCAAGGATCAGCCACATTCCCTTCTAAGAGCCCTTTTCCTGAAAGTGTCTTCCCCAAGACGACATTTCCAGGAAAAGGGCTTTGACGTTGTATAGAGAGATAAGTTATAATAAACCATATGTTCGAAAATAAAATAAGTGAGGAAACAACAGAAAAGACACTTGTTTCCCAAATGGACAATGGAGAAACAGATGGAACATAAAGTAGTGAAAAAAACAGAAGTGAAAGTCGAAGAAGCAAAATCAAAAAAAGACAGAGAACTGCAGGAACCGAAGATGTCCTCAGAGGCAGAGCTTAGAAATATTGTAAAGCCGTTGGTGAACTGGTATCGGGAGAATAAACGGGATCTGCCGTGGCGCCATAATCCGGATGCATACAGGGTATGGGTATCCGAGATCATGCTGCAGCAGACACGGGTAGAAGCAGTAAAAGGATATTATGACCGGTTCTTAAAAGCACTTCCGACAGTGAAAGATCTTGCAGAAGCAGAAGAAGACAAACTGCTGAAACTGTGGGAAGGATTAGGATATTATAATCGTGTACGAAATATGCAGAAAGCGGCACAGCAGATCATGGTTGATCATGCGGGAAGATTTCCGGATACTTATGAAGAAATATTACAATTGAAAGGAATTGGCAATTACACGGCGGGGGCGATTAGTGCATTTGCCTATGGAATCCCGAAACCGGCAGTGGATGGCAATGTGCTCAGGGTGATTTCCAGAATTACGGGTAGCTATGAAGATATCATGAAACAAAGCGTCCGCAAAAAGTAGAAAGTGCACTGGAACAGGTGATACCTACAGATGCCGCCAGCGATTTTAACCAAGGACTGATTGAACTAGGGGCAATTGTGTGTGTTCCGAACGGGGGACCGAAATGTGAACAATGTCCGGTAAAAGAGTATTGTATTGCACATGCAGAGAATCTGACAGCGGAGATACCGGTAAAGAAGAAAGCAAAGGCCAGAAAGATCGAAGAAAGAACTGTACTGATCTTCAAAGACGGTAAACAGATTGCAATCCGAAAACGTCCGGCAAAAGGATTGCTGGCCGGATTATATGAATTCCCGAATCTGGAAGGAAAATTTTCAATGGCTGAAGTTACGGAATACAGCAAGAAGATTGGTCTGATGCCGGTCCGCATACAGGAACTTCCGGAGGCGAAACATATCTTCAGTCATATTGAATGGCATATGACAGGTTATGAAGTGACCGTAGATGAACTGGAGAAGACGAATGAGGAAGGTTTTCTGTTCATTCATCCGGAGCAGATAAAAAAAGAATATTCGATACCGTCGGCATTTGAGAAGTATACGGAGTATGCAGGAATTCGGAGTAAATAGATAAGGAGGTGTATGTTTTGGATGTACACCTCCTTAATTTATATCGTCATGTGTTCGAAAGAAACTGCCAGTGCTAGGTTTTGTAGATCAGAGAGAAAATAAAAAAGCCACAAGAAGAAATGAAAAAATTCTAGGGAGTAATACCAAATGTCAGTTGTTTCAATTGCTGGATGTATTTCTGAATAAGTGTGCGTGTCTGGTTCTCTGGAGTTATGTATTCCGAATCGGCCAATAATTGGAAAAATTCAGAAAATGCATTGCAGATACTACTTTCCTGAATGATGATAAAAGAAATGTTCGCTTTATCTGCAAGGTTGATAAGGAACAATGAATGATTATTGCGTAATTCAATATATAAAGAATCCGGATAACTGAAAGTAGAATTCAGCATATGGTCCTTCTCATTCGAAAAATGTTCCAGAAAATATTTAAGAGAGGTGATTCTCCTTCAGGTGAAAATTGAGGCATGACAATACTACTGGTACCTGATGAGATTCCAGATTCACAGTACTTCTGAAAGCCACTGATGGTAAAAAAGTCCTTCCGGTTGATATGCTTCAGAACATTTAAAAAAGCTCCATATGCTTTTGTAAGTGGAGCATATTCCGGAGAATATTCTTTTACCCGATCAAAAAAATATTCATTATCCATGAAATCACTGTCACAAGGAGTGGCGGCCAGACTGGTTGAGTCCTGAATTGTATCAAATGAAGTCATATAAAGTTGGAGCGCTTCATCAAGATCTTTACTTTGCTGTAATAGTGGGGACGAATGCTCCAGACAATTCTGAAATTCTTTTGTATATTCCTGTAAAATCGAAGAATCCGAATGAAGGATTCCTTTTGAAAGATCGGATGCCAATTGTAGTACATATTTTTCCGTAATAATATAGAATGGATATATAAGGTTCGGCTGATCGTTTCGGGAAAGCTTACTATAATAATAAAAAGGCATGTAATTGATGCCGGCCGAAAAACACAACGGAATAATCTGGTGCAGTGTCTCCAGATTTTCATAAGCATAGGATGCATTCGTCTGGAAATGGATCAGATGCTTTATCAGAATAGTCTTACCGTATTGCGGGATCAGAAGCTTCAGATAATGTGGAAGCAATGTATCTGTACCTGGAAGATTAGTGTAAAGTTCAGGAGACTCTTGTTCCTGTATAGTCTTCCTGAGAACATATTGCAATAATAGTTCGGTTTCGTATTTATCATTTGAGATAGGTGAAATCAGTTTCATTTCGCCATAATCAACGATTGATCTTTTGTTAAATCCTTCATTTTTTTCCAAAGCAGATAGTTTTTCAAAAAGGTGAAGGATTGTGGTTTGGTTCCGGTAAGCAGTTTCACCGATGGCTTCCATTTTATATAATTCCATTATTTCTTTCTTTTCAGGCAGTGAAATCCGAAGCGCCTGACAGAAATGTTCGACAAATTCAGGTCCGGGCAATCTTTTACCAGTAACCATTCTCTGAAGTGTGGTACGTTCCAGAGATGCTGCCTGAGAAAGGCGGTATACGTTGTAACCGTTTTCTATAAGCAACTCTTTACATTTCTCACTGAATTTTGACATGATTTATCCCCTCTTGTATTAGTAAAAGTAAATAATGTGCGCACATATGTGCAGGTCACTTGTTCAGTTTAGTACATTTATCAATCGAAGGTCAAGAAAACGGAACAAAAGGCAGTGAAAGTGCACGAGCACAATTAGGAGCACATATTGAAAGGGGAAGATAGAGTATGACATTATATTACATAAAAGGTATATTGTCGATATTATTGTGTAGAAATATATTATTTATATAAAAAATATTGTTACATATGAAATTTTATTATGCAGTAGAGAGGAGAAATATATGAGCGAGTTTATAAAAGACATTGATAAAGATTTAGGTACTATAATCAGCAAAAAAATGCATATGCAACCCGTTCTAGCTGAAAAATGGAGCTGGAAAATTTTAAATGAATATCCGGAAGATTTAAAAAATGTGATTCGTAAGTGGGCAAAAGATGAACAAATACCAGAAATTGAATATAGCAGAATTTCTTTAGAGATGGCTATGCAAGGAATAGGATTGGATATTTTAGAAGCAGTGGATTTACTGTATATAACTTCTAAAGATCCGCTACATGGGTATGAAATATTTACAAGATTTGCGCGTCGATAAAGAAGGAAGTGATATGAATGTTGGGATTTACCAAATTTAAGATAAATCGATTGGTAAACCGGCGCGAACTGTATAGTAATTTTTCATATAATAAGTGGAATCAGTTAGATACAGGTAGTAAATGGAAATGTTTACAACAACTAGAAAATCATTTTGCAGCCGAACAGGGGCGTCCAGCAGTTAAGGTTTTACCGATTTCTTCGAAAGAAGCGAGAGGAGCCTATGGTGGATATGACCCAGACAAGAATGTTATATATATTAATCGTGATTTGGTAGAGTATGGAACACTCGTAGGACCGGTAGATATAAATCATCCTACACAGCTTGACGCTAATATGCAGCTATTTGATACCATTGCACATGAAGGATATCATGCATATCAGGGTTATGCAATAAAGCATCCGGGATTTCATAAAGATATGAAACAAGTAAAAGAGTGGGCCATAAATGATAGAAATGTGAAATATTTTAGAAGAGGTGATGAGTATCTGGTGCAACCTCGAGAGCGTGATGCATGGAAATATGGGAGTGAAAAGACCAGAGAAGCTTTTGATGAAATTGAAAAATATTATGGGACAGAGCCTGGACGTGCAATGTATGAAAAGTCAGTTGAGGATAATTCGTATGAGAATGCGTTGGAGCGACTATGGAATAATAATCCAGATGCTTTGAACCAGATGTATAAAGAAATGATGGATGCATATGAAGAACGGTATCGGGAGAATAATTCTACAGTTAATCTGGATCCGATAACTGTAGATGAGTATGATGCAATATCAAGAGAAGCAGTAAATCGATATTATGAGCATCTAAAAAATAATCCATCTTTATCTAATGAAGATGTTATGCGAATGACCGGAGATATGAGTGAAAAATATTTTTCTGCGGTAGAAGAATACAAAAATGCTGTTCAACAGAAAGAAAAGAGCGAAGACAGGGGAGAAAAAGAAAATAGAACAGAAAAATATGAAGCACAAAATCCGGAGAATCGTTCAATATTTAATCCAGATCGAGTAAGTGTGGAAGAGTACGATAAAACATTACGGGATCAGGTGAATAAATATTATGAGCATTTAAAAAATGATCCATCTTTATCCAATGAAGACGTTATGCGAATGACCGAAGAAATGAGTGAGAAATATCTTACGGCAGTAGAGGAGTACAGGAATGCTCAGAAACAGGAAGATGAAGGATTCCAGGAAAAGTCAGGGGACAAGGAGAGTACGGAAAAGCGGTATAAGCGGTATAAAAAAGAAGAAATAGAGAAAGAAAATCCAGAGCATAAAAGAGACGTAGAAAATCAAAGGAAAGAAGAAGTTGAAGAAGAAAATAAATCAGAGAAAAAGGATAAATTAGAGAATCGGGAAGATGAAAAAGACTACGAAGAAGAAGGGGCAGAAAACAAAGATAAAACAGAAACTCTGAGTGAGGATGAGTTAGAAGAGGAGAGGTGGAACGAGTCAGAAAGTGAAGATGAAGCAGAGTTGTTGAGTGATAAAGCGGAAGCGGGAGAAGAACAGAATGCAGAAGATAAAGCAGTAACAGAAACCGAATCAGAATTGCAGGATAATGCGGCAGATTTATCAAGTGAAGAAAGTTCTGGAGAAACCGAAGACAACTCAGAGACAGAGGACAATGTAGAAGATTTATCAAGTGAAGAAAGTTCTGAAGAAACCGAGGATGAATCAGAGAAAGAAGATAAAGATGAAGATCTGTCAAGTGAAAAAAGTTCTGGAGGAATCGAAGACAATTCAGAGGAAGAAGATAAAGCCGAAGATTTGTCAGGTGAAGAAAGTTCTGGAAAAATCGAGGATGAATCAGAGGAAGAAGATGAAGCCAAAGATTTGTCAAGTGAAGAAAATTCTGGAGAAACCGAAGACAACTCAGAGGAAGAAGATAAAGCTGAAGATTTGTCAAGTGGGGAAGATGATAGTACATCCTATGAAAGTGGGGGTAATGAAGAAGACGAAAATTATTCATATTAACAGAATAGGAGAAAATACAGATGGCAATAAATACAAATGCACAAAATGTAATTATAGGTGACAGCTTAGTGGATTATTGTACATATCAGGAAAGTGCATCCCGGTATGCAATACCGGGAAAAAATCATATGGGACAACCTATGATGATTCCGATTGGAGAACATATTTTGTCACGACATATGTTGTTATTAGGAGGAATCGGTACAGGAAAATCAAATGCATTTAATCACATTATTCGGAATACCAGGTCGAATCTGACGAATGAGGATGTCATGATTATTTTTGATACAAAAGGTGACTTTTATAAAGAATTTTACAGACCAGGTGATGTAGTAATAAGTAACGATGCGAGAGCAACCGGAGGCAGTGAAGCGGATTACTGGAATATTTTTGAAGAAGTAACAATTGATGATCGTGTAGAGGAAAATATACTGGAGATTGCCAAAGGACTTTTTGCTGAGAAACTGGAACATACAACACAACCATTTTTCCCGAATGCAGCCAAAGATTTGTTCGCAGCATTGATGCTACATCTGGTGCGGAATGATAAATTTGCAGATAAAAGAAATAATAAATCATTACGTTCGTATCTGAATAGTATTACACCACATATTATGGTTGATATATTAAATCAACATTCAGATTTAAAGGCTATGCAGTCGTATATTTATGATGAAAAATCAGGACAGACACTGGGAGTTATGGCTGAGTTACAGCAGATGATGCGCGAGATTTTTATCGGTAATTTCCAGAAAAAAGGCGGATTGTCAATGAGAAAACTGGTGAGAAGAAAAGGTGGACGAGTTATATTTGTTGAATATGACCTTGGAATCGGTGGAATGTTGATGCCTATTTATCGGCTGTTAATTGATCTGGCGATTAAAGAGGCGTTGTGTCGAACCTCAAATGAGGGAAATGTTTACTTTTTTATTGATGAGTTTAGACTGGTGCCGCATCTGGAGCATATAGATGATGGTGTAAATTTTGGACGTAGTCTAGGAGCAAAATTTTTTTGTGGGTATTCAGAATATTGATCAGGTAATGGCAGCTTATGGTGAATATACAGGACGAAGTATTCTGTCAGGATTTGGAACAACTTTTGCATTTCGGGTAAATGATGTTGGTTCAAGGGAATATATAAAAAATTTATTTGGACGGAATATCAAGCAACAGTCTTATATGTCAAAAGTTCAAAACCGAGGAATTGCTGAGCAGTTGAGAGAAGGGTACGTCGTAGAAGATGATGATATTAATAATCTTCCGGTCGGAGAAGCAATTGTAAGTGCACCAAGCGGAGAACCTTTCCGCTTTAAATTTAATTTATATCAATAATACGAAGGAGGAATAAAAGTTATGTATTGTAATGAGTGTGGTAATTCATTACCGGATGGTGTGGAAAGATGTCCGGTCTGTGGAAGTAAGGTAAAAGTACAGTATGCCAATAATGGAATGAATGATTTTAATAATGGTCAGAAGAATGATCCGGTACAGAATCAATATCAAAATGACAGAATGGGATACGTAAACAATAATTATGGAGAGGATTCTTCATTGTCAGGGATTGTTTTATCAGAAAATGAGCAGTTGGTAAGGCAGTATCATTGTAGTAGTGTAAAACAGCCAAGATGTGAGGGATATTTAAGCGTGACAACGAGGCGTATGATTTTTCAGGCAGAAGGAGGTACCTTTTCAGAAGCCGTATTTCAAAAGAAATTTCGTTGGATAAAGTCACCGGTGTTGACTGTTATTATGGAGTAAATATGAAAATTACACAGATTATTGTGGGTGTAATTCTGACTATTTTAGGCTTTTATGCATGGGGAATTAGCTCGTCCTATATTGGCAGTGGAAGATTTTATTCTTTTTTGATAATGATACTAGGAATTGTTCTTATTGTTAGTGGAATTAGAAAAAGTTTTAAATTAACTATTTATGCGTCTGAATGTAGTCCATCTCCGATTAACATTGGTGAGGGTGCTCTTTCATTGCAAGGAAACGCAGTTTTTTACGCTATTGTCAGCGAGCCGACAAGTGATACTGACCGTATGATGAATGAAGTGGGCGCACTGGTACATGATTTGCAGACAATGGGAGATATGGCAGTATCCAAGTGGAAAAATTAAACGAAAGAAAAATCAATATTTATTTTTAAAGAAAGTTGGTTACAGAGGAATGGACTATGAGATGTAGAGTGTGTGGATCTAATAATGAAGATGGTTCAAAATTTTGCTGGAATTGTGGAAATAAATTAACGGAGCAATCAGAAACGAGAAGCAGTAGTGTTAACCAGCCTGGAATACAGCAGAATTCAGGAGACGTACAGCATAATCAAGTAGGAACACCACCAAAACAGGTAAGGATGCCACAGAGACAAGTCCCGCCAGGTGGATTTGACTGGGAAAACGGGAAGAAAATGGCAGAAGAGCGGTTGCAAAAAAGGCAAAAATATAGCTGATGGCTGTGTAGGACAATTAAAAAGAGTAGCAGAAAATCAGACTATAACAGATAAACTTAAGAAAATTTCAAAAAAGACATGGGGAATCATTGGAGCATGTGTGGCGCTAGTTTTAGTATTGTTAATTGTAATTGCTCTGCATAAACCAACGGTTAATTTGAATGATTATCTGAAAGTTACATATGGAGGATATGATGGAGGCGGTGTGGCTTATACTGAAATTGATTGGAATAGTATGAAAGAGGACTTTGAAAATAAAATTTCTTATAAAAGGGGAATGGCGCAAACAGGAGGTATGACACCGATAGATATCATCATGGAATATACAAATGCTAATATTGAAGGTAAGAATGAAAAATTATCAAATGGAGATAAAGTGTCTTATACTTGGAAGGTAGATAAAGATGCGATTGCAAAGCTTATCAAATGCAAAATAAAGTATAGCGATGGATCAAAGAAAGTATCTGGACTAAAAGAAATGGAATTGTTTGATCCGTTTAAAAATTTGAAAGTAACGTTTTCGGGTGTAGAGCCAAATGGAGAGGCAGATATTGAATATAATGGAGATATGTTGTCTGAGTATGATTTTACCTGTGATAAAACTTCTGGTTTGAAAAATGGTGATAAAATTAAGATTTCTCTTACTGAGGATGCGGGGTATTATGTTGACCAATATAATAAAGCACCGTCTGTGTTAGAAAAGGAATACAAAGTAAAGAATTTAGGAAAGTATCTTTCAAAAATCAAAGAAGTTGATACTGATGGTATGAATTCTGCTCGTGCAAAGGCTCAGAAAAGTATTAGCGATATGGTAGATTACTGGTCTGAGGATGTTACGTTGGATAAAGTGTCATATGCAGGAGATTATCTGCAGGTTGCAAAAGACAGCGACGATTATACTAAAAACTACTATGGTGTGATTTATCAGATTAATGCGCATATTCAGCCAGATGGTGGACAGAGAAAAGATGTAGTTAGTTATTATAGTATGAAATTTGAAAATGTTATTGTAGGTGGGGATGGAAAGTGCGAAATTGATCTGGATGAATATGATGTACCATATGATGATTTTAGTGTAGAAGTAACCAGTGGAGATTTATCTTCTGGTTCATATAGCTTTGATGGATATCAGACACTTGAGGAGTTAAAAAAGAATTATGTAGATGAAGTGGCTGATGAATTTGACTGTGAATGGGATGTTTCGGGGAAACTTGAGGCTGTAGATTTAGGAGTTACCAGTGACTATCTGTGTTCCTATAGCAGTGATCGTTTACTGACAGACAGTGATGTTGAAGGATATTTAAATGCAAATTATTCAGAATATAATTTTCCGGAAGGTATAAATATTATTCAGATGATTATCAACGAAATATACGCAAAACATGGATATGAATTTACAGATTCGAAGTTGTCTGCATATTTTTCAAACAAAACATGGTATAAAAGTAATACAAATAAAGTGAATGATATGAATGCTGTTTCGGATAGTATGTCGGAAATTGAAAAGAAGAATGTTGATTTTTTGAATAGTTATAGATAATTTTGTATATCGGTCTGTTGATGTGAAATAAGATATCAATGGATCGATATATTAATTTTTGATAATGAAATATGAGGAAAAATATGAAAAAGTTAAAACTGGCAATATATTTGCTGACCCTAGTTTTTGCATTAACTGGTTGTAAAAAGGACGTGCATGTGAAAACGATCAGTGAAATTAAACAGATGAATAAATCTCAAAAGCAAAAGAGTCAAAAGAACAAAAAAAGAGTTAAGAAGTCAGAGAATACAAAATTAACAGGAACAGAAAGTTCACCTGTACCGGAAGATGAAACAACGGATAACGAACAGGAAAATCAAACAGTAACGGATAAAAAAGTGATTGTTCTTGATCCGGGACATTCAGCAGTTGTAGCAACTGGGACAGAACCATTGGGACCCGGATCATCAGAACAAAAGGCAGCAGATGCCAGCGGGACGAGAGGTATTTCAAGTGGTGTGCCAGAATATGAGTTAACATTAAATATATCCGTTCAGTTGAAAGAAGTATTAGAACAACGAGGATATCAGGTGGTTTTAACAAGAGAATCTAATAATGTACCAATCAGTTGTGTACAACGTGCAGAAGTTGCAAATAATCTAAATGCCGATGTATATGTGCGGATTCATGCAAATGGTTCAGAAAACTCTAATGCGAAAGGAGCGATGACAATTTGTACAACACCAAATAATCCATATAATGCATCGATATATGGCGAAAGTAAAGCGTTATCAGAAGCAATTCTTGATAAATACTGTGAAGTTACTGGTTGCAATAAAGAATATGTATGGGAAACAGATACAATGAGCGGAAATAACTGGAGCCAGGTACCGGTAACGATTGTTGAAATGGGATATATGACAAATCCTGAGGAAGATGTTCTGATGCAGACAGCAGAATATCAACAAAAAATGGTGCAGGGGATTGCGGATGGAATAGATGCATATATGGAAAATTATTAAATACATCAATTAAAAATAAAAGTGTATACTAATCATAGCATGAAGGAGGGAGCCAGTGAACAATCAACTCAATTTCCCGGTAGGAATATCCGACTTCAAAAAAATCCGGGAAAATGACTACTACATAGATAAAAGCGGACTGATCAAAGAACTGTTAAAAAGAGAGTCTGCAGAAGTTACACTGATCATCCGTCCGAGACGCTTTGGAAAAACAATGGGGATGGGTATGCTTGCCCATTTTTTGATATACGGTCCGATAACAGGAGGTTATTCGATGGTCTTGAAATTATCTACGATGAAGCATTGTGCAGTGCATGGATGAATCAATATCCGGTCGTATTCCTGACGTTAAAAGACATTGATGGGCTGACTTTCGAAGATGCATATGAAAGACTGGCAGTTCAGATATCTAATTTGTACAAAGAACATACATATCTGTTGGAAAGTGAACGTATGGATTCGGATGACAGGACGCTTTTTAAAGAGTTAAAAAGTGGAAGTGCGGGAAAGATTCAGATAGGACAGTCCCTGCATACTATGAGTACGGCATTGAAAGATAATACGACACTTCGGTTTGCGGTGATAACAGGTTGTCTGAAGATTGCAAAAGAAAGTATCTTCACAGGAACGAATAATTTTGTGCCTGATAATATTACGGATTCCAGATTCAATGAATATTTTGGATTTACACAGGAAGAAGTAGATTAGATTCTGACCGACGCAAATGTGTCCGGAAAGGCAGAAGAAGTGAAAAGATGGTATGATGGTTATCATTTTGGACGCTTCGATGTATATTGTCCGTGGGATGTCATGAATTATATGCGGGATCTGCAGCAAAATCCGGAAGCAGCACCGGCAAGTAGAAAACGGAACAAAAATAAAAAGATGCAGGTAACTGTCAGTTATATAACAGTTACCTGCATCTTTCTTTTCGTAGCATAATATACAAAAAATTGCCAATAGCTAGTCATTTCTATATTCATGTTACGTCGGCTGCTGAGAAAGCTTCGGCGCTTTTTTATCCGCTGTCACATACACGAATGGATAAATAATACATGCCATCGTAACAGCTGCAATCACGTCCGTCACGGAATGCTGTTTTAAGAACATTGTAGACAGGATAATGAGCACTGCCAGAATATAGGCACTGATCTGGATCCATCTGTGCTTTTTAAGATCATTACTGTGTGAAATAGCAATACTGACACCGATGGAATTAAATACGTGGATACTAGGAAGCACGTTCGTCGGTGTGTCTGTCTTGTACAGGACTTTTACCATATCTGTAAATACATTATCGCGTGGAAATACAGTTGGTCTCAAATTTAATGCATTTGGGAAAACCGTGCATATGATCAGGAAAATCGTCATACCTGAAAATAAAAAAGCACATAGTCTGTAAAATCCCCATTTATCCTTAATAAGGAAATAAGCTACCGTTACGGCAATGAATACAAACCACACTAAATACGGCACGATAAAATATTCAATAAACGGAATATGATTGTCGATTGGGGAATGTATCATGTAATGACGTACATTCGTGCGCTTCTCCAGATAAACAAACCATGGCATATAGATCAGAAAGTATGATAATACCCATGCATGACGGTACTTCTTCAAAAAACTCTTTGCTTTATCAATGGCTTTCATATGAACTACCCCTTTTTCAAAGCCTTTGTTATTATCTTATCTCGTTTCAAAGCGCATTATAACATGAAAAAATTGAATCAACAATAAAGTTCATGGAATATTAACATTTTTTACAAAGTTAATAGTAAGTGTTCTTTTTCTCGAATATCTGCATATCATAATGCCGTTTTCCCTTTTTTAAAGCATCAGGTGTCCGCAGAGTCCACACTGCAACCGGAAGATGCAGAATGTACTTTAAAAACCAGACTTCAAACATCGGAAGGTCTGCAAGCTTATACGAAATAAAATCCGGCCGTCCGAGTACATTACCAAGCAGATGCTTTACAACAAAGGTCAGGATCCATGGCTCCGGAAGACGGTCGGCAGTCAGGTTGGAAGAAAGCTGACCTCTTAAGACATGGGGTACATGACGGCGGAACCACCAGATACCAAGTGTGTTGAAAGACTGTACCATATAAGGTCCGTTATAATTCTTAAGAATCTCCCAGGTCTTTTCACAGATGCCAAGAGAAGACTTTGGAATCTTCAGTTCGATCAGAAGCGGAACCTGGCCGCCCACCAGGGATAGTACATCGGTGAAAAGTGGGATAGTCTCATTCGTATTCTGTAACCGGCAGTTTTGTAATTCTTTTAAAGGGAGTGATTCAATGGTTTCCGGTCGTCCACAGATACGAGACAGGTCGTCATCATGGAATACGACAAGTTTTCCGTCGCTTGTCAGATGGACATCCAGTTCGATCCCATATCCATGGGAGATAGCGGCACGGAAAGAAGGTATGGAATTTTCGGGAATCCCTTTTTCAATACAATGATATCCACGATGGGCGAACATCGTGTGAAGAAATGGACGGATCTGTCGTTTTCTGGACAGTCTCGGCCAGATCAGATAAAAGTAAAATAATATAAGAAATACAATAATTCCGGTAATCAGTAAACGCATAAAAGAACCTCCCCGTGAACAATATGATTAACAAGGTGTAATAATACGTAACTTTTCTTTCTCCAGATGTACGTGGATCTCAGATTGTAAAAAGACGGGCTCGCCGTCTGTATGTACAGGCAGTGGGTGATCGCTTATGACAGTCACTTCTGTGCAGGTATCAAGATGGATTCCATGGAAACGTGTGTGCCATCCTTTGAAGGCCGTTGGCAGCAGACAAAGAACTTTAAGTCTCGGTAATTCTGCTACGGTAATGATATCTAACCTGTCATCTGTACCACTGGCAGCAGGACAGAAGTTAAAACCGCCACCTTCATATTTCAGATTCATAACAGCTGTGAAATATACTTTTTCATATGTTTTTGTCTCACCATTTTCGGTTGTGACCGTCATAGTGACTGGTTTTAATGTGAACAGTTTATGAAGGGCAACACCAAGATATGTAAGCTTTCCGAGCTTCAGCCGGTTGAGGAAAGCCTTAAGCGGTGTGACCATCACCTGATGGCAGACTGCAGCATCGAAGCCAATTCCGGTACTTACAGCGAATCTTCGGTGCTTATTCTCGTAATCAAGTACACCTACATTCATGGCGGTGTAATGCGTTGGGGCAAGAATCTGCTCCAGGGCACCGTGAATATCCGTTGGAAGACCAAGGCCTCTGGCAAAGTCATTGCCGGATCCAAGCGGAATATATCCGAGTGTTACCTTATCGAGATATGCGATTCCGTCGATCACTTCATTCAAAGTACCATCGCCTCCCAGTACAACGATCGTATGGGATGCGCTATCGGAGGTAAGATCATGAACCAGTCTGGTAGCATGATGCTGATATTTAGTAAATAAAACTTTATATTCAATTTCTTTTTCCTGTAAGATCTTCTCAATCTGTTTCCAGAGAAGAATCCCTCTGCCGGATCTGGCATTAGGATTGGCTATAAATGTGTACATACCGCATTCATCCTTTGTAAGTTTTTGAAATTCGATAAAGTATCTATATGTAATGATCTGTTAGAATAATCCGTTCAGATAAGTAGTAAGGGACCGACGCATATTACCTTCAAAATCAGCATCGCCGCTTTTTAAGCACCATTCGAATACATTTCCGATTACGATCATACGAATGTCAGTTGTAATATCCTCAAGGTCTGCCGACGGGGAAATGATTCCGGATTCGATCACACGCTTCAGATAATCATGAACGGTAACGATCGGGTATGGTCTTTCTGTACGGATCAAAGGGTTCAGTGACTGATTCTTAGGTGTATAATAATTGGCCATGAATTCCACTCCGAGCTCTTCGCAGTAGTGAACATAATTTAAATAAACTGAGATGATTGCTTCTTTTGTCTCAGCAGCACTGGACGGAAGTTCAAGAAGATCCGGATCCATACTTGGCTGTTCTTCTATATAATAAGAAAGAAGATCATCTTTCGTCTTAAAATGGTGATAAAAACTTCCGTTGGAAACGCCTGCTTCTTCGCAGATATTTTTGATTGACAGTTGTTCATAGCCCTGCTTTTGCAGAATGCGTTTGGCTGCTTGGAAGATCTTGGCGCGTGTTTCTCTGGATTTGATTTGTTGTTTTGAGAGTCCCTGTGTTTCCTGATTCATAAGTAAAAGCCCCTTTGAGTATTTATATTTTCTAATAAGTTCAAGCAGTTTCAGTATAACATAGAGAAAATGTATTTTCAAGAAAACAGAGTGAACTCTGTATTGCCGGCGGCATTGCATACGGAAGTGAATTCAGTTATAATTATCCGCGTAATAAAGAAGAGAAAAATCTTCGAAATACAGCAAGAAAGGGACAGACAAAACATATGGATATTAATCAGGTGATTACCGGAGAACTTGGTGTCAAGAGATGGCAGGTAGATGCTGCGGTAAAATTAATTGATGAAGGCAATACGATTCCGTTTATCGCAAGATATAGAAAAGAAGTTACAGGAACATTGGACGATGCACAACTGCGGACGCTGCATGAAAGACTGATGTACCTGCGTAATCTGGAAGAAAAGAAAGAACAGGTTCTGGCAAGTATCGAAGAACAGGGAAAGCTTACCGAAGAACTGAAAAAGCAGATCCTGGCAGCAGAGACAATGGTAGTGGTAGAAGATCTTTACCGCCCATACCGGCCGAAACGCCGGACACGTGCTATGATTGCAAAAGAGAAGGGACTGGAACCGCTTGCAGCACTTATCACACTTCAGAAAGCGGAGAAACCGATAGAAGTGTATGCAGAAGAATATGTGAATCTGGAGAAAGAAGTAAAATCCGTAAAAGAAGCAATTGACGGAGCAAAAGATATCATCGCCGAATCGGTATCGGATGAGGCAGATTACAGAAGCTGGATCCGTAAAGCAACCGTACAGCACGGAAAAGTAATTTCACAGGCAAAAGACGAAAAAGCAGAGTCGGTATACGAGATGTACTATGATTTTGAAGAGCCGGTGACAAATCTTGCAGGCCACAGAGTGCTTGCACTGAACCGCGGGGAGAAAGAAAAGTTCCTTACAGTAAAGATCGAAGCACCGCAGGATGACATCTTAAGATATCTGGAAAAGAAGATGATCCACAGTGATAACCCGCATACCACACCGATTTTAAAAGAAGTAGCAGAAGACAGCTATAAGCGTCTGATCGCACCGGCAATCGAGCGTGAGATCCGAAGCGACCTGACAGAGAAGGCAGAAGACGGGGCAATCAGCGTATTTAAGAAGAACCTGCACCAGCTTCTGATGCAGTCTCCGATTGTAGGACAGACTGTACTTGGCTGGGATCCTGCATTCCGTACCGGATGTAAGCTTGCAGTTGTAGATCCGACCGGTAAAGTGATCGGAACGACAGTGATCTACCCGACAGCGCCGACGACACCGAAGAAAATCCAGGCGTCCAAAGACCTGCTGAAGAAGATTATTGCAAAATATAACATTACACTGATCTCCGTAGGAAATGGTACTGCATCCAGAGAGTCTGAGCAGTTCATTGTAGAACTGTTAAAAGAGATCCCGCAGAAAGTGCAGTATGTAATCGTAAATGAAGCAGGAGCTTCCGTGTATTCTGCAAGTAAGCTCGCATCAGAAGAATTTCCGAAATTTGATGTGGGACAGAGAAGTGCGACGTCTATTGCAAGAAGACTGCAGGATCCGCTGGCAGAGCTTGTAAAGATTGATCCGAAATCCATTGGTGTCGGACAGTATCAGCATGATATGAACCAGAAGAAATTAAGCGAAGCCTTATCCGGAGTTGTCGAAGATTGTGTAAATAAAGTCGGAGTTGACCTGAATACAGCATCCGCATCGTTACTTTCTTATATTTCAGGTATTTCCGGTGCGATTGCTAAGAGCATTGTGGCATACAGAGAAGAAAACGGAAGATTCACAGACAGAAAACAGCTTCTGAAGGTTGCAAAGCTTGGACCAAAGGCGTTCGAACAATGTGCCGGATTCATGAGAATACAGAACGGTACTAATCCGTTAGACGGAACCAGTGTACATCCGGAGTCTTATGAAGCTGCAGAAAAACTTCTGAAGAAACAGGGATTTTCACTGGAAGACATCAGCGGAGGAAAGCTTACCGGACTTTCTCTTACAATCAAAGACTATGCAAGACTTGCAAAAGAACTGGAGATCGGAGAGATCACCCTCCGGGATATTGTGAAAGAACTGGAAAAACCGGGACGTGACCCGCGTGATGAGATGCCGAAACCGATCTTAAGAACAGATGTCTTAGATATGAAAGACTTAAAAGAAGGCATGATCCTTAAAGGAACCGTAAGAAATGTCATTGACTTTGGTGTGTTTGTAGATATCGGAGTGCACCAGGACGGACTGGTACACATTTCCGAGATTACGGATAAGAAATTCATTAAGCATCCGCTGGAAGTGGTAAGTGTTGGCGATATCGTGGATGTAAAAGTGATGAGCGTGGATCTTAAGAAGAAGAGAATCCAGCTTACGATGAAAGGAATTTCATAATCTGGAAAATGAAGAAAGAGAATCCACATTATTAATATAAAAATGTGGAAAACATGAGTTTACAGGCAGTTATATGGGGATAACTGTCTGTAACGGGTTATATGTATAATTGCAAAATAAAATACGGAGAGAGGATGGGACATATGAAAAAAAGTTGGGGAAAAACAATCAAAACTATTCTGGGTGTGCTGGTCGGTAATCTTGTACTGTCATTTGCTGTGGCTGCGTTTACCGTGCCAAATGGGATCATCATGGGAGGTGCAACCGGTATCGGTCTTACGATCAGCCATTATTTTCCGGTGAACCTGTCGCTGATCATTTTGGCAATCAATGCGGTGCTGTTCGTTCTCGGTGCAGTATTTCTGGGAAAGAAGTTTGCATTGACAACGATCATCAGTTCTTTTATTTATCCAATATTCCTGTCGATGGTACAGTCCATTCCGGGAATAGACAAAGTGACGGAGAATAATGCTATGCTTGCGGCATTATATGGAGGGGTCCTTCTTGGAATCGGTATCGGATTGGTGGTAAGAGTAGGTGCATCTACCGGTGGAACCGATATACTGGCACTTGTGTTACATAAATGGTTCCATGTCCCGGTAGCGGTATTCTTGTATATTGTAGATTTTTCGGTGCTGGGACTTCAGATGTTGTTTTCAGATTCGGAACAGATACTGTATGGTATTCTGAATTTATTTTTAAGTACGGTTGTGCTGAACCGAGTGATGCTTCTTGGAAAGTCACAGATCCAGTTATTTATAATTTCGGACAAATACAGAGAAATCCGTCAGAAAGTCTTAACGGATATTGATGCCGGAGTGACAATGGTAGACATCGAGACCGGTTATGGAGAACAGAAGCAGCAGGGCGTATTATGTGTCATCCACAGCAGAAAGCTGTATTCTGTAAAAGAGGCAATTCAGGAGATTGATCCAAAAGCATTTATCACGATCACGCAGATCAATGAGGTAAGAGGACGTGGATTTACAATGGAAAAGCTGCGTTACGACGAATTGAATCATACGAAAAACTAGACTTTGCAGGCATTGTGAGTTAGAATATTTACAAAGATTTAAGGAAGGATGAGGTATCATTTATGGAGATGTATACTGGCAAATCAATATTTAAAGGAATTGCAATTGGAAAGATATTGTTCTACCAGAAGGGAGAACAACCTGTAAAACGTGTGAAAATAGAAGATACTGCAGAGCAGATCAAACGATATGAGGATGCACGTGCAAAGGCAGCAGAGCAGTTACAGGGACTGTATGAAAAAGCGTTAAAAGAAGTCGGCGAAGCAAACGCAGCTGTATTTGAAGTACACCAGATGATGCTGGAGGATGATGATTATATCGATTCTGTTGTAAATATCATCGAGACACAGCAGGTAAATGCTGAATTTGCCGTTGCTACAACAGGCGATAACTTTGCAAAAATGTTTGCGGAGATGGAAGACGATTATTTCAAAGCAAGAGCTGCAGATGTAAAAGATATTTCCGAACGTATGGTAAATATCTTAAGTGGGAACGAAAGCGGTGGAGCTATCGGTGATGAACCAGTGATCGTTGTGGCAGAAGACCTTGCACCGAGTGAGACTGTCCAGATGGACAAAGAGAAACTTCTTGCATTCGTAACCAGACTTGGATCTGCAAACTCACATACTGCAATCCTTGCAAGAACCATGAACATTCCGGCATTGATCGAAGTAGATATCAAGGAAGAATGGAATGGAAAGATGGCAGTCGTAGACGGCTACACAGGAACATTCTACATTGATCCGGACGAAGATATCTTAAAGAAAATGCAGGAAAAGAAAGAAGAAGACATCAAAGCAAGAGAACTTCTTCAGGAATTAAAGGGAAAAGAAGACGTAACTGTAGATGGAAAACACATCAAATTATATGCAAATATCGGTGGCGTAAAAGACGTTGCAAGCGTACTTGCCAATGATGCAGCCGGAATCGGTCTGTTCAGAAGTGAGTTCTTATATCTGGAAGCAGATAACTATCCGAATGAAGAAGCACAGTTCCAGGCATACAAGACGGTTGCAGAGAACATGGCAGGAAAGAAAGTAATCGTGCGTACACTGGATATCGGTGCAGACAAGCAGGTAGATTACTTCAACCTTGACCATGAAGAGAACCCAGCTATGGGATACCGTGCGATCCGTATCTGCCTGGACAGAAGAGATATCTTCCGTACACAGCTTCGCGCACTTCTCCGTGCAAGCGCATATGGTAACATCGGAATTATGTACCCGATGATCATCTCTGTAGATGAAGTAAAAGAGATTAAGAAAATCGTAGAGTCTATCAAGACAGAACTGACAGAAAAAGGAATCGAGTACGGTGAAGTTGAACAGGGTATTATGATCGAGACACCGGCAGCAGTGATGATCAGCGATCTTCTGGCAGAGGAAGTTGACTTCTTCAGTATCGGAACAAACGACCTGACTCAGTATACACTGGCAATTGACAGACAGAACAGCAAACTTGACAACATTTATGATTCACATCATCCGGCAGTGCTCCGCATGATCCAGAAGACGATCGAAAACGGACACAAAGCAGGATGCTGGGTTGGTATCTGCGGAGAACTTGGAGCAGATATGACTCTGACAGAGACATTCCTTAAGATGGGAATCGATGAATTGTCTGTATCTCCGACATTTGTTCTTCCGATCAGAAAACTGATCCGTGAGATGAGCACAAAATAATGGTTGCATAGACGGATATGCCGTACTATAATATAAGACGAAAGAAGATTCTTCGGGGCAGGGTGTGATTCCCAACCGGCGGTAAAGTCCGCGAACTGGTCATTTGAAGAATTTCTGGTCAGAGATATCTGAACAGATGTTATCAATGTGATGATCAGCCGATCTGGTGAGATTCCAGAACCGACAGTAAAGTCTGGATGAGAGAAGGATGATACGATATTTACAGGATTATCAGAATGATATGATTGCCCCGTTGCCCTTTGGGTGGCGGGGTTTTTGCTTGCTATGTGAATATTGTATGGTTCAAAATTAAGAAGTTTCTTCCTTTAGAATATAATTCGGTTTAAAGGAGAAAGAAAGATGAGTACAAAAGTAATGACAAGACAAAATGAAAAGAACAGAAACAAAATCAGGACAATGGCACAGATTGGTATGTTATCGGCAATCGCAACAGTATTGATGTTGTTCGAAATTCCGCTTCCGTTCGCTCCGTCCTTCTATGAGATAGATTTCAGCGAAGTACCGATTCTGATCGGAAGTTTTGCAATGGGACCACTCGCCGGAGCGGCAATAGAACTTATCAAGATCTTACTGAACTTTGCAATCAACGGAACTATGACAGCGGGAGTCGGAGAAATTGCAAACTTCCTGATTGGCTGTTCACTGGTTGTGCCGGCCGCATTGATCTACCATAAGAAACATACCAGAACCGGAGCAGTAGCCGGAATGGCAGCGGGAACCGTATTCATGACAGTAGTCGGATGTTTCCTGAATGCCTTCGTATTACTACCGGCATATGCCAAAGCATTCGGTATGCCGATCGACGGCCTGGTTGGAATGGGAACTGCCGTAAACAAACATATCACAGACCTTAAGACTTTCGTGATACTGGCAGTCGGACCATTCAATCTGCTGAAAGGTATACTGGTATCTTTGATCGTGTTTCTGGTTTATAAAAAAATCAGTCCGATATTGAAGATGAATGCGTAGGGGTGTTTCATTTATTATGGTGGCTTACCCCGGGCCTG
>ADJS01010239.1_pt1 | contig 31053 bp, 34 predicted proteins | sample 268128 | NCBI WGS metagenome assembly ADJS01 (sample SAMN00007486, study PRJNA43253) | human gut metagenome | isolation source: feces sample TS28 | reverse complement strand
GAGTATCATTCTGAAGATGGTGGCGAAACTTTCAAGAAGCTTCAGCGCCCCAGTAGTATGAGTTCTGACCGTATTTATATCCGGTATGGCGATGAAGGTGGATTGGATAAAGATGGTGTTATCGAGATTCGGCGAGGCGTTGCTGATCTGAACCTCGGAAAATCACATTATGCCCAGGTTCGTATCATGGTGGATGACAGTCACTATCTGAAAGGCATGGCTGTGTATTCCGATGATATTCCTGAAGGCTATGATGTGGCCTTCAACACCAACAAGAAATCCGGTACTCCGAAAATGAAGGTTCTGAAGACCATCAAGGATGACCCGGACAATCCGTTTGGCGCAGCCATCAAGGCAAATGGCCAGAGCACTTATATTGGTGAGGATGGAAAAGAACATCTGTCGCCCATCAATAAGTTGAAGGAAGAAGGTGACTGGGATACCATGGCAAAGAACCTTTCTTCACAGTTCCTGTCCAAACAGCCTATTAAATTGATGAAACAGCAGCTTGACCTTACCGTAGCAGACCGCAAAGCAGAATATGAAGAAATCATGCAGTACGATAATCCAACGATTCGGAAAAAGCTGCTGATGGACTTTGCTGATACCTGTGAAGGAAATTCAATGACCTTGAAAGCCTCATCTTTCCCTGGTCAGGCAACGAAGGTCATTTTGCCGTTGTCCAAAATCGGTGAGAGAGAATGCTATTGCCCTACATATCCTGATGGAACTCAGCTTGCATTGGTTCGTTTTCCTCATGCAGGTACCTTTGAAATTCCACTTGTGACGGTCAACAATAAGAACTTGTCTGGCCGTAGGAATCTTGGTGCGGTACAGGACGCTATCGGTATCAACGCTAAGGTTGCAGAACGGCTGTCTGGTGCAGACTTCGATGGCGATACTGTCGTGGCTATTCCGATGTCGAGCAAAGTCAATATTAAATCCACCCCCGCTCTGAAGGATTTGAAGGACTTTGACCCGAAGACAGCATATGCAGTACCTGAAGGAAATCCCAATGGCGTGCGCCTCATGAAGAAAGAGGAAAAGCAGAAGGAAATGGGGATTATTTCCAATCTCATTACTGATATGACTCTTCGTGGTGCACCGGAAAGTGATATTGCCCGTGCTGTTAAGCACTCCATGGTTGTTATTGATGCGGAAAAACACAAGCTGGATTATAAGCGTTCCGAACGTGAAAACGGTATCCAGGAGCTAAAGCAAAAATGGCAGATCAGAGTGCAAGAGGACGGTACTGAAAAATATGGCGGCGCATCTACGCTCCTGTCAAGACGAAAGCAAACCGTTCGGGTACCTGAGCGCAAAGGAAGCGCTCATATCGACAAGGAGACAGGTGAGAAGGTTTATAAAGAGTCCGGTCGTACCTATATTGACCCGAAGACAGGCAAGAGGGTACAGGCCATGACTGAAGTAAGCCTTATTTCTATGACGCCTGATGCACGAACTTTATCTTCTGGTACTGTCCAAGAAAACCTTTATGCTGATTTCTCGAATGAACTGAAAGCTTTGGCCAATAAGGCTCGAAAAGAAGCAAAAAATACACCTGGCATCAAGAAGAGCCCCGATGCAGCCGAAAAATATAGAGCTGAAGTTGAGTCCATCAATGCCAAGCTCAATGCAGTTATTGGTAATAAGCCGAAAGAAAGACGTGCTGCCATTATTGCAAACGAGAATATTAAGGCCAAAGTGCAGGCTCAGGGCTTGGACTATAAGAAGGACAAGAAAGAAATCAAGAAGATCGCTGCTGTTGAGATGCAACGTGCACGTGATTCTGTCGGCGCAAGCGGCAGTAAGACGAAGATTACATTTACAGATCGCGAATGGGAAGCGGTTCAGGCTGGCGCAATCTCTGATTCCAAGTTGATGAAGATTCTGAATTCGTCAAAGTCAGATGAAATTATCAAGAGAGCAATGCCAAAGGCGAGCACAACTCTGTCTTCCGCCAAATTAGGCAAGGCACAGGCTATGCTGGCCAATGGCTACAGCTATGCAGAGATTGCAAAGGCTTGTGATGTTCCCGAATCTACGATCTACGACAATCTTAATAAGTAAGAAAGGCTTTGAATTATGGTTCGATGCTTTTTAACCACTGTTGATAACCCTTATAGTCCTTATAATCAGTTTGAGGACTGGTATCGGTTTGATACTGATAAGGGCTATAACTCGTCTGGCCTGCTGATGCGGATGGCGTACACCTCCGACCAGCTCACGGACGCAGAAAATGCGTATGAAATTGAGCAGGCTATCGATCAAATTGTGGGCAATGATCCGCTCAATATCTACAAAAAAGCTCAAAATCAATATCGAGGACGATGCTCCCGAAGAGCAAATAGCGTAAAAAGGGTATAGGGGGGTGCTCGAAAAATACACCCCCTCCCCAAATCGTGCTGGTCTTTGATTTTTCCCCGGAGGGAAAATTGAGAATTGGGCTTCAATGCCACTGCCGAGGTTCAGGGTGTAGACTGGGCCTCGGTGGTTTTTGTAAGAGTTTATGGGAGGGTGATCTCTTCAGACAGCCTCCATTGTCGTTTGTTCATTTTTCTTCTCCTTTCAAATGATTAGAAAGACACCATGACCGGCTCCCATAAACTCTTACAAAAGCCATTGAAAAGCAAATGAAACGGGCATGATTCTGCAATAAACCAAATCAAAACAGAATAGAAGGAATACAAAAATGAGGACAAAGAAAGCTGCTTCTGAGGATGTGGCTCCTATGCGGCCAACATTGTCCCCAGAAGTACGAGAAAACCAAATGATTTCCCTAGCAATGGATCTGGTGGAAAAGCGTTTGCGAGAAGGAACAGCGTCTTCTGCCGAAACTACGCATTTTCTGAAGCTGGCTACTGTCAAATCAGAGCTGGAAAAAGAAAAACTGGAAGCAGAGAATACACTCCTTCATGCAAAAGCAGATGCCATTCAGGCAGCCAAGGATAACGCCCTTTCTTTATAAGAGGCCATCAAAGCAATGCGTGAATACGGCGGAGTGGAAGATGATGATAAATCGCAAGACATACTCTGAACTTTGCCAGCATGCGACCTTTGAAGACCGCTTCCATTATTTGCAGCTGCACGGTACGGTTGGATACGATACCTTTGGCTTTGATCGATATCTGAACCAGGATTTTTACCAGTCAAGAGAGTGGCGGCAGTTCCGGGACAGGATCATTGTGCGGGATGCTGGGTGTGACCTTGCGTGCAAAGACCACGAGATCACCGACTGGGTGATACGAAACGGCAAACCCATTCGGCCGCGCATTATTATTCACCATCTGAACCCGCTGACGAAAGAGGACGTGCTTCAGCACTCGGACGCACTGCTGGACCCGGAAAACGTAATCTGCGTGAGCGATCGGACCCACAAGGCCATCCACTATGGAGATGATGCGATCCTAAAGCCTGCATTTGCCGAAAGACGACCGGGCGACACTTGCCCATGGAGGAAATGAAAATATGAGTGACTATATTTATCACTATGGTATCAAGGGCCAGAAGTGGGGTGTGCGGCGCTATCAGAACCCGGATGGAACACTTACGAGCATGGGAAAAGCACGTAAGCGCGCCATAGATGTAAACCGAAACATGGACGCTGTAAACGACATTGTAAAAACAATGTCCCGAAAAGACAAAGAACTCCTTAATCTTGATGGCGATGTTTACCAGCAAAGTGCCGAGGATGGGGGTGCATACGTAAAACGTTTTATTGAAAAATCAGGTGATGTGCCTATTTCCTTTTTTGATATCATTGGTGATGAAAAGGGAGTAGCAATTTCTATTGGAACAAGAGCTGGAAGTGAATATCGGAACAAGGGTTATTGCTCAAGAGTAGCCAGAAAAGGCATGAAATGGCTGGATGCACACAAAGACGAATACGACCAAATTGTCTGGTGGGCCAGAAAAGACAATGCTGGATCTATAAAAATCGCTGAGAAATCTGGATTTAAGCTGGATGAAGCATCGGTACTCCCAGATGATCCGTGGATCAAGTATCAGTACAAATAAGGAGGAAAGCAAAATGAATAACGAAGCTATGATGAACCGCGCAAAGCAGCTGGTGGTGGACTACTTTAACGCTCACGTGGACGTGACCGACGGCAAGAAGCTGACGATGGAGGACGTGCTCATCGTATGGTTCAGCAAAACCCTGCAGAATTGGAAGGCGTTGGTGAGTACCACCGTGTCTGACGGTATGTACTACGAGATCACCCACGACGGCGATAAGGGCGAGACCTATCTGGACGCCTACAAGAAGTGGGACAACCAGTGCATTGTAGACTGAGGTGATCGGAAATGGACAGTATCCTTACCTCGGTGAAGAAACTCCTTGGACTGACCGAGGAGTACACGGCGTTTGATGCAGACCTTATCATGCACATCAACAGTGTGCTGATGATCCTGCGGCAGATGGGTGTTGGGCCTCAGGAGGGCTTTGGCATCAGCGATGCAACGGCAACATGGAGCGAGTTTTGCCAGAACAGGGCAGACATTGAAGCGGTAAAGAGCTATACGGCGCTGAAGGTGAAGATGCTGTTTGACCCGCCGCAGAGTTCCAGCACGATGGAAGCGACCAAAAACCTTATCAGCGAACTGGAATGGCGGCTGTATGCCGAGTGCGACAGGGAGGAGAAACAATGCGGATGCTGAAGTTTGCCGTGGAAGGGCAGCAGCTGGCAAAGCGCGGTGATTTTGCCGGCGTGACAGCCGGAAGCAAAGGCTATCTGCGCTGCCACTTTGAGCAGAGTGACCCGGAGTGGCTTATGGCCAAGAAAATTGCTGTGTTCAATGACGAATATGCGGTGACTGTGAGCGCGGAAGGTGAGTGCGCCGTACCCGACGAGGTGACGGACGGAAAAAGCTTTAAGGTGTATCTTGCTGGCCAGAATGGCAAGACGCGGATGATGACAAACAAGGTACTGATCGAGCAGGTGAAGTGACATGGTGGATTTGGACAAGCAGTTTGCAGCAATGGCAGATGTGAGCGAAGAAGATACCGCTTACGATTTTGTGATCGATGAAGACCTGCGAGTGATCGCTGTGCCAGAACGCGGTGTGGTGCTGGGCGTTGAGGGAGATAAAGACGCGAACCGCATCCGATTTAGAATGAACAAAACATGGCGCGGATACGATATGTCGAAGTTTGACCTGCGCATCAACTACCAGAATGCAAACGGTGACAAAAACTATTACACGGTGACGAGCAAACACACTGAAGGCAATGCGGTGGTGTTTGACTGGATTGTGGCGGCGGATGCTGTAGCGTATCAGGGCGATGTGTTCTTTATTGTGGTGGGCCTTATTACCACTGGCGGAATGGTGAACTGTGCGTTCCACACGACGCTTGGCAAGGCAAAATGCCTGGAAGGCCTGGTGGTAGACACAAAAACTGACATTCCTGAGATCCGGGACTTTATGGCGACGCTGAAGGCGGAAGTGGAGGCATACGGACAGACCTTTGCGAATGCCGCTGCCGCCAGTGCAAAGGCAGCAAAGGCCAGCGAAACAACTGCTGCCAGTTCGGCCAGTGCGGCAAAGACCTCGGAGACAAACTCCGTGACCAGTGCGAAGGTCGCAAAAACGAGTGAAACGAATGCCAGCACCAGCGCAAGCGCAGCAAAGACTAGTGAAACGAATGCCAGCACCAGCGCCGCCAGTGCTCAGGCCAACGCAAAGAAAGCCGAAGCGGCGCGAGATGATGCCAATACCAGCAAAACCGCAGCTGCTAACAGTGCAGCAGCCGCAAAAAAAGATGCCCAGACAGCATCCAGCGCGGCCAGCACTGCCACAGGTGCAGCCAGCGCTGCCAGCACCAGTGCAAGCGCTGCCAAGACCAGCGAGACCAATGCGGGCACAAGCGCATCCAATGCGAAGGGCAGCGAAACAAAATCCGGTGAATATCTGCAGGCCACAAAGGAATATTTCGAGCAGGTGCGCACCATTACGCTGGGCGCGCAGGGCTGGTATGAGACCTCAGACGCCCTGACTGCTGCGGTGCCCGTGGGTGAAAACGGCTGGTGGGCTGTGGTGGGCACCACGGACAGCATCTGGGTATGGGACTGCGACACCAATGCCTGGCGTGACAGCATGGTGACGGTAAACATGAGCGACTACTACACCCGCACGCAGGTGGATAAAAAGCTGACTGACAAAGCAAACAAGACCGCCGATGACCTGAACACGATGATCAACGCGCTGACCACCGATGCTTCGACCCCTACTGATGCGGACTACTATGTGAGCCAGTACGTTGGCGGAGGCACCAACACCACCACCTTCCACCGCAGGCCCATGAGTACGCTGTGGGCGTACATCAAGAGCAAGGCAGACTCTGTGTTTGCGGCCAAGAGCCACACCCACAACTATGCCGGTTCCGGTTCTGCGGGCGGCTCGGCCAACAGTGCCGTCAAACTCGATACAGCAACAGCGGGCAGTGCGACGAAACCGGTATATATCATCGGCGGCAAGCCGGTGGCCTGCACTCACTCGCTGGACAAGGATGTACCGGCCAACGCCGTTTTTACTGACCACACTTACGCCAACATGACCGCCGCCACTGACAGCGCGGCTGGCAAAGCGGGCCTTGTGCCTGCACCCGCAGCCGGTGCACAGGGTAAATTTTTGCGCGGGGATGGGACGTGGCAGGCCATTGCGTCCAGCGGCCTGTCTGCCTACCCCGTTGGCAGTATTTTTCAAACAGTCAGTAGCACCAGTCCCGCAGCCCTGTTTGGCGGTACATGGCAGGAGATTGCGCAGAACCGGGTGCTGATGGGTGCGTCCTACGCCCACGCAGCGGGCACCACCGTGGAGGCCGGACTGCCGAACATCACAGGCTCTTTTGTCGCGGATGTAAAAAAGGGTGAACATAAGGTATCTGGCGCATTCACTGCCGGCAGCGCGATCGCATCTACGGGCGAATACAGTAACTTTTCTGATGTATATAAGTTCAGTCTGGATGCGTCCAAGTCTAATGCCATCTACGGCCGCAGCGCCACCGTGCAGCCTGCCGCCTACTATGTGCACATCTGGCGGCGCGTGGCCTGAGAAAGGAGGTTTTGAGCGATGATCCCTGTGACATTTGACACTGTGGCAACATTGCAGTTTGGCAGTGAGGGTCACCCGACCAGTCTGCACTTTGCCATCCCGGAAGAGTGGAAAACCTGCAAAATCAGACTCCACCTGCGGCGCAGCGACGGTAGCTTTGTGCCCCCGATGCAGCTGGACGAAAATGGATGCGTAAAAGTAAACCGCAGTGACTCCGGCAAGACCGGCGGACAGTGGATGCTGTCGGCTGAAAGTCCTGACGGAAAAGTATCTTACTCGCGAATCGGCAAATATGTGACCCCCATGGAGGTGACACAATGAAGATCATTGACGAGAACGGCGCGGTCGTGGAAAGCCCGGACCTGACGCTTGGGTATCTGACCACCAGCACTGAAGAGATCACCCACCCCGCCGTAGAGGGCGTGGAGGAGCAGTGGCACTGGGAGACAGTGACCGAGTATCCGAACGGTGGCAAGGACGTGCAGAAGATCGTTGACCGCTCAGGCGTACCGGCACAGGAAGAATGGGTGGAACAAGTGCCAATCCAGAAGTACATCCGCTACACCGCGGAGGAACTGGCCCAGCGAGAAAAAGAGCAACAGGAAGCCCAGCAACGGCAGGCAGCGCTGGACAAACTGCCCCAGACGCTGGAAGCGCTGCAAAAAGAAACAAGATGCTTAAGCAATGTCTGATGGAAATGTCGGAGATTGTGTATGCTTAAACGAATTGCACAAAAATTAGAAAGGATTGTACGTATGATGGCGAAGCTGTGGGCACAGGAAATCATGTATGCTGAGACTATGGAAGAGGCAAAGGCTCTGTATGAGCGCTGCCCCCGCCTGCTGAAGGAAAAGGTGAAAGCCATTCTGGTGAAGAGTGGCTTTGAAGAGATCACGAAGGAGTAACACAGGAGCTGAAAAATCAAAATGGCACTCTCGAACACGGCAACGCCGATCTACTACGGCCGGTTCCGGGAGGCCGTGATGCGCGGGGAGATCCCCGTTTGCAGAGAGATCAGCATGGAGATGAACCGGATCGACGACCTGATTGCAAACCCGGGCATCTACTATGACGATAAGGCCGTGGAAGGCTTTGTGAAGTTCTGCGAGAATGAGTTGACGCTTACTGACGGTGGAGACTTGAAACTCCTCGATTCCTTCAAGCTCTGGGCAGAAGAGATATTTGGCTGGTACTACTTTGTGGACCGCAGTATCTATGTGCCTAATCCCGGAGGGCATGGTGGTCACTACGAGCGGAAGCGTATCAAGAAGAGACTTATCACCAAGCAGTATCTCATCATTCCTCGTGGTGCGGCTAAGACCATGTATGACGCATTTATCCAGAGCTATTTTCTGACTGTGGATGTCTCGACTACGCAGCAATGCACTACAGCGCCCCACTATAGAAAACAAGCNGAAGAGGCCTTTCACCGATCCGTACAGCATTGGCTCGATCGAAGGGACCTCTTTTCAAGTTCATGACAGAAGGAAGCCTTCAGAATACGACTGGTGCCAAATCTGATCGTATGAAACTAGCTTCAACTAAGAAGGGTATTGAGAACTTCCTAACAAATAGCCTATTGGAAGTGCGTCCTATGACCATTGACAAGCTGCAGGGCCGAAGAGACCGTGTGGCAACTGTTGATGAATGGCTGAGCTGTGACATCCGGGAAGATCCCATCAGTGCACTTGAACAGGGTGCCTCCAAGAATGAGGACTATCTCATTGTTGCCACCAGTTCGGAAGGTACAGTCCGAAACGGTTGCGGTGATACAATCAAAATGGAGTTAATGGACATCCTGAAAGGGGAGTACATCAACCCGCATGTGTCCATCTGGTACTACAAGCTGGATTCTCTTGATGAAGTTGCAAACCCGGAGATGTGGCTGAAAGCAAATCCCAATCTGGGGCAGACCGTGAGCTATGAAACCTATCAGTTGGATGTAGAACGTGCAGAAAAAGCGCCTGGTTCCAGAAACGACATTCTGGCCAAGCGCTTTAACATTCCCATGGAAGGCTATACCTACTTCTTTCCATATGAAGAAACCCTGCCACATCGCCACCGAGATTACTGGCAGATGCCTTGTGCTCTCGGTGCAGACTTGTCGCAGGGCGATGACTTCTGTGCGTTTACATTCCTGTTCCCAATGGCGAACGGCTTCTTTGGCGTAAAAACCAGAGATTACATTACCTCTTACACGCTGTCGAAGCTTCCGCAGGCAATGCGCCAGAAGTACGACCAGTTCATGCAGGAAGGCACGCTACAGGTGTTTGATGGCACGGTGCTGGACATGATGCAGGTTTACGAGGATCTTGACAACTTCATTCAGCAGAACGACTACGATGTCCGCTCGTTCGGGTACGACCCTTACAATGCGAAAGACTTCGTAGAACGCTGGTGCACGGAGAATGGTCCGTTTGGTGTGGAGAAAGTGATTCAGGGCGCAAAAACGGAGAGTGTGCCACTTGGTGAACTGAAGAAGCTCTCTGAACAGCGGAAACTCCTTTTTGACGAAGCACTAATGCAATTTGCTATGGGCAACTGCATTACGCTGGAAGATACCAATGGCAACCGCAAACTGTTGAAGCGTCGGTCTGACCAAAAAATTGATGCAGTAGCTGCTATGATGGATGCCTACATCGCATGGAAGCTGAACCGAGATGCATTTGAGTAAGTCAGATGACCTTCTGGAAGACTTCGCCATTCGGACGAAGGTAAAGCTCAGTCGGTGCGGAGGGCTTATCTAGCGCATCCTTGACCAGAGCAAGGAGCGGGGACTCCGGTTGTGCGTTCAGTATGTCGGACAGTTCCAGAACTTTGTGTTCACTCGCAGATACATCGCCTTTGAGCAGACCCTTTTTTTTACTTTCGATTTCCTTGTTGACCTTATCGGAGAAGGTTTTCAGCGCACCAATCATGCGGTTCTGGGTGAGGGCAAACAAAGGTTTCGCATCGGCTTTGATATTTGCAAGATAGGACTTATTCCAGTTTTGTGCATAGTAAGCTTCCATAATGGTGCTAATTGCATACAGCTGGGAAGCAAGGTCAATGCCCTGTTTATTCTGTAATACAGTTCTGGCCTGATTTTCGTTGGCCTTTGCACCAACAGAATCTTCCAACTGCTCCGTGTAGAACTCTATGTCTGCTACAGCCTTGATTTTTGCACGTTGCAGGTTGCCAATGGTAGCCATGCGCTGCGATTCACTGAGCATGATGGTTGAGTAATTTGCAAGCGCATACTTGACAAATGTGAGCTCAGACAGCAATTCCGTACGTTTGGAAGCCTGAAGAAATACCAGAAGGTCATCCAGCTTTCGATTGACTTCTGTCAGTTTGGAACTGATATCCGCAAGGAAATACTGTCCAGTAGCAAAGGAAGCAATACTGAACATCTGAAAAGCCACAACCGATACAGGATTAACTTTATACAGAGAAGCAGTACCTGCCAAATGCCCGGTGGCATCTACCATGGTTGTAGACTGACCGCCCTGATGCAAGTTCATCAGAGTACCGTTGATTCCTTTTGGAAAACGGAGCACATACATATTGGAAGCAGCGTCGGTCGCAACTTGCGCAGGAATCAGCTGTAACAATGAATTGGCAGCAAGCCCTGCCTGTTCTGGAAAATCGACCTTTTGAAAACGGGTTGGATCATCAAAATCAGGATACGACTCGCAAGGAACAACTTCAAAGTTGAAATCAGCAGGACGCAGTTCGGTATCAGGCATGACTTCAGACCTCCTCCACACAGAAAGCAAATGTTACAGTACCTATTATAGCATGGGGGAGGGTACACTGGCAACAAAATTTGAGAAAAAGGAGGATGAAGCTTGTACCATAATAACCAGATTTGGCATTGGGGTGTCAAAGGCATGAAATGGGGTGTCCGGCGCTATCAGAACGAAGACGGCACGTTGAACGCAGCCGGTAAGAAGCGCTATGCAAGCGATGTTGTCGCTAATGCCAAAAAGAAGAAGGACAATCGCCTACCTGAAGATGGTCTGAACGACCCGAACCGCTGGGTAAAAGAGGACCGTGAGCGGACAAAGCGTGTGGTTGATTCCAGCAATCAGATGGCTGGCAATCTGAAAACACTGAACGACAAGTCTATGTGGATTCAAGCGCGCAGAACCCCCAAGATGGACTTGAGCAAAATGACTGACCAGGAGATGCGGGAGCAAATCAATCGTGCTATGCTGGAAAAGCAGTATGACGATATGTTCAACCCGAAGAAGGTTTATTCCGGTCGGGAAGCAGTCAGCGATACTTTGGAGATTGCAGGAAGTGTTCTTGCCATCACGAGTTCGGCACTGGGCATTGCACTGGCCATCAAAGAGTTGAAGGGTGAGTAATTTAAAATGGAATTGTATCACCACGGCATCAAAGGCCAGAAGTGGGGCGTAAGGCGTTACCAGTATGCTGATGGTACGTATACTCCGGCAGGACGGAAGCGCTATGGAGCGAACCAGAACCCAAGCCGAATGGAACGTATGGCATCCACTATGGAGATGCGAGTGAAAGATTGTGTCAACACTGCTCGAACTCAGGTGACGGGGCGGCAGTATGTTGACAGCTATCTAAAGAAGGGAACGATGTTCTCTCGGATTCAGACTTCCAAGGATTTCGAGAACTTCGCATTCTACGCTACCTATAAGAAGGCGGACAGCGACAAGTATATGGGGCTTTTCGGAAAGAATCTGATGACGCGAGCCAACTATGATGCCAAACAGGCAGAAAAGCAGGCGAACGCTTCCGGTAGCGAAGAGGATTTGGTTACGGCTACCACACTGCGCGACAAGGCTAACAACATGAAAGTCTATCAGCTGAAACTGGAAACGGTCAAGAAGTTGAAGGTGCCTTCTGATGAGAACGCCAGTGATATTACGGCTGGATTGTTGAAGGAGAAAGAGTTCAAACAGAATCTTGAAGCATCCATAGCAGATTCCAAAGAGAAGATGCGCAGACCTACCCAGCAGGTGCTTTTTAAGCAGGCTGAGAATGCGTTGAAGAAAGATCCCGCTACACTGACTGCATCCGAAAAAGTGGCTATCTATAAGGCTCTAAACCTTTCTCTGACAAATCATAACGCACAGGAAGTGGCGGCACAGAGCCGTTTCTATACGGAACTGAGCAAAAAAGGCTACAATGCGCTGTTGGATTACAATGACAAAGAATACTCCAGCTACCATGCAAAGCGCCCGATGATCGTGTTTGATACAGATTCTGTCCGCTTGCAGTCAGTGACGGAGACTAATCCGAAGGTCGTGGACAAGCTGTACATGCGTTACAATGCAGAGCGAATTGCAAAAGAAGTTGGTGCGAACACAATCGGCTACGTTTCCAAGCTGGGTAATAAGACTGTTTCAGAGTGCTCCGCTTACATGGAACGTAAAATGAATGATTATTTAAGTTAAAGGAGGATGAAGAATGTGGTAATGGAATGATGACACCATAGAACTCTGGCTAAACTGGCAGAACTCATCAAGCGCATTGGCTTAACAGCTAATGCGCTTTTTCTTTTTGGAGGAAAAATCAAAATGGAGATGAACATTGGTTCCAGGCTGAAACACGCTTGGAACGCCTTTCTCAACCGGGACCCTCCCGGAAGTAGGTATTATGGGGGTGGCTACAGTTACCGTCCCGACCGGATGCGCTTTTCCCGCGGGAGTGAGCGCACCATCATCAATTCCATCTATAACCGCATCGCTCTGGACGCGGCATCCATCACCATCAATCACGTGAGGCTCGATGAAAATAATCGGTTTGATTCGATTATTGATTCGGGCCTTAATTATTGTCTAAATACCGAGGCCAATGCCGACCAGACTGGTCGAGGGCTGATTCAGGACATCGTGATGACTTTTTTGGAGGAAGGAGTAGCCGCAGTTGTGCCGGAGAAAACCGACTTTGACCCGCGCTACAGCAACAGCTACGAAATCTACTCCATGCGCGTTGGCGTACCAGTGGAGTGGTACCCGAACCACGTGCGGGTGCGGATGTTCAATGAGCTGACTGGGCAGAAGGGGGAGATCACCCTCCCGAAGAAGATGGTAGCTCTGATTGAAAACCCATTTTACTCAGTGATGAACGCGCCGAACTCTACCATGCAGCAGCTGGTGCGAAAGTTGGCATTGCTGGATGTGGTGGACGAACAGGCCGGAAGTGGAAAGCTGGACATGATCATTCAGTTACCCTATGTCATCAAGAGTCCGGCGCGCAGGGAACAGGCTGAACAGCGCAGGGCTGACATCGAGCAGCAGCTTTCCGGCTCTAAGTACGGCATTGCCTATACGGACGGCACGGAGCGAATCGTGCAGTTGAATCGAAGTCTCGAAAACAACATTCTGAAATCCATCGAATACCTAATGAACATGGTATACAGTCAGTTGGGTGTGACACAGGAGATCCTGAATGGCACTGCGGACGAGAAAACGATGAATAACTACATGAACCGCATCATTGAACCGGTTGTGTCGGCAATTGCAGACGAATTCAAGCGGAAGTTCCTGACGAAGACTGCCCGGACACAGGGTCAGAGCATCATGTTCTTCCGCGATCCGTTCCGTCTGGCACCTGTGAGCATGATTGCGGAGATGGCAGATAAGTTTACCCGCAACGAGATCATGACCCCGAATGAGTTCCGGCAGGTGATTGGTATGAAGCCCTCGAAGGACCCGAAGTCCGACCAGCTTGCAAACCGTAACATTGCCTCGGCTAACGAGGGGATACCCATGCAGGGCTAAGAAACTTATGCTGACGAGCAGGGTTACGGCTATGCGGATCAGCAGGAAGGAGCGTGAAAAATTCAAAATGGCAATCAATTTTGATTATGACTTTTCCGGTTGGGCGACCAAAGCCAACGTGAAGTGCTTTGATGGCCTGACCATTGCGCCGAATGCGTTCAAGGACTGCGATGGCAAGGTGGTTCCGGTCGTATGGAACCATGACCATAGCGCACCCGAAAGTGTTCTGGGACATGCACTGTTGCAGAACCGTAAGGAAGGCGTGTACGCATACGTCAAATTGAATGATACATCCAGTGGCCAGACTGCCAAGGCCTGCGTGGATAATGGCGACATTGACGCAATGTCCATCTATGCGAACGGCATCCAGAAAGCAGGTCGAACCGTAATGCACGGTATGATCAAGGAACTGAGTCTGGTAATTGCCGGATGCAACCCCGGTGCTCTGATCGATGAAGTCGTGAAGCACAGCGCAGATGGCACTGAAACAGACAGTTCCGAGGCCTATATTTATACCGATTCTGGTCTGAGCCTGAAGCATGGGCTGGACCCGGACGATAATCCGCTGGAGGACGAAACATTGCAGCATTCGGATGATTCCAGCGAAACCGACAAGGAAAAGAAAGGAGAAAGCAAAATGGCTGATGCCAACGAGAAGACCGTCAAGGAGGTATTTGATACCCTGACGGAGGAACAGAAGAACGTGGTTTACGCTATCATCGGCTCTGCTCTGGATGAAGGCAAGGGCGGTGAGAGCGACGACAAGGGTGATGGTGAGGAGGAAAATACTATGCACCACTGCTTTGAGAACGACAACGGCGGCACTGTGCTGAAGCACAGTCTGGATGACATCAACGGCATTATCGCAACTGCCAGCAAGCACGGCACTCTGCGCGATGCTTTCCTGGATGCAGGCATTACCGGCGATGAACTGGCCCACAGCATCGAGAACATGGACTACCTGTTCCCGGATGACCACAATCTGGATACGGTGCCCCGCATTGTGGACCGCGACCAGACCTGGGTTGACAAGGTTATGAATGGTGTCCATCATGTGCCGTTTGCCCGCGTCAAGGTCATGTTTGCTGACCTGACCGAAGATGAGGCCCGTGCCAAGGGTTACATCAAGGGCAACTACAAGAAGGAGCAGGTGTTCAAGCTGCTGAAGCGTTCCACCACTCCGACCACCGTTTACAAGAAGCAGCGCTTCGACCGTGACGACATTGTTGATATGTCTACCATGGACGTGGTCGGCTTTGTCAAGAAGGAGCAGCGCGGCAAGCTGAACGAGGAGCTTGGCATGGCATTCCTGATCGGCGATGGCCGTGACGATGCCAGCGATGACAAGATCAACGAGCTGAACATCCGTCCCATCTTCAACGATGATGATTTCTACACCATCAAGGTTGTGGTTCAGCCCGGCACCAACGCAAACGAGGATGCCAAGGCCAAGGCAACCATCAAGTCCATCATCAAGGCCCGTAAGGAGTACAAAGGCTCCGGCTCTCCGACCTTCTACACCACCGATGATGTGCTGACTGACATGCTGCTGCTGGAGGATGGCATCGGTCATCCGCTGTACGCCGACGAGGCTGCTCTGGCCCGAAAGCTGCGCGTGAAGGAGATCGTTACTGTTCCTCGCATGGAAGGCCGCAAGGGTGCTAAGGGTGGAGACCTGCTGGGCATCGTGGTCAATCTGGCCGACTACACTGTGGGTGCCGATAAGGGCGGCGAGGTCAACATGTTCGATGATTTCAACATCGACTACAACCAGCTGATCTACCTGATCGAGACCCGCTGCTCCGGTGCAATGACCACTCCGTATGGCGCAATGGCCATCGAGATGGATGCTGCCAACTCTTCTAAGGTCTGATAAGGAGGTAAAACGATATGCTGAACAAGCTCTACGAGCAGGGCAAGGACCTGCACGTTGCAAACTATGTGGCCTATGGCAAGACCGCTGACCACAAGCTGTATGCCGACGAAGGCTATAAGGAGACCGTGACCAAGGTCGAGATCGAGGATGCCTTCAAAAAGGGCCGTCTGGTGATCGTGGAGGGCGCAAACTATCTGGTGCCTGTGGCCTTTGGTGCGACCGGTGTGATCACCGTTGTGACCGGTGAGACCGTGAAGACCCAGGCATGGGCTGCTTCTGCCGAAAAGTAAGCAGAATAATCAAGATGGAGTGAAAGTGCTATGAGCAAGTGGTTTGGGAAGCTTGGTTTCGTGGAGACCAAGGAGACAGAGCTGAGTGTGCACTCGGAGATCGTGACAGAGCGTGACTGTTACGGCGACCTGACACGGAACACGCGCAGGTTACAGTCCCTCGACAAGGTGAACGATGATATCAGCCTTGCGAACACGCTAAGCATCATCGCTGACCCGTATGTTCAGGAGCACTTTTGCAATCTTCGGTATGTGACGCTTTACGGCGGAAAATGGAAGGTGACGGACGCGAGCGTGGAGTATCCGCGCATCGTGCTGACGCTGGGAGGGTTATGGCATGGCAATGAAACTGAGTGAAAGACGCTCCGGGCTGGATGCGCTTTTGCGCAGCATCGTGAAACAGCGGTGCGGCAGTGAAAACGTGTACTACCAGCCGCCTGCAAACCTGCGGATGAAATACCCTTGTATCTGCTACAAGCTGGAAAAGATCCGCAGCCCGAAGGCTGACGACCGCGTATACCGCCAGACCTTCCATTATTCTGTTACCGTGATCGACACGAAACCTGACAGCGAAATGACGGCGGCCATGGGTTTGCTTGCAAAGGCTTCTCATGACCGCCATTTTATTTCGGACAACTTATACCACGACGTATTCAGCGTGTGGTACTGATACCTATTTATAAAGGAGGATAAAACCCTATGGCAAAACTGAATTGGGACGTTGACGGTACCCGCAAGTTCCACGCCGGTGTTTCGCACGGCGTGGTTTACCCCAAGGCCGATGGCGAGGGCTACGACAATGGCGCTGCATGGAACGGCCTGACCGGCGTGACGGAAAGCCCCAGCGGCGCAGAACCTACCGACCTGTGGGCTGACAACATGAAGTACGCCCGCCTGATCTCCGGCGAGGACTACGGCTTTACCATTGAATCCTATATGTACCCGCCCGAGTTTGAACCCTGCGACGGTCTGGGCAGTCCTGTGAAGGGCGTGCGCATCGGCCAGCAGAAGCGCAAGGCATTCGGCTTTACATGGCAGACCAAGGTGGGCACCGATCAGGACCCCGATGCCGGTTACATCATCCATGTGGTGTGGAATGCGACCGCAAAGCCTGCTGAGAAGAGCCACGAGACTATGAACGATAGCCCGGATGCCGAGACCTTCAGCTGGGAGTGCGATACCGTGCCTGTGAACATTGCAGACCTGAAGGCTGCGGCGGTGGCAGAGTTTGACAGCACTGAGCTGACCGCAAAGCAGATGAAGGCCGTGGAAGACCTGCTGTACGGCACTGAGAGCGAGGGCGCAAAGCTGCCCACCCCGGACGAGCTGCTCGCTGCAGTAAAGGCTGCTGTCTGATAAAATCAAAATGAAGTAAAGGAGAAGATTACAATGATTAAGAAGACTATTTCCTATGCCGACTATGACGGCACTAATCGTACCGAAGACTTCTACTTCAACCTGTCCATGGCCGAATTAACGGAGATGCAGATGAGCGTGGAAGGCGGTATGAGGGGCTACATCCAGCGCATTATGGCAGCCAACGACCAGACTGCGCTGATGAAACTGTTCAAGGACGTTCTGCTGCTGACCTACGGTAAGAAGAGCGACGATGGCCGTCTGTTCCTCAAGAATGATACCATTCGTGCAGAGTTCGAGGCCAGCCCGGCTTTCAGCGCAATCTACATGGAGCTGATGTCCGATGCGCAGAAGGCGGCAGATTTCATCAATGGTCTGATGCCTGCTGACCTGCGCAATCAGAACCCGGCTATGGAAATGGCCGCAACCGCAAGCGCTGCGCCTGCACTGAACGTGGCACCGGTGCAGGGCTGATAAGTTCTGATATTTTGCCGCTTTGGCGGAGAGAGGCTGCGCCGGGAAATTTCCGGGCAGCCTTATTTTTTTTGTCTGAAAAGACACGCATTTAAGAGCACAGGGGGAGTGAAAGAATGCTGGAGCTGCATATTCCCGGCGAAGAACGCTGGGATGAGCGAACAAACATGTTCGTATACGACAAGCCGGTAACTTTGAGGTTGGAATACAGCCTGCTCTCCCTGTCTAAATGGGAAAGCAAGTGGCACAAGCCGTACTTGGATGAAAACGTGAAGAAAACACGCGAAGAAACGCTTGATTTCGTCCGATGCATGACTCTGACAAAGGGTGTGGACCCGACCGTATACGCAAGACTGCGGCGGGAAGACTGGCTGGCCATTCAACGATATATGAGCGACCCGATGACGGCCGCGACCTTTAAAGACCGCAAAGGCGGCAAGAAGCGTGCACGCTACCAGACGGCAGACCTGTTTTATGCCGCCATGGCAAGCTACGGCATCCCGTTCGAGTGCGAAAAGTGGCACCTGAACCGGCTTTTGGCACTGATCCGAGCCTGCGGGGAAGAGAACCTGCCGCCCGAGAAGATGGGCAGGCACGAGCAGGCGGCGCACATTCGGGCGCTGAACGCACAGCGCAGGGCGAAGTTTCACTCGAGGGGGTAAGTGCTTTTGAGCAATGTAATTGAGATCCGGCAGAAAGGCGACTTTAAGAAAAGCCTGACCTTTTTCAGCCACATCAAGAGCTGGAACGTGCGGCCGATCCTTGAGAAATACGGAAAGCTGGGTGTAGAAAGACTTGCAGATGCCACCCCGAAAGCCACTGGAAAGACGGCGGCAAGCTGGAGCTACGAAATCAAAATGGACAAGAGCGGGATCACGCTTTGTTGGCAGAACTCTAACATTGTGGATGGAGTGCCCATTGCGGTGATCTTACAATACGGACACGGGACAAGAAACGGGGCCTATGTGCAGGGGGTAGATTATATTAACCCTGCCTTGGCTCCGATTTTTTCTGCTCTGGCCAATGAATTGTGGAAGGAGGTGCGAAATCTTTGAGCAAAGAAGTAGATGAACGCGTCGTAGAGATGCGGTTCAACAACGCATTGTTTGAAAGCAAAGTTCAGCAGACAATGCGAAGCTTGACGGCACTCAACGAAAAACTGATGTTCAAAGGAGCGGAAAAAGGCTTTGAGAAAGTCTCAGATGCATCAGAAAAGGTAAAATTCAATGCGTTGCTGAATGCTCTGGATAGTCTGAGCCAAAAATTCTCGGCTGTCGAGGTGATTGGCGTAACTGCGCTGATGCGGATTACAAATCAGGCAGTTGATGCCGGTGAGCGGCTTGTCAAAGCATTATCGCTTGATCCTATTATCAGTGGCTTTCAGGAGTATGAAACGCAGATCAATGCAGTTCAGACGATTCTGGCCAATACATCAAGCAAAGGCACTACGTTGGACCAAGTCAATGCTGCACTGGATGAGCTGAATCACTATGCCGACCTGACGATTTACAATTTTACGGAAATGACCCGTAACATTGGTACGTTTACAGCGGCAGGCGTTGATTTGGATACTTCCGTTTCAGCTATTAAGGGTATTGCAAACCTTGCAGCTGTATCTGGCTCGACCAGCCAGCAGGCTAGTACAGCCATGTATCAGCTCTCACAGGCACTCGCATCCGGTACTGTGAAATTACAGGATTGGAACTCCGTAGTCAATGCTGGTATGGGCGGTCAGGTGTTTCAGGATGCCTTGAAAGAAACAGCTCGTGTGCATGGTATTGCCATTGATAGCATGATAAAAAGGAAGGTTCCTTCCGTGAGACCTTATCCAAGGGATGGCTGACTTCGTCTATTTTGACTGAAACTCTTCAGAAGTTCACTGGCGATCTCAATGAGGAAACCTTGAAGTCCATTGGATACACCGATGAGCAGATCAAGAAAATCATGGAGATGGGCAAGACTGCAAATGACGCTGCAACAAAAGTCAAAACGTTCAGTCAGTTGAAAGATACTTTGACCGAAGCGCTGCAGTCTGGATGGACTCAGACATGGCAAACGATTATTGGTGACTATGAAGAGGCGAAAGAGCTTTTCACAAGATTCAGTGACGTCTTTTCAGATCTTATCAACAAATCGTCTGAAGCCCGTAATACGGTATTGGCGGGAGGTCTGAATAGCGGTTGGCAGCAATTGAATACCGCATTGGGTAACAGCGCTGACTTTTATAGTCAGATGCTGGAAAAAGTCATGCTTGCAAACGGCTCAATCAGTCAAAAACAAATTGATGATGCAGGAAGTTTTGCCAAGGCTTTGCAGCAGGGCGGGGTTTCTGCTGAGCAGCTTCAAGACGGTTTGAAAGAATCGTATAAGCAACTTTCAGCGCTAGGGGCTTTGAGTGACGATGCACTAAAAGCCAAAAAACTCGACCCCGCTCAGGTGAGGTCTCTGGCAAAGAGCTTTGAGGAAGTTAACCAGAAGGTTGCAGACGGTAGCCTGGATCTTGATATTTACTCCAAGAAAATCGGTGAACTCTCCGGTCGGGAGCATCTGATCGAGTCCATCTGGAATGTCTTTGAGGCACTTGAAAAAGTTGTGGAGCCGGTAGCACGTGCCTGGCAGAAGATATTCTCGCCTATCAGTGCCGATCAGGTCTACAACATTGCAAAATCAATTGATGAGTTTACTGCAAATCTCAGCATTAGTGACGAGACAGCAGATAAAATCGAACGAACATTCAGCGGCATTTTTGCAGTGCTGAATGTTGGAAAAAATTGCTTTTAACCATTGGTAAGGCTCTGGGAAAAGCATTCAATGCTGTATCTCCACTTGCTGGTGGATTTTTAAGCATTACGGCGGCACTGGGCGATTGCTTGGTTGAGATGGCCAATGCGGTCAATAACTCTAGGGCGTTTAAGACGACACTGGACGGTATTTACTGGATCATCGGAAAAGTGTCTGAAGGAATGCAGGCTTTTGCAGGGGTATTGACTAATGTATCGAATAACGTCTCTGTCGTGTTCGACCCGTTAAAGACCCTTGGCGAGTGGTTTGAAAATTTTATTTCTTTCATCACACCAAAGCTGAAATGGCTTGCTGATAAAATCGGGGAGATTTTTGAAGAACTGGGCAGCGGTGCATCCGGTGCTTTTGGCAATCTGAATGGCAACGCACTTTGGGGCTTTGCAAATGCTGGAATGATTGCCGGGCTCATTGCAGGCATTAAGGGCTTTTCTGGAAGCCTTTAAAGATATCGGCTCTACCGTTAAAGACACAATCGGGGGTGTGGCAGAACTTCTTAACAAGTTAGGAGAAGCTGTTACTGCATGGAAAAACAACAAGAACGCAGAAACGCTCAAGACAATTTCGACCGCTGTGGCAATTCTTGCGGGGTCACTTGTTGTGCTTTCGCTGGTGAAGCCAGAACGGTTGGCTGCATCTACGGGAGCGATGATTGCGCTGTTTGCTGAACTGCTTGTGGCGCTTGCAATTTATGACGAAATTGCGAAAAAAACCAAAAAGTTGGCAAAGGCACCAGTTCAATGGTCGTTATGGCAGCAGGTGTTATGATCCTTACGTCTGCGCTGAAGAAGATTTCTGAAATTGAAACCGGAAAGCTTCTGACTTCAGTTATCGCATTGGGCGCGGTGATAGCAGAATTGGTTGTCGCACAAGTTGCAATTTCAAAATGGGCAAAAGATGGTGCTAAGCATGCCATGAGTATGCTTGCAATGGCTGCGGCAGTTCGTGTCCTTGCAGAAGCAGTAGAACAGTTGGCTGACCTTGGCTGGGATGGAATTGAGAAGGGTCTTATTGCCGTAGCAGGACTGCTGGCGGAAGTTGCTGCGTTTTCGGGGCTGAGTAATTTTGGCGGACTGACGGCAGGAAAAGCAGTTGGAATTTTGGTCCTGGCAGCAGCACTGAGTGTGTTGGAAAAATCAGTGTCAGCATTCAGCAAGATGCCGGTAGACGAACTCCAGAATGGAATTGGTGCACTGGGTGCGATTCTTGGCGAAATTGCGGTTTTCAACATGCTGTCCAACTCGGCAGAACATGTGCTTTCAACAGCAACTGCCTTAACTATTTTGTCCGGAGGACTGTTGATTCTATCCAATGCTCTGGCAAACCTCGGCGGCATGACACTTGGTCAGATCGGCGTGGCACTGGCAGCAATGGCAGGCGGACTGATTGAAATGGGCGTCGCACTGACTCTTGTAAAAGGCTCTCTTGGCAGTGCAACCTCGTTCCTTATCATGTCGGTTGTGTTGAATGCTCTCGTTTCTCCGCTGAAATCTCTTGGCGAAATGTCACTTGAAGAGATCGGGCATGGATTACTCGCAGTTGGCGGGGCACTTGGCATTTTTGCGATTGCTGTTGGAACAATGTCGCTTGCCGGTCCAATCGTCATTGCTGTTTCTGCAGCTCTGAGTTTGCTGGCAGGAAGCTTTGCATTGCTGCTTGGAACGATGGCAGCAGTAAGTCTAATGCCTCTTCAGATGGAAGCACTTGTCGTGGCACTTGGAACGCTTGGCTCTGCAATTGGCGTTTTTATCGCTGGAGTAATCGCAGGGCTTGGAACAGCAGCTGGAAGCATTGCTATTGCAGTCGCTGAAATTATTGTAGCGGTATGCAACGCAATTGCGCAGGCCGTTCCTGCAATCGGCAATGCACTTGCTCAGCTTATCGTGGCCATTTGCAATGTTATCGTACAGTGCAGTGAGCCTATTGGACAGGCTTTGTTTACGCTGGGCACTGTAGTGATCCAGACCATTATCGATCTGATCGCATGGGCATGGGATGGTGGCGGTGAGGGAGGCGGCATCAAAGGCGCACTGAGTGAACTGCTGGGAAATATTGTTGCATGGCTTTCGGAACATCTCAATCCGATAAACATGTTTGGCGGCTTGCTTGGCACGATTTCGGGCTTCTTTGGCAAAATCGGAGAATATATGTCTCAGGGACTTGCTAATGGCCTGAATACTGGAGCTTCAGTGCAGATTGCAAACAACGGTGTTCAGACTCTGTGCAATAAGGTGAAGGATTTCTTTCGGAATGCGTTTGGAATCAATTCGCCTTCGACCTGGATGAGGAAGCTCGGCCAGTGGTTTGCACCGGGTCTTATAAATGGACTGAATGGAACAGCATCTATTGCGAAGCTGAATGCTGGAACCAAGGTATTTGGTGAAAATGTAAAATCTGGACTTTCCGGTACGTTTGATGGTTTGAACAGTTGGATGTTCAACAAAGGCAGCGATGCAGCCAGCAGTTTCTATAACGGACTTGGCGCGGCGAAGAACATCCGAACTGGTTCCAAAGACGACTGGTTTGACGAGTGGTACGAAAAAGAGATCAGCAAGTACCGGAATGTGACTCCGAATACCGTGGCAGATGATGCTGCGGAAGATATTCTTGGAACACTTTTTGGGTCTGGAGATACGAGCCCCACCGGTTCTGGCGGTACAACCACTGGCAAGACCAAAAAATCCTCAGGCTCCGGCACGAAGAAGACCGTGGCCCAGCAGATCGAGGAAAAGTACAAGCCGAAGCTGGAAGCAAACAAGGCGGCACGGGAAGCACTGGACAGCGAATATGAGCTGTGGCAGGTGGAAAACCAGTACAGCGCGGACGAGGACACCTTGCTCAGCAAGAAGATGGAGAACGCGGCGGCAGAAATTGCGAACCAGACCGACCGAGTGGCCATTGCACAGGCAAAGTACGACGAAATGCTGAAGCGCTGGGGCGCGGACAAGACAGAGACCAAGGAAGCCTACGCCAGCCTGCTGAGCGAAAAGACAAGCCTTGCGAAATTGCAGGCAGACCAGTACACCGGCCTGTTTGAGGACATTACGAAGCGGTACGATACCGACCTTGGCACACTGGAAAAAGAGTACAACCTCTGGACGGCCCAGAACAGCAACACTGCCTCAAAGCTGGACAAGATCGACCGGGAGACCGAGTACCAGAAGAACGAACTGGAGCTGAAGCAGAAAAAAGAAGCCAAGGCGAAAGAGCAGTGGGAGACTCTGCGGAAGGAATACGGCGAAAGCGACCTGCGCACAAAAGAGGCCTGGAACGACTATCTGGATGCGCAGACCGAGAGTTTGCAGCTTCAAAATGATATTGCCAAGCAGTCGCTGAACAAGCTGGATGCGCAGCTTTCCATCATCAAGGACGAACAGAGCCAGATGCAGAGTCGGATGGACCTGCTGACGAGCATCTACGGCGACGGCAGCCTGAAAGACCGTGAGGACGCCTACAAGCAGGCGGTGGAGCAGTACGGCGAAAACAGCGCTGAGGCAAGAAAAGCGAAATATCAGGGCATCACGACAAGCATTCTGGGCACAGTGGAAGCGCTGCAGAACATGAATGCCGAGCTGGAAAAGACCCGGCTCATCCAGCAGCAGCTGGCGGACGGCAAAGACCTGAATGGCAATCCGCTGAGCAAAGACGACGTGAACGACCTGAAGGACCAGCTGCTCTCCTCCCGCAGTTCTATGGTGAGCTTTGCAGGGGCACTGGCAGATGCCATGGGCCTTGAGGACAGCGCCAAAAGCGCGGTGGTAAAGCTTGCCAATGCCATCCAGAAGAACTGGGTGCCCATCAGCAATGCGTGCAGCGAGGTGTGGACGAAGGTCTCCGGAGCCATGGGCGAGGAGATGACAAACACCCTGAGCACCGTATTCAAGGTGGCATTCAGCGAGGAAGGCATGGAAATCGGGACGGAATTCGTCTCGGCCATTGCATCCGCCATGCAGGGAGACTACGCCGGTGCTATCATTTCGGCGGCAACGGGACTGATCGATCTGCTGTTTACGGACACCGGAAAGCAGCTGACCGGCGGGGCAGGAGACATGCTGCTGAAGCTGTTTTCCGGAATTCAAAATGGAGACCTTGCTGGAAAGCTTGCCAACATCGGGACAGCCGCGGCAAATGTCGGCAATTCCCTGAGTGGACTGCTACCCATGTTGGGACAGCTTGGAACGACAGGAGCCGGTGCAGGAATAGCAGTTGGCGGCATTGGCGAAGCACTGGGCGGGCTGGGCGCTTCCATACTTGCGGTGCTGCCGGAACTGCTGATTGTGGTGGGTATTATTGCAGCTATCGCGGCACTGATCGGCGGTATTGCGTGGTTTATCAGCAGCCGGAAGAAGGAAAAGGCCACCGGCGCAAAGGACGTTGGCTCGGAGATCGACAAGGGCATCAGCGATGGCGTGAAGGAAGATGCGCCCATTGTGGACGATGCCGTGAGCGACATGACCGAGAACGCCATGGACATTGCGAAGGGTTCGCTTGGGACCATCAGCAAGGTGATGGGCGACGACTACGAGTACACGCCCCAGATCGTGCCCGTGGTGGACCTGACCAACGTGCTGGAAGGTGCGGACGAGATCGACAATGCCTTTGCGGCGACAAAATCGCTGAGCCTTGACGGAGACGTGAGCCGGAACCTTGCAGACAAGATCGATGCCGAAGTGCAGCTTCAAAATGGACTGAAGAGCGCCGGAAATGAGGACACTCTACGTGCCATCAATGCACTGGCCGGGCACATGGACGGCGTGGCCGAGAGCATCAAGGGCATGAGCGTGACCATCAACGGCAGAAAGGCCATTGGCTACATCGATGACCGAATGGGACGGCTGACCGCAGCGAAAGTGAAGTGAGAAAATGGCGATCATCAAAGAACTGAACCCCGGCGATACCCTGAAAGTGTACGAGGACGGCGTTGCAGCAGAGTTTGTGGTGGCCCGGCACAACTACGAAAAAGACCTGAACGGCAAGGGTAAGACCATGCTGATGCGCACCACCTTGCTGAAAGACGCAGTACAGTGGGGCAACAACAATAAAGATGTTTCGTGGAAGAACGAGCCGACCCTGCGCAACTGGCTGGAAAACACCTACGCAGCACGACTGAGTGAGGACACGCTGAAGACCATCGTGCCGGTGACGATCCGGTATGATTATGGTTCAAGTGAGAGCGGTACGCTGGAAGAACAGCGGTTCTTTGTGCCGAGGGTAGTAGACTTCAGCGGAGATACGGCGCTGTTTACTGGAATCCAAAGATTTTTTGAGGATAGTCTGAGCGGCGGAAGGGCGGATATTACCGAAGGAAGCAACATCTACGAGCTGTGGAAGTACGTGTTCAGCACGCGAAGCAGCAAAAACTACGAGGATGGCGATAACACCCGCGGAGAGGCGCTGAGCCTTTACGTGCAGCACGGCAGAGGTGCCGACCCCGGGTCACCTGGGTACATTAACACCTACTGGGATACGACAACGGGACAGTGGGGCGTTTCCAGCTCGAATATTCTCGTATGTTTCTGCGTGGATGAGAATGCCACGGTGGACGATGATGGATGCCTGACAGCCAACAGCGGGCCGGAGATCCAGAGCAATTACTTTGGCATGAACGGCGTATTTGGGCGGTGGGGAAAGTTCGGGCTGCCGTACCGCGTTTATGATGCAGATGGCGACACCATTACCGTGACCGAAAAGCTGAACGGCGAAGTGCACAGGACGTTTAGGGCAATTCAAAATGGAGTATATCGGTTTGAAATATCACAGAAAGAGCTGGAAAGCTTTGACTGGAACGCCGACTATATCCTGACGGTAGAAGCCAGCGACGGCCGGACCACTAACCGGAAAAGCTGCAAGGTGAACCGCATCCGTTCATCCGGGTACGTGGTGTACATCGGGCAGATCAAAGGCACGGCGGATGGACAGAGCTACTACTGGACAGAGCGAAACATTCTGGACGATCCGTTCAACGAGAATGCACCGGTGATCCTTGACCCGGAAGTGACACTGGAGGCCAACGAGATCAGCTCGTTTACCTTTACGGTGCCCGTCTCGAACCCGTTCTACGACAAGCTGGAGCTGAAAAAGCCGGTAGTCAGCATAGAAGAGGACGGCCGCGAGATCTTTATGGGCTATATCACCGAAATGGAAAAGAACTTTGAGCTGGACATGGAAGTGACCTGCGAGAGCGAGTTTGGATACTTGCAGGACAGAGACTGTCTGGTAGAGAACAAGTTCTACACGGCGTCCGAACTGCTGGCACTGGCGCTGACCGTGGAGGATGACCCGGAAGAACACGTCGGCTTCAAGGGCGAAGGCAAGGTGTTCCTGCCCGGAAATGTGACCATAGAAAAGCCGGAAAGCGACACGGACAAGGAGACCAAGGCCATCAGCGACTGCTGGAGCGTACTGACGAACAGCCTGACCGGAAAGTACGGCGGATATCTGCGCCTGCGCAAAGAAATCAAAATGGTGGACGGCGTGCGCGTTTACACAAGATATCTGGACTATCTGGCAAAACTGAACGACAAGACCGATCAGGTGATCGAGCTTGGAAAGAACCTGCTGGACATTTCGTACTACATCAAGGCCGGGGACATCGTGAATTCGGTGAAGGCATATGGTTGGTACAAGAGCGGATGGTTCATCTGGGAGACCACGAACCCCATCTCGCGGGAAGCGTACAACGGAGAATCCATCAAGAAGTACGGCCTGTGCCAGCGCGTCCTTGTTGTGGAAGGAACCGATTCCACGGGAGACAGCCTTTTGAAGAAGGCCACGGACGAGCTGAAAAAGTACAGCGGTTTCACCGGAAGTGTGCAGATCAACGCTGCAGACCTGTGTGATATTGGCGTGGACACCGACCGGCTGGACTTTATGAAGGAGACGTACGTGCTCGCGGAACCGCACAGCATCGATGACTGGCTGCCCTGCACGAAGGAAGTGATCCAGCTGCATGAGCTGGACCAGAAAGACTTTACCTTTGGCGCGACCACGGCAAAGCTCTCGTCTTTGCAGGCGGGCAACTTTGCAACGGCGGGCAAGGCATGGAATGCGATCCAGTCCACCATTGGATACATCAACAAGTGAGGAGGATCAATGTACCATTCTCTTATTATAAATGTAGGCGACAACTACATTGACACCTGGGACGACTGGAAGCTGATCCCTTCCTCGCGGCCGGTGATCGCACCGCCCATTGAGCGGACAAAGTTCGTGACTGTGCCCGGCAGAGACGGCGCACTGGACTACAGCCGTACCCCTGCAAACCGTCCCACCTACGATGACCGTACCGGAAAAATTGAGTTCTACCTCGAAAACGACTATGCTGGCTGGGACTGGGAGACCGCGTACACGACCATCTGCGAGACCTTGAAGGGACAGCGGGTGCGGTTTGCGCTGGAGGACAATCCCAGCCATTATTATTCGGGTCTCTTGTGGGTGGACCAGTTCAAAAGCGACAAGGGGCACTCGAAGATCACGCTGGAGTACAACTTGCACCCGACCATGTACACCCTGAAGGTGGAAGCCGTGGCGCTGAACGTATACGATCTGAAGCTGAACAGAGGCATGGAGTACCAGCTGCTGGTGGGCGTTGGGCCGACGAATACGTTCTACCGCAAGATGAACGTGACCGCGAAACCGCGGGACGTTGTGAAAATTACTCAAAATGGGACCATTCTGGCCCTGCGGAAGGGCACAGCGGTGGTGACGGCAGAGTGCGGCGGCGTGAAAGCCGAGTGCGCCGTGACGGTAGGCGCTTACGAGAGCTTTACCATTGAGCGGGCGCTGGACGGCGTGAGCGAGACGAACCCGGTGGGGAGCATCGTTGCCGGCATGAGCTACCAAAATGTGTTCAACGTAGGCGACAGCGAGAAGGAAATGCTGGAACTGACTGTAGAGATGGGCGGCACGGATGTGACCGGAAGTTGTGTTGTCATGGCAGAGGACGGCGTGAGCGCACAAATCAAAATGGCATCGGTGACGGGAAATATCAAGATCACAGCGCATGCTGCAGCAAAGCCGGTGGCGGCGATGCTGTGTGCAGATATCCTGCCTGTGGAGGTAAAGCCGCTGAAACGGGTAGAAGGAGCATTCCGGCTTGGAAGATGAAAGGAAGGATGATATTTGAGTTTGGAAGTGTACTCCATTTTGAAAAATGGAAACGAAAAGCTCTCGGAGCATTTCAAGGTGCGCGAGTTCTACTGCCGTGACGGCAGCGACCCGGTGTTCATTGACACTGCGCTTGTGAAGGTGCTGGAGAAGATCCGGACGCACTTTGGCAAGCCTGTGACCATCACGAGTGGGTTCCGCACGGCAAGCTGGAACGCAAAGCAGAAGAATGCTGCAAAGTTCAGCCAGCATCTGTACGGCAAGGCGGCAGACATTCAGGTGCAGGGCATCAGCGTGGAGCAGGTGTATGCCTACGCGGACAAACTGCTGGGCAACGCCGGTGGCTGCGGCATTTACCCGCCCGGTCTGGGACGCGCCAACGGATGGGTGCATGTGGACGTGCGCAAAGCCAAGAGCCGATGGAAGGGGTGAGCCCGATGCAGAGTGTCATTGCGTACGTCTCCTCACACTGGATGGAATGGGCCATCGGACTGCTGACCTTCGGGTGGGGGTATCTGATCAAGAAAGTGACCGAGTACAAGAACATCAAGGGCGGCTTACTGGCTATCATGCACGACAGGCTGTATCAGAGCTGTACCTACTGCATTAAACAGGGCTACATTGATACATCCGGACTGAAGAATCTGGAGTACCTTTACAAAAATTACCACGAGCTTGGCGGAAACGGGACCGGCACCGAGCTGTACACCCGCGCCAAAAGCTTACCGATCAAGGAGGACTGAACTATGAATTTCAACATTACTGCAGGCACCATTGCACGTACCGCCGTTCTGCTGCTGGCTCTGACGAACCAGATGCTGAGCGCCATGGGCAAGAGCCCGCTGCCCATCGAGAGCACCACTGTGGAGCAGCTGGTGACGGCTGGCATCACGACCATTGCGGCACTGGTCGCATGGTGGAAGAACAACTCCTTTACGAAGGAAGCCATTGCGGCCGACAAGGAGTACGACCGCTTGAAGGCAAAGAGCGGGAAGTAAAAATGATATTTTGGGCAGGGCAGGAGCGGAAAATATGGTCCACACACGTATCCAATGCTGAATGTTTCTTCTGCACTGCCTGAAAATAGTTCATCTGGCACTCACCGAAGGCAGGAACTGCCGAAAATTCAAAATGGAGCGACCGGTAAGATGAAGAAAGCCCCTGCAACGATCGTTTATGGCTCTTAGTGGGAGCTGTGAGCGAAAGTTGCAGGGACTTTTATTTTTAGCATGAGCGGAGTGCTAAAGCGGGGTAAGAAGTTGACGGTACGTACATTATTCGTACATTTTTGAATAAATATTGCGTAGGTACGATAATAAAATAGAAAGTCACAAAATCTTAACAAAAAGAAGCAAAAAAGGTCTTGATTTTTTGGGTCAAGATGAGTACAATACACTTAGCACTCAGAGAAATGGAGTGCTAAAGAACCAAAGAGCCGACATGGGGCCCTTTGGACACAGCAAAGTTTTAAATTATATTTTTACTATAGGAGGGCAAGAACTATGAAGATCATTCCTCTTGCAGACCGTGTTGTCATTAAGGCTGTTGAGGTTGAGGAGACCACCAAGGGCGGTCTGATCCTGACCGGCAGTGCTAAGGAAAAGCCCCAGGTGGCTGAGGTCATCGCTGTCGGCCCCGGCGGCGTTGTGGACGGCAAGGAAGTCAAGATGACTGTGAAGGTCGGCGACAAGGTCCTCACCAGCAAGTACTCCGGTACCGAGGTCAAAGTAGACGGCGAAGAGTGCACCATCGTCCGTCAGGGCGATATCCTGGCAGTCGTTGAGGACTGAGCGGTTTCCCCTCTGATATTTGAAAATTGAGCTTTAAAGGAGCGATTTGATTATGGCTAAGCAGATCAAGCAGGGCGAGGATGCCCGCAAGGCACTGTGTGCCGGTATCGATACCCTGGCAAACACCGTTAAGATCACCCTGGGCCCCAAGGGCCGCAATGTGGTGCTGGGCAAAAAGTTCGGTGCACCGGTCATCACCAACGATGGCGTGACCATTGCCAAGGAGATCGAGCTGAAGAACGAGTTCGAGAACATGGGCGCACAGCTGGTGCGTGAAGTCGCTACCAAGACCAACGACGCAGCAGGCGACGGCACCACCACCGCAACCGTTCTGGCACAGGCCATGGTCACCGAGGGCATGAAGAATGTCACCGCCGGTGCAAACCCCATGGATATCCGCCGCGGCATGAGCAAGGCTGTTGCCAAGGCTGTTGAGACCATCAAGGCTCACAGCCAGAAGGTGAAGGACAGCAACGATATCGCCCGCGTCGGCACTATTTCTGCAGGCGACCCCGAGATCGGCCGTCTGATCGCCGAGGCTATGGAGAAGGTCACCTCCGATGGCG
>ADJS01008691.1_pt1 | contig 31180 bp, 46 predicted proteins | sample 268128 | NCBI WGS metagenome assembly ADJS01 (sample SAMN00007486, study PRJNA43253) | human gut metagenome | isolation source: feces sample TS28 | reverse complement strand
ATATACGGTCTTATCCTGAGTCGAAAACTGTAGCCAAGTGTTATTTTTCGGAATGGCAAATTTAAAGAGTTTGCCAAGGTTTGAAATACCGACACAAAAAACATTGTCCTCGGAAATACATTTGTACGGCAAATCAATCAGCGGACACATGCTTTTGCCGCCAAGAGATACTGCGTTCATTTTGACCGTTGCACTGACGATTACGATGTCACCAATCGTCTTATATGTACAGTTTGCACTTTTGATTTTATCGGTGACGGTTGAATACGGTGTGAGTGTTGATGTACCACTTTCAATATTTGACGAATCATATTTAGTCGCCAAGGCGGTTTTATCTGCTTTCACAAGCAGAGCGTTGTAAACTGCTCCGCTTGTGAGGTAACACGGGCTGTTATTTTTGGGTTCGCTGTCGAACGGCATTGAATTGAGCTTTCGGGCAATACTCTTGTCTGTTTTATCAAGCCTTGCCCCAAGTGAATTAGAATCACCTCTTGCCGTGGCTATTTCGGTTTCAAGTGCAATTGCTCCGTCTGTTGCCCGTTCAATCCCCTCGTCCATATGGTTGAGGTTATCGGCATTGAGGGGCGGAGCAGAGCCGTTCACAAAGACAATTTTATTGTATTTGTTCATTTTCTTTTACTTCCTTTCCTAATCGTTTTTCGCCCTTTGATGTGAGGGCAGTTATAAATCCGTCCATTTTCTTATTGAACACAAATGTTTCGATTGTCGGCAAATCTTCAAACGGAGTTTTAATTGTGTACTTATCGCCTGCCTCAAGCCACCAATACGAAAACAGCTTAATTTTTGTCGGGCGGTATTTATATACATCACCAAAAAAATTAACAGAATTATATTTTGTGCCAATATCACTTGCTGTTGTTCTGCACCTCATCAAAATGTTATCGGAAACATACCACGAAAAATCGTTACTGTTGCCATACAAAAACGCTTTTTTATCAGCAAACTTAGCACTGTACATACGGATAGGCTCAAGTTCGTAATCTTCAAAGGATAAATCTTTGTACGAATCGATTGTTTCAACGGAAGATTGAGAATACAACCTTTTAAAACGCATTTTTCCGTCGGCATCTATAACGGCAAAGCTCAAAGTTAATTCTGCATAAGCTTGGATTAAATCTGACAAGGTAATGTCCTTTATAACCTTTTCCACGCAGGTATCATCAAATTTCAGCGGTACACTAAAGACAGATAAGCTCGGCGGTGAAACCCCTGTAATTGCATAATCTTTGGCAAATTCTGCGATTATTGAATAAAAGCTCTTAAAATTATCGTCTTTTTGATAGTGCGCATAACCATAAGCAAAGCTGCCGTCCTCGTTCTCTTTGCCTGCAAACCACAAAGACATATCCACCTTTGACATATCATAAAAAGCGTCATAGGCTGTGATTTTGACGATGTTACGCTGTTTTTTATCTCTTTGAGCCGACTGAATTTTACCGTAGAAAACAGGACATTCAACCGTTCCTGTTTCGGCAGGACAAATAAGAGTATTTGACGGGTACAAATCATCTGACGGATACAGCTCCGATTCAAGATATGTTGCCGTTATGATGACCTGTACCGTCTTTCCTATCAAAGCCGAGCAATCATAATCAATGAGTTTCACGCTCATTTCAGAGGCTATGCAACCGCCGAATTTCAATTCTTTTTCAACGATTTCATTTTCAAGTGAAAAGCTGTCAAGCACGATACTTTCGCCGGTTATATCCTCAAAACTACCGTCAGGAGAATGCAGGGCAACGGTGTTGTAAAGTGTGTTTGTTTTCAGCTTATCAGCAATTTCTTTAGATACAAGCGTTTTTATCACCCCTTAATACTCAATCAGCTCAACAGTAATCGGCTGATAGGTTATATCATTCTTTTCGGCATTCATTACGGTATATTCAATATCGGGAATATAAAAATAAGAGGTGTAATAGCTGTTCGTTTCATCGTTCCAATAAGTTACCCTGCACTTCCTCTGTAACTTATTCGCCATTGAGAGGTTGATAATCGACTGAAAATCAATCTTTTCGTCAAGATGAAGAATGTGAGTTGAAAACGAAATTTTTGTTTTGTAATTTGGCAGCGTTGCCCTTTGAAGCGTACCGTTCTGATCTCGTTCCGCAGAAGTTTCAAGTCGCTGATTCGGAGTTGACGAAAATGCGGTAATGTACTTATTCGGCATTATGTTGTTTCCGAATTTAAGCAAATAGCCGTTATAATTTGACATATCATTTCCCCCTTTATGCAAATGCGGATTTACCGTTGTGTCTGCGTCTGTAAAGCTCATCCTGTCTTATCATTTCTTCAAAAAGCGTTGAACCCTCAAGCTCGGCAGTAAATGAATAAGTGTTGCCGCCGTTATTGCGAAAGATAATGAACATTTCATAAATGCGTTTAAGCAGGTCAAGAATTTGTGTGAGAATCACTGTATCCTGACCGCCCGAATTGTCGAGCATACCCTGTAACTTGTTAAGAGGAGAAATAACCTCAGGGTTACCGCTGTTAGCACCTGCGTTATCGCCGACAACCGCAAGTGTCGGAGCTTTAACAATACCGCCTTTTGCAAATTTTCGTGCCGGTGATTCCGTGGGTTCTTCAAATCTCGGAATGAGAGGCGGATTTTCAGGCATTGAAAAACTCCAATCCTGTCCAAAAGCCGCTCCGATAATACCGGCTATTCCGCCGATTGAATTAACAACGCCAGAAACAAAGTTATAAATACCTGTCCACAACGCATTTATGCCGTCAATGATTGCGTTTATAATGAACTTAAACACGGCGCAAATGCCGTCCCAAATGCCTTTGAAGAAGTCATAGATACCCTGCCATGCTTTGTTCCAATCGCCTGAGAAAACACCTGTAATGAAGTCAATTAGACCGCCGAATGTTTTCTGTATAGAGGTAACCAACCCACCGATAAATGTAAACACATTATCAAACACTCTTTTTACGGCATTGAAAACATTCTGAAATATAGGTCCCCAAAAGCTGACAAGCCAGTTTACAAACGGTGACAGGAAGTTATTCCACACGGTTGAAACACAGTCTGCAACCTTGCCGAAGAAGTTTATTGCACCCTCAAAAACAGGCTTCAGCCAGTTTTCCCAAGCTGACTTTACTATTGCTACGATAAAATCCCACGCAGGCTTAATCCATTGATTGTAAACATTCATCAGGGTTGTGCCGATGTTGGTAAACATATTGCAAATATTCTGAAAAATCTGCTGTCCGTTGCCGTTCCACCATTCGCTGATAATTGTTCCGATATTTCCGAAAATCTGACCGATAAAGTCAAACACATCTGCAAACTGCAATTGTAAATTTTCAAGAAATTCAGTGATTGTTGCACCGTCATTTTCAGTCCATTCAACAAGGCTTTCGGTTGCGATTGAAAACGCACCCGAAACAACTTCGCCGACTGAACCCGCAAAGGTTGTAAGACCGCTTAAAAGATTGGAAATTGATTCTTCCATTTGAGGGCGAACATTGTCAATTGCATTGCCTGCAAGTGTACCGAAATTATCAAAAAAGATTGAAAGATTGTTATAGCCGTTTGTAAGATTGTTGCCTATGGTGTCTATAAAGCCGATAATCTTTTCCCTGTCTTTTGAAATCCACTTAGCAACACCGCCTGAAATGGTCTGAAATGACTTTCCGCCGATTGTCGCAACCGCTCCGAATGCAGAACCGATTGCCCCGAGTTTTGCAGAACCGACCTTTTGCATTGTGCCGAATGCCTTTTGAACTATGGGAACAGCATTATCAAAAACGGTCTTGCAGTTCTTGCCTATAGCTGACCAGTCAACCTTGTTAATACCTTTCTGTACATTCTCGACAAAGCCTTTGAATCCGCTTTTTTCGTATAGATTTTTGAATGCCCCCGAAAGATTTTTGCTTGTATCCTTGACAACATTCTTTGCAACAGGTCCGCCCGATGAACCGCCCGATGAGCTTTTTGATGAAGATGTATCTGACTTTGAAGAACTATCGGTACTTGAAAGCACATTCAGCTTATCAAAGCCCGCAACACTTCTCTTTGCTTTTTCGGAACTTTTCTGAACATTATCAAGTGACTTTGAACTGTCATCTGCCGTATCCGTAAGGCTTTTGGCAGAATCGGACGCAGATTTGATATTGCTTGCGGTGTTGTTGCCTGTATCCCAGCCGAAGACCTTTGAAAGCGATTCAACCGCACCTTTGGCATATTCCGTTAAAGTCGCAAGTGCGGAACTCAACCGCTTTACAACCTGAGTTGCCACCTGAAGAATAGGCTGACCGACTACGGCAAGGAGCTGTTTCCAACTTTCTCTGAGGTTGCCCGTTACATTCTCCCAACCGTCTGCTTCACGGCTTGCCTGTCCCATAGCACCCGAAAGCTGATTGGCGTCCTTGACCATTTGCAAAAGCGTGAGCTGTTTCTGCGATTCCGACAAATCCATAAATGACTTGCCATACAGCTTATTAGCCGCCGCATTTCGTGTGGTTTCAGTACAGGACAAACCGAGTGCGGCATCATTTTCAAAGTTGCCTTTGAGAAACGATTTCAGGCTTTCTGCGGTGTCTTCAAGCGAACGGTCATAATATGCGGCACTGTCGGCTGTTACCTGCAAAGCCTCCTGCATCATACCCAAAGCACTTGAACTGTCCATACCCGTAGTTTTTGCAAAGGCATAAATGCTTGTGCCGACACCCTGTAATCGGGTTTCAAGAATACCGCTCTGATTGGCAACGCTCTGAATGGCTGATTCTGCCTGCGACTGCATTGTGCCGAAAGTCTGCGCAAACTGTGAATTTGCCGCATTGACTTCCGCAGCCGATTCAATGCACTGCTGACCGAACTCCTTGATTTTTGCAACAGAAAAAGCGGCAACCACAGCCATTCCTATTTTCTTAAACGAAGATGAAACCGAATTGCTTAATTGCTCACCGCTACTTTTGATATTTGAAAACTCTTTATCGGTTTTCTGAGAAACACCCTCTGCAACCTTTGAAAAGGACTGTTTCATATCAGTGCTTACATTTTCAAAATCTTTTGAAAGACTTGAAAACGCCGAATCAAACTTTTTTGTAATTGAATCGGAAATCTTATGCAATGTTTTGGAAATATCATCACCCGTAAGCCTGACATCAAGCTCAATTTCACCCGCCTTTGTCGCCATATTCACCACTTCCTTTCATTTTAGATTTTTTAAAAACAGGCATAAAAACAGCGCACACCGCTATGATGTACGCTTAAAAATTTTGCAAAAGAACAGCCACCCCATTTGGAGTGGCTTTTTGTTTTAGTTGTTGAGTTCGTAGTATTTGATGTCGATTTTCGGAAGTGACACATTGTTGCCCATTACGGTTTCATATGTATAGTCGCCGTCACAAGTTCCCCAGAAGGTGATTACATCATCTTCAAGGAGTTTGTCCGCGCCGTCAGGAATTTCTACAGTTGCGTAGATTGTATCAGTCCACAATGGTTCATCAAGATACTCATTTTCTTCTTTGGTTATATTGATTCTCAGGTCAACCGAATCGCCCCAGCCTTCCTGAACCTGAATAATCTTACCTTCAAACTTGTAGTCATTACCTTTGTACTTGTCAGGGTTTCTTGAAAGAGTTTTAAAGTCGATTGTTTTGCAACCGTCTTTAAATTCTTTTTCAACCTTCTTCGGGTCTTTAGTAGGCTTTTCTGTTGCAACTTCTTTTGTGGTCGGTGCTTCTGTCGCTTTTTCAGTCGCTTTTTCAGTTGCCTTTTCTGAACTCTGATTTGCAACAGTAGTTTCCTGCTTTGATTTGTTTGAGCTGCTGTTACCGTTAATTGCACCGTTTACACCGCCAACAATCATAATAGCAACAACGATAATAACCCAAAAATACCAACGCTTGTAAATTTTCTTCTTTGCATTTGCAGGATTTACGGTTGCCGAGGTTGAATCGTTTCCGCCAAAGCCTGCACCGCACTTGTCGCAAAATTTTGCATCGTCCTTTAATTCGTTTCCGCAATGTGGACATTTCATAAACATACACTCTCCTTAATAAATTTGTTAGTGTATGTTACATTTTATCACTATATATTAACATTGTCAAGAATTTTGTAGATACAGCGAAAATTATGTACAAATTTACAGATTAGCGAAGAAGTTTTGAAATTCTGCAAGAACGGTGTTCATATCTTCGTCTGAGTAGTGCTTTACATTCCTTGACCGCCATTTGTTGCGGATTTTATGCTGTGACGAAGTAAAGTTTTTCAAGACCTCTTTGTCGGTTTCAAGGCGAATTTGAACCGTTCTTGCAAGCGGTGTTTCGGGTCCTAAGCCTTGCAGAAGTGAGCAGAACTCATTCCAACTCATTTTAGCAAAGTCCTTTGAATAAATGCTGACCCCGTACTCCGAGCGAAAGCTCGACACGATTAAATCAAAGTCATCAATCAGGTCGTAGCCGGGGTCTGAGTTTCCCCCTCGTCAGTCAAATCACCTGTTGCAATTTTGGCAGATTCGCTGATAAGGGCGTTGAAATCGTGCATATTCAGCTTTAACTTTTCAATCTTTTCTCTCTCGGATTCATCAAAAAGAAGATGATACATTTCGATAACATCTTTACTTTTACCGTTGCCGTCCTCAAAAAGTGCCGCAACTTTGAGCATTGAAACTGCGTCATTGTTGATTGCAAGGTCAACATTTTTAACTCTGACACTCGGCTTTTCCTCAAAATTAAGTTTGTCTGTAATATCAATTAACTTTGACATAATCGTTCATTCCTTTCATTTTTTAAGCGGCTGCTGTATATACCGGCTTGCCGTTTGACATAACTTCAAATTCAAGCGGAGCAACACCCGTACTTGCGCTTGCACCGTTTGATGTAACGGATACAACTGCATTTTTAAAGAGGACGGTTGCACCGTTGGGAAAGGTCCACATAAACGAAACTTCTGCCTTTCTGCCGTTTTCAAATGCAAGGGCGGCAATCTGGTCATTGCCTGCGTCACCGATAGTTCGCTTGCCCTTTACCGAAATTGTGATCGACTTTGCTGTCATAAGCCTTGACTTCCAACCCTCGTTTTCAAAGGCTGTCCATTCCTCGACACCGTTGTCAAATGCAACAGAAAATTCTTCGCAGTTAGCAATATTTGTCGTGGCGGATTCTGTTCCTGCCTTGCCAACCGCAAACTGATTTTCATAGCACGGGAATACTCCCGATTCAACTTTTGCCATAAAATTACTTCCTTTCGTAATAAAATTTAACTTCAATGACCTGCTCATACACACCCTTGTCGTCTGTTCCCACATCAACGGGTTCTTCCGTGAGCAGTTCGATTATATAGATTTTGTGTTCCTTAATTTCAACTTTTTTAATGCCGTAAAGCGTTTCGTAAAGTCTGCGTGCAAACTCCTCGGTTTCTCTTGCGTTGTCGGTGTAATGGATAAGCAAAGACACGCTTATTGTATCGTAGGTACTTTCACCGCCGATTGCCCTTGTGGGTGTTCCCGACTGCTTTAATGAATACACACCGATTGACCTGTCCTGCTTGTTGTCAAGCTTGCCGATGTAATAATGCTCGGCTGAGGTAACGCTTTTGAGCCAATCTCTGATGTCCGATAAGTAAATCAAAGTCCTGCTTCCTTTCTGTATAATCTCACAAATGCCCGACTGCAAAAATTCTGCCGTGTACCGCCCTCAAGCCACGGTGAGAACCATTTACCGCCGGCGGCAATGTTTTCCTTACGGCTGAAATTATACTCGGGATGAAAATACAACCGCCTTGCATACGGAGTGCTTGACACGATTTTAACCGTGCCGTTCCAACTCTGCGCACAATCTTCAAAGGTATTTTCGTTCTGAAGATTACCCGTATCAAACGGCATTACCTGCGTGTTTTTCACCTGTTTAAGAAGTGCGTCACCTGTCTGTTCAAGAGCCTGTTGCTTTGCCCTATCAAGCTGTTTTACAACAGGCATATTGAGTTTGATTTTTGATGATACCGAAAATCCCATTAAATCACATCCAATTCCGTAAAATTAACTTTGCCGTCGGGGTTGCGGTGTTTTGTACCCTGTACGATGTTTCGTTTTACGCCGTCAAGGATTACAAAGCCACCGCTTAAAGTGGGGCTGTCGGGGGCAATATCGCCGTCAAAAAGCAAGACAGCCGACACCTGAACAATTTTCTGCTCTTTGGTATAGACCGTCTTTGCCTTTGACTGCATATTACACAAGGCAGAGCCACCGTGCAGGGTTGCTGACGGGTACAAGCTGTCGGAGGGATACAGATTTTTGCATTCAAACACGGTCAGGGGTGCTCCGTCTTCGGTAACACCCTCACCGTAGATTGTGACCTCGACAGGAGTTTTGCAGAACTGCTTTTTTACAAGTGACGGAAATTTCACGGTTTTCACGCACCTTTCAGATTGCAGGATAACAAAGTCCCGTTGATTTTAGCAACGCATAGAGGTAGGCAGGAATTGCCACTCCGCTGATACACATTAAGTTCCAGCTTGCACCAAATTCCATTGATGTGCCGTTGATTGAATAGCTTTTCAGATAGGAAGAAATCATATCGGCATTTTCTTCTTCAAAAGCAGTAAGTCTGCTATGCACTCTGCCGATGATTCTCTTCTGCATTTCCGAAAGTTTTTCAAAATCAATGCGGTTAAAAGTTAGAACATCAATGTGTTCGGCAGAGATAACGCTGTTCTCATCTCCGCCCTGCTGTTCAATGTAATCGGCATACATAGATTTACTCCTTTGTGTCTGACTTGGTACTCTCTTTAAGTTTTTTGTTTTCGGCTTTGAGCTTTGAATTTTCTTTCTTCAAAGTATTGTAATCATCAACAGAAATTTTCTTGCCTAATCCATATTCTTTGATTTTGCCGTTGTCATCCTGAATATCATAACCACGGGATACATAAGTCTTAGCTTCCTCGTCTGTGTTGACTGTATATGACTTATTGTCTTTGATTGCTTTCATTTTTTCTCACCTCGCTTTAAGCCTCGGCATGAATGATTACGCCCTGCTTCATAAGTTCGTCAATGGCAAAAGTACCATTAACTTTTCTGTTCTGATATATATAATTATCAGCTGTTCGGCTGTCAGAACCCGGAGTATAGACATTGATATATGAATACTTAACTCTTGACACCTGTGCTTCCGGGTCAATAAGAATATAGTCAATCTGCTTAGCTGAGCTGTCAGCAACACAACCGTTTGTAAAATCAAACAAAGACTTCATTCTTGAGCTTGGCACTTCTACAATCTTATCAATATCATCAACGGAACGAACACGGCGGTCAATGCCCTTTGCGGAACTGATTTCAAGTGTTCTCTGAATACCCTCTGCATTCTTCAAAAGCTTTTTGTACTGTGGTGTCGCATAAAGAATAACCCTGTCGAGCGGTACACCCGCTTCGGCAAAAGCCTCAAGGTTATCGTCAAAATCTGCAAGCACATTCGCCGCAGTTAATGCAGTAGTTTTTACTGTTGCACCAACTCGCTTAGCCTCTGTATAAAGCTTGCTGTAAGTATAACAGTCGAGTTCAGGGATAGCCTGTGTTTTTTCAAAGCGTGTCTGAATATTTGCGATAGTCACTACCATATTTGTTTCGTCAACATCAATAGGGTCGATAGCAAACTCAATATCTCTGTCGTGGTCAAGGGTTTTGGTTTCGTAACCGTTTGAATATGTACCCAAATTAAAACCGCCTGCACCTCGTGTATGGTCTTTATAACCGCTGACCGAGAGTTTCGGAATTTTAATATCCTTACCGTTGATAATCTGAATGTCAGAGTTTGAGTGGTAAAGGTCATCGCAAGTAAGGGCTTGACCGTACAATTCTCTTAAAACATTACTGAAAATAGTTGCGTATTCTAATACTGCCATAATTATTTACCTCTTTTCTTACTTTTTCGATTTGATGCCGAAAATTCCTCTTAAGGCATCTTCTGTTAAATTTTTGTCGCCGTTGCCGTCACCGCCGATTTTCTTAACTCCTGTGCCGTTCTCGGCAGGTTTGCCCTTGAGTGCGGGGATATCGTCAAGCACCTTTTTAACAGCCTCTGTCAGCTTTTCCGCATTGACCTTGCCGTCTGTCACAGCTTTTGAAAAGTCTGCAATTTTAAGCACATACGGAACGGTTGCAATGTCAACGCCCTGTTTTACGGCTTCGAGGGTTGCCGACTGGTTGACTTCTGCCATAAGCTTTGCGTTGTTTGCAGATTCAACTTCCGACTGCATTTTTGCAAAGTCGGGAGTGTTCTTAGCTTTCTGCTTTTTAAAAGCACCGATAGCCTCTTTCATCTCATCGGCTGACAATCCCTGCTCCTTAAAATATGACTTCAAAACGGTGTCCTCTGTCACGCTCTGTTTGCCTGTAATAAGGCTTGCGAGCTTGTCGTAATCAAAGACAGGAGCGTTTTCCTGTGGAGTTCCCTGCGGTGCAGGTGTCGGTTCATTGGGGGTTGGTGTTGGATTTGGTTCTGCCATTTTTTCATATCCTTTCAGTTTTTCGGGTGTCTCCCGTAATCAGTTTATAGAGTGTCTCTCTGTTTCAGTTTTGCACGGTGTCTCCCGTAGTTTAATGTCTTCGGACAATAAAAAAGCACCTTACATATTCGTAAAGTGCTTAATCTGCTTTTTCTGTTTTAACTGTTTTTGCTCTCGGCTTTTTGGGAGCGTCAGACTTGACCTCTTCTGCAAAACCGCCGTCAATGAGTTCCTTTGCTCTCTGCTCGGAGCATTCAAAAACTTCATTCACAGGTCGGGTTACATAACCATTCTGCCTGTCATTAAATGATGTTGTTACTCTGATTTTCATTCTGTCACCACCTTTCTAAACCGGTCGAAATCGACGGGTTTAACTGTTAATCTTTACTCTTAAATGTAATCGGCAAAATCTGTTTAGGCAGGAAGTTAATTTCATAACGGTATTTGTCCACTTCTGCACCGCTTATGTCCTCTACAACATACATAGTTTCATCATTAAGACCTATGATATGCTTTTTGTATTCACCCTTGCCCGTTTCGCAGACAACCTCAATTTGGTTATCGTCATTATCGACCTGTAATGAAAAAGCGGCAACAAGTTCAAATGACGGCTTATCGGTTCTTGTGTTAATAACCGTAAGCCTGCGTATCACATTGAAATTGTCTGCTTCCTGCGAAACATTGTACGATACCTGCGTTGCCTCGGTACAGCCCACAGTAACCAGTACGATTGTTGCAATCATAACTACCATAAGTACAATTGCTAAAATTCTTTTTCTCATAGTATCAAACCTTTCTTTGATTAATAATAAAAAAGCACTCTGATTTCTCAAAGTGCTGATTTGATGTATTTAGTTCTGTTACGGCAAGTTGCAGACAAGTTAAATAATGCCGTGAACAAGCCGTTTTTACGAATTGCAAGCCTTTACGGGCAAGTTAAAATAACAAAACCGACCTTTTACGGAGCGGTTAGATAAATGGGTCATTGCTAATATAGCCGTCTTCTATTAAGCTTTTAAATATATGAGCTTGTTCTTTTTCAAAAGCAGTCAGGTTTTCAGAAAAACCTATTAATTTGTACCTATGTTGTCCATTAACTACATACGGTTCAAAAATTCCAATTCCAGAAGAGAAAAAAGGTTTCTTAATAAGATTAAGGTATTTTTTATATTCAACAACTACTGATTTTGGTGCATTATCGTTTATCAAAAATGCACATCCGTATTGAATAGTACCTGTATTATCAATAGCGTATTTTGCACTATGATAAAACCAATCAACGGGATTATCTATCATTGTTCAACCACCTTTAATGTCATAAATCGTTCAGTCTTTTTTTCGTAATTACCTTTATAATCTTTTACAGTTATCTCTCGTTCTCCAGCGTCAACAACTTCATATGTTGTATTCTTATCAATCAAAAATTCGAATTCAGCAGGACTATCTGAAATTTTGTATAGATAAGCTCCCTTAGTTTCCTTTGGTGCAATAATTTCCAGAGTAGTTCTCGTTGGCTTATCAATTCCACCAAATGCTAACTGTGTATCAGAACACAAGGTTGTGCTGGTAAATCCCTTCTCAGTAAATTTTTTACCAATCATTTTACGCATATCTTCAACCGATGAAGTCGCATTCGTAATAAAATCCACATTCCCCACGGACCGTTTTAATTTTAAAGGTTCGTTCAGCTTGAATTTCGATAGTTCTTTTGATATCTCATCACCAACACCATTAAGGCTACTCACATACTTTTCGCCATAGCGTTTTTTAACCTTTTCAAGAGACTCTCCACCTCTTTCAAGAGCGTTGATAATGTCGTAATCACCACCTGTATATCGGTAAATAGAAGGGTTATCGTCTCGACTGAACGATACATCTTTATTTAGTTCATAATAATCATTCTGCCAATTTTCAAATTCTTCAACATTACTCAAAGACAGTTGTTTTGTTTCTTTAATTATATCATTATTTTCTGCCTTTTCAACAGTTTTTTTCTGAACATCTGATTTCTGACTTGTGCCTGTATCTATTTTTTTACCCTTTTTCTTTGCTTTTTTTGCCCTATCGTGCCACTCATCGGCTCGGGTTTGGGCAATGCGTTTATTGTCCTCGTCAAGACTGTATTCGGCACGGCGGTCAAAGCGTTCTGCCTGTCGCTGTGCATACTGCTGTTTTTCCTCAATTCCTCGCTGACGGTCAAGCTCTTTGATTTCATCTTCAGACAACGGTGCGTCCAAATCATCAAGTTCAGGATAATATGTACTTGTGCTGTCCTTACATCTCGGATGAAACAAACCGTTCTTGATTGCGGTTGAGAGAAGCGGATAGTTTCCGTCTGACTTTTTGCCGTTTGAATAAACATCGTCAATAAACACCTTGCCGATATATTTTGCACAATCGGGGCAACCGCCCTGTCTTGAGTTCACAACAACAAGGGATACTCCCCATTTGGCTCGCTTTTCGCCCTCACCGCGCAGATAGGCTCTTTTGTTGGCTGTTTTAACCGCCATATCCGCATAATCCGAGAGCGTATGCCTTGCACCGTTTTTGTATTCCACACAATTTAGACCTGCGTTGAGCATATCTTTACAAGCCATATCAACGGCTTTTTCGTATGTAACCGCACCCGTGTTCATTGCAACCTGTGCGTTAAAAATCGCCTTGCGGTACTTGTCGTTGCTCATACGCAAAACTGCCGTTTCTGCCCTCTTTAAATCGTCTGTGGTCGATTTTATGAGTGCATCAAGTTTACGGTCATTCACCTTAAAAAACTCGGCTGTGCTGTGTGCTGACGGCTTTTTCGGGGCTTTGAAACCGTCCTTGACAGCTTCAAGAATTTCTGCCTCCTGACTTGCATTTCCGTCAGCTTTGGCGGTGCGAATCATCTCTTCAACCTTGCTGTTAATGGTTTTGAAACGCTTGCCGAATTTCTTTGCGTTGTGCTTACGGTACTCTTCAAGACTTTTGAGCTGTTCAGCCTGCCATTGTGTCCAGTTGTAACCCTCTTTGGTTTCTTCGGCTCTGTGACGACTGAAATTGCGCATCATGCTGTCGATAAGCTCGTTTTCAATTCTCTCAAAAGCCTCTTTAATGTTGTAATCACTCATTGCTTACTCATTTGCTGTCATCGTCCTGATTTGCGATATCTTCGGGTTTATCGGGTTCATTGCCCGTGTCGGTAAGGTCAACATCATCAAATGGAGAAGTTTCTTCCTCGCCTGCAATACCCTGCTCTTCCTTAATTCTCTGCACCTCTTCGGCTTTCCAATCCTCCGACTTGCTGTCGCCGTAAAGCTCGTCAACCGAGGTTTCAACTGACATCAAACCGCCCTGTCTTGCTTTTGACACGGTTTCAACCTGACTTTCAAAGCTCGGATTTGCATATTCGCCGAAGTTTACGGATACTTCCAAGCCCTCAACAATACCATTGCCGTTAAGTTCATCGTCTGCATTGAGTACAACTGCAACAAGGCTTTGAAGTGCGTTCTGCGTAATTTTCACAAGGTTCTGCCTTGTGTAAAGGGTTGTCTTTTCCTTTTCACGCTGAGCGTCTGCATTATCAAGCTTCTTCGTATCAATGCCGAGAGTTGACGGCGATATAATGCCCTGTAAGCAGAGGTCGAGGGCAGTAATGTATGAACTCAAATAGCTTTCGTGCTGAATCTGCGGACTTTCGGTGTAAATCCTGTTGCCGTTGCCGTTTTCAGACATATCGTTGCCCACGGTGATAAATCGGTTGTCAAACGGATTTGGCGATATCGGCTGACAGGTTTCGGGATTTCTCGGAACAAGGCAATCAGGCACATACTGCTTTGTTCGGCAGGCTCTGAGTGCGTCCATCCACTGTGACCACACTTCATCAAGGCTGTCGAAAGCGTCTGTTTTTATGCCAATAATGCCTGCACCTCTGCCCTTGTGGCACGATTTGCCGTAAAGGACAGGTACAGCCCACATATATGATTCGTCAAATGTAACGCCCTTTGAATCAATCCATGAAAGAGCGTCAACCGTGTGCAGGTCAATCTCTTTGCCGTTGTCATCATACAAAGCATAGTGAATATAGCCGTAACCGTATGTTTCTTCAAAGCGGTAACGGCGGTGTTTTTGCGTGTAATCGGTGTAAAACTTAACCTCTCGGATTCTGCCACGCACATATGTAAAGTCGATGTTTTCGGCAGGATACCATTCAACAATCGGAACATCTGATACAGCCGTGTCAAAGCTGACCTTAAAAGCACCATCACCGACAACACATAGGTCCCGGAGCATTTGCTTAACCGTGTCGGATAGCTTGTTCTGCTTTTCAATGTCTTCCCAACGCTCTGCATAAGCGGTTGAATTTTTACTTGTAACATCTGTGCCGTTGTAGTCGGCAATTACGATATTCACGAGAGTTTCGCAGATGAGTGCCGGCAAGCCCGTGTGTATTTTACGGATTTCAAGCCCCTTTGTGCTTTTTGCCGCCCAAAACATAGTTTTGTTTGTATCAATCTGCCTGTACAGCTCCGCAAGCTGTCTGCTGTTGCCCCAATACCAAATGCGATTGATAAAGCACTCGGTCAGATGATTGCTTGTTTCGGTGACGGTAATTGTTTTGTCGCTTGCAGGAGTAATCTGCAAAAAGTTTTTAATTCCCGATCTGATAGATTCAGCCATTCTGTTAATCAGCCCCATTTATTTCACTTCCAATAATATTTTTAAACGGCAGCCACGCATATTGACCGCTGTTAATGCAATGGTCGTGACCGTCCTCAGGTGTGTTGTCTTTATCCTCTCGCCAGCTGTAAATTTCAAACTCGGCAATCGTGTTTTTACAATGTTCAAGCACAAAATAACAGTCGGTGGCAAGCCAGCCGAGTACAAGATTGATTCGGTCAATAATCTTCGTTTTCTTCCATGCATTTGCAAAGTCATAGACACAGCCGTGCTGTCGCTTATACTTTTGAAATTCGGTAATAGTCGCTTGGTCGGCGCTGTCAATAAAAGCCGTGCGTGCAAAGCCCCATTCATCACGGTTGCGGTCAAGAAAATCAATAAAATTCTTCACCGTGTCACTCGGGGCAATAGGTGTTTGCATTTCAGCGTTGTTATAAACTCTTTCATCAAGCTGAACACACTTGCCGTGATTGGTAATGCCGTAAAATGTCATTGCGATAGTGTCAGGCGACTTCTGCGAATAGGCGGTATCAAGACCTGCGGTGAACTGAACAAAGTGTTCCGACTTGCGGTTACAGTTCAAAAACTTTCCTGCCCAGTCTTTTGATTTGATATGTCTTGCCCTCTCAAAATTCGGGAACACAAGACCTGTTGCTCTGCCTCGCAAACCTAAGATTTTATTTTTATAGAGCTTTGTACCTTTCGGTGCAGAGTTCTTTTTCTTTTCAATCTGTTCGGGCGTAAGACTTAAATTGTCGGCAAAAGAAAAGAACCAATACCGCCAATTCGGTACAGGTTCTTCGGTAAGCTCCGCCGTAATCTCGGGAGGAACATCGTTTTCATATTTTTTAAAAGGACGGGAGCGGTTGACAAACTCCTTATACACAGGCAGGCTCGGATCATCGGGATTCAGCGTTGCAAGAATATAGTCATTACGGGTTGACATCTCTCGGATAAACTCGATATCGGCGGTGTTGATTTCGTCAATATAAACGCACCCAAACTGCGCACCGAGAACCATTTCCCACTTATCCCGACTGCTGTAACCGAGAATATAGATAATTTTGTCCTCAAACTTGATATGCGGCAGCTTGTAATCCTTGTCGCCGTTACCACAATAGACAGCGTTGCGGTGCAAGTCGAGAATACCGTTGTCCTGTTGAATTATAGTTTCCTCAGCCTTGCCCGTAGTTTTGGCGGCAATTGCGTGAAGCTTCTTCGGCGACTGCGACACCATTCGCATAAACTTAACGCCTGCTCCGACTGTTGTTTTTCCTGAGGCTGTAGTGCCTTCAAGAAATTCAGCCGACACATTTGTTGTGTTGATAAAGTCGATATACTTTTGTGACAACGGGAATTTGTTACTCACTCAGTCCCTCACCACCCAACTGTCTGAACACATCGGATAGCTTTTCGGACTGCTCAACCTTTGCGTCAACCTTAACGGTGTATTCACCCGTCATCTTGTTGAGCGTGTCAATAGCCCTGATTCTGTCGGAGGTGTCCTGCTCGTCATTCCTTGCAATGTCGGACAAAGCAACCTGTCTGTCCTTTGCACTCATAATGCGCTCATCTTTGAGCTTATCGGAAAGCTCCTTGATGTATTTTGAAACTCCAACATTCTCCAACAATTCATATGCTCTTGCGTTTGCGTAATTTTCTGAATATCCTGCCTGTATCGCACTCTGAACGGTGTTACCGCTCTGCGCATAATATTCCGCAAACTTCCTCTGTCTTGCATTTAATTTGTCTTTCACGGTATCACCGCCCTTTTCTAAAAATCAGCAAAAGAAAAGAGAGTACTAAATGCACTCTCAATTATTATATCTTAATTCGCCCATTCTATCATTTATTTTTGAAAGGGCATTTTTCAACCTTATACGCTCTTCCGGTGTTATAGTTTTATTCTCTTCGCCCTTGCCTACAATTGTTGCTATCTTTTTGTAATATTCCAAAAGTAAATCAACATCTCTTGTGCCGTTTATTAATTTATCTATGTCTTTGCATTGTGAAATCATTATATCTGCAAGTACACGATTACTAACTTGAATATCATTATTTTTTGATTGCTGATTATCTAAAATAACATTTTTTAAACCTGCGATATCTAATAATGAATACGAACCATTTTCATAAGTTTCCTTTATCGCATTAGCAATATCATCTTTTGCCTTAATAACATTTTCATACAATCTATCTTTCTTATAAAAAACAGTATTAATTCCTGCTACGTCAAAAATTTTATCAGTAGCATCGTCCTGTACCAAAACTACTTTTTTGCCATAAGCTTGTCGAATTCCTAATTCATACATAACATTTGGATTTCTTGAACTTAAATCGCAAATTGCCATATCACATTCAATTAAATTTTTCAAAATTTTTTGCATTATCGGATCACATATTTGATTACTGTCTGCTCTTATAGGTTCAAACTCCGCCTCTTTGACAGCAGGAACAATTATCTGTTCGTATATTTTATCAAAATGACCTGTAGGATATTTTGGCTGGTCTGATATAGGCATTATAACAAAACAGGTTTTTGTCTTATTTTCTTCGCTCATATGCAACTCTCCTTAGTTGTAATATATCACTAATCTATCATATTATTTGACACAATTCAACAGATTTTACATTTTTCTGTAAACCGCACAATTAAGAAAGTAATAATTTGTATAAAATAACCGCACACAACACAGACCGCCCTCAAACGAGAGCGGTCTGTGCGATTTTTATCTTAGGAGAGTTTTACATATGTCCTGTTTGTCAAACTTTCATAATACCATTATACGCAGGGTAAGGGTGACATTCAATGACATTTCAAAATAATTTTACGAGAAATCAAACTTTTTTTGGAACGCCTGTAACGCTTCGCCGTGCAATCTCAGGGTATGCCTTACGCTCATTTCCATACTCTCGGCAATATCCTCCCACCTCTGACAATTTATGTAATACTCAGTCAAAATTGCAATGTAACGGTAATCGTCAAGTGCGTTGATTTTACTGCGGATTTCAGTTTTCAACCGCACAAGATTGTCAATTTCCCGATTGATTTCAGTCTGCAGGTCTGCAATCCTGTCAACAATCCGCATAGGGTCATTCACTCCTGATGTCTTAACAGGCTCGTTCTGCTTAACCAATACCTGTGCAATATTCAGCCTAAGTTTCGACAGCTCGTGTTCTTTCGTTCTGATCAGCTTATCCGAAACCCTGACCGAATATAAATAATCTTTAACCGTCAATCCGTATCACGCTCCTGTTTCATTTTTGCACCGCAATAGGGACAATATGGATACAAATCAATGTCCTCGTAAAAAGTGAGAAAGTTGCCACACTCTGAACATAAATAATTTGCATAACCGACACCCTCGCTGTCATATTCCCAACTTCCGTGCTTAATCTCTTGCATATCACACACGGTTTCTTCGTTGGGTTTACTTCCGTCAACTTCGATAATATGCTTAACTGTTTCGACATTTCGTTTTGAATTAAAGTATATCGTGTTTACACTACCGTCTGCGAACGGTATATCCAAAGCATAATCACCGGATACCTCACGGATTTTTAATTCTTTTTCAATCATTGTTTTCACGCTCCTTTCTTTCAGCAATAAGATGTAAGCCTTTGTAACAATCATTACATATCTGGATTTTAATTTTTCTCTTTCTTTCAATAGGAATCACAATGCCACTACTACAGTCAGTATCCATCATCCCTAGATAGAATTCCTTCATTTTAACTGTGTACGGATCTGCGATAACTTTGTTACAACAATCACACTGATAGACTCTCATCGCTCTTCACTGTCCATTTCATCAGACCAATCTAATTTCTGACCGCAATGGTAGCAGTAATTCATTATGTTGCCTGTGAATTTTCTTCCGCAGTTAGGGCACTCATATGTCTGCACATAGCGGATTACCTGTTTATCAGATTTAACAGGCTTTTTTGGCTGATTCAACGCTATGATCTTCTCAAAATCGTTGTAGTCTTTTTCGGTTTCGCATCTGATTTCAACAACTTTAAATGGCTGTTTGACAGGTTCAAATTCCATTGTTTCTTTATTAAGTGTAAATTCCATTATTTGTCATTCTCCTTTGGCGGTCATTGTACTGCTTGTTGCGTGGTCCTCAATAGGCTGATTCCAACAACTATAACAGCTAATATACAAGTCACCTTTTTTTGTTTTTGCACAACCCGAAACAGCTCCTAATTTTTTTTAGGCAAACCTTTGGTACTCCGTGATCAAGCTCTGCGTTCGGATAATTCTTCAAGAACTCCGTAACAAATGTCTTTTGCGGATGCTCGTTGCTCCACCTCTGTACAGCCTTAACCGCCTTTTCAGGGTAATACATTTCAAAAGTTGTACAGCTCATATCTTCAGATGTACCGTTGTTATCACTACACAAAGGACAGTCACTACACTTAGTTTTGCATAATCCATTCTTTGTCCTTTTCGTCATTCTTCGCTTTTCAGCGAAATAATTCTCTGTTTTTGAACAATCAATCATTTTCTTCACCTCTCAACGATTTGGCAATTCTTTGTTGGTTCTTGCGGATAAGGTCATTTATGTTGCAGAATAAATAATATGTCAACCCTCTTATCTCTTCTATATCATCTGTGACCATAATGCGATTGAGTTCACCGTCAATCATATCACGGGTGTTATTGATTTCCTGTCTGAGTTTCATTTCTATCACTCTCCTTTAATTTTTCGGTTATTCTTTTGGTTAAGCCGTTTTCGTTGGTTAGGCATTCTAAGGCTTGGAGGGCATTGATTACGGTTTGCTCGTTGGTTTGGGACTGATACATCTTACGGACGAAGTCGGCGCTTTTCTTTACATTATCCATAATTCTTTGTGAGAGCATACGGTATTCGTCTGCGTTGTCCCTGTCACGCTTATACTCCGTTCTGAGCTTGTCCTGCCATTCAAGGCAGATGTTTATGTCCCAGCCTTTATGACGGTTGTTGTAGCCGACCTTTGCAAGCCTTGAAAAGTATTTGTATTCGGGCGGAGGAAAGGCTGAGTAATCAAGCTGACCGTCAATTGCTTTATCTTCAAGCTGTTCAAACACCTGTGGATTGTTAAAATCATATTTTTTCATATTACCTCCTGCGGAGGCTTGTGGTGGGTTTGGGGCGATTTTAAAGAACCCTTTCTATATATATAATATTAGTTTATTTTTCTTATACGAAAGGTTAGAAAAACCCGTAAACCCTCCTCAAGCTACCACACTAACAATCTTTATAAATTGAAATTCCGTTGAAATAATTGAAATTTCTTCCCTTTACCTTTTCAAATCGTTTGGCAAGTTCGGTGCTGAATTTGGTATTTGACATACAATATTCGTTGTTATCCCCTGCCCAGCTTGTATAGGCGGCATAGAGCGTGCTTGCCTGAACCGAACCCTCTAACACACATCTGTCCTCGATAAAGGCGGAAATAACATCCATTTCACGCTTGTACTCTCTCACGCTCTGAAGAACGGCAGACGGCATTTTCAAACCCTCTCTTTGCCACAGAATACAGCCGTCAATACACCATTTGAAAATTGCGGTCATTTCGGCTTTGAGCTTATGCGTAAGGTTCTTGTCAACCTTATCCTCGGGAATCTGAACATTGAACGGTATCATATGTATTCTTCGCCATATGCCCGTGTCGGTGCCTCTGATAATCGGTTTATGGTTTGTCGCCATCCACAGCTTAAACTCGGGCTTGAACTCAAATTCCTCGCTGTACAGCTTTCTTGCCGTTACGGTATCGTCACCCGTAAGCTGTTTGAGAAGTCCCTCATTAATTCGCACGCCCTCGTTCGGCTCAACCGAGGTGACAAGCCTTGCACCCTTTAGCCGTGCAATGTCGCTGTTTATGGCACTGCTCTGCGAGTTTCTTACCATAATTGTTTCAGGCTGAATGTTTGCGGCATAATCGCCGAATACATCACGGATAACATCAATGAATGTACTCTTGCCGTTTCGTCCCGTGCCGTAAAGGAAGAATGCGCATTGTTCGGCTGTTGAGCCTGTCAGGCTGTAACCGACCGCCTTTTGAATGTAGCGAATAAGCTCCTTATCGCCTGCAAAAATATCGTCAAGAAATGCAAGCCAACGGGGACACTCTGCCGTTTGGGAACAGTCAACCGAAGTAATCTTTGTAAAATAATATTCGGGATTATGCGCCCTCATTTCGCCGTTTTTAAGGTTGATTATTCCGCTTGGGGTGTTTAATGCCATACGGTATTTATCCATTTGTGCCGGAAGCACGGGGATGTGGTGTTCAACCTCGTTGAGCATTGCTTTTTTTGATTTGTTGGAACGGCTTGCTTTCATATGCTTTTCAAATGCTTTTGACATATCTCCGCCGTTCTCTTCATCAGCTTGCAAGTACAGCCTTGCTTCGGCTTTCATAGCCTCAACGCTTTTGTCCGCCATTCGCAAAACTACCCCGATATTGTCAACACACCACTTCATAGAATTGTAGTAATACCACTTTTTCTCGGTGTAACAATACCTTACATTATCGCCGAATAAATCAACGAACCTGTCGGCATTACCCATATCGTCAAAGGTGTAGGCACGCATTTTTTCTTCGTCAACCGCTTGAACAGCCTTGCCCTCACCGATTGAAATTGAATAATCGTTATGCTGTTTTGGGTTATAGGTCTGTGTACAGCCCGACACAGCCTTTTGCAATGTTATAATGCCGTAGGTTGTACCCGACTGTTTTCTGTCCCACTTGTCACGCATCAAGCCTGATTGTCTGAAAATCGAATCCATTTTGTCGGTATCGCAACCGCACCAGAACGCAAGCATATTGCAAAAAGCCATATCCGCCTCACTCTGTGACGAGTAAGCCGAAAAATCACCGCTGTACAGAGCCTTGAAAAGACTTCCGTTCTTGGCATTGCAGGCGATTCTGACAATATCGTCAACGGTGTTCGGATTGACCTCAATGTTACGGAGCTTAGGCTGTGGCTCTGTTGCCTTGCCGAGATACTTTGAATGCAACGGCTTTATGCTTTCGGTGCAATCGTTTATGTACGCATACGCAGAGCAGTAATCGCCTGTCACAACGAAGAATCTGCCGTTTTTGTACATTTCAAAACCGCCCGAATCATTCTTCGCCTTTCTTCTGCCCTCGGGAAGAGTTCCCTTGCAGATTATGTGAACGCCTGTCTTGCTCTGCGAAAATTCAGTATAGCTCTGCAAAGTGTTCACAAACTCGCTGATTATGTTGTCAGCTCCGCCGTTCTTGTAGTCCTCAATATCGTTTGGCATATCGTCAAGGTCAACACCGAAGAACGGTGAATTTGAGAACATAAAACCTATACCCGAATATTTGGCGGATTCTCTGACTGCTGTTTCAAAGTCTGACCACGTGTCCGAGTTATTCGTCATTGCAAAGCCACCCGTTCTTGGATTTATCGGTTTCTTTGAAATTCCGCTGTGCGATTTCGGATCTGGATATGACTGCCAGCACACCCAGTTTTTGTAACCTTTCAATTCCTCGGGAACTGCAAAATATTTATTTTTATTTGGGTTTAAATTTGTAAAGCCCATTTTTTCACCTCCATATATAAGGAAAAACACGGTGAAAATTGCACTGCTTTATGCAATTCCCGAAGAATTTTTTTAAAATCAGAACGGCAAATCATCGTCAATCGGCATATCAACAAAGCCCTGATTTGCTGTCTGTGCAGGTGCATAACTCTGCTGTGGCTGTGCATAGGCTGTTGCCGTTGAACTCTGCGACTGCTTAAAAGTATGCTTGACCTCGGGAAATTTTGTAGGATTGAGCCAGCTGACTTCTTCCCTCTTTTCGCCGTTCCATTCGCCGTGCTTAACGGTTACACGAACAGGCTTTTTCACAAGCTCACCAAGGAACTGTTCAAGGCTGTCGTACTCCTTGCCATCGGGAAGTCCTGCCGCCTTGCCGAGTGCCATAATCTGACCATAGCTGTATCCCTTGACCTGCAAGTCTGCGTTTGTAGGCTCTTTCTTCTTCCACAATGTATCAAATATATATCCGTTTTTATAGTTCTGCTCAACATCATTTCTGATTACCATTGAGATGTTCAGATTTTCTTTGCCATTCTTTGTTACTCTCTCCTCAACCTTAGCGATAAGACACTCATAATCGCCCTCGGGTTTGAGTGAGTTAGACTGTGCCGCCTCGCTCCAATTTGCTTTAAATCCCATAATTTTACTCCTTTGTAATTAACTCTATCGCCTCATCGGCACTTCTGCACACTCCTGCAACAGCGCCGTTGAGTTTCATCATCTGTATAAATTTCTGTTGTTTTTCGGTAGGTCTGCCCTTGGGAGTTTTAACCTCGATAAAAACCGCTCTTCCGTCTGATTTTCTGACACCGAACAAATCTGAAAATCCGGGCGGAACTCCCGTATTGAAATATCTGCCGTCCTTTGTAAAGCCTGCACCTACATTTATACGGAAAATATCGCAGTACGGTGCAATTGCAATACGGATTTTGTTCTGAATTGCGTGTTCTTCTGTCAAGCTATCATACCTCTCTTTCGTGCCTGAAAATATGCCCAGCCTGTTTTGTAGCCGTGGCTTTTTGCGTATGCAAGCAAGTCCGCATAGCTGTGGCAATCATCGGGTGTGCTGAAATCAAGCTTGAATCCCTCAACCTTAATGAGCTTTGCGGTGGTATCGGTTTCAACGGTCCTTTCGGCTGTCGGAAAAACATAACCGCAATGCGGACACACGGCTTTCTGCCCTGCCGGCGGTGCTGAAAATGTAAAGAAACATTCGGGACATTGTCTGACCTTTTCCTCCTGCTCCTTTTCGATTTTTTTAACACTCAGCTTTTTGCGTTTTTCAAGCGTCCATTCTCGGTCGTCATCAGGCATTCCGTGCCTTGCATAATTGCCCACATGGTCAATGATTACCGCCCTTTTATTTGGCTTATAGCGCATACACCGCATTGACTGCTGAATGTAAAGCGTAAGGCTGTGAGTAGGTCGGAGCAGAATTGTACATTCGCAGTCAGGCACATCAAAGCCCTCTGAAATCAAATCCACATTGCAAAGAATCGTGATTTTTCCGCTGCGAAACTCGTTTATAATCTGTTCTCTCTGTGCCTTCGGAGTTGCTCCGTCAATATGCCTTGCTGATATGCCTGCGTCACAAAAAGCCTTCGCCGTTACAAGACTGTGCTTTACCGAGGAACAGTAACAGACGGCTTTTTTACCGTCTGCAAGCTGTTTGTAATATTTGATAACATCACCGAATACCGTGTTTTTTATCATTGCCTTTTCAATGTCGGCGGTGACATACTCGCCCATTTTGGTGTGCAGTCCTGTAAGGTCGGCGACACTCGGAGCGTAGTAGTCATACGGGGCAAGGCAGTTATGCTCAATGAGCCATTTTGTACTCACCCCGATTATGAGCTTGTCGTTGACATCGCCCAAACCGTCACCGTTTAATCGGACAGGTGTTGCGGTGACGCCAACCCTCGGAACATCCGAAAAATGTTCGTAAATGCGTTTGTAGCTTTGTCCAAGGCTGTGATGATTTTCGTCTGTGATGATAAGTGCGGGTTTGGGCAGTTTCTTCAATCTTCGTGTAAAGGTCTGCACCATACCGATTTGGCACAAATCCATAAGCACACCCCAGCGGACAAAGGTTCTGAATATTTGGTCAACAAGCTCTCGCCTGTGAACAAGGAACAGCACCCGTTTCCCGTTCCAAGTTGTTCGTCTTGCAATTTCTGCGACAATGCAGGACTTTCCGCCACCGCAACCGAGAACTATGCAAGGAGCTTTGTAACCCTCTCGCCAAGCCTGTCTTACCTGTTCAACAAGGTCATTCTGATACGGTCGAAGTTGCATTGTCCGCACCATCTCTCTGCTTTTCCTGTTTCTTCTGCTTTATCAGCCTTGCAACACACTGCATACAGAGCTGTCTGCCGTAATTTTTTGTTGTGCCGTCAATGATCTGTTTAACGGTGCGTTTACCGTATGCCATAATTACATCTCCGCAATCGGAACACCTCGGAAGTTCAACACCCTTTGAGAGCCATTCTCCAAGCTGTTTACCGAGTTCGGGAGTAATTATGCCCGTCCAACTGTCAAGAAAAGTCGTATCTTTTGAAAGACTTGCATTGTGAGTACGGTCAAGCTGAAAACACATATCAAATTCATATTCCGTGTTTTCCCTCTGAACAGGGGCAAGTCCGATTTTTACAGGCACGGTTTTTCCTCTGTCATTTACTTCCATTGCATAAGCCATTTTGGCACGCATTGTAATAATTGTGTGGCAATCAACCGAAAGAATTGTATTTACAAGGTTGTTCTGAATTTTACCTGCTTCATCCCAAGCGGTATAATCGTTCTTGCCACGCTGTTGAGCAATCTGCGATTTTATATCAAGAACACCGCCCTCGTTATCCCAACAATGGGAAAAGCTATCAACAACAATTGCACCGTCAGAACCGACAATATCAGCCGCCGATTTCACATATTCAATATATTTATCGGGTGTATATGGCGGTGTCATTGAGGCATAAAGAAATTTGCCTGTATTAAGGTCTGTCCTGCTTGCGTAAAAGCGACCTCTTTCGTGTTCTGTATCAATCAAAGCAACCTTTGACCAGTCGCCTGTAATGCCATATGCAAGATACAGACTTGACAATGTTTTTCCGCTGCCTGACGGACCTGTTACGGCAATTCGTGCCTTTGACTTTGCTCTCGTTACCTCTGAAAAATCAATCATCTGTAACACCTCACTTAATACTTAATGACTGCTTGGCTTCCATATGTACAAAGGGGATTTCTTCGCCCTTTTTGCAGAGAGCCTTGACATCATTCTTTTTCACTTCGGGCATACTGTACTTCAAAAGGTGGTCAAGATTGTGTTCCTCCGCCCACTCAACAAATGAAATTTCATCATCAACAACAAGGCTCGGAGCGTTCTTTTTAAGCGACATAACCGCTCTCGGCATATCAATCTTCTGTCTGCCGAGTGCCTGCATTGACTTAAACAGATAGGTTTTAAGGCTCTCCGCCTGTTTTTCTTTTTGTGACTGTCTTTTTGCAATTGCCGCCTTTTCGGCTTTAAGCATTTTAGCCTCGGCAAGAAGCTGTTTGTAGTAGATTGCAATGCTCTCGGCTTTCTCGTCAAATTCGCCCTCAATGCCCGTGAGAGTATCAAACCACGCTGTCAACATCTTGTTGCGGTATGCGTCCACATTGGCAATAATGTTGCCGTCATCATCAATCGGCATTCCGTCTGCATTCGTATCGGGTTCCCATTCGTTGATAGCGTCAAACTGATTAAATAAATCCGAGTACATCTCGGTAAGCTCATAAAGTTTCATTGTTGTTCCCCCTTAAAGATTTATGTTTTGTGTGGCAAGTGCCTCTATTAAATGTTCAACCTTGCCTTTGAAAAATTCCTTGTCCTGTGACTGCTTGGCGAAATCGAGCATACGGACAAAGCTGTCATATGCAATTGAAAAGTATGCCTTAAAGACATCCTTGTCATCTGATGGACCATCAGCCGTCTGAACATTTTGCAGTCTTTCTTCGTACTCCTCTTTCTGCTTGCGAAGAGCCTCCTGCTTTTCGTCCTCAAGCTGTTTTCTGACGATTTTTTCATTATTGCGATACTCCGCTTCGAGCTCGTCATAATGCTTAATGTTCTCTCTTTCCAAAGCCTTAATCGTTTCGTTAAGTCTGCGTTCATTGTCGCTCGGCTCTGCAACGGCAACTTCGATAGGACGGCTTTCAAGCTCCTGAACTTTATTCGTTAGCTTGAAATTTTTGTTCTTTTCCTCTGCAAGCTGATTTTCAATATTGCGGTAGCTTTCTTTTGAAGTGTCTGCCTGTTGCTTGTAATAGTCGGCGTCTTTCTTAGCGTTATTGAGCTGTCTGCAATAGTCAATGCTCTTGTCGGTTGCCTCCTGCTTTTCGTCCTTCAGCCTGTCAATCTCTGCCTTTAACTGCTTGACCGTTGTGTTTTCAAGGTCAAGCTTTTCGGCAATTTCAGCCTGTTCGGGTTCGCTGATTGTGGCGAGAAGTGATAGCTTTGTCATTCCAATTTGTGCAATCGATTGCACATTTTCAGCGTTTATTTTTTCTACAATAGAAATATAGTTATAAACATTTCTGCGTTTCATACCTACTTCATTCTCGCAGTAGTCCTCAAAATTCGGATAGCCAAGCTCCTTGTACAGCTTGTTGTCACGCATAGTCTTGAGTGCGTTGCACATATCCCATATGTTCTGTTGTGCAAGGTTAGCGCTGACAATTATCTTCTGATGCAGTTCAATTGCCTGTTTATGCTGTTCGCTTACTGTTATTTCTGACATTTTTTATATCCTCCAAAAATTCAGCGTATTGCTTTTCAAATTTCTTGATTTCATCCGGCTTTTTAAATCCGCTGTCACGCTCATTTTTGTAACCGTGGCACTGCATTATTTCCAATGTTTCGGGATTTACTTCAATCGTAAAAAACGGGATTTTCGGTTTATCTTTATGACGAATGAAAAGTATTATCGTGTCACCTCTTGCGTGCCGTCTTACATATCCGCCGACGCAATGCTGTAATATTCTGCCCTCTGAAATAATTTCTTCGCCTGTTGTAGGCGCAAGCATTACAAGATTTTGCGTGTCCATCAACAGAGGCTTAAGAGTTTTTGCCCTCTTAGCTATCATTTCCGCTTCAGTCTTATTTGTGTAATAAGCAACCTTTTCAACGGCTCTGTCGTGTGCTTGTTCAAGATGAGCAGGCATCAGCTCCTCAATTCCCTCGGGAAGTCTTTTGCAGTTGTCGAGGTAATCCTTCCACAGCATTACTCTCTGATAATTTTCGCCGTACTTCAGAATCTGCCTATATTTAACACCGGCATCGTGAATTTCGTTGACGGCGAAAGTTCCGAGCTTTGACAGACCGCTTACAAAACCGCTTGCGTTCTGAATGTTCGGTTCTTCTTTAATGATGTTGCGGTAAAGCTCAATTGCGTTTGCGTCATATTCGGCAAAGCTGTGCATGTCCGTCTTGCGACACCCAAGCATTTTAAGCAGATTGTTTTCTTTCCAATGGATTTTGTTCAGCTTTAGCTGACCGTTTATCAATAGGTCTGCAATCCTATCAAATCCGCCTTTAATCAAATACTCTGCATTGTTGTGTCGGACATATAAGTTAAGCCACTTTAAGATTTCGTGAACCGTGTACCTATCTGAAAGCTCGTACGCTCCCGAATATTTAAGATCTGTGTGAGCAATTACATCAAGATTCAGGAGCACCGTTTGTCCCCAGTCGGACAGCAAGGTTTTTTCTGACGGTCCCCAATACCAGCCCAAACCTTGTGCAGTATATGGGATAATTCCATCACTTTTCATAAGATGAAACGAACCGTAATCGTAAGAGAACCGTTGCATTGCGTGCTGTTCATATATGTATAAGTATTCGTTCACAAAAGTATATTCCGGTAACATTTCAATAGGATTTTCATTGTACAAATCATCGGAAAATAACTGATATGCCGTTACAAATCTGATGTACAGCCTGCCGTCAACAGCAAAGCAAAAACCAAACTTGCGACTTCTTTCAAGGTTTTTTGCAGCCGTAACGGCTCTTGCAAATTCCTCGTTCTGCTCTGAAAATTCGCAGAGCATTTTCTTTACCGGATCAAGAATTGCTTTAGATTTATGGTCTTTAAGATTTTTTTGTTGCACAACTTGATTTTTTCTGTTGCAGAGGATATAATTGAATTAGGTTTATTGTTCTTTGTGCTTGTGGCATTTGCAGTGTCACAGGCACTTTTTTTATTGCTCATTTCTTCACCCCCACACATTCAAAACCGAAGGATTCGGATTCAGGCGTTTCAAGGGCTTTGAGCTTGCGTTTTAGCTCTCGGTTTTCGTGCTTGTAACCGCTTGACGCTGTTTTTTCAAGTGCAAGGTCTGTTCTTGCGTTTCTCAGTTCAATGCTGAGATGTCTGTTCTCTGCTCTGAGGTTTTCCACATCTTTGAGCAGTTTTCTTTTTGTCGGGTAGTTTTTTAAATGCCACATTTGTTAATGCTCCTTTATGTATTGTCTGATTTCTTCCTTATCAAATCGCCAAAGCTTTCCGATTTTGTGGGCAGGAAGAACACCCCTTTGTGCAAGCCGTGTTGTGTAATCAACATTAAGTGCAAGCAATCGTGCCACATACGGCACATCAATTATCACAGGCACTTCATCCCAGTTGACTATTGGTCTTTCTCTCGGCATATGTACACCTCCTTAATTTTCGTTGGTAATTTTGTCTGAAACGATTTCGACTGATTCAACATCAGCAACGCTGAGTGCCAGTTTGAGCAGTACAACCTCGCTGACCGTTCGTGTTATCTGATAGCTTGTAACATACGGAATTTCTGTTCCGTCAATTTCAAGAAGGAACTTGTCCTTTGTGTCAATAAGTTTAAGTTTTGCCATTTTCTCACCTGCTTTCTGTTTTACCTATCTTGATTTCTACACCTAAAGCCGTTAAGAGCCTGTCGGCATTTTCAAGAGAAATGCTCTTCTTTCCTTTCTCCCAATACTGAATAGCTCTTTTAGTAAAGCCCGATTTCTTAGCAAGCTCGCTTTGTGAAAGACCTTTTTGTTTCCTACTTTTAAGCAAGATTTCAGCAAATTCATTGATGTGCATTGATTTCACCAACTTTCTATGATATACTATATGTAGTGATGAACCGCAATTCATTACACTATATAATGAAAGTGAGGTGTAATTATGAGAGAAGACTCAATTGCAAAAATTGCGGCATTGTATGCCAAAGAAATTGCAGTCGCAAAGGCTAACAGTTCTGATGTGTCTCCTTGCGAGGCAAGTGGTAAACATATGGCTAAATTCTATACAGAACTTTTTAAAGGCATAAATGAAGCACTTCAAAACTCAGCCCTCAAAGACTAACAAAACCTTGGCGACCTCAGGCAGAACAGCAACTTCTGCTATAGAGGTCGCTTCTCCTTTTGCTACCCTTATGACAAATTCTGATAAAGCATTTATAACCTTATCTCTATCTTCCTTTTTCATTTCTTCACCTCTTTTCAGCTAAGTCCGTCTAATGGGACTCCGGTTAAGCTCTGACATAGATGTATAAAAATGCAATAAATACACCCATAAAAACATCAATCGTAATCACATAAGCCGTGTACAGCCTGAAAATTTCAGACTGTATTTTTTTCATTGCAAAAATTCCGATTACCGAAATAATCACAAGAATTAGATACTCTACGATTCCTATCAACTGTTTTTCTTCACCTCATTTATAAGGTTTTCAAGTTCTGCGATACGCTTTGTAAGAGCACCGAGGTTTCGACAAACTTCAAGCATATCCGCCGTGTAATTAGGCACTTTTTCCTCAACGATTTTCATTCGTTTGTTAAGGTTGTCAAGTGCGCCGTACACATTAAAAATTTCGTCTGTATGAGTGTTAGCCATATAAATCTCCTCCTAAGTTGATTTCTGCTGTTCGGCTATCTGCTTGCCCACGACCATTCCTTTCATCATTGCAAAAGCAACAGCCTTTTCTTCGTCCGTCATATCAATCAAGATTTTCGCGAGCTCTGCGCCGATTGACTTGATGTCCATCTCCTGTTTATCTGTCATTGTTTTCACCTCCTCGTTGACTTGTTGTATATATTGTAATCCTTTTTCTTTGACTTGTCAATATAATTTTAAAACTTTTTAAAATAAATATTGACTTGTTGTATATTTTGTTTTATAATAATAAGCGAAGAGAGGTGACAACGCAATGACCATTAATGACAGATTAAAGGTTGTACGCACAAATTTAGGACTATCTCAGCAAAAATTTGCAGATAAACTTGGTATGAGTTGCAATTTTATAAATTTATGTGAAAACGGAAAAAGAGAATTGTCCGAAAGAACTATAAAGGACATCGGAGCTGTTTTTAATGTAAACCTCGAATGGCTCAAAACGGGCGAGGGAGAGATGTTCGACGAAGAAAGCGAAGATGTCGTGATTGATGCTCTTAGAGCAGAGTATGACCTCGACGAAATCGACATTGACATTATCC
>ADJS01007975.1_pt1 | contig 31435 bp, 46 predicted proteins | sample 268128 | NCBI WGS metagenome assembly ADJS01 (sample SAMN00007486, study PRJNA43253) | human gut metagenome | isolation source: feces sample TS28 | reverse complement strand
GAAAAGAGCAGCGGATGAGCTGCTCTTTTTGCATATAAGAAATAATAATTGTGCCGGCGCAATAACCATTAAGAGCTGGCACATTTCATTTCTTTGGTTTTATCAAATCTTCAAGTTTTTCTCTGTCCCAAAGTAATACTTGATTGCTTTCAGCTAATTCTTTTGCAGATCTTGTAAAATGTTGATTTGTCAAAACAACAGCAACATGACAGTTATAAAAGGTTCTTCCGGCAAAAGCTTCTTGGATAGCTTTATTTCCGATATTAGACGAATAGCATTTGCACTGAATACCATATTTAATACCATCCTTATATGCCAAAATATCAAGTCCTTGGTCGCCACTACCTTTTGTTACCTCTACATTATCATAACCATTCCAAGTTAGAAGTTCGGCGCAATAATGTTCGAATGTATGCCCATCCATGTTGTCGAATGGCTGATTTAAATTGTAGTATGGTTCGGGCTCTGAGCGATATGAAGAATAATGATAACGCTCAGAAGATGAATAATAGTTCATAGAATGTTTATTAGGCGAAATGAGCCATTTGCACCATGCTAGAACGGCACTGCAAGAGTCGATTATCCATCCGATTCCGAAAAGTCCTATGGTAAAGAAATATAAAAATCCCATACCGATTTTTCCATCCATGAACTTATGAACTCCGAAAGGACCAAGAAATATAGTGACAAGCATTCGCGTTGTAGGCGATTTCATTAAATCAATCCTCCTATATGTATTTTAATATTATTATACAGAGTTCGACAATAAAAAGAAATAGATATATCGAAAAAAATAGAATTAATGTGTCGGAGTCTGACATGCAAAAAACTTCTACAGAAAAATCGTCCAATTTTAAAATCTGTTATAATCGCTTTCGAAAGGAGAATTTTATTTGAATCGTGAATCTGACATACTATTAATGATAGGAAATTTAATTCCAGAAATTACATATTGACGAAAATATGTTCGAGTTATATAATGGAATAAAATCGAACATACTTTCGGAAGAAAGGAGCGTTACATAATGAAGAAAGAGAACAAGGAGAGCAAAGAGATAAATTATAAGAAGGAGGGGAATAAGCTTTGGGATGGGATTGAATCCGAAGAAACAGATAAGAGAATCTATGAATTTATAGAACGTTTATATCTTCAAGAAAAAGCCGGGGTTTAATCCCCGGCCTTTTTACTTCAGCTCTAATTCATCTAAAATTTCTTCTATTTGCTTCCAGCGTTCTTCGCTGAGTCTTGCGAGTTTTACAAGAATATTTTTAGCAAATTCATTATCTCCAGTCATTAATTCATCAACTGCCGCTTGTGCATCAATATCATTTTCTTTAAACATTTCTCCATTACCATTTACAAGCCATTGGTAATTTATATTATAAATTTTGCAAATTAATGCAATGGTCTGGCTAGATGGTGTATTTTCACCACTTTCAATCTTGGACACAGCAGAGCGAGAAATAGAAAGTTTCTCCGCAAATTTTGTTTGTGTGTCTCCAGAACTTGTACGAACTTCTTTAATTCTTTCAGACAAAGTCATGTTAATGTTCCTCCCTTCTAAAATAAAGATAACATTAAATGTACATTTAGTCAACAAAAATATATTGACAATGTACATTTAATATGCTACTATATGTACATCAGATGAACAAAGTGAGGTGAGAATATGAAACAGTTAAAAAGAGAACGTTATCGCAACATGGTGAAAAGAATCAACGATTTACCGGACGATAAACAGATGTTTGTGATTGGTATAATCAACGGTATGTTGCTTACCGAGGAAACAAAGAATGAGACAAAGATGGCTGAGAAAGCAGGATAGGAGATGAGAAAACTGATTTATGTATCAGAACGAATCTTGAATATTCAGGATTTGGAAAAAGAAATTAAAAAACGCAGCACTACATTTCGATATTTTGAAAAAAGAATTGAAAAAAACTGCACCATCTTCGGAAACAGTAGACGCTGCAGTTTATCAGATTAGTCAAAGCCTTGAAAAAGCTAACGACTTTGAGTTTTGTTTGGAACAAAGAAAATGTGAAATCAAAGATGCTTACGAGAATCCCAGATTTGCGGGAAATCATCAAGATGCTGGCAATGCGGATTAAAGCAATTCAGATATTTATAATCCTCGCATTGTTCATCTTTGTGAAGCTTAGAATTTTCGACAATAGGACAAGTGGCATATGAAAATTTGACTTCATATTCATTTTCTGGATTATCTGTAAACCGGTATTTTGCACTCAAAACAACATTACGGTTATACTGAGGGCATTTTACAGATTTACCTATGATCGTGTAATAAGAGGACATAGCATAGCTCCTTTCTTTCGTACTCGGCATGGCAGTGCCTGTATAGAAAGAGTATTGGAGAATTAGTGAAAAGTCAAGGAAACATAGACAAACAGTCCCAAATAAGATTTAAGGGGGGTGATAACCATGCGAGGATATACAGCTAACGGCAAAAGCTGGATTGATTGGGAAGGAAGAGACAAAGAAGACTATCAAGAAAATTACTTCATGTATCATTTAAGGAAGCAATTAGCACACCAATTTGCCGGAGAAAACGGGGTTTGTAATGTTAAGAATGTAACTCCGGCACTAGAAGAAAAAAAGCACCCTGGAGCGGCAGCTCCATTGGGTGCATAGAAAAAATACCAATTAAATTATAACACAAAACCAGAAAAATGGAAGGAGAAAATTATGATTACAGAAGAAAACAAGTTTTTAGGATTGGAAGAGATTAAGCTTTTGCTTGAAAAAGTATATGCAGCACAGCAGGCAGGAAACCATGTTATTTTTAGACATAGTAACTACTCGACAGAAGTAATTGCTATGGAAGGCGAAATCTCTGAGGAAAAAGAATGGGATAAGCAATTTTATATGCATAATAACGCACCAGAGGAGCAGAAAGCTACATATAATGAATGCATTTTGTATCTTGAAAAACTGGCAGGTGAGAAACATGATAATTAATTTTGTATTACACAAGTACAACCAGACGGAATCTGCTCTTGAACTACAGCCTACATCACCCCGCCTCTTAGAGCGGAAAGCTGCACTGGAGTGGTGGATTGCAAAAGATTTAAAGAAGAACGAGGTGTCGAAATGAAGACAATTAAGATAACCGCAGATAATAAGATTTCTATCGTGGATGTGGATTTTAGCAACAATAGAGCGATCATGGATGCCATGGGCGGTCCTGTAGAAGTAGTTACAACAAATGAGTTGTATGATTTTTTTAAGTGCCCCGTTCTTATGATGTTGGATAAAAACGGTTACAAACCTAAAGATGTAAATGGTTTTTGTCCGAGCGCAAATGCAGTAGCCTCCTTTTTGTACGGTTATGTCAAAACTGGTATACCAGTTTTAGGCGATGTTATTTTGGCGCAACCGGCAGGGGGGGCGCATAGAAAATTTAGAGGGTGTTGGAGAATTGGAAGAAAAGATGCAGATGTTAATGCAGCGTTTTAGTTTTCTGGAGACAACATGAAGAGAGAGCAGCTTTCAACAGATATTACAAGAATCCAATTTGATTCCATGGAAGAGTGGATGGTAAATCGTAAGGGCATCGGCGGTTCCGATGCCTCTGCTATCCTTGGACTAAATCCATATAAAACAAATCAGGAACTGTGGATGGAGAAGAAAGGGCAGATGTCTCCTGTGGATATCTCAGACAAATCATATGTCAAGTATGGAAACGATGCGGAGTCGCTGCTTAGAGCATTGTTTGCTTTAGACTATCCAGAATACAAAGTGGAGTATTACGACAACAACATGATCATCAATAAAAAATATCCCTGGGCACATGCCTCGCTGGATGGTGAATTGATGGATCCAGATGGACGGAGAGGTATTTTAGAGATCAAGACAACAAATATCTTACAGTCTATGCAGTGGGAAAAATGGGATAATCGGATACCGGATAATTATTACATACAGGTCCTCCACTATCTCTTAGTCACAGAGTATGACTTCGTAGTGTTAAAAGCACAGCTTAAGCGTGTAAGAGATGGGGAAGTGAGGCTGACAACGAAACATTATCACATTGAGAGGGAAGAAGTCCTCTCGGATATCAAGATGTTAAAAGAAGAGGAGGAAGCGTTCTGGCACAGCTTGCAAAGCGGACAGGAGCCGGGACTTCTTCTTCCGGAAATTTAAAAAGGAGAAATAGCGATGGAGTTAAAGATTTATAACCCACAGGCAGACGGCTTTTTAAAAGCAATCGATTGGAACTTTGAAGAGTTAAAAGAAGAGATCACAAAAAAATCAAGCGATTATCTGAATCTCGTTTATAGCGATGACCAGATTAAAGATGCAAAGCAGGATAGAGCGAATTTAAGAAAATTAGTTACTGCCCTTGAGGATAAGAGAAAAGAAATCAAAAAAGAGGTTATGCTTCCTTATGAAGATTTTGCTGTTAAGGAGAAAGAACTGGTTGAGATCATTAATGGAGCAATCGAAAATATTGATACACAGGTAAAAGGATATGAAGAGGGTAAGAGACAGGAGAAGCTTACGAAAGTCAAGGAGATTTACAAAGAGTGCATCGGTGATCTGGGTAGAACAGTTCCTTTTGATAAGATTTTTAAAGAATCCTGGCTGAACGTCTCTACAACATTAAAATCCATAAAAGAGGAGATTATTACTATCCGGGAAAAGATAGACGGAGACTTAAAGATTATCAATACGGAAAATTCTCCTTATGTTTATGAGATGAAAGAGGAGTATTTAAAAGACTTTGACCTTATGGCGGCAATGGCAAAAAAACAGCAGCTTGAAGATACAGCAAAGAAGAAAGCACTTTACGAAGAACAAAAGAAACAGGAATCAGAAGAAAAAGAGCGCAGGAGAAAAGAAGAGGCCGCCAGGGTAGAAATGGCCGGCAAGGTACAGTCTGCCCCTGTTCCGGAAAAACAGCCGGATCCGGCAAATATTGTTACACAGCAGCCGGCTATCCCGGAAAGTTATCAGGAGCAGGCAGCAAAACTCAGACGTAAGAGAGTAGTGATCGCGATCACAGCGAACGAAACACAGTTTGCTTACTTAAATGAAGTATTGATGAAACTTAAAAGAAATGCCGAACAGGTAGATATTTTAGAAAGCGAGGAACTTTAAATGGCAGTATCAAACACATTGGCAAAAAAGAGAACAGAGGCTTTTCAGAATGTTCAGTCCGCTTCCTACGAGGTAGGAGGCATGAAGGTTGAGCTTACTCCGGAAATTGTAAAACAGTACATGGTTTCTGGGAATAAAGAAACCGTTACTGTAGACGAGGTTATCATGTTTATGAATCTTTGCAAGAACAGCGGTCTCAATCCATGGGCAAAAGAGGCTTACTGTATTAAGTATGGAAGCGAGCCAGCAACGATGGTTATCGGCAAAGAAGCTTATATGAAACGTGCGGAAGCAAATGAGAATTATGATGGATTTGAAGCCGGAATCATTGTTCTTGATGCACAGACACAGGAAATAACTCATAGAACCGGTTGCTTTAAGCTGCCTTCGGAAGAGATTCTTGGAGGATGGGCGAAAGTTTACCGCACTGATCGCACTCATGCATACGAAGCAGAGGTTTCCTTTGACGAATATGCCGGCAGAAAGAAAGACGGAAGCTTAAATGCCCAGTGGAGTAAGAAGCCATCTACAATGATCCGCAAGGTTGCATTAGTACAGGCCTTAAGAGAAGCATTTCCTTCAGCATTCGGAGGCATGTATACCGCAGAGGAAAAGGGATTTGCAGAAGATGTTGCTGGTGAGGTTTATGTTCCTCCAGTAGAGACGGTAGCGATCGAAGAGAAGCCGGTAGCACAGCCAGTAACAAATAATAGCACAGTAACTAAGGAACCAGCACCTACACAGAATGATGTGCAGGAGGCGGTACCAGAAGGACAGCAGATGTTTTTCTAAGAAAGGATGATAAAAAATGAGACATATTAATCTTGAACAGTTTGCAGATGGAGCCTTATCTGCACAGGTGAATAAGGCTTTACAAAAGGTCACAGAGAATATCATTGACCCAAACACAGATCCTACTAAAGCGAGAAAGATTACCGTAACCATCACAATGAAAGCAAATCCAGAGAGAAACTTTTCTGCCGCAGCAGTAGAAACAAAAGTTGCCCTTGCTCCAGAACTTGGAGCGATTGCCGCTCTTTCTATGGGTAAAGACTTAAACACAGGAGAAGTTGATTGTGTGGAAATCGGAAATCAAATTCCTGGACAGCTTTCTTTCGGAGATGTGGAGACAGTGGAACCCGTAAGAGGATATGACCCGTCTACCGGAGAAATTTATGAAACGGAACCAAACAGTAAAGTTACTGATTTAAGAGCAGTTAAATAGGAGGAAATTAATAATGGGATACGATTTAAAAGAGGCAATGGATTTTTTAGTAACACTTAACGATGAGGCAAGAAAGCCACACATAACAGAAATCGCAGGAAAGACATACTGCGATAAGAACCTTGTTAGATATGGTAAAGAAGAAATGGCTTCTCCGCTGACTGCCACAAGCTTAAATTCACTCATTGATTATATCAATGAGAAACAGGATGAGTTCAGAGAATCTATGATTATTCACGTAGAATCTCCTACAAAAGTTCGTCTTCTTTCCGGGCTTACAAAAGAAAGAAATAGAGAAGAACTGTTCACTGTAACAACAAATCCGAACGGATTTCAGTTTGATTATCCATATGATCAGGAATGTTTCATCATTAATATGCAGACTGCTTTCGAGCAGACAAAGGAAACAGCGATTATCCTCACAGTGGCCGGTAATGTCGAAAATAAAACTGTAGCGAATTATGGAGATGATGGAACAAGTCAGAAGGCTACAATAAGCAAAGGAATCGCAGGAAAAGAGGATGTGATTGTTCCAAATCCGGTAATACTTCGTCCATATCGTACCTTCCTTGAAGTTGAACAGCCAGAGAGCAAGTTTATATTCAGAATCAAAGAAGGAAGAGACGGAACCCCGATGTTTAAGCTTATCGAGGCAGACGGAGGGCTCTGGAAATACGAAGCAGTAGCCTCCATTAAGGCTTTTCTGAAAGAACGTATTGATTCAAACCTTGATATCGCAATTATTGGTTAAGCATTATGTCAGAAATCACTTTCACGGTCCCCGGCCCTCCGAAAGGAAAGGCCCGGGCCAGAACCGTACATACAGGCGGTCGAACATTTTCCTACACTCCGGAGGGAACAGTTTTGTATGAGAATTTAGTAAAGACTTGTTTCTATCAGACCGGGGCGCATCCCTTTGATGCGGATGAGGAGCTTAAAGCAAATATCATAGCATATTACCCGATCGCAAAGAGTACAGGAAAGAAAAAGCGGCAGCAGATGCTTGCCGGTCTTATCCGGCCGACAAAGAAGCCGGATTTAGATAATGTTATAAAGAGTATCTTAGATGCGTTAAACAAGGTCGCTTATCATGACGATACGCAGATTGTTTCACTGTCTGTAGAGAAATTTTATTCAGACTCTCCAAGAGTGGAGGTCGCTATAAGCAGCATATGAGAAAGGTGGTGGCTTAATGGGCCGCAAAGCCAAGACAGGGCTTAGTTACTTTTCTAAAGATGTTGATTATTATGATGATTTTAAAATCATGGACCTGATGAATGAGTATGGTCCATTAGGGCAGACGATTTATGATGTGCTGCTTTGCATGATTTATCATGAAGGTTATTACTTAGAGGTTCCCAGTATGGAGCAGTTAGCGGTAAAAATAATCAAAACCATCGGGAACCGCTGGGTAAAGAAAAAAGACTTTGTGTTGCAAGTGATTTATTATTGTGCGGATATAGGGCTGTTTGATAAAACCCTCCTTAATCAAAATATTATCACCTCTGCTGGAATTCAGCGACGCTACGATTCAGTGACTGTTAGGAACAAAGTCAATAAAGATAAATATCGGTTGATTGATAAAAACGGTCAACCTTTATTAAATGCACCCCAAAATCCTATTTCTGCAACAGAAACAACGATTTCTGCAACAGAAAAGACGATAAATGATGCAGATATTCAACAAAATAAAAGAAAAGAAAATAATACTTATATATATTATAGCAATCCGGAACTTAACGATGCCTTTGAAAAATATATCTTGATGAGAAATCAGCAGCAGCGTACCCCGTTGATGAAAGAACAGATAGAAGCACTGAGGCAGGAGCTTTCTTCCCTGGGAAAGGATGAGCAGGAAAGAATCCTGATATGTAAGACAGCATTTATTCGAGGGTGGAAGGGATTCTATCCTTTGACGAAGAAGAAAAGCAGCTCATCAGGCAGGAGTTCCGGAAAGAGTACGAAACCAGGTAACAACAATTTTCATAATTTCGAGGGCAGAGATTATGATTATGCAGCGATAGAGGAAAAACTTACAGGAGGCAATTAAAGTGGCAAGGATAGATAAACTGGAACGTGCAAGACAGGAAGGTATGTCTTATGCACTAGAAGTTGCAAGAAAAAAAGGGATCGAAGGACTAGAGGAAGAACTTCGTATGAGAGGTGTTACCGGGATTCCGATCGGAGTCAGCCGCTCTGCTGTAGATAAGGTGATAGAGAACATAAAGAATCAGACACTGGATACTGTAAATATCTTAACAGCAATGACATTACATGATGAATTTGGATTTGGAGCGGCCAGGATAGAACGTTTTCGTAAACGATTTGATTTCAAGACAGAGTGCCTGATGGAGGATTATGTTACCTGGCTGGAGATGATAGACGCATTAAAGAAAGAGACAGGTCTTGAATATGCTATTCGGATGAATGATAAAGATGTGAAGCATAAAGAGCCGGCACGAAAACAGGCAGTTCCCTATGCCAGCAGACAGCATCGAAGAAATACAGAACGCAGTGCAAAGCGAATTGCTAGGAAGGCGAAAAAGCTGGACACCCTCCGGGGTTAAGGATAGATACACATTGCAGTAACTTGTTAACCGCTCCATGATACAACACGGAGCTATATGCCATTGATTCCCCGACTTCTGTCGGGGAGAAAGGAAACAATGAAGAAAGTTAAGATAGATATCCCGTTAGAACTTTATACGGATAACGTGAGAAAGATTATTGAGCGCAGCCTTCATGATTTGGACGCAGAGCCGCCTTACATAGCATCTTTCTTATGCGACCTAAGTTTACCGAGAAAGATTTAGAGACTGCATTACATCTCTTAGAAAAGGCAAAAACAGAAACAACAAAACAGAGGTTTATTAGAGCAGAGCTAGAAGCCAGAAAAGAAGTAGTTAATCCGGAAGTATTTCCGGAAGACTTAAGAAAGGACTGGGAAGATATGCGAAAAGCTGCAGAAAGGAGAAGAAAGAGATGATTGACGAAAAAAGACTCATTAAGGAATGCGAAGAGAGATTACTTGTAGGCACAAACGTAATTAAGCTGATTGAAGAGCAGCCTAAAATTTGTGAATGGATACCGTTAGAAGAAAAAACACCCGAGAACGGGGAACATGTATTGTTATCATTTGCAAATGAGAAGCAGAATCCACTTGTAGGTACTTGGAAAGTAGATGATGAGGGAGGAGCTTTTTATGCTCCATTTACAGGCAGAACATATGCGTCTTTAGGCTATTTCGTAAGTGCATGGATGCCATTGCCAGAGCCATACAGACCGAAAGATAATAAAGAAAAACCAGCATGGGGAGATTGGATATTAGGCGATTTTATGAAGAATTCGAAAGGCGAGAGATTATGATAAATCCGTGTACAAAATGCATCAAAAAGGATCGTTGCGAGGGAATGCAGCAGCCATGTCGGCAGGGTAAGGCTTACCAGAGATGGAAAGCTGGCTGTAAGAGAGTGGCGGAGCATACGAAACAGGTGAATAAGAGGAAAAAGTAAATTATGAGTCACGAATACAGAATATTAGAACAAATGCTTATCAAAGGACAAATAAGCCGTCAGGAGTTTAAAGAGAGGATAGATGCTGAATACAATAAATTGGAGCAGGAGCTTATGAACGATGAGATTACACCGGATGAACATGTTGAGAGATATAATGCTTTGATGGAGCTGGAGCCTCAGTCGTTCGGACCACCGGAGTTGCATGAGCATATTTGAGAGGAGTAAAAAGATGGAGCAGATTAGCCTTGAAGATATTAATCTTGATATAATCCCGATTAAAGTATTACAGGATGTAGATAAGCGAATATCTGACTGGAGGTCAATGGGAGGCAAAGATTCAGACCCATACATACAGCAACAGTTAAGATATTTAAAACGAGTCGAGTTGATGGCAAACAACGCCGCGGATACGCTCACATATTTTTAAACAGGAGGAATACAGATGAGTATAACAGAAGCAATAGTAATTATAGCAGCATTAATTTATACAGGATTTGTATTTTACATACTTAACAAGTGAGGTAATCAGATGGATACACGAAATCATGAACATTACAAAGACAAAACGGCTCACGATGCAATTAAGGCAGCGGATAAGCCGCCGGATTCAGTAACAAGAACAATTAATGCTATGAAAGCAGTAGCGGCAATAGATGAATTTGAAGTATTTGGACGGATTAAACTCAGAGACAAGAAAACAGGCAAGATTTATAGATAGCAGGAAAGAGGTGGTTCTGGTGGAAAAGTCAGTCCTGATCCAGTATTGCGATATGCTGGCAGAAATAAAAGAGTTAAGGAGACTTATAAAAATGACGGAGGAGAAGATAGAGAGAATTGAGCAAGAAGGAGCAGTAGCTGATACCGTATCGGGAGGCATGGGAGGGACACAGCATTTTAAAGTTGAAGGTTTCCCGATTCCAGAACATTCAAAAGCAAAGCAATTGCTTCTATTCAGACGAGAGAGACTGAAAATGAAGGAAGAAGAACTACTTGAGCTAACGAATCAAATGGAGGAGTACATAGAGTCTATCAAAAAAAGCGAAATTCGCATCATGTTTCGGATGTATTATATCGAAGGGCTAACATGGAATCAGGTAGCCCATCAGATGAATGAAATGTTTTCAAAGACAAAAAGAATATACACAGAAGATAGCTGTAGAATGAAGGGAAATAGATTTCTTGAAAAACAGAAGGATGAGAAAAAAACAGAATAATTTTTAAAAATGTTCGGTCACGTTCGTCTGGAATGTGCTAAATTATAAAATGAAACAAGAAGATGTGATTCCCCTAGTTACTTCTTTAAAATTTTATCTTGTGAGGTAAATATGCCAGAAGACGCTCTGCAAATAACGCGGGGCGTTTTTCTTATGTAATTTTGTAATTTGACGACACAATGTACAGCACCTGCGAGCCATAGTTAACACAGTTGTGGTATTTGTTAACCTCCTTTCTATCAGGCGGCAACCGGCTGTCTAGTAAGGTGCTGGCATGCGTGTTTTAATTCTCCCCTTAGCTCAGTGGTAGAGCATAAAGCAATGTCCCAGGTTCGATTCCTGGAGGGGATATTTCCGAAACGACGAATAAAGAGGTGGTGATAAATGCCGAGAAAGTCTGATGAAAGAATAATTAAAGCGAAAGAGTTATACAAAAAAGGCCAGAAACTAATTGAGATTGCAAATCGATTAGATGTACCGGAAGGAACGGTCCGAAGTTGGAAAAATAGATATAAATGGGATTGCAACGTTGCAAAAGAAAAACGCAACGTTGCGAAAACAAAAAGAGGTGGCCAGCCGGGGAATAGAAACGCAACTGGACCACCAGGAAATAAAAACGCAGAAAAGCATGGTTTCTTCTCGAAGTATCTTCCAGAAGAAACCATTTCTATTATCCAGGAGATTGAAAAGAAAGATCCATTGGATATACTCTGGGAAAATATACAGATTGCTTATGCAGCCATTGTCAGAGCACAGCAGATTATGTATGTGAAAGATCATGATGATAAGACGATTGAAAAAGTAGAAGAGAAAAAAGGAAAAGATAAGAAGATTATCGGTGAGAAATGGGAGGTGCAGGAAGCATGGGATAAACAGGCAACATTTTTAAAAGCACAGGCAAGGGCACAGGGAGAATTAAGGTCCTTGATAAAGCAATATGATGAACTGTTGCATAGTAATTATGAACTTGCAACAGAGGAGCAGAAAGCTAGGATTGAGCAGATCAGGGCGAAGACGGAGCGGTTATCTACCGAACCAACAGACAATTTGGAGGATGGAGTTGAGATTATAAATGACGCAGACGAAAAGGCAAGTCAGAATATCGGACATAGTGATACCGAAGTATCTTCCGATATTCAACGACAAGAAACATAAGCATATTATTCTCACTTCTGGGCGTGCTGGAACAAAGTCAAGCTTCGCAGCAATTAAGACAGATTATCAAATTGTTGCGAATCCCCATAGTTCCGTAGTTGTTCTTCGTAAACATCATAATAAGCTGCGAAAGACAGTTTACAAAGAAATGCTCCGAGGGCTTAACCGCTTACAGATTCCTAAGAACCGCTTTCATATTACGAAAAGCCCAATGGAGATTACCTACAAAAAGTATAAAACAACAATATACTTTTCTGGATCAGATGGCATAGATGATACAAAAGGTATCATTGATGAAGAAAAGCCAATTAAGTTGGTTGTCCTGGATGAGCTGACAGAGTTTTTTGACGATGGAGATGGAGCGGATGAACTTGCAAATATAGAAGCGACATTCGTAAGAGGAAATAAAGCCGGCTTCCAGATGATTTATTTATATAACCCACCTAAGAACCCAAATGCACCGGTAAACCTTTGGTGTAAGGAAATGGAGAAGCGGCCAGACTGCATTCATGTACATACAGATTACAGAGATGTGCCGGTGGATTGGCTGGGGCAGGATTTGATTGATTCTGCAGAAATCATGAAGCAAACAGATATTAAGATGTATCGTTGGACATGGCTAGGCGAAGCAGTTGGTGTCGATGAACTTATCTATTATATGTTTAGCGATAGACACAGGCAGAAGGCAGAAGCTGATAGGAGATATGACCGTATTTACATTGGTGGTGACTATGGACAACAGAATGCAACAACATTTCAGGCTTTTGGGTTGGATACATATAGAAAGAAGTTTCCGGGGTTAGCAGAGTATTATTATAGTGGCCGAGAAAGCGGCAAGCAGAAAAGCCCCTCGGAATATGCAGCTGATCTGGTGGATTTCATGGATGAGCTTCATAAACAGTATGAGAACCGAGTATTTTATATCTTTCTTGACCCGTCTGCAAAAGGGTTAGCGGAAGAGATAAGGAGAGCCACGAGAAACTTAGATTATACTGTATTTATGAGAGATGCAGAGAACGAGGTGGCATTGGGGATTAGTCGTGTACAAAAAGCATTAGTTTTTGAAATAATGAGTATATCTCCTCATCAGGAGAAAGCAATCGAAGAGTTTGGTACGTATGAATATGATAAGAAATCCATAGAAAAAGGAAAAGAAGTACCGATAAAAGAAAAAGATCACGCGATGGATGCAATACGCTATGCCGTTATGGGTGCGTGGGATAGGATAAAATATTGGCTTCCGATAGAAGAAGCGGAGGAGGTGCAGAAAATTGAACATATTTAGTTATTTTAAGAAAAAAGGAATAGATACTGTAGATGCGTCCTTCTATCGGAAAATCAAGGAATGGACAAGCTGGTATAACGGCAAGGTACGAAATTTTTCCTTTTACAAAGTCTATACAGGACGAGGTACTTATAAAAGATGCGACCGTAAGAGCCTTGGCATGGCAAAGAAGCTTTCGGAAGATATTGCGGATCTGCTTTTAAATGAGAGAGTAACGATTACTCTTGATAATGAGCGAACAAATGAATTTGTACATAAGATTTTAGATAAGAATCATTTTTTAGTTCAAGGTAACGACTACCAGGAGCGGAAAGCTTATTCCGGTACAGTGGCATACATTCCGTATCTGGATAACATGGAAATAACGGAAGATGGAGAAATTCTTTCAGGTAATATTAAAATGAATTATGTGGATGCACCAAATATCTACCCTGTCAGTTGGAACAATGGGGAGGTTACAGAGTGCATCTTTTTATTTCCACACACAGTAAACAGAAAGAAATATGTGCAGGTACAATCACATCTGATTCAAGGCGAAGAATATGTGATTGAAAACACTGTGCTTCAATGCGTGAGTGGAAGTCAGGAAGGAGCGGAACTTCCAGAGGAAGAATGGAGAAAATTAAAACCTTTTGCAAATATGGCAAGGCAGGTACACACAGGCAGCGATAAGCCACAGTTTGTTATTGACCGTTTGAATATAACAAATAATGCAGATGAGAGTAACCCGATGGGAATCGCTATCTTTGCGAATGCGATAGATATCTTAAAGAAGTTAGACATAGAATTTGATTCTTATTGCAATGAGTTCCTGCTTGGCCGGAAGAGAATCTTTGTTGCACCGGAACTGCTGCATAATGTGGATGGAACCCTTGCCTTCGACCCAGAAGAAGGAATCTTTTATAACCTGCCAGAAGATTACGACAGGGGGAAAGAGGGTCTTATCAAAGATATTGATATGCAGATTCGGACAGAAGCGCACAGTGCAGCAATTAATGACGACTTGAATTACTTATCATTAAAGTGCGGCTTTGGTACGAACAGGTATCGCTTTGAATCTTCTGGAGTGAAGACAGCAACAGAAATCATTTCAGAGAACTCTGATATGTATCGGATGATTAAAAAACATGAGATTATCCTGGAAGATGCCTTGAAGCGGTTGATTAAGATTATTATCCGATTAGGGATTGTCTTAAAAGAGCCGCTTAACGAGGATACAGATATCACGATAGAATTTGATGATTCTATCATTGAGGATAAAGAGACGGAGAGAAAGCAGGATATGCAAGATGTAGCCATAGGAGCAATGGCGATAGAAGAATACCGGGCGAAATGGTACGGTGAAACTGTGGAACAGGCAAGAAAGAATCTTCCGGAGCAAAATCAGGTGATGGAGTAAGATGAGAGATGAATATAAAAACAAGATAGCTGATAAAATAGCAGCACGCTTTACTGATTTGGAAGAACGCATCATGAAAGATATCGTAAGAAGAATAAGAAAAACAGGAGAAATCACCAGCACAGCCGACTGGCAGATAAACAGGTTAAAGATTCTTGGGTATTCTTCGGAAGACATTGAAAAAGCGATAAAGGACACACTGAATGCTTCTTACCCAGAAATGTTTGAGCTGTATGATAAGGTCATTGACTGGGTATATGTCCGGAATAAAGACATATACGAGCAGGTTAATGCACAATTTATCCCTTACGAAGAGAATGAGCAGATGCAGCAGCAAGTAGAAGCAATCATCAGGCAAAGCCGGGAAGACTTAGAAAACATAACAAATTCGCTTGGCTTTTATTTAAACTATAATGGAAAGATGGTTGTTACTCCATTATCACAGATTTATATCGGTTATTTAGATAATGCCTGTTATGATATTGTTTCTGGGGCATTTGATTATGGCAGCGTTTTAAGAAGGACGGTTACACAACTAACAAACAGTGGTATGAGGACAATTGACTATCCTTCTGGATGGACCAACAGGGTTGATGTGGCTGCCAGAAGAGCAGTTTTGACAGGAGTAGCACAGGTTTGTGGGAAGATTAATGAATACCATGCACAGCAGCTTGGAACAGAATACTTTGAAGTAGACTGGCACGCAGGAGCAAGACCAACCCATGCAGTGTGGCAGGGCAGAGTATATTCGAAGCAGCAGCTTGTTTCTGTTTGTGGTTTAGGGACAGTAACGGGACTTCTTGGAGCAAACTGTTATCATATGTATTACCCTTTCTTTCCAGGCATTTCGGTAAGAAATTATACAGATGAATGGCTGGATGAGCAGAACAAGAAGGACAATACTCCCCAAAGCTTTGATGGAAAGGCGTATACGGCTTATGAAGCAAGACAAAAACAGAGAAAAATGGAAACAGCCATGAGAGCGCAGCGGCAGAAAGTAAAACTGATGGAGAGCGGCGGAGCGGATAAAGATGAAGTTATGCTGCATAAAGCAAAATATCAGGCTCAATTAAGTGAGTATGCAAGATTTAGTAAACGGATGGGGTTAAAACAGCAGCGAGAGCGTATCTATCTTGATATGAGAGGGAGAGTAGCTCCGCGAAGTCTTAAAGCTGTGAAACAATTTCCACCAGAGATGATTCAAAATGCTGGAAGAGATATTGCACAGTACAGAAGATATAAAAATGCGATAGGAGACGCAGCAGGCTCCCTTGCAGAATTTGGACAAATAAAATATAATAATAGCGAAAAGTGGAAATACTTAGAAGGGTTGAAAGAATATCTGACGAAGTATCCTAACAGCAGTAAGAAATATTATGATGTTTACGATACTTTGAAAAAAGAGAAACTAGCAAAAGGGATTGTATTACCGCCGGTATGCAAGCAAGCTTTCATCTTGCCAGAAGGAAAACATGAGCCGTATCATATCATGCAGAGGATGTTAAAAAGAAAAATAACAGATGATGAAATCAGAAGCTATATGAAAAATGCGGATATAATGTTGAACCAATGGGGCGGCAAGAGGCAAGCTTTTTATAGTAAAGACGGTGTGTGTGTTATCACAAAGACTGATGAAGGTTGGATTTATAAAACGGCATGGAAAAAAGAAGATTTTGATAGTAACACAGAAAGAATCTTGGAGGTGATTAAGAAATATGTCAGATAATGAGATTAATTATGATAAGGAACATTATTGCCCTGTTTACGGCAAGGTCGTTCATCCAGATTTGTGTTATGATTCTATGATGTGCCTGCATAGATTTTTTAAGGTATCCTCAGTAGAAGAATTGTCACAAGTAAAAGATATCGAGGCAGCAAGAGAAAAATGCCAGATGTGCAAATATAGTGAATAAGATTACAGCACGCAGAAATGCGTGTTATTTTTATACTTATTTTGAGAAAGGAGAGGGTTATTTTGATTGAAGTAAGCGTTCGAAAGAACAAGGTAGAACTAAAGGGACACGCTGGAAGAAAGGGTAAAGACGGAATTGACCGAGCGTGTACGGCTGTTTCGGCATTGACAAACAGTTTGATTAATTCATTGCAGGATTTGACAGAAGATAAGATAACAACAGACTTAGGCAGCGGATCCGCATTAATTGAGTGGAAAGAGTTGTCCGAGAAAGGAAAGCTATTAATTGATTCCTGGTTCCTTGCAATGACAGATATTAACCAGGAATATAATTGCATACGATTCATCTAAACATCTGGAAGGGTGCTTTTATTATGTCCAAAACATGATGACGAAAAAAGCTCTGGAATAACACTCATGTATGGAGGTATTTATCATGAAAAAGAACAGAATGAACTTAAGAATTTTTGAAAACAGCGGTGGTGCTGGTGCCGGAGAACCGGGAGGAAGTGCTGGAGGAGATAACAATAATCAGAATAATGCTGGGAGCGGTGGACAGCCGACTTACAGTTACGCGCAGGCAGAGGAAATTGCTAACGCAAGAGCAGAGAGGGCAGAGCGTTCTGCATTAAAATCATACTTTCAGCAGCAGGGTATGTCAGAAGAACAGGTGAACCAGGCAATTACTGATTATAAAGCCCAGCAGAAAAAGAACCAGCCGAATATTGAGCAGATGCAACAGGAACGTGATGCGGCACTTAAAGAAGCCCAGCAGATGAAGCAGGAGAAGTTCCTTTCAGGGAAAGGTGTAAAAGCGGAAGATGTTGATTATGTCATGTTTAAGGTATCGAAGCTTGTAGATGATAAAACAACATTTGAAAAGGCTGCGGAAAAGTATTTAAAAGAGAATCCGAGATTTGTGGGAGGTTCTTCTTATAGAGTATCTACATCTACAGGAAGCGACTCTAACGGATCTGGAGGAAATGTAAATGCATCCATTAATGATGCGATTCGTGCAGCGGCAAGAAGATAGGAGATGAATGAATTGAAAAGAGAAAGAATGAACTTAAGAATTTTTGAGGGCGATGCGACGATCATTGACCGTAGCGGTGCGGATTCCCTGATTCCGGTACAGGAAGCAAATGAGATTATCCAGGGAACAATCACACAGTCAGCGGTGCTGTCAAGAGGAAGAAAGCTTGCCAACATGACAAGCAAGCAGTATAAAGTTCCGGTTCTTGATATGTTACCAATCGCTTATTTTGTAAATGGTGATACTGGCCAGAAAAAGACAACTAAGCAGGCATGGGATAAGAAGTTTATTGTAGCAGAAGAGATTGCGGTTATTGTTCCAATCCCAGAATCTGTACTTGATGATTCAGAATATGATATTTGGGCCGAGGTAAAGCCAAGAGTAACGGAAGCTTTCGGAAAGGTTATTGATGGAGCCGTATTGTTTGGAACAGAAAAGCCATCTACATGGAGAGATGGAGTAGTTGCAACTGCAACAAAGGCAGGAACCGTAGTAACATACGGCACCGGTGATGATTTGTATGACAAGATCATGTCAGAAGATGGGGTTATCGCGAAAGTGGAAGACTGCGGCTATTTTGTAAACGGACATATGGCAGATATTTCTATGCGTGCAAAATTAAGAGGCCTTAAAGATACAAACGGAAATCCAATCTTCAAGAGCGATATGCAGGGAAGTACCAATTATGCTTTAGATGGTTCTCCAATGAACTTCCCGAACAATGGAGCGTTTGACAAATCAAAGGCCCTTATGATTTCCGGAGATTTCAGTCAGCTTGTTTATGCAATCCGTCAAGATATTACATTTAAGTTATTTACCGAGGGCGTTGTCCAGAATACGGACGGAACGATTGCGTACAACTTGATGCAGAATGATATGGTTGCTCTTCGTGCTGTAATGCGTCTTGGATGGGAGATTCCAAACCCAATCAACTCATTAAAAACAGATAAAACAAAGAGATGTCCATTTGCTGTATTAAAAGCAGGAGAATAGGCGGTGACTTTATGGTAAGATATGCAGACCTTGCATTTTACATGACGGAGTACGGCGGTAATATTATCCCAAACGAGCAGTTCCAGCGTGTGATCACAAGAGCAAGCACATATATTAAGGCAATTACTTTTTCAAGAGTGGATGAAAACAATATTCCAGAGGAAGTGAAAGCTGCAGCCTGTGCAGTTGCGGAAGTTATTTATAAAGCTGAAAGCTCTACGGAAGGGGAAAAGAAATCTGAAAATACAGATGGTTATAGCGTGACCTATGTAACAGAGCAGACAGACGGAGAAATCAAAGAAGTGATTCTTCGCAAGAAACAGTATGCTGCAGCATATCCGCATCTTGTCCTCACTGGGTTATTAAGCAGGGGGTGTTCAGGATGATCACAAATGCATCTGCGACATTATATAGCCGGCAATATGACAATGAGAAAAGAATGGATGTCTGGAAAAAGACATTTATTGATAAAGTCTGGTGGCATGAATCAGAAGCTTCTGTGATTACTACAGAAGGATTGAAAAGCGCAGATGTTTTCGTGATTAGGATTCCAGATACATCAATTGTTATTAAAAAAGATGATTATCTCGTAAAAGGTGAGTGTGGTATTGATGTGACATCGGTCAAAGATTTAAAAGGCATGAAATATTGCAAAGTTACATCGGCAAATTACAATATATTTGGCTCTAACCAGCACATAAAAGTAGGTGGTGTATAGTGACGGCAAAGAGAAACTTTGTAATTCAGACTCCGCGGGGAAGTATTTATACGGTAAAAACTGCAAATGGGACTGTAACAGCTAAGATGGAATGGAATCAAGGATTTTTCTGGGCGAAGAGAAGCAGGTTTTAGTAAGGCACAGGGATTTATTGATTCTGAATGTATCAGAAGGATGAATCCAGAAACGCCACGATTAACAGGGGTGCTGATTAAGTCAGCAACCCTCGGAACAGTAATTGGTTCCGGAGAGATTAATCAGATCACACCCTATGCTCGTAGACAGTACTATGAACATAAAGAAAAGCCGCGTTGGTTCGAGCGAATGAAAAACAGGCATAAAGATAGTATCTTGAAAGGAGCACAGCAATATGCAGGAGGTTAATATTATTGATGCTATCCGTTCATTTATTCTGACTTGCCCATTTCTTGATGATTACAGGGTGAATGTAGACCATTTGTCAGAAAGTATGAGTTATTCTCTTGACCCGCTTCCTTGTGACCCAGTGTTACAGAAATATGTTGATGGTGGCAAGAAAAAACAGTTTCAGTTTGCCTTTACGAGCAAGGAGCAATATGACGAAGATGCCAGAATCAATATCGAAAACAGCGGATTTTACCAAGCGTTTGAAGAATGGATGGAACAGCAGACAGAAAAAGGAGAAATGCCAAATCTCCCAAATGAAAAACAACATCCATATGAATTAGAAACATTAAACAGCGGCTATCTATATGATGCACAAGGCGAGTATGCCCAGTATCGTATAGAATGCCGCCTTCTTTATACACAGGAGGTATAAACATGGAAAAAGCAAAATTAGTTAGACGTAGCCAGAGAGTTGCGTTTTATGGCGTTCCAGTTTCTGGTAGTGAAGAAACCCCTACATACAACAGAATGGAGCATTTCACATCCTTGACGGAAGGAAAGAACCCAATCACATATGAGCGTCAGTATGTTGATAAAGATAGCCAGGACAGCGACGTAACGGGATACGGAACAACTTTGGAATATGGATTTGATCATCATTCTGATGATCCAGTACTGGCGGATCTCGCAAAGGTCCAGGACGATGAACTTACTGGAGAGACACGAGATATTGTTGTAGTGGATTTCTTTGACAAGGGAGAATCTAAGAAAGATGATGAGTATGTAGCACGAAAGAGAACCTATTCCATCCTGCCAGATTCTTCTGGAGATGGAACAGATGCATTGCAGTATTCAGGGAGTTTTTCTGTAAAAACAGATATCGTAAAGGGATATGCGAAAGTATCTCCTGACGGTAAAACTTGTACATTCAGTGAGACAGTTACACCCTAATGTGGCTGTCGATGTGCAGGCAGCGGAAGTAGAAGATGAAATTAAAAAGGAGATTGAGCCATGAGCCAGAATGACAATGAAAGAATTTGGAAGATTAATGGACTTGAATTAGAATTGGATCTTGAAGATGCAGATATCTTTGAAAAAGTAATGAAGTCCTTTGAGCAGATGGATGCAGATGCAAATAGTCTTGATAAAGTAGGAAGTATGCCTGATTTTATTAGAGGATACTGCAATGTTCACTATAAATTCTATGACAGAGTATTTGGAGACGGAACGGGAGAGAAAATCTTTGGTGGTAAGAAAAACATCAGAATTTGTGATGAAGTCTATGATAATTTCCTTAACTTTATGCAGACAGCAGTTAAAAAAGCAAATGCAAGACGTTTTGAGATATCTAATAAGTATGCACCAAATAGAGAGCAGAGAAGAGGAAAAAAGAAGAATTTCAAATCCTATAACGGCGGTAAACGATGAATCCTTTGTACGAACCGTTTCCGGATTATGTAGTCGTAAATGACAAAAGAGTTCGGATTGTAACGGACTTCCGGGAATATATAAAGCTTATAGATCTTTTAAAAGATGATGAAGTCAATACAATTGAGAAAGCAGAGCTCATTATGTCATGGTTTCTTGATGAACCGGCCGGAGAATTTTCAGAATGTTTGCAAGCACTATCCGACTTTGTAACGAATTATAGAGGTCGGGAAACGAGAAGCAATCGAGAGGAAGAAAACAATCAGGAGAGTGAGGAGCAGCATAATACGCCTGTAATATCATACAATCAAGATGCGCCATATATCATAGCTGGTTTTTTAGAATGCTATGGCATCGACTTAACAGAAGTGCCTTATATGCACTGGTGGAAGTTTCAGATGCTCATAGACGGCATGAATGAAGATTGTGAATTAAAGAAACGGATGGGCTATAGAAGCATTGATTTAAGTAAAATCAAAGATAAGGAAGAAAGAGAAAGGATTAGAAAAATCCAGAAGCAGATTGCGATTGTTGACCGGGTTGTAACCAGTGAAGAGATTGGAGATGCTTTTGGAAATATGATGTTTTGATATGAATATAAAAGCAATTCCATTTGAGAGAAAATGGTACTCATGCCCGCACTGTGGAGCACATTTGCTGATTTATGATAACACGGCTCGAAGTAGTGGTGTTTTTTTGAAGTGTAAAAAGTGCGGAAGCGAGGTAGAAATAAAAATAAAGAATAAATGATAGTGCATTAGTGAGCCATTGAGCCGTGCATATTCGAAAGGAGAATGTGTATGGGTTACGATGGCTCTTTAAAATTTGATACGAAGATTGATGTGGATGGATTTAATTCTGATATTTCTAAGATTAGTGGTGCTGCTAAAAAAGGACTTGCAATAACTGCTGGAGCGGTTGTTGGTGTGAGTGCAGCATTGGGAGCGATGACAAAACAATCTTTAGATTCTGTTTCCAAGCTGGAACAAAATGTTGGCGGGGTAGAGACATTATTCAAGAAAAGTTCCAAGACTGTAATTGATAATGCAAATAAGGCTTATAAAACGGCTGGAATGTCTGCAAATGAATATATGCAGAATGTAACTAGCTTTTCAGCATCGTTATTACAGAGTTGCGCAAAAGATACGAGCAAAGCAGCAAAAGTAGCCGATATGGCTATGATTGATATGTCTGATAATGCGAATAAGATGGGGACCAATATGGTAGATATCCAGAATGCATATCAGGGATTCGCAAAACAGAATTATACAATGCTGGATAATTTAAAGCTTGGATATGGCGGCACAAAATCGGAAATGGAAAGATTGCTTGCAGATGCGTCTAAGCTTTCAGGTGTTAAATACGATATTAGTAATCTCGCGGACGTATACAATGCAATTCATGTCATTCAAAAAGAGTTAGGTATTACAGGAACGACATCTAAGGAAGCAGCCACAACAATCGAAGGCTCAATGAATAGCGCTAAGGCTGCATACGATAATTTTCTGAATGGTTCTGGAACCGCAGAAGAACTTGCGGACTCTATTACGGTTATGATGGAGAATATCGGTAAAAACTTAGGGGAAATTATCCCTCGTTTAGCATCAACAATTCCTGAACTATTTAGCGATTTATGGGATGATATGCAAGGGCAGGTAGAGCAAGGAACTCAGATGGGAGCTGAAATAGCTACCAATATACTTCTTGGCATAACGCAAGGAGTTCCTGACTTTTTATCTGTAGGTGGTCAAATTATCTTGGCCTTAATAAGTTCGATAAGCTCAGCAACCCCGCGGTTGATTGAGTCGGCAGGACAAGCGGTACGTTCTATTAGTTCTGGTCTTGTTGAAGCATTGCCGCAAATTGTAGGCTGTGGAATGCAGATTGTTACCGAAATAGGAACATCTATCACCCAGGCAGCCCCAACATTAATTCCTGAGGCAGTAGAAATCATTGGGCAACTAGCTACCGGACTAACATCTGCATTGCCCCAGTTGATTGTAGTGGCAGGTCTGGCGATAAATGCGATTAGCACCGGAATTGTGCAGGCATTGCCGCAGTTAATTACTTATGGCTTGCAGATTATTACCCAGATAGGAAATGCAATATCACAAGCCGCTCCAGAACTGATACCTAAAGCGGCAGAAATTCTTGGACAACTTGCACTTGGATTCATCTCCGCACTCCCGCAGTTAATTACCGTAGGCATTCAGATAATCACATCAATTGCCCAGGGACTGATTAACTCAATACCACAGTTGATTGAGTATGTGCCACAGATTATTAATTCATTCTGTGCGGCGATTGATACAGGATTATTGCAGTTAATTGCGGCCGGAGTAAAAATTATTGCCAATTTGATTATCGGAATTGTACAGGCTATACCTCAGTTAATTGCAGCATTGCCACAGATTGTTCTTGCTATTTATAACGTGTTTATGCATATTAACCTGCTCAGCGCAGGAAAGAGTATTATAGAGAGTTTAGTAAGTGGACTAAAGAGTTCAGCCACAAATGCAGTTGGAGCGGCAAAAAATATCTGTACATTCATTTGGAATCAGTTTGTAAAAACAGACTGGTTAAATCTTGGAAAGATTCTGATTAGAAAATTAGTTTCTGGAATCAGAGGAATGGGCGGCAATGCCGGAAGCGTAGCAAGGTCAATTGCACAGAAGATTTTTACAACAATTTCAAGTGTGAATTGGCTGAGTTTAGGTAAAACTGTTATTTCAAAGCTTATTTCGGGCTTGCTTAGTCTGGCCGGAAGGATGGGAAGTGCTGCAAAAAGTCTTGCAACGAAAGTGGTCAATGCGTTCAAGGGAATCAGTTGGGGAAGTGTTGGCACAAACATTGTAAGAGGTATTATTGGTGGCATTGGAGCAATGGCAGGCTCCTTGATAAGTAAAATGCAAGGACTTGCAAAAAGCGCTTTAGGTGCTGCCAAGAAAGCATTAGGGATTAAATCGCCTTCGAGAGTTTTTAAAAAACAAGTAGGTAAGCACATCGTAACCGGTATCATTGCTGGGGTTAATGCAGAGCAGAAGAATCTCAAAAAGACAATGAAAAAGCTCTGTGATACTGCTGTTTCTTCTGCGAAAAACGCTAGCAAAAAAGGAAATTTTGAAACAGTAGGCAAGACTTTTAAAGATGGTTTATCTACTGCAATTGATTCACAAGTTTCTAAGGCAACGACAGCAGGAAAGAATCTGATAAATAAGCAGATTAAGTCTGGGAAGAATAAAGAGACAGATAAGTACGACAAAAAGATTAAGAGCTTAAATAAGCAGATTAAGAAAGCTAAAAAAGATAAGAAGAGTACAAAATCTTTAGAAAAACAGCTTGCTGAGGTTAAAAAGAAGAAAAAAGCGGTCACAGATACTTATTCCAGTTTAGGAAAATCTATGATTACCGTTTATGGCAATGCGCTAAAGCAGCAGGAAAAGAAAATCGTATCACAAGCAGAGAAAGATATTGAAGAACTATCTAAGAAGTATCAGGAAAAATACGATGATTTAATCCAGAAGCGTAGCAATATGATTTCTAAACTGAGAAGTACAGGCTCTCTGTATGACCTCGATGGAAATTTAGAAGCAATCAAAAATTACCAGAACAGAATCAAGGCATTAAAGAATAAAATCCCTGTATCATTGATGGAGCAGATTCTAGGGATGGATGTTGCAAATGCTAACGATTACATGGAGTATCTGCAATCTTTAAGTACAAAAGATTTTAAACAGTACATAAGTAAATGGAATGAAATTTACAATGGTTCTGATAGTTTTGGAAAAGCTTTCTTTAAAGATGATATTGATAATCTTGGAAAAGAATATGAAGCGGTCTTATCCAAGAAATTGGATGGATTAAAAACACAATTAAATCAAATCGGCCAAAATTCTATGAAAGGTTTTATCTCTGGGATGAAATCACAAACCAAAGGAATGACAAAGGCCGTAAATGAGATGTGTAGCCAGCTAATCAAGAGTATGAAGAAGAAATTAAAAATCAAATCTCCTTCAAGAATAATGAGAGATAAGATTGGTAAATATCTTCCTCTTGGATTGGCAGCGGCATTTGAAAAATNTATGCCGCAGGCAACAGCACAGATGGAAAAGGACATTGATGTTTCTTTGGATGCTATGAGAAAGAAGGTTGAGTCTGTAGAATATCCAGATACGCCAGACTATAACGGGCAGGGTAGAAATAAGCAAGTTGTAATTGTACAGGATAATAAGCCCGTTGAAGTGAATGCAGAGATTCATACGACTGTAGAGCTGGACGGAAAGAAAGTCGGGAAACGAATAACCCCATATGTAAATAAGAATCTTGGAACGGAGCAGACGAAAGCAGAAAGGAGAAATTGATGTTTGATGTAAAGATTGGAGATTACAGCATGTATAAAGATTTCGGATTACGTGCATTATCAATTGATCCAGGAACCGCAGAAGTAGATGAGAAGTTCAAGGAGATTCCTGGGAGGAATGGAGATTTAGATTTGACAGATGCACTAACAGGATTTCCTGTCTACAAAAATACAACAATGAAACTCACATTTGATTTTTAAAGATGGCAACTACGATTTATGGCTTATGCGAGCAAGTGAGTTAAGGAATACGCTGCATGGAAAAAGAATGAGGGTAGTTCTTGGGAAAGATGATTTTTTTTATGAAGGTAGGGTTTCTGTGAACACAGAGAAATTGAATAGAAGATATAGCTCTGTGGAGATAACAGTAAATCGTGATCCGTATAAATTAGAGTTGTATTCATCCTTAGAAAATTGGTTGTGGGATTCTTTTAATTTTGAAACAGGAATTGTTAGGAATTATAAAGATTTGCAAGTGAAAGGAAACTTGGAAGTTATTATTCCAGGAAGAACAATGAGGGTTATCCCGGTATTTGATTGTAGCGAAGAAATGACGGTAAGTTATAATGGTATAATTTACAATCTTCTAAAAGGCAAGAGTAAATCCCCTGACTTATTGTTAGGGGAAGGAGATAATACGCTGATATTTACTGGGAATGGAACGGTATCTGTAGATTATCGTGGAGGCAGTTTGTAATGTATAAAGTAAAAATTGGAGATGAATATTTATATCATCCGTGGGATTCGACAAGACAAATTGCCGACCCTAAATTAGATACAGAGTTAAATAAAAATGGTTCTTTTACTTTTTCTGTATATTCGGATAATCCATTTTACGATTCTTTCAAAAAATTAAAAACGATAATTCGGATAATTGATTTTGACACTCAGGGCAACGAAAAAGAAATCTTCTGTTCTCGAGTATTAGATGAAGAAATTGATTTTGAAGGAGAGAAGACAATAACCTGTGAAGGAAATATGGCATATCTTCTTGATTCTGTTCAGCGGCCATATAAAGGAGAATATACTCCGAGTGAACTTTTTCGATTGTATATTGGGAAACACAATGAGCAAGTAGAACCTGAAAAACAATTTAGAATTGGCAACGTGACGGTAGCGGGTGAAAAAGCCAAGTATGATGAAAGCGATTATAAAGATACCAGAACAGCAATTGATGATAAGTTATTAAATGTTTACGGGGGATATATCCGAACAAGAGAAGAAAAAGGGGAATATTATATTGATTACCTGAAGGAATATGACGATGAAACGGGGCAGGCAGTGACGTTTGGCAAGAATATCTTAGATATTACCAAATATATAAAGGCAGATGACATAAAAACATGCATTATACCGCTTGGAGCAACAAATAGTGCAATAGGAAGACCAGTAACAATCTCAAGCGTGAATAATAATGTGGATTATATTTGTGATTTGGAAGCGGTTAAAGCTTTTGGAAAGATATTTGGTACAGTTTCCTATTCGGATGTTGAAAGTCCATCGAGATTGTTAGAAAGAGCTAAGGAAGATATTAAAGAACTCGTAAATTTATCTATAACGATTGAACTTACAGCAATAGACCTGAAAGACTTAGGATATGATGTAAAAAATATTAATGTCGGAGATAAGCTTCCAGTCAGGTCAAAACCACACGGAATAAACGCATATATGCAAGTAAGCAAAGTAAGTAAAAATTTGAAAGATGTTAGTGATTGTAAGGTAACCTTAGGTTCAACTATAAAAACTTTGATAGAGACCCAGAATACTTATAATAGCGGAATTAAAAGTGTAGAGGCAGTAGCAAGCGGAGCGGCAGCAAGGGCAACAACAGCCGAGAAAAATGCCGCAGAAGCAATAAAGGCAGCAGGAGAAATCACATTCAACACAATCTATCCCATCGGTAGCATCTATATGAGCATAAACGACACGAATCCGGAAAAACTTTTCGGAGGCACATGGGCAGCCTGGGGAACTGGTCGAGTACCTGTGGGAGTGGATACATCTGACAGTGACTTTTCAACTGTAGAGAAAAGCGGTGGAGAAAAAACACATAAATTATCAACAGACGAATTAGCGTCACACAAACATTCTACAACAGTTAACATTACAGAAAAACAACTTATAGGTACAGTGCATAATTTTGCTGGACAGGGAGCAGATTGGGGTCCAGGAAACACGGTAACGGGCATATGTAGCGCCTCAGGTGACGATAGTGCTTTTTATCCGAGTGGTACAAGTAAAACAACAAAATACAAAGACGGATTTAAAATTGATGCAACGCATAGCCATGCGGCAAGTGCAACGATGGAGAATGCAGGAGGCGGTAATGCACACAACAATATGCAGCCGTACATTACTTGTTATATGTGGAAACGTATAGAGTAGAAAGGAGAAAAGATGGGACTTATAAATGAGTATCTGAAAAAGATAAAAGAAGCCGTTTACGGAGAAGAAGTAAGAGATAGTATTCATGATGCGATAGAACAATGCTATAAAGATGCGACAGGGCATCCGGATAGTGTAGCGGCGACAGTGGGAGAAATAAATAAAATATCATCTAATCTCGATGGAGAAATAGCCGATCGTAAATCAGATGTAGATACAGAGCGTAAAAGAATTGATAACTTGGTTAAAGTTAAGCCAGATAATTTTGTAGAATATACAGCAGATAATTTTTTAATGTCATGTAAAAATGATGCGCAGGCATCTACTACAGAGACAACTTTAAATGTTTTTAAAAACATTAGTTCTAAATCTGAAAATTTAGGAAATTTCATAACAATTTCCAGTGATTCGAAGATTCAGATTAAAAAAAGTGGGTTGTATTCATTTGATTGTAAAGTTCAAGTTACCGGTGTAAATGCGTCCACGGGTAGACAATATGCAAGGTTAAAAATTAATGATGTACAAAAAAACGAATACATGATTAGTTTAGTGGGAGAGACTGACGAAGAATTTACAAATTTTATTGTTAGCTTAAATGAGGGTGATACGATTTCTTTCACTGGAGAAGCCGATTTTGATGATACGTGGATAACACTTTATACGACTATACACATATTAGATTATGACGGAAAAGTAAAAATTCCAGATTATACAAACGAATTAGTGGATGTGAGAGTCGGTGTAGATGGCACAACGTATGACACTGCGGGAGCAGCAGTAAGGGGGCAGATAAAAGGATTGACTGACATAATAGATTTGACTTTTGCGTTAAGTTCTTCAGTTTTAAAGAGCACTACTTTTAGTGTGAAGACCTCAAGAAAGTTAGCAATTATTATTCCGGAAGGGGTGATAGTCTATTATTATTATAGACCCGGAACCGCAGTAGCATATAAATATTCAGAAGGGAAAATACAACGGTTTAATCTTAATGCGGGTGAACAACAACATTTTGAAATACGGAGAGAGTCTAAGGATATCACTAGTAAAACATACCTAGAACTAATGTTAATCCCAAGAATTTTATAGAAGGGGGGATGAAAATGCAGCCGGTATTACACTTTGTTGTAAATAATCAGATTATTACCAGGACAGATACTTTCGTACCCGTCCGTAACAGTAGAAATTATCTATATGCAGAATTCGAATTTAAAACAGAAGACTGGGCGGGTGTAAGCAAAATCGCATTGTTTCATAATGAAGGCAATGAGCAAATTTCAATTTTTGCTCGGAGAGACGAATACATGCTTGATTCCTGCCGAGGTGCTTACGAGCACATCCTTTACCGTGTCAGTTGTTGCGAGCGATATGATAACTGCAAACGCAGTAACAATTAAATTGTACGAGTCAGGATACCGGCAGGGGGACATCCCGGAACCGCCTCCTTCATTGTATGAACAGATTATGAATTATTTTGATGAGACTAAAGCAACTACAACCGGAGCGGCGAAAGAGGCGGAGTCTTGGGCGCATGGCCACGCAGACTATCCTGATCGGCAGAAAGATAATGCTGCATACTATGCATCAGAGGCAAAAAATGCAGCGGAAGGCATAGATGGACGAGTCGAGGAAGGAAAGAGGGACATTGATAAATATGTTAAGGAGAAAGAAGCTTCCTTAAAAGGCGAGACAGGCAATGTTTATTTTGCAGCGTTTAATGTTACTAAAAAAGGCCGACTGATAATGTATTCTGACCCGAGTGTAGATAAGATTCGTTTTGATCGCGAGCGCAGCCGATTGAAATATAAATTAGCATTGTAATTTAGAAGGGAGAGATAAGATGCCAAGTACAGAAAATAACTACGTCGTAACGGATTTGGGCAATATCGCGCTAAACCCTTGTGGGGAATATAGTAAATCAACCTTATATGAGTATCTCGACATGGTGAGCTACCAGGGAGGTTCGTATTTCTGTAAGGTAGATTTTCCGCAGAAAATATCCGGAATTGCGCCAGAACCGGGCAAAAACACAGAAATGTGGCAGTTGTTAACTTTGCCGGGTGACATGACGCCGGAGTACATCGCGATTCGAGACGAGGTTGTTGAGAAAGCAGAGCAGGTAGAAAGCAGCCGAGCAGCAGTAGAACTGTCTCGGCAGGAAATTGAAGACGCACAGGCAGACGTGCAACAGATGAGGCAAGATACGCAAGAAGCATCAGAGGAGGCTGTTGCAAGCCGGGACAGTGCGGCAGGTTATGCTCAGTCAGCAGAAGCCTCCAGAACGGCGGCAGCGGAATCTGAGCAGAATATCAATGCTCAGGTAACCGGATTTGACACACACGTTGCAGAGAAAACATCAGCGGCAGAGTCGACAGTTGAAGAGGCGAGAAAAACGGCTATTGATGCGATTACAACACAGCAGGATACGTCTGTAAAAGCTATAACAGAGGAAGGAACTAAACAGACGAAGGCTGTTAATGATGCTGGAATTACAAAGACAGACGAGGTAGATGCCGCAGGCAAAAAAACAAGTTGAGAATGTTGAAGCAGCAGGACAGACGGCGATAGATGCAATCGAAACACAGCAGAGTGAATCTGAGAAGGCGGTATCGGATAAAGGCACAGAGCAGATTAGTGCTATCAACACGGCAGGCGATACGCAAGTAACAGCAATCAAGAATGCAGGGGCAACACAAATAGAAGCGGTTGAAGAGGAAGGAAATCAGCAGAATGTAAATATTACCGAAGCAGCGGCACAGGAATTAATTAAGCTGCAGGAAGTCGCAAAACAGTTTGCTGAGGACCACGAGCAAATCGAAACTAATAAAGAAGATATAGTATCCTTGACACAAAAGAAAATTCAGGCGTGGTTTCCAGGAAAAACTACAGAGAATTCAACAATTACTACTAAAGAGAGCACTTTAAGCGATACGGCAGGCAATACGATTCTTGACCTTGCAGGAAATGAGATCGGAACAACTGTTGAAGTAGTAGTCCCCAAACCCCCGTATTATTTGGGAGACCTTTGGATAGCTGACGATGCAATATATATTTGTACAACAGCACAAGAAACAGGAGATTTCAGACTATTTGACTGGATGAAGATTTTGGAAAGGAAGTAATAGATTATGGCAAATTGGAAAGAATACACAACAAAAACGATACCAGAAGATACAGATGAGATTGTGATTGCTGACGCCAAGGCAAATGCAAATAAGAGAACCCCGCTCAGTGGATTATGGAACTGGATTGCAGGAAAATTAGCAACTGCAGTAATCTCTCAGTTGGAGACTCAAAACAAGTCAATTATTCCGGCTCTTAATGAATT
>ADJS01010697.1_pt1 | contig 31934 bp, 26 predicted proteins | sample 268128 | NCBI WGS metagenome assembly ADJS01 (sample SAMN00007486, study PRJNA43253) | human gut metagenome | isolation source: feces sample TS28 | reverse complement strand
CCTTCCGCACCGCCTTTCGTACAAACTTATCCTAAAATAACGCCCTCGTCAGACTCTACCAGTTCACCCAGCACATAGGCAGTTTCGCCGGCTTCGTTCAGTACACGAACTGCACGGTCTGCATCTTCCGCAGAAACGCAAACCATCATGCCAACGCCCATGTTAAATGTATTAAACATATCATGTTCCGGAATGTTTCCGGTTTTTGCAATCAGATCAAAAATTGGGAGAACCCGAACATCGTTGCGGTTGATTTTTGCGGAAAGTCCCTTCTTCAGTGCACGGGGAATGTTCTCGTAGAAGCCGCCGCCTGTGATGTGTGCAATAGACTTTACAGGAACTTCCTGCAGCAGGCTCTGGATTGCAGACACATAGATCTTGGTCGGTGTCAGCAGACACTCGCCAAGAGTGGTACCCAGATCTGGAAAATACCGTGCCAGATTCTGGCTGTTTACAGTGAATACGTTTCGAATCAGAGAATATCCGTTAGAATGTACACCGCTGGACTGCAAGGCGATCAGCACATCGCCAGCCTTCTGTGTGTTGGAATCCAGAATCTTGTTCCGATCCACCACACCAACGGCAAAACCAGCGACATCATACTCGTCCTCCGGATAGAAGCCCGGCATCTCGGCAGTTTCGCCGCCAACCAGTGCGCAGCCTGCCTGTACGCAGCCCTCAGCCACACCGGAAACAATTGCTGCAACCTTTTCCGGAACGTTTTTTCCCAGTGCAATGTAGTCCAGGAAGAACTGCGGCTTTGCACCACAGCAAATGATATCGTTTACGCACATTGCCACGCAGTCAATGCCGATTGTGGTATGTTTGTCCATCAGAAAGGCGATTTTCAGCTTTGTGCCGACACCATCTGTACCGGAAACCAATACCGGCTGCTGCATTCCAGCCACGTCAAGTGCATAAAGACCGCCAAAGCCGCCAATATCTGTCAAAACATTTTGCGTCATGGTTCTGGCAATGTGGGACTTCATCAATGCGACTGCCTTATAGCCAGCGGTGACGTCTACGCCTGCCTTTTTATAGCTCTCTGAATAGCTCTCCATGATTTCGTTTTACCTCCGTTTTTTGTCCTGTTATTCTTCGCCAATCTTCTTTTCAAACTTATCCTTTGGCATTTCCTTTGGAACTTCGATGGGATAGTTGCCGGTAAAGCATGCCGTACAGAATCCCTCCATGGGCTTCATTTCCGGCGATGCCAGCGACTGCACCCCATCTATGCTCAAATATCCCAATGTGTCAGCGCCAATATGTTTACAAATTTCCGGAATGGTCATCTGACAGGCAATCAGATTTTCTTTGCTGTCAATGTCCACGCCAAAATGGCAGGGGTTTGTAAAAGGCGGACATGAGATTCGCATATGCACTTCCCGTGCGCCAGCCTCCCGCAGCAGATTTACGATCCGCTGACAGGTCGTGCCACGCACAATACTGTCATCCACCAGAATGACACGCTTCCCAGCGACCACACTTTTTACGACATTCAACTTGATCCGAACAGAATCTGTCCGCATTTTCTGAGAGGGCTGAATGAATGTTCTCCCCACGTAACGATTCTTGACAAAACCAACTTCATAAGGAATTCCGGAAGCCTGCGAAACGCCAAGCGCAGCATCCAAACCGCTGTCCGGAACACCGATGACTACATCCGCTTCTACCGGATGCTCTTTCCACAGCAGCTTTCCGGCACGAATTCTCGCATCATGCACACAGCATCCATTGATCACCGAATCTGGACGGGCAAAGTAAACATATTCGAAAACGCAAAGACTGGGTTTTCTTCCGCAATGCGTCCGAATGGAGCGGACTGACTCGCTGTCCACGACAACAATCTCTCCCGGTTCTACTTCCCGTTCAAACTCAGCACCCACACTGTCCAGTGCACAGGTCTCCGATGCAAAGACAATGCTGCCATCCTTGCACTTTCCCATGCACAGCGGACGAAAACCATTAGGATCCCGTGCTGCGATCAATTTCTGCGGTGACATCACAACCAGCGAATATGCGCCACGAAGATCATACATCGCATACTCTACAGCTTCCTCAATAGAGGAACGCTTCAGACGCTGTTCCGTCACTGCATAAGAAATGACTTCTGTATCATTGGTTGTGTGAAAAATAGCGCCTTTCAGCTCATATTTTTTTCGCAATTCATGTGCATTTACCAGATTTCCGTTATGTGCAATCGACATCGGTCCTTTCACATGACGCACAACGATTGGCTGCGCATTAGAACGGCTTGGCTTTCCAGTAGTTGAATATCTCACATGACCGATCGAAATATTCCCTTGTCCGAGTCTTTCAATCTGATCGTGATGAAATACTTCCGGTACCAGTCCGAGATCTTTATGATGTGAAAAAATTCCTCTGTCATTTACAACGATTCCGCAGCTCTCCTGTCCACGATGTTGCAGCGCATAGAGTGCCGCATAAGTCATTGCTGCCACGTCTGCCGTCTGCGGAGAATAAACGCCAAATACACCGCATTCCTCATGCAGTCCTGTCATCAACTCAATCATTCCCTTCCATTCCAGCAATAGGAACACAGGTGACATTCCGGTTTCCCGACTGCTTGAATTGTGCCTTCCAAAGACTGGAATTCCAAAGATGTCAGCTTCAACCGCCGACAAATCTCATCCCGAAGCAGCTTACCGCGTTCTGTATTAGCATTGCTGTACTCATCAATGTACTGTATTCCTGCAATCCCCTCGTTTTCATCAATAATCTGTCTGGCAATCAGTTCCAGCTCAGATGTGCTTCTGGAAAAGTTCAGGTATTTACAGCCATACATAATCGGCGGACAGGCAGATCGCATGTGAACTTCCTTCGCACCGTTTTCATAGAGAAACTCTACCGTTTCCCGCATTTGTGTGCCTCTTACAATGCTGTCATCTACAAACAAAAGCTTCTTTCCGCGAATCAATTCCGGAACAGGAATCAGTTTCATTTTTGCAACACGATTCCGCATGGATTGATTTGTCGGCATAAAGCTTCTCGGCCATGTCGGGGTGTACTTGATAAAAGGTCTAGCAAACGGAATTCCGCTCTTATTGGCATAGCCAATGGCATGGGGAACGCCGGAATCCGGAATACCGCAAACAAAATCCACGTCCGGAAGCTTTCCGTTTTTCATATCCGACTCTGCCATGATCTCGCCGTTTCGTGTCCGCATCAGCTCCACGTTTACGCCCTCGTAGCAGGCAGTGGGATATCCATAGTATGTCCAGAGGAACGTACAGATTTTCATCTGATCGGTTCCCTCCGCCAAAATTTCGTAGCCATCCTTTGTTAGCTTCAGGATCTCTCCTGCCTTTAATTCATGACACGTCTCATATCCAAGCTTCTGATAGGCGAACGACTCAAAGGAAAAGCAATATCCATCAGAACGCTCTCCAATCAAAATGGGAAGGCGACCACTTTTGTCTCGTGCGCAAAGAATTGAATCCTCTGTCATGATTGCCAGAGACATGGTACCCTCAATTTTTTCCTGTGCATAACGGATGCCCTCCACAAAAGAGGACTTCTGTGCGATCAATGCACCGATCAAGCCACCGGAATTGATGCTTCCGCTGCTCATTGTCTCAAAGTTGGCGCATCCATTTTCCAGCAGCTCTTCGGAAAGCTCTCTGGCATTCTGAATGACGCCGATAGAACAAACTGCATAAAGTCCCAGCTTGGACCGCACCATAATCGGCTGAGGGTCTGTATCGCTAATGCAGCCGATACAAATATTGCCCCTCATTTTTTCTACATCTTTTTCAAATTTTGTCCGGAAAGGAGAGTTTTCAATGCTGTGAATGTTCCGCTGAAATCCCAGTTCCTTTGCATAAGATGTCATACCGCCACGTCTTGTTCCAAGATGAGAGTGATAGTCTGTTCCAAAAAAAACGTCCGAAATGCAGTCGTTGGCGGAAACTGCGCCAAAAAATCCACCCATTGATTATTCTCCAAAGATACGCTTCATGACTTCATGATAAGCCTCTTCGGTACCGCCCATATCTCTGCGGAAACGATCCTTGTCCAGCTTCTCGTTGGTCTTAACATCCCACAGACGGCAGGTATCCGGAGAAATCTCATCTGCCAGAATGATGGTGCCATCTGCCAGGCGTCCGAATTCAATCTTGAAGTCGATCAGACGAATGCCGATGCTGAGGAAGAACTTCTTCAGAACTTCGTTAACTTTGCGAGTATAGTTCTTAATGGTGTCGATTTCTTCCTGTGTTGCCAAACCCAGCGCCAGTGCATAGTCATCATTGATGAACGGATCGTTCAGTTCATCGCACTTGTAGCTAAACTCCACAATCGGGCAGAGCAGTGCCTTGCCCTCTTCTACGCCCATGCGCTTAGAAAAGCTACCGGCAGCTACATTTCTTACAATCACTTCCAGCGGAACAATGGAAACCTTCTTGACTGCGGTTTCACGATCGCTCAGCTCCTCTACCAGATGAGTCGGAACACCTTCCTTTGCCAGCTGCTTCATGATGTAGTTGGACATGCGGTTGTTGATAACGCCCTTACCAACAATCGTACCCTTCTTTTCACCGTTGAATGCGGTTGCGTCATCCTTGTAGTCTACAATTACAACTTCCGGATCCTGTGTTGCGAATACTTTCTTAGCCTTGCCCTCATAGAGCTGTTCTTTCTTTTCCCAGTTCGCCATTTTTGTTTCCTCCATATTTTTTAATTTACAATTTAAATCAGAATCCATTCTCAGCAAATCCGCTGAAACAGACTCTCAATCAGCAGCATCAGGAATGATATTCTGCCGAAATCTTTGCGTCTTTTTCCTTTACGCCCTGTTCCATATCCGCTTTCATCTGTTCCAGCTTGGCATCAATTTCCGGATCCGACAGAGCAAGCATCTGTGCAGCCAGAATTGCTGCATTTGCTGCACCATCAATTGCAACAGTAGCCACCGGAATGCCTTTCGGCATCTGAACCGTTGCCAGCAGTGCATCCAATCCATCCAAAGTTGAGGACTTTACTGGAATTCCGATTACCGGCAGTGTGGTATGCGCAGCCAGAACGCCGCCCAGATGTGCTGCCTTTCCAGCTGCTGCCAGAATGACACCAAATCCATTTTTCTTTGCGTTCCCTGCAAATTCTGCTGCCAGCGCCGGCGTTCTGTGAGCCGACATGACATGCACTTCGTAGGAAATTCCAAAATGGTCCAGTTCTGTCAATGCACCCTTAACAACTGGCAGGTCGCTGTCGCTTCCCATAATTACTGCTACTTTTTTGCCATACGAATTCCTCCTGATTTCAAGCTGAACAGTCGCCACACGGGCGATTTCTACGCTTTCTATATTGATCTGTTCAAAAGAATCAAACAGATCATGAACAGAGCCGCAGTTCTAATTGATCTGCAATCCTGTTATCATCCAAGTTCCATCTGTTCCCTCTGCAATGTTCATGATGCAGGTGTAATGCCTTTCTCCTTTTTGGAATCCAATCTGCCACACAAAAGAGCCAGCCTCATTTTCGGACAGGTAGATATCCTCATCCCATTGGATCGAGTCCGCATTTTCCACTGCAAAAGATTGCAGGACACTTTTTTCATGCTCAGAATCTGTGATTTTTGCCACAGATTCCGTATCCTGTGTGCGAAGCAGGGACAGACACTGCTGCACTATATCCGCCATAGCACGCCACTGGTTCGGAAACAGCTGATCAATGGAAAGGGCCGCATCATAATTGACAGAAAAAGTGGTATTTTCATCGGTTCGAATCAACTCCATCTTTTTCAGCGTCAATGTATCATCAGAAATCACAAAAGAAAAAGAATCTTTTCCTTTTCTCAATGTGATCTGATCTTTTTCTGCTTGACAGTCATCCCATGTGCAAGCGTTTTCCGCACGAAACGAATCGTCATACAAGACAAACCGTCCGCAACTAGAATCTGCAAACGATGCCAAATAAAAAGAAGATGTCAGCGTTTGAATTTCGGAATAGACGAAAGGGACGATTACATTTCCCTCCAAATCCAAAATTCCGGTTTGACCGCCGCCCGCCTCTGTTTGCGTCGCCACAACATAGTCAGTACCGATAAAATACAAGTGCTTCCACATGGCTTCAATGACCATATTTCCCGAAGAATCTGCCACACCATACATATGCATTTCATTTTCTGTGATTCGATTTCCATTAGAGCTCACACTGTCGTCTGCTGACTGTACGTGATTTTCCTTTGAACTTTTCGAAACATCCAGAGAAAAACTAACCGTTGCAATTACCAATAAAACCAATACAACTATTAGGATTCCCATGAGCAGTTTGGTGTGTTTATTCATATAACAGATCTCCTGCACCACGCATTATTCTGCTTCCTTTTCTGTCCCTTGTTCTTTTGTCTCTGATTCTCGTGGAATGTCTTTCTCAGTTTCTGCGACCAGGTAAATCGGACGCTTTTTGGTTTCCAAATAAGTTTTTGCCAAATATTGTCCTAGAATTCCGGTACAGAACAGCTGCAAGCCACCCATAAAGAAAATGGCGCAAATCAAAGTTGGGAAGCCCTTTTCGGTTTCACCGAAGAAGATTGTCTTAATAATGAAAACAATCACCATCACAAATGCCAGCAGGCAGCTGATGACACCGAGGAAAGAAGAGAGAGCAAGGGGCGCTGTGGAAAATGCAAAGAATCCCTCCAGCGCATAGCGGAACAGCTTCCAGAACGACCATGTACTCGTCCCGGCAGCACGCTCCACATTCTCGTACTCAATGTATTTGGTGCGAAATCCAACCCAGCTGAAAATACCTTTGGAAAACCGGTTATATTCCCGCATAGAGAGAATAGAGTCCACCATCTGTCTTGTCATAAAGCGAAAATCCTGCGCACCGTCTACAATTTCCGTCTGAGAAATCTTGTTCATGATCTTGTAGAATTTTCGGGAGAACCACGACAACAGCTTTGGCTCTCCTTTTCGGCTCACGCGTCTTGTTGTGGCACAGTCATATTCACCGCTGAGCACATAATTATACATCTTCGGCAAAAATGCAGGCGGATGCTGCAAATCCGCATCCATGACAACGACATAATCACCCGATGCATTTTCCAAACCGGCGAACATGCCGGCTTCTTTTCCAAAATTCCGGGAAAACGAGATATACCGCACTCTGGAATCTGCTTTTGCCAGTTCCCGGAGTTTAGACAGCGTTCCGTCCCGTGAACCATCATTGATAAAAAGCAACTCAAAATCCGTATCCGGATGCTCCTGCCGAATTTCCGTCATTACTTTTTGAATCTCTGTATAAAAAAGCGGCAGCACTTCCTGCTCATTATAGCAGGGCACTACAACAGAAATTTTTTTCATAGTCATCCCCTTCTGTCATCCGGCAAAGGCTCTAACATTTTAAGCCACGCCGCATTCCAATCAGTCCGCATCTTTTTTTCGAGAACACTGTTCCGTTTCGTTCGACACGCTTTCTTTATTATACCACCTTTTTCCCCACTTTACAAGACCTTGCGAGGAATATTTTTTTCAAATTCAAAAACAAATGTCCTGCAAGCACGTTCAAATTTCACGCAAAAAAGAAATCAGACGATTCTTGTAATTGTCTGAACGGTATGTCATACTTTGCAGCAACACAAAAAACGTCTCTTTGTCCGCCAATCGGAGTGCCTGCACTTCAGATTCCTGCATTTTGCACTGTTCCAATGTAAACGGCATGCAGATATAGTAGACATCATGGAATGTATGTTTCCGTTGATCTCGGAATAAGAACTGCATCTTTTCCCGTGACAGCTGAAGCCCGATTTCCTCCTGCGCTTCCCGAAGCGCACCGTCCAGACTGTTTTCTCCGGCATCTACAGCACCGGCAGTGATATCCCACACGCCGGGTCTGGTTGCCTTAATTGCTGAGCGCTGCTGAATCAAAAAGCGACCGTCCGAATTTCGGAGAATGACATGCGTACAGAGGACATATTCTCCCTCTTGAAGTGAAGACCCCCGCAGTACTGTTTTTCCCGTCTTTTTTCCAGACACATCATAAACATCCATCCATTCTTCCATTGCAATCCAACCTCTTTCGCAAAATTCATATGATTTCTTCTATTCTATATTGTAGCATGAAAACTATAATTTCGTCAAGTGAAAATTTGATTTTTAAGGAATTCGTTCCCTTTTCCCCGGAATATTCTGAAAATTGGATGAAAATTCGAAAAAGCACTTTTCTTTCTGGAAAAAATATGGTATACTGGTAAGCAAAGCTTCTCACAATAGATTCTGCACCACGCAAAATTCTTATTGTTCTAAATAGAAAGGTTGGATGCTCGATGCCAGATTTGAAAAAACGATACTCCCAATGGATGCAGGGCAGATACGGCGGAAATGATAAGCTAAATCTTTTTCTGCTGGGCGCATTCTTAGTTCTCATTGTAATTGCAGCGCTTCTTCAGCTTCGAATTCTGGACATTCCAGCCTTTTTGGTTCTCATCTACGCATATTACCGCATTCTCTCCAAAAACATTGAGGCACGAGTTGCTGAAAATCGGAAGTTCGAGCTTGGCCTGGAAAAAGTTTTTGGCATATTTCAAAGTCCGGAGAAAAAGAGCGCGCGGAGAATCTATCGAATTTTTCCGTGTCCTCAGTGCGGTCAAAAGCTGCGCATTCCAAAAGGTCACGGCAAGGTGAGCGTCACCTGTCCAAAATGCCACAAAGAATTTATGAAACGGAGTTAAATCACAGCAATGTACGGGTATATACGCATTCTAAAACCCGAGTTAAAGTTTCGGGAATACGATGACTACCGTGCCTGCTATTGTGGGTTGTGCGAGGCACTGCACCGTCAGTATGGCTCATTGGCACGATGCACTATCAGCTATGACATGACATTTCTGGTTTTACTGCTCTCCGGTCTGTATGAGCCGAATGAAGAACTGCAAAAACGCAGGTGTATTGCGCATCCATTTTGCAAACAGCTTCAGAAAAAAAGTGCGGTCATTGATTATGCAGCAGATATGAGTCTGCTCCTGTATCGGGAAAAATGCATAGACGACTGGAATGACGAGCGTAAATTTACCCGAAAAGTTGCTGCCGATTTCTTATCCAGGGACTATAAACAGGCGCAAAAAAAAGTATCCTCAAAAAAACAGCGAAAATTCAAACGCATCTGCAGCAGCTTCATCACTATGAAAAAGCACAAGAATCCAATCCGGATCTTCCGGCAGGATGCTTCGGTGCAATCTTAGGGGAAATTTTTGCTTGGAAAGAGGACATATGGAAAGAATCGTTATTCCAGATCGGTTTTTTCTTAGGGAAATTCGTCTATCTTTTAGACGCCTATGATGATTTGGAAAAAGATCAAAAAAAGAATTGCTATAATCCGCTTCGATTTCTTGCAGCACAGGAAGCAGATTTTCCAAAAGTCTGTGAAAATCTTCTGCGCTTAATGGCATCTTCCTGCGCTGCAGAATTTGAACGGCTTCCTATCTTGAAATATGCCGACATCTTGCGAAACATTTTATACGCCGGCATCTGGACACGATTCTATACCAAAAAGAAACAGGAGGACAACTAATGGATCCTTATGAAATATTGGGCATTTCCCGCAATGCCTCAGAGCAGGAAATCAAAAAAGCATATCGGAAGCTGAGCCGTCAGTACCATCCTGATGCAAACGTCGGAAATCCAAACGCAGCTGCCTACGAGGAAAAGTTCAAGCAGATTCAGCAGGCATACCAAACCATTATGGACCAGCGGCAGGGCGGAAGCCAATCCAGCGGATATGACGGATTCCGTCAGAGCCGAAGCACCAGCGACCAAAATGATCTTCACCTTCAAGCAGCGGTAAACTTCATCCAAAACAGACGATTCCAAGAAGCCATTCGTGTTTTGGAGGATATCCAGCCGAGAACCGCACAGTGGTATTATGTTAGTGCTGTCGCACATTCCGGTGCCGGCAACAATGCAACAGCGATTCAGTATGCAAGAACTGCCGCACAGATGGAACCGACGAATCCGGAATATCAGAACCTTGTCCGGCAGCTGGAGTTCTCCGGTTATTCCTACCAGCAAATGCAGCAGCCCTATCTGGAAAACAGCTCTTCGTTCAACTCAGAATGTGTCCGCTGCTGTGCTGCCAATCTGATTCTGAATGCAGTTTGCAATTGCTGCTTCGGCTGTTCCTAAGCGCCCATTTTCTTTGGAAGAATTGCACAAGAAAATTTGAAAAAAATGCAGGATTCGAAAAAAATGCATGGAGAATCACATTTTTTGCCGGGAAGGTGTTTACTTTCCTCTGAAAATATGATAAAATAAATTGGGTAGTACTTCTACCGTTTTGGGAACAGTGAGATGCAGACTGATTCCAAAACGTCCATTTTTCCAGAAAATCACCGATAAGATTTTCTGTTTTGCCTGTCTTTCCTTTTCATCCGTTGGCAGGCATAACATGACTGGATATGTCAAATGTCTATTCGTAAGGAGAATCTGTGATGTTTTTCAATCATAAAAATACAGATGAAGATCGCAGTCAAAATCATTTTTTTTATTATGGCGGCAACTACCCTGGAGAATCGACAGAACCATTTTTTCATTCCGGCCTGACAGACTATTGTCTGCGTGTTTCCGTTTCCACGCATATCGGAAAAGTTCGTGGAAACCACGAGGACAATTTTTATTTGGAAGGTCTATATATGAACGACATCTTCCGAAATGATTTTTCTGCAACGTATACCATTCGCAATGCCGACGGCATGAGTTTTGCGGTTTTTGACGGCATGGGCGGTGCCGCTTACGGCGAAGTTGCCTCCGAAATTGCAGTGCAAAAGCTTCGGAAATACGAGAAAAAACTGAAATATGCAGACGGGACACGTATGCTGGATCAGCTGGTTTCCTCGTTTACCACAGAAGCCAACGACGCAATTTGTGACATGCTTGCAGAAAAGCATTGCACAACAGGCGGAACTACATTTTCCATGCTCTACTTTCTGCGGGATTCTATTAAGCTCTACTACCTTGGTGACAGCCGGATCTATCGCTATAAATCAGACGGGCTGACTCGTCTGACAAGGGATCATACGGTTGCCAATCAAAAAGTAGATGCTGCAATCTACACAGAAGAGGAAGCAAAAAAAAGTCCGGATCAGCATCGGCTAACGCTGTTCATTGGATCAGACCACAAAAAACTAGGGCTTAATGCGGACAGCAGGCCTCTGGTTCCTTTGGAAATGGGAAGCAAATTTTTGCTTTGCACAGATGGACTGACCAATATGTGCAGCGACACCGAAATTTTTGATCTGCTCTCTCAGAATTACTTTAACGAAGCAGCCGTACTGGTACAGGCAGCGCTGCAAAATGGCGGCGCAGATAATGTCACTTGCATTGTATTGGAAGTGTTACCGGTTGCATCGGCAGAAGAATCCTGACGATTTTTCAGGAATGCCACACAAAACAAAAAGCACACGTATTTCAAGGATACGTGTGCTTTTTTGCTTACTGTTTTTGTGATTGAAAGTAAAATTTTGGGCACAGGTTTCCGTGCTTAGATGCGCTCTACCTTCATCATGTTTGTGGTATTCGACACACCAACCGGTGCGCCGGCAGTGATAACAACAATGTCGCCCTTGGTAACGATGTCAGACTGCAACGCTGCGTGAATAGAGGCATCAAACAGCGCATCCGTATTGGAAACTTCGTCAACCAAAACCGGATAAACGCCCCAGCTCAGATTCATCTGGCGCAGTACCCGCTCATTGACGGTGCAGCTGATGATCGGACAGTACGGACGGTATTTCGAGATCTCCCGCGCAGTCACACCCGACATGGTAACTGTCAAAATTGCAGCAGCATCCAAATCATGTGCAGTCGTTACAGTAGCGTGGGCAATAGCGTTGGCGATGTCATCGCTCTTCTTGGTACGGCTTGCGGAATGCATGCCCTTATAGTCGATGTCATCCTCCGTGGTGCGTGCAATCAAGTCCATGGTGCGCACGACATCAACCGGATATGAGCCAGCTGCGGTTTCGCCGGAGAGCATGATTGCACTCGTACCATCATAAATGGCATTGGCAACGTCTGTGATCTCCGCACGGGTCGGACGGGGGTTGGAAATCATGGACTCCAGCATCTGTGTTGCTGTGATGACTTGCTTGCCTGCCTGATAGCCCTTTCGGATCAGCTTCTTCTGTACAGACGGAATCAGCTCAAACGGGATCTCAACGCCCAGGTCGCCACGTGCGACCATGATACCGTCGGATGCTTCCAGAATCTCGTCGATATTGCGGACACCCTCTGTATTTTCGATTTTCGCAATGATGCGAACATCAAACCAGCCGAGGCTCTGCGCATATTTTCTCAGATAGTCGATATCTGCGGAAGTCCGGACAAAGCTTGCTGCGATAAAGTCAAATCCCATCTTTGCGCCGAATTCCAAATCGTTCTTATCATTCTCGCTCAAATACGGCATGGAGAGCTGCACACCCGGAACATTGATGCCCTTGTTGTTAGAAAGTACACCGCCGTGAATGACATGGCAAACAATTTTGGAGGCAGTTACCTTCTCAACAACCATTTCAATCGCACCATCATTAACCAGTACGTGTACCCCCGGCTTCACATCATGCGGGAGATTTTTAAAGGACACGCTTCCCACATGTTCATCACAGAGGACATCCTCTGTTGTCAAAGTGTACGTATCCCCTGTTTCAATGGTAACCGGCTTATCATCCACAAAGCGTCCCAGACGAATCTCAGGGCCTTTGGTATCCATCAGTGTTGCAATCGGCAAACCAAGTTCTTCCCGCAGACGGGAAACCTGCTCGAACCGCTTCTGATGAGTTTCATGATCGCCATGGGAAAAATTAAAGCGAGCTACATTCATGCCAGAGAGCATGATCTGACGCATGATTGCGTCATCATCGGTAGCCGGCCCGATCGTACATACAATTTTTGTTTTTCTCATAATATTCACGCATCCTTTTCTCTTTTTCACCATGAAATTTGCCTTACTCTAATAGTATACCACAAAATCCGGAAAATGAAAAGTTATTTTTATTGAAAGTATTTGCGATGTTTCTTTATAATCGAAAGCCAAAACATGCTTTTACACATGAAGTCCGAGCCACTGCTCTAGATTTTCAGACAAAATTCCCCGATTTTCGAGATCCGACAGCTGCAATGCAAAAAATCGTTCCAGTTCTTCCGGATAACTCCACATGGGATAATCCACGCCGAAAAAGCAATTCTCCGCACCAAAATGGTGAATCAAATCAACAGATTCTTCTACCGATAAAAACGGCAGGCTGCTGCTGGTGTCAAAGCGTATCCGCTCATCGGCGTTCAGAATTTCCCGTGACTCTTTCCAGCGCCCCCAGCCGCCCAGATGGGCAGCAATGATGCGGAGCCGTGGGAATTGTCGGAGAATCACTGCCAATCGCATGGGATGGGACAAGTCAGAACGTGCATCTCCCATGTGCATCAGAATCGGAAGACCAGCACTCTGTATCATATCATACATCGGATAAGCAGCCGGATCATCAATGGGAAAACGCTGGAAGTCCGGATGCAGTTTTACGCCGTGCAAGTGCAGCTTCTGCAGTTGCTCAAAATCCTCTTCCAGATTCTCCGATGCCGGATGAAGTGTTCCAAATGCGGTGCACATGGGATACGCTGCCTCACACGATGCCAAAAACGCATTGATCGAATGCACCTGTGTCACGGTGGTTGCCGGAGAGCAAATCAAAAACCGATCGACTCCCGCAGCCCGCCCATTTTCCAGCATCTCGGAAACTCTCCCGTGGTATTCCATGGGAAGATGATAAAATGCGGAGATACCATTTGTCGCTTTCTCTGCAATTTTATCCGGAAAAATATGCGCATGTGAATCTGTTATACGATAACCATTTTTCACATTGATTCCTTCTTTCCTGCAACACAAATTTCATCAAGACAATTTCTGAAATTTGGATCTTGCGAAATTCGCCATAATCTTTTTAGTACCAACTAGATCAAAACCAATTTCCAGCATCGTGTCATTTCCCATTTTCTCCATCGCCAGAATCGTGCCCTACCGAATGTCTTGTGCCGAATTCGATCACCAACCCGAAGATCTATTGTTCCAGACGGACTGGGTTTCGCCGCTTTCTGGGTTGTCATCTGTCTTTGCAGGAACATGGACTGCACCGGTTCCGGTGCTCTGGAAACCGCTTTTTGTCCAAACGGACGCTGCTTCTTCTCCACCGCAATCAAGTTGGAATCAATCTCTTTCAAAAATTGCGAGGGAAGATTTCGCATGGTCATTCCAAACAGCATTCTGCTGGAAGTGGTACTAATGGTCAAGTGCTTTTTGGCTCGTGTCAGGGCAACATAGGCAAGCCGGCGTTCTTCCTCCACATCGTCTTTGGCATCCATGCTCCGCATGCCGGGGAACACGCCCTGTTCCATGCCTACCAGATAGACATTGGAAAATTCCAATCCTTTGGCAGAGTGAACCGTCATAAGCATCACCACATCCTGATCCGGCTCATACTTGTCAACATCGGTGTAGAGAGAAATTTCCTCCAAAAATCCGCTCAATGTCGCTTCCTCTGCGGACTCCTCATAAGTGTGCATCGAGGATTTCAATTCCTCGATATTTTCCAAACGGAGTTCACCCTCTTCTCCGAGCGCCTGCATCGCCGTGCGATATCCGGTTTTGTCCAGCAAATAGTCCAGAAACTCCTCCAAAGTCATCTTCAAAGAAGCGTTTTGCAAATCCGTCCACATCTGTGCGAATTTTTTCAGCGCCTGCGCTTTTTTCGAGAGCACGGGATAGTCATCCACATTTTGCATCACTTCCAACGGTGATACATGCAGATCACTTGTGATGTTTTCGATCAGCGCAACCGTTGCATCTCCGATTCCACGCTTGGGTTCATTGACGATTCGACCAAATCGAACAATGTCGCTGGGATTTTCTACAATACTCATGTATGCAATCATATCCCGAATTTCCTTACGGTCATAGAACCGTGTTCCTCCGTAAATGCGGTACGGGATATCTTTTCGAATCAGGACACGCTCCAGCGCATTGGACTGGGCATTCATTCGGTAGAGAATGGCATTTTCTCCATAGGTACCGCCATTTTGCACCGACTTTTGAATGGATTCCACCACATATGCAGCTTCATCCGCCTCATCATCCGCCTGATACCAGACGATTTTGTCACCTGTGCCAAGTTCTGTCCAAAGGTGCTTTTCCTTTCGTCCCTCATTGTTGGCAATCACGCTGTTTGCCGCATCCAGAATAGTCTGTGTGGAACGGTAGTTCTGCTCCAGACGAATGACGCTACAATTTGGAAACTCCGCTTCAAATCCCAAAATATTCTCGATGGTTGCGCCACGAAACCGGTAAATGCTCTGGTCATCGTCTCCAACAACGCAGAGATTTTTGTTCTGACGGGTCAAAAGCGATACCAGCTGATACTGCGCATGGTTGGTGTCCTGATACTCGTCCACCAGTACATAGCGATAACGATCCTGATATTTTTCCAGTTCCTCCGGATGTTTTTGAAACAGCTCCACAGTCAGATAGATAATATCATCAAAATCCAACGCATTGGATTCCTGCAAGTGGCGCTGATAGGCAGCATACAATTTTGCAATCATCATCTTTCGATAATCACCAGCTGAATCCTCCTGCATTTGCTCCGGAGAAACCATCGCATCTTTAGCACGGCTGATCTCCTGAATCACCGTGCGGGGCGGGAACTGTTTTTCTGAGACATTGTTCTCCGCAAGGCAATTTTTCATCAGACGTTTGGCATCATCCGTATCGTAAATGACAAAATCATTTCCGTATCCCAAGAGTGCAATGCTGCGCCGCAGAATCCGGACACAGGCAGAATGAAATGTAGATGCATTCACCTGTCCTGCCATTTCTTCGCCCAATGTGGACGCCAGTCTTGCACGCATCTCCCCTGCTGCCTTATTGGTAAACGTAATCGCAAGAATGTTCCACGGACGGATTGGACGGACTGCCAGAATCTCACGCATTCGCTCTAAGTCCGCTGGAACAGTGCCTTCCCGATATTCTCGCAGCCATGCTGCATCCTCCGCAGAGAGATAGGCATCAGCCTGTATATATCCGTCCCCAAAATGAATCATATTGACGATTCTCTGGATGATGGCGGTCGTCTTACCGCTTCCGGCACCGGCAAGCACCAAGACCGGTCCTGTTACAGAAAATACCGCCTGACGCTGCTGCGCATTCAGTTCTCGAAAATAGGTTTCAAACGCACTTCTCTTTAATGCAATACACTCTGTTTCTGTCATACGCTTTCTCCGTTCTATTGGAATTTCACTCTGTCTATTATAGCATATCTTTTTCCATTTGAAAAGAGCGCACCGGAATTTTTCACAATTCCATCGCAAATCACTGGGGAGAAGTCTTTTTTTCTGTCTAAAATCATCTGTGAAACGGTTCTAATTGCAGAACGCACTGCATATCCTATTTCATGCGCCATAAATTTTTGAGAAAGAAGGATATTCTGTGAGAACGTTTCAAGTATTTGTTTTTCCATTTCTTTTTCTTGTGCTTCTCCGATTCGCACCGATTTTGGGACAAGCCGAGAGCTTTGAGCGAGGAAACACTGCCGATCTTCCGGCAGCAGAAGCCTATGCCTCGTGGACGCAATTCGCTGTACCTGATACGCAAACCCCAGCCATTGACCAAGACGGCTGTCTAAACTATGCACTGGCAAAAATGGCAGTGCGATATAATCTTCCGGTGGATGGAGTGGACGGATTGACGGATTCCTATACCTACTACACTACGTTTGTTCATCAGCTGCTCTCTCCGGAATTGGTCAAGACCGATCACATTGCAGAGGTATACTCCGAATTTCTTGTCCTAACGGAATTTGATGATTTTTCGGGAACCATTTCAGAGCGTATCCAGCAGGCATATACATACTGCGCTCAAACAGGTTCCGGCAATGACTGGGGGTACATTCTTCAGATGACCACAGCTTCTGGCAGCGATCACTATGTTTTGGTTGACACTGTGGACACCACAGAACAGCGCTTGTACCTCTTGGATTCTGGCTCTCTCTATGCATCCTATCTTGGAGATACAGAAACCACTACACGGGGATATTGTCTCCAGCGCATTTACGCCTATCACTTTCAAAAAGTCTTGGGAGATCTCGACGACGATTTTCGGCTCACGCAAAAGGATGCCCTGCTCTTGTGGAAAAACCGAGAGGCGACTCCCTGTTCTGTCGGAGATGCCAATCATGACGGGATGCTGAATCTCGCCGACGTCGTCTATCTGGCACAATATGTGGCATATTTCACCGGCGCACAGACAAAGCTGCCTTTTTTCATAGATGCAGTTCCGGAGGAAACCATAGCAGTACCGGAGTCACAGGAATTTTTTGCGGCGTTTTCCAGCTTCAGTCAATGGAATGGAAAAATTTTTCAGAAACAAATCCGCATCCTGCAATAATTCAAAAGCACCTCCGACAATTCAAGCGTTGCCAGAGGTGCTTTTGAGTTAGGCTTTAGAACCACCGGTCAGCGGCAGTCCATCTGCATAGTGATCCAGGAAATGATGATATTCATCTCCATCGTGGTAGGAAATGATTGTTCGGAGGTTGACGTTGCAGACGCTGTTAAAAATATTCTTTTCCACGTCCGGATTGGTCTTTTTCAGCTGGGCAATCAGCGCCTTGGTTTCCTTGCGCTTTGAAGCAGTTTCCTGCTCCGGATGCTCCTGCGTCATCCGGCAGGCGCACTGAATGAATTTCAGATGGTGAAACTCTGCCCACTGGATGACATCGGCTTCCCGCATGAAATAAAGCGGGCGAATCAATTCCATTCCGGAAAAGTTTGCGCTATGCAGTTTGGGCATCATCGTCTGCGTCTGAGAACCATAGAGCATCCCCATGAGAATGGTTTCAATGACATCATCGAAATGATGTCCCAAGGCGATCTTGTTACAGCCGAGATTCTTGGCTGCCTCGTACAAATGTCCCCGCCGCATTCTGGCACAGAGATAGCAGGGATGCCGTTCCTGCTTATTTACCACCTCGAAAATTCTCGTCTGAAATGTGCGCAGAGGCAACTGTAAAATCTCCGCATTTTTTTGAATTTGATTCCAGTTTTCCTCCGCATATCCGGGATTCATACACAGAAATTCCAACTTAAACGGAATGTTCCCATATTTCTGAAAATGCTGCATGCATTTTGCCATGAGCATTGAGTCTTTTCCGCCAGATACACAAACTGCAATGCGATCTCCCGGCTGAATCAATTCATACGTTTTCACCGCCTTGGTAAATGCATTCCAGATGGAAACACGAAATTCCCGAATGATACTGCGGTCGATTTCCTGCGCTCTTGAAAGTTCTTTCATTTTATTTTTTTACACTTCCTTTTTGATTTCCTACGACTTCTAATTCCTTTTTCCTGTACTTTTGCATCATGTAGTGATAAAAGAAACTGATTCCCAGACAAAGTGCTCCGCAAAACAGGAAGCTCACCGCTCTCAGGAAAAGCTGGTCGTAAGAGATATCCAGCAGAATCAGCTTGCAAATGCTGATCATCACGAGAACCAGTCCGAACACACGGATAACACGATAGGGGCGACAGAAGCCAAGTATAATATATCCGATTGCCAGACACAAAAACCCACAGCTCAACAAAATGCTGGGAATGTGGAACGCATAGAGCAGCAACGGCAACAGAAGCGCATGCTGCAATCCAAAAAGAAATTCCCGTCCGGAGGCAGAAAGTACTTTTCGCTTTGTGGGATTTTTCAGCAGTGAATAAGAGTAAGACAAAAGCACTGCAGTTACTGCACACGCCAGCACGATTTTCTCCGGCAACGAAACTTCCAGAGAGGTTTCTGCGCCATTGCCCAGTAAAAGCACAGTTCCCACAAGCAGAAGCACCATGCGATAACTCATGTGCAGCCAGAAAAACGGATCATTCTTTCGGACACAGCGAAAATGCAGCATTGCCACACAGAAAACCGCTGCAAAAATCACATACAGCCAACAAAATGACTGATTTGCCGGCATGCTGCAAAGCGGTGGTATTGCACACAGCGGAATCCACGAACAGAACAAAAATAGACCGTAGACAATCTGTGTGAACTTTCTCTGATGCATGCTCTTGGATGTTAGGAAAAGATAGCCAAGGAAGGCAAACCACAGCAAGTTTTTCGCTGTCCAAAAATGTTCCGGCATGGCAAGGAGAAATCCGCTCACCGCTGCAATGATTCCGCAAAAGTTTACGCAGTAGCATTGCGTCGGCATTCTGCGATGCTGTGTGATGTGCCAAACAGCAACCAACAAGATCGCACTTCCGCCAAATACCGCCAGAGATGTTCCTGCATGCCATGCCCAGAATCCCAGCAGCACCAACAGCTGTGCAAAAGTCGGCAGGAACAGAGAAGTCCATCGCACATCTGATGCCACTTGCAAATGCCTGAGTTTGTACATTCTCCAAAAATATTGGAACAAAATCGATAACAGCAAAAGTCCAAGTGCTATACACACAATAGGCGTTTGCCGGATATCGCCCGAAACCTGCGCATCGATCTGGAACAGGAGGGCAAAAACAACACCTGCATGGCAAATCATTTCCAACAGCGGATACCGCTTCGCATCTCGGCGGGAGGTGCCTGTGAGAAGTGCAAAGGCGAGTACGGCATAGCCAACAAACAGCAAGAGATTCCAGTTCTGTATTGCAGCATCAGACGAAAATGCTGCGAAATGCGAACGAAGCCAAATGATGTTTCTTAAAACAGTACAGCATACCCCAAGGACTCCGATGGGGCGGAACAGCGACTCTCGTTTTCTCGCCAGAATGCAAACACAGCCAACCCACAAAAGGCACGGGAAATAGCTCCATGGGAAGACCTGCAAGGAGCAGGATTCGAAGAGATTCCAGAGAGCGTATAGTAGAGTTACCGCGCCAATTCCACTAAGCTGGAAAAAGAAATGCTGGAATTTTTTCCAAGTGATTCCAATCCAGCCAATGGCAAACATGATAAGCGCAATGCACAGCGGCAGAAGTTCTCTCAGAACGTCTGGGGAAGCGCTTCGGTTTATCAGCCAAAAACAATCGCAGAAAAGAACTGTAACTGGAATCGAACCGTATTTTTTGAGAAATGCAATACTTTTTTCAGAAGGTTTTTTGCTCCAAAGGTGATAAAACAGCAATGTCATCAGCGCAATTACCGCACAGATCAAGCGGGAAATCGTCCGTTCTGTCAGCGGTGTTGCCATTTCAATGCACAATGTGGATAGCAGCAAAAGCAAGCCGGAAATTCGAATCCCCTTGCGATTTTTACGAATGCCGAAAAACATCCTGCTTAAAATCAAAGCTTCCCAGACAAATAAAACAACCAACAAAGGCAGCTGCAAAATGTGCACCACGAACCAGATCATTGCTGCATGCTTGGCACAACACCAGAGTTCTCTCGCCATTCTCGCTGATGTCGCTTGCAGCAGTTCTTCGGAATTAATCGTATACATGACAAGAACCGCAAGCGCAATCAAAGCTCTCTGATACCATGTCATTTCAAGATTCAGCTGAAAAGCCCAGCATGTCACCATGCCAATTCCATGAATTACACGGGTTAGTTTAGAAAGAGTTTGGCCTTTTTGCATGTGACGGCACGCAAAGAGCATCCCGCAGTTGCACAGGGAAAATCCGGCAAAGCAATAGAAGCATGCAGAGATTCTCCACGCCGAGGGAACGGCAAATACCACAAACAGCCACGTGAACAGCTGGAACAGAGCATAGGAGATCTGCAAGTAAAACGATGCGTGTTTGCGCCATCCCAGAATCGTCAAAAATGCAAGGAGGAACAGCCACGTGAAAAGGCGCAGAACATTTGTTATCTGCATCTGCGGTGCATTAAGGATGAACAACAAAACAGCAAATATTGTCAACATCAAATGAAGCTGATAGATGCCCTGAACGGCATGCGTTCTCTGGGCAGCAGTCCAAAACGACAAAATTCCTGCAATGCTGCCGAAAAACAGTGTCCACTGTGTTGCTGTGTTCACTGGAAGTGCAGCAGCAAGCAACAGCCATAACGGAATCCACAGAAGAAATGTGGTGAGATAGTGCAGCGACCAGATCGAATCTGTTCCCTTTTGCCACTTTCTCCACTGGTATGTCTCCCAGAAATATTGAAACGGCAGGAACAAGAGCAGCAAACCGGCACCGAGCCAGATCAATGTGCGCACTGAAAGTCCTGCGAAAAGAATCTGATCCGCATCTGGACTTATCTGTAAAAGGAGAAGCTGTATCTCCAGCAAAAACACACAGAAATGATTCAGCAAAAATGTGGCAATCCGATTCGGCTTAGCATCGGAGCGTGCTGTAAACAGATAGAACAGGGCGGACAGGAGAAAGTAGGGAAACAGACAGAGGATCTGTGCAGCATATTGAGAGAGATCTCCATTCCCCGGCGTGTGACTGGAATAGCCGATGGAGGAAAAGACCGCAACGACCATTCCCACTTGTCCGATCACACGAAACACAGCGGACTGTTTTCGGGAAATCAAAAAGACGATGACCGCCCAAAGCAAGAACAGACCATACAGCGCAAGTGGCGGAATCCACTGGTAATACCAATATGTCAGCAAAATTCCAAGATATAGGATTCCCACACCGCATCCGGCGACAGTCAGGAACGAAGTTCGAAAATTTTTCTTCCAGCGGGCACCGAAAATGCCCACCGCAGTCAGAAAACCGCCGGATGCAAATACGCCCAGCATCTGCCCTATCCTGGACGAAGCGGCATATGTCATCAGCATAACACCAATGAAAATCAATGCTGATGCCAGAATGCCAAGCACATTTCGTCCGAACTTGGTGTCCCAATCTTTTTTCGTCGGCTTTGTATGCGGTGGTGAGAGCGGTTGCGAAGCAGGCATTCCCCATGGTTGCGGCGGAACAGGCGATGTAACGGCTGCCGTCTGCTGTTTCCTGCGCTGCTCTGTTTCGTATTGCGCTTGCTGCTGTTGTAGCCGGAAAAGTTCCATTTCCAGTGCCTGTATCTGTGCCTTAACGCTTTGAATGCGGGCGGACTGATCCTCCATAGATAACCCTCTTTCTGTGACAAACATTTTCTCTATTGTATCAGATACCACATAAAATGTCAAGGATTTCCGTCTTTTTCATGAATGATGCTCTAGAAAACAGGGAAATATAACAAGGCAAGGAGGAATTTTCTTATGGCATTTCAAAAAGTGATGATCTCTGGCATAAACACATCAGAACTGACGGTTTTGAAGGAAGAAGAGAAAATCAAACTGCTCCGTGAAATTCGTGAAACCAACAGCAAGGAGGCACGGGACAAGCTGATCCAGGGAAATCTGCGCCTTGTGCTCAGCGTCATTCAGAAATTTTCCGGACGTGGCGAGGACATGGATGATCTTTTTCAAATCGGTGTAGTAGGGCTGATGAAAGCCATCAACAACTTTGATCTCTCCAAAGAGGTACGCTTTTCCACGTATTGCGTTCCCATGATCAGCGGAGAGCTTCGACGCTATCTGCGGGATTTCAATCAGATCAAGGTGAGCCGTTCTCTTCGGGATCTTGCGTATCAGGTGATGCAGGCAAAAGAACAGCTTACCACACAGCTCCAAAAAGAACCGACACTCGCTCAAATTGCAGAGAAAACCGGTGCCAAACAGGAAGATATCGTCATCGCCATGGAGAGCATCAGCGAGCCAATGTCTTTGTATGAGCCTGTATACTCTGATACCGGAGACACCCTCTATATTCTTGATCAGATCAGCGATCAGGATACCGTAGAGAACTGGATAAGAGAATTGTCGCTTCGGGATGCTATTCGGAATCTTGGAAAAAGAGAGCAAAACATTCTCTATCTTCGGTTCTTTCAGGGAAAAACGCAGACAGAAGTGGCAAAAGAAATCGGCATTTCCCAGGCGCAGATCTCCAGATTGGAAAAGGGCGCAATTACAAAGATTCGTGAAGCGAGTAAAATATAGCTGACGCTCCTTAAAATATACCACATGCAGAAAACAGGGCTTGCTTTTTTCATTTCCTTATGATATAATATGAAATATACTGATAGATTTTGTGCATTCGAATCAATGAATGGAGGAATATAGTGAAAATTCAAGAGTCTGCTGAAAATTATCTGGAAACGATCCTAGTGCTTCGCAACCGCCACGGCAGTGTACACGCCATTGACATTGCAAACGAACTGTCATTTTCCAAACCCAGCGTCAGCGTTGCCATGCGCAATCTTCGTGAGAACGGCTATATCACCGTGGATTCCAGCAACAACATCTCCCTGACACCGCAGGGGCTGGTCATTGCAGAAACCATCTACGAACGGCATACGCTGATTTCCAACTGGCTTATCTCCCTTGGCGTATCTCCGGAAACTGCTGCAGAAGATGCATGCCGTATGGAACATGTCATCAGCGCAGAGAGCTTTTCGGCAATTAAACAGCACGTTTTATCCAAAGGAGCACCAGAAACAGAGGAGTCGGCATCATGATGAAACGCATCGTCACCATTCAGGACATCTCCTGCTTTGGAAAATGCTCCTCCACTGTTGCGCTTCCGCTGATCTCTGCCATGGGTGTGGAAGCAGCGGTGATCCCAACAGCGGTGCTTTCCACACATACCGGCGGATTTACCGGATACACCTTTCGGGATCTGACTGCGGACATTCCTAAAATCGCACAGCACTGGAAGTCCTTACAGCTGGAATTTGACGGCATTTACACCGGATATCTCGGTTCCAGAGAGCAGATACAGATCGTCTCCAATTTCTTCGACCAATTCCGCAGCAGCAATACTAAAATTGTGGTCGATCCGGTTATGGGCGATTTCGGAAAATTTTACGCCGGATTCACCATGGATTTTGTCGCAGAAATGCGCCAGCTCTGCCAAAAAGCAGATGTCATTGTGCCAAACCTCACAGAGGTTTCTCTTCTGTTGGGGATTCCCTATCCGGAAAACTACACAGAAGCTGATGTACACAACATGCTCCGCCAGCTTACTGCTCTCGGTTGCTCGTCTGCTGTCATTACCGGCATCCAATATGATGATACCAATCACGGCGCTGTCGCCTATGACAGCAAGTCCGATCATTTCTATCAGACGTTCCGAAATCATGTTCCGGAACCCATGCACGGAACCGGCGACATTTTTGCCAGTGTACTCTCCGGCGCACTGATTCGTGGCGCATCCTTGGAGCAGGCGCTCTCCATTGCTGTCAATTTCACAGCGGATACCATTGAGGCAACGCTGCCTGATCTGCGCACGCTGCCACGTGAAAAAGCACCGTGGTACGGTGTGTACTTCGAATCCTGCATCGGAAAGCTTGTCTCCTACACCAGCGAGATCCACGCTTAATACAAAAATCCCATTGCTGAGGCCATTTCAGCAATGGGATTTTTTATGCTCTGCCGGGGACTTTCATCTCCAGCCATTGAATCAGTTCGTGGAATCCATCCAGATTCATGGGGTATTGTTTTTCCTCTTCAATCTCGGCTTTCTCGGAACAGAGCCGGCTATGCCAAATCTGCACGGTCAGCGCAGAATCAGAGGGCGTGATTTTATAGCTCAACGTTCCATAGCTCCCGCTAAACGGATTTTGGAACTCAAAATAGGAGAACTGCGGAATGTCCAAAATCTCAGATACCGGATTTTTACGCATGTGCGCACACCTCCTTTTCCAAAATCGGAATCGCCTTGTCTATGGTTTGGGCAACGCCGAGAAGCAGCGGCTGAAAGCACTGTTCCGGCTGTGTCAGATCGGGTACCATAATCACACGGCATCCTGCTGAAAACGCCGCATAAATTCCATTTGGGGAATCCTCCATCGCCACGCATTCCCGCGGGTTAAGCTGCAATGCCTCGGCAGCCCGCAAATAGATCTCCGGTTCAGGTTTGCCGTGCTGTACCTGATCGCCGCCGACGATCATGGAAAACTGCATCGGAATCCCAGCCATCTTCAAACGCTCCACGGCGAGGTCTTTGGCAGTCGCTGTTGCAACTGCGGTTCGGATTCCGTTTTCCTGACAGAATTGCAGCAGCTCCGAAACGCCCGGCTTTGGTGTAGCACCCTGTTTTTGAATGGCTTCTGCCACCAGTTCCCGCCGGCGATCCCGAACCTTGAAATAGTCGAATGAGTCTCCCATCACCCGCTTGAAGTAAGGCGCAGCATAGTCCTTGGAACAGCTGCGAACGGCCAATGCATATTCATCCGGAAGCACATATCCAAATTCGGCCGCGCTCTTCTTCCAACAGGAAAAATAAATCCGCTCAGTGTCCAGCAAAAGACCATCCATGTCAAAAATTACACCACGAATCATGGACATTCTCCTTTTTAGCGAAACAGCTGCTGTTTCAGGAATGCCAGATCAAATCCATTGACCAAACCGTCCCCAGTCAGTTCCGCCTGATCGTAAGCAGCAGCGGAAAGGGGCTCCTCTCCCAGCAGATACCGGAAAAGCTTGACTGCATCTGCAATTTGCACTGTGCCATCCAAGTTTACATCGCCTTTCTGCGAAGTCGGTTCTGTCGTGGTCACCGTTGTTTCCGAAGTAGAAATTGTGGTTTCTTCGGCACTGGTTTCTGTTTCCGAGGTCGTAGACTCTGTGGTAGTTTCAGAGGTTGTCTCGGTAGTGGATTCTGTGGTCAAAGAAGTGGTCTCTGTGGTAGTAGTGGTTTCCGTTGTTTCAGATGTAGTAGTAGCAGTGGTGGTCGTAGTTGACGTTGACGGCGTTTCGGTCAGGTAGCTGGAAATCAAATCTGCCCAATGCTCTCCCATGCAGGCATATCCTGCCTCATTGGGATGCACGCCATCTTGCAGTCCTGTCTGCACATCCACAACGCTATGCACATCGGCGAATCGGATTTTCTCCCCTGCTGCCTGTTTCTTTGCGACCAGCTCCGCAATGGACTGGTTATAGGTGTCGATGCTCTCCTGTACTTTTGCGGTGAATGTTTCCGGATCTGAAGTGTAATCCAGGCCATACTTCCAAGTATAAGCGCCCAGCCAATCCAACCGCTGTGCAACATCAATATCCGGAATGGTAGATACAAAGAGCATATCTCCATCCTCGTCCAAATAGGGCAAAATCGCATCAATCAGCGACTCCAGACGATCAGTAATTCCATCATTGCAGGCATCCAGCACATCATTGGTACCGATTTGCAGCATAATGATATTGGGATCGTAAACCTCCAGCATATTTCCGCTGGTGTTGCTGTCATAATATGTGGTATCGAAAATGGTCTCTCTCAAACCAGACCGGGAGGATCCGTCTGTCTTCTGAATGGTATAGCCGCTGTATCCTGCATGTGCCGGATCGTAAGTAATTACCGTTCCATCTGACATGGTATAGGTTGCCGTGTTGGTCCAATTGTTTTGAGGGCCAACCATATCAAAATTGGTGATGCCCTTTTGCTGCATATCATAGCAGAAATACTTACGATAGCCATTGTCGCCGTTAATATAGCCATCTGTGATGGAATCCCCCATCGCCAGAATGCGAATTGGCTCTTCCGCCGAAGCAGTTGCAGCGGAAAAGTGTGTGCCTACACAAATTGCAGAAACCGCCAGACAAAATGCGGTAATTCCAGAAATCCATCGAAACTTCATCATGATTCTCGTTCCCTTCTCTTTTATTTGTTTTTCATCTCACGAATCTTCTCTGCCAGAGCTGTTGCCAAGACCGTTCCGCCTTCATCATTGGGATGCTGCCCGTACACGGTTTTGGAGGCATCTGTCGGATCCGCCAACAGCGATGCAGCATCAAAGAACTGTGCACCGCAATCCGCAGCAATGGACGCCGCAGTTGCATTATATTCCGTTCGGATCGGTTCCAATTCCGCAGACAAATCAAAAGGCGGGGAATTCCAGACAATGGTCTGCACTCCGGAATCGGTACACTTTTTGGTGATGGTACGAACTGCGTCCTCGATCTCTGCTGCGGTCGCATGGCCAGAACCGCCATATGGCCCGCTGATGATATCGTTGGTGCCAAACGCAACCGTAATCAAATCTGCTCCCGCCACTGCACGGTTCAGCCAATCACCGCCCGCAGCACAATCTGTTGCTCTTGCATAGCCAAGTCCCAGATTCCAAAGGCTATATCCAGTGTCTGCGCCGCCCAGAACTGATAGGCATTGTCCGAAGTCTGGCAGCCTTGTGTCACAGAGTCACCCAGCGTAACGATTCTCGTCTTTACCTCTCGCTTGCAGCCGAACAGCTGGGGCAGCGGAATCTCATTGACATAGTTGAAGCCCTTGCCGTTCCCCTGATTAGCATAAGCATATGTCATATTGGACATACAGATGCAGGGAATTTCTGTTCCTGTTACCGTCCACTCCCACAGCAGGTAATGGTTTTCCGACACATCCAGTGTTACCGGATCGCTCCAAAATGTTTCATCTGGTGCGACTTCCTTTTGACTGTTTCCGGAAAAAGTCACAGCTTCCATAGAATCCGGTTCCACATTCGGATCGAATTCTGTCCCGCCATCGGCAATTGAAGCGCTTTCAATGGTATACTTCCCGCCGGACTTTCCGGCATAAGATGTGCTCCCATCCTCCCACGTGGAGTCCATAGTGTTCGAAAAATAAAAGCAATATTCAAACGAGCCGGCAGCTTCTACTGGAAGCCATGCACGATAGGTCACGTGCTCCGCAGAATCGATGGTCTTATTATTTCCAGTTGCCACAACAGTATTGGAAACATAGGTATCGAACAGCGTCGGCTCCTGCGATTTTTCTTCCGATTTCTTCTATGCGGAATTCCCGCAAGACGGCAGAAGTGCAAGCATGGCTGCCAAAAGCAGCGCAGCGGGTTGCTTTTTTCGCACGGATTTCATTTGGTTCTCCTCCATTCCTGTGTAAACTCAAAAATTTCATTTTTATTATACCTGAAAATTATAGATAAATCTCAGTAGAAACAAAAATTTATAGATAATATTTTTCAACAATCCAGCTTAAAACCATATGCTATGTAATGATATTTCTTTAAGTTCTGCAATTTGAACAATAAAAATCAAGATTTTCAGAGAAAACCATAGAAATTGCTTGACAAAGCTTTCGTTTCATGATATATTAAATTTGTACACCTATCGGTTTTATTTTGGAAAGGAGAATTGACTTGATACGTCGCAGAACACTTGCCGGTCTGGTCGCAGGAATTTTGACCATTTCCTGTGCTTCTCAGATCGCTGCAACACAACCTGTTCATGCCGCAGACAGCTATGACATGAACATTTCCGTCAATCTAAACGGAGAAAAGAAAGCAATCAGCCCCTATATCTACGGTGTCAACGAATATGGAAACACCAACAATTTGCGCAATGTCACCGCTGGTGCGGTACGACAGGGCGGAAATCGCTACACAGGCTACAACTGGGAGACAAACTACTCCAACGCCGGTCACGACTGGATCAACAGCTCAGATACCAACATCGGTGACGATTCCGACGGCCCCGGCTACGCAGCAAGACGGCTTTCGGAGAGCTGCCAGAAGTACAATGTTCCGTACAAGATGACCACGCTGCAAATGGCTGGATATGTTGCAGCGGACAAGGCCGGAACTGTTGAGGACGTCCAGGCTGCGCCGTCCTCCCGCTGGGACAAGGTGGAATTTCAGAAAAACGGAGAACTTTCTCTGACACCGGACACAACAGACGGTACTGTCTACATGGATGAGTATGTCAATTATCTGGTACAGACACTGGGAAATTCCGCTACTGCTTCCGGAATTCAGGGATACAATCTGGACAACGAACCAGTGCTGTGGAATCAGACACACCCATTGATTCACGCCGAAACGGTGTCCAACAACGAGCTGATTTCAAAGACAATCGCACTTTCCCGTGTCGTCAAGAGCATCGACCCGAACGCAGAGGTATATGGTCCGGCGTTTTGGGGAATCCTGCCATGCATTCAAGCCGGAAACAGTACGGAGTATACCGATCCGGAATGGGATGCAGTCAAGAATGATTATACTTGGTACATGGATTTCTACCTGAAACAAATGGCAGATGCGGAGGAAACCTACGGCACTCGCCTTCTGGATGCGGTGGACGTTCACTATTATGCACAGGATTGCAGCACCGATGAGGGCATCCTGCAGGCTGCAAGAAGCCTGTACGACCCGGACTACAAGGAGAAAAGCTGGCTCCAGCCCTATTTCGGACAGTATTTTCCGTTCCTGACCAGAATGCAGGAGTCCATTGAAAAGTATTATCCCGGTACAAAGCTGGCGTTGACAGAGTACAATCTTGCCAACATTTCCGACGAAAAGAACACCGGCAAGTCTGTTGTTTCTGCCATCGCAGAAACTGAGGCGCTGGGTGCATTCGCAGATCAAGGAGTATACCTTGCAACATACTGGGGTACACTTCCGGAATGCCCCTATGTGGAATCCGCTTTCAACCTCTACACGAACTACGACGGAAAGGGCAGCGCATTCGGCAACACATTGGTGGAATCCAAATCCGAGGACCTCTCCAAGGCTGCTGTTTTCGCCTCCATTCAGGGAAACGACGAGGGAACTGTCACAGCAACACTCTCCAACAAGAGCAGTTCCAGCACAGAAAATGCGGTCATTTCTCTGGAGGGCAGCAGTGTAGATTATCAGAGCGCCGTTGTCTATGCCATTACCAAGGACAGCAGCGACATCAAAATTCTGGACATTCAAAACGATGTGAATGGAAATCAGGTAAAGGTAGAACTTCCTCCGCTCTCCGTTGCACAGATTGTCATCTCTGATGAAAAAACCGATGTGACTTATCCGGAAGAACCGGACATCCGTACAGAAAAAGTTATTTACAACTGGGACGACCTTGAACTCTCTGAGAACGAATTCAAGATGATTCCACTTGGCGACAAGGAACACCTGAAGGAAATCATCATCAACATCACAGCAACCTCTAACGCCGGTTCCAGCTGGATCAGCGGCGGCGGCGGACTCTGCTTCAATCATGTTATCCCCAGCGGTGAGACAAAGGAACAGTGGGCAAGCAAATCCTTCTCCTACAATGCCGGTACCGCAGATGCGATCATTCCGTTCGATGAACTGTTCTCCATTGTGGTAGACGGAAAGAGCAAAGAAGTTAGCGCAGTCTGCAACGATACCTACGCAGAATTGCAGGATAACTGGTGGAAATCCTCCGAAAAGGGCGGAGATAAGGGCACTGACGTAACAGTAACCTTCAATTCCATCACACTGGTCTATGAATACTCCGGTTCTTCGGAAACCACCACGACAACAATACCGGAAACCACTACCACCACAGAAGAAACAACAACGACAACAGCGGTAGAAACCAGCACAACATCGAAATCCAGCAGTTCAGAAGCAGAGACGACTGTGACAACGACACAGACAGCGTCGGAAACTACGGTATCTTCTTCGGATTCCGCTGAAACTACCACAACCACCACTTCGCAGCAAACGGAACCTATCGATCCGATAGAAGCCACCCTGTGCGGAGATGTCAATCAGGACGGCGAGGTTTCCCTTGCCGATGCCGTTATACTCAACAAGGCGGTTGCCGGACAGGTAAATCTGAATGAGCAGGCAAAAGCGAATGCCGACTGCAAGAAGGACAACATCCTCAGCAGTGATGACAGCATGACGCTGTTGCAATTTCTTGTGCATCTGGTAAACAACATTCCGGTTGCATAAGCATCTCTGATTTTCCAAACACTTCTCCAAGCGCAAAAGGCAGTCCTCTTTTCTGAGGGCTGCCTTTTTGGCGCTTGTTTTATTCGGACAGAAGTGTCATCTGTCCGGAACTGGGCAGGTCTTTTGCCAGACCGCCAGTTGCCGGAATCGTCTTGACCCGATATTTTTTCAGCTGCGCTGCTTGCTCTGCATCCAGCAGACATGCTTCGCAAACTGCATGCTTTGCCTTTAGGGTCAGCACCTGTACTCCCTGCGTGTCACGAGTTGCCTTTGCCGCAATCAAGCTGGCATCCAGCAGCACTGCACGATTGCCATCTGTCCGCACAAATACATCACATGCGGCATCCTCTGCCGGAATTTGCAGCACCTGTACCAATGGTGACTTGTCGCTGTACGCATTTTGCAGCTTCTTGCGGTTTGTCTTTGTCGCATAAGAGGACAATGGCACACGGGCAATTTTTCCGTTGGCAAAAACGAACAGCAGATCTCCGCTGTAATCCATGGTTGCAATCATCTGGACAACATATTCCCCATCGCCAAAGCCTAGCTTTGCCGGAACATAGTCGCCCATAACGCTCGCCTTTACCTCTTGGAACTCGCTGGCACGTGTTTTATACACCTGCTGCTGGCTGGTGAAAAACAGCAGCTCAATGCGATTGGTGGTTTCCAGATGGCACACCATCCGGTCATCCTCTTTCAGCTTCTGCTCATGGCTCATGCGCAAAGAAGCCGGCAGGATTTTCTTGAAGTAACCGCTCTCGGACAGAAACAGGTGTACCGGATAGTTCGGAATCTCTTCCTCCTCCTGTTCGCCCTGAAGGTCAGAAGCGTAATAGAACAGTGTCTTTCGCGGCTGTCCGTATTTTTTCGCAGTTTCTTTCAGCTCCGAAATAATGATCTTCTGAATCTTCTTCGGGTCTGTCAGCGTTTCCTCGATCTCCTTGATGTCGGCTTGCAGCTGATCCGTTTCCTGTGTTCTGCGGAGGATGTATTCCCGGTTCAAATGGCGCAGTTTGATCTCAGCGACGTACTCCGCCTGTATCTCATCAATGCCAAATCCAATCATCAGGTTGGGAACAACGTCTGCCTCTTCCTCGGTTTCCCGAACGATTCGAACAGCCTTGTCGATGTCCAAGAGAATCTGCTTCAAGCCCAAGAGCAGGTGGAGCTTTTCCTTTTTCTTTTTCAGGTCAAACTGCAAGCGCCGGCTGACACAGCTGAGCCGGAAGTTCGACCACTCCTGCAAAATCTCTCGCACGCCCATGACACGGGGCTTT
>ADJS01007948.1_pt1 | contig 33714 bp, 26 predicted proteins | sample 268128 | NCBI WGS metagenome assembly ADJS01 (sample SAMN00007486, study PRJNA43253) | human gut metagenome | isolation source: feces sample TS28 | reverse complement strand
ACCATCGTATCTCTTCCCGGGCGTCTGTCTCTTAATGAATTAAATAGTAACTGTTCACAATGATTTCGGAGCAAGCAGAGAACTTCTGCTCTTTTTGGGAGCGTCTTATCTTGCCTGCGGCAAACGCCTATTTAATCAAATCTTCGAATGAGACATTGAAAAGATCACATAGAGCTTTGATTTCTATATCCGTTACATACCGTTGTTGCGTTTCAATTCTAGTAATTACATTTTTATCCATATCATAACCAGCAAGCTGTAATTCATGAGCAAGTCCACGCTGGGATAAATGATATTTTTTCCTTAAAGCAATTAAATTAGCACCGATTAGATTCTTTTTACCGGTAGCCGTGAATGGTTTTGGCATAATATCTCACCTTCCGATCAAATTTTGTAATGCGTAATAGCATATTCATATGGTTTTATTTTACAAAATTTGATAATAATACACGGTCGTAAAAGTGAGACAAAGCGGAAAAAATGAGACAAATTTTATTTAAATTTGAATGTCTCTGCTATTCCAAGCCATTTCTGATCTTTTTCACTTAAGGTAAGAGATGTCCCGTCTTTTAAATGATATCCTTTTGCAGTAGCGCAGCCAGAATATTCTCCGACGAGTTCTGGCCATTCAATACCGATTTCCGGGTCGTTCCAGGCAAGTCCGCCTTCGTCTCCCGGATGATAGAAGTCTGTACATTTATAACAGAATTCTGCTGTATCAGACAGAACAAGGAATCCGTGGGCAAATCCCTCTGGAATATAGAATTGTTTATTATTTTCTGCAGAAAGAATTTCACCAAACCATTTTCCATATGTTCCGGAGTGGCTTCGTAAATCAACAACAACATCAAAAACAGTACCGTTGATTACACGGACAAGTTTCCCTTGTGGGTGCTGTTTCTGAAAATGCAGGCCACGAAGGACTCCTTTTGTGGAGGCAGACTGATTGTCCTGAACAAATTCCATTGTAAGTCCGGCTTCTGCCATATCATTTTTATTATAGGTTTCCATAAAATAACCGCGGGAATCACCGTGAAGGGTAGGTTCGATAATACATAATCCTTCGATTCCTCCCACGTTCTTTTTTACTTTAATCTGTCCCAAGAGAGAGACCTCCTTTAATTGAAAATTCTTTTCTATTGTAATACTTCTTTTAAATATCTTTGTAATGCATCTTTCCAATCTGGTAAAGGTGTAAATCCAGCCTCGACCAGTTTACTTTTATCCAGTCTGCTGTTAAATGGGCGGGCTGCTTTGGACATACCGTACTCAGTGGTTGTGACAGGAAAGACAGTAACATGATTTTCATCGTATTCTGTATGTCCAAGTGCAACTGCCTGACGGAAGATTTCTTTGGTGAAATCGTACCAGCTGATATAACCGCCTTCGTTTGTGGCGTGGTAGTAGCCGTATTTTTCGCTTTCTGCCATATCGACAAGGAGTCTTGCCAGGTCAAAGGTATAAGTTGGAGTTCCAATCTGATCATTAACTACGGTAAGTTTATCGTGATTTTTGCCGACAGTAAGCATTGTCTTGATAAAATTTTTGCCGTTTTGCCCGAATACCCAGGCAATACGGACGATAAAGTATTTTTCTAAAGTATTTGCAACTGCCTGCTCGCCAAGAAGCTTGGTTTGACCATATACATTTAGCGGTTTATAGTCTTTGCAGTCCGGCTTCCACGGTGTAGTTCCCTGACCATCAAAAACATAGTCTGTACTTAAATAGATCATTTTGCAATCAAGTTCTTTACAGGCAGAAGCGATATACTGTGTGCCAGCGGCATTGATTTTTCGTACCGTTTCCTGCTCGTCTGCGTCTTCGGCAAGGTCAACAGCAGTCCAGGCAGCACAGTGAACAACAACGTCTGGTGCTGTCTCTTTTAAAATACGGGTTACAGCTTCCTTATCTGTAATATCTAATGAAATATAAGGCATTTTTGTTACAGGAGAATCATCCTGAATCCCGGAATATTTTGGAGCAATGTCAGATCCGATTCCCTCGTAACTGCGTGAGGAAAGCTCATTCATTACGTCATGACCGAGCTGACCGTTAACGCCTGTTACAAAAAATTTCATGGTATAATTCCTCTTTTCATATATTTACAAATTTAAATATGAAGTCAACAAGAGGATAGATATCTGTTGTTGACTTCACAAATAAAGACTTTCGTTTGTCATGGGCGAAAGTTCACTACTCTTAGGTGATAGTGGTTGACATGAAATAGGTGTTCAAAATAAATAATATTTTTTATGCAAGAGTGAGAAAATCAACTAGCGGTTTTTATACATTTTCTCATAGTAATCCTGATATTCGCCGGAAATGATTGTTTCCCACCATTCCTTATTATCAAGATACCACTGAATTGTCTTTTTAATACCGTCTGCAAATTTTGTTTCAGGAAGCCAGCCAAGTTCGTTGTGAATTTTAGTAGGGTCGATAGCGTAACGCATATCATGTCCTTTTCTGTCAGCAACATAAGTGATAAGACTTTCTGGTTTGCCGAGTTCTTTACAGATGATTTTTACAATATCGATATTTTTCATTTCGTTATGTCCGCCGACATTATAGACTTCACCAACACGTCCGTTATGGATGATTAAATCAATCGCGCGGCAGTGATCTTCAACATAAAGCCAGTCACGGACATTTTCCCCTTTGCCGTAAACTGGGAGTGGTTTGTCATTTAATGCATTTGCGATCATAAGCGGAATTAATTTCTCTGGGAAATGATATGGGCCGTAGTTGTTGGAGCAACGGCTGATTGTTACAGGCAGCCCGTAAGTTCTGTGGTAGGCGAGAACTAATAAATCAGCGCCAGCTTTAGAACTACTGTAAGGGGAACTTGTATGGATTGGTGTTTCTTCTGTAAAGAAAAGATCTGGGCGGTCTAATGGCAGATCACCGTAAACTTCGTCAGTACTTACCTGATGATAACGCTTGATACCGTATTTGCGGCAGGCATCCATGAGGACAGCAGTACCTTTGATATTAGTATCTAGGAAAACTTCCGGATTTTCGATAGAACGGTCAACGTGACTTTCCGCAGCAAAGTTTACAACCATATCTGGATGTTCTTCTTCAAACAGTTTGTATACAGCGTCTCTGTCCGTGATGCTTTCTTTTACAAAGCGGAAGTTTGGATTATCCATCACTGGCTCTAAAGTAGAAAGATTTCCTGCGTATGTCAGGCAGTCTAAACAAATGATTCGGTAATCCGGATATTTGTTTAACATATGAAAAATAAAGTTGCTTCCGATAAATCCGGCTCCGCCGGTTACAATGATTGTCATAAGTAGATACTCCTTTTAATATAAATTCTCCTGATATTTTCCATCTAAAACATCTTTTAAATACTGACCGTATTCGTTCTTCTTGAGAACTTCGTAAACTTTGAGAACTTCCTCTTTAGAAATCCAGCCATTTAAGTAAGCGATTTCTTCAAGGCAGGCAATTTTGCGGTGCTGATGCTGTTCCATTGTCTTTACAAAGTTTGTTGCATCAACAAGGCTTTCGTGTGTTCCGGTATCAAGCCATGTAAAGCCCTGTCCGAGAAGCTCAACATTTAAAGAATTATTTTCTAAGTAAATGCGGTTCAAATCAGTAATTTCTAATTCGCCTCTGGCACTTGGGGTCAGATTCTTTGCATACTCTACAACACGATTATCGTAGAAATACAGACCGGTTACACAGTAATTGCTCTTTGGATGCGATGGCTTTTCTTCGATAGAAACAGCTTTGCCGTTGCGGTCAAATTCAACAATACCGAAACGTTCAGGGTCATCAACATAATAACCGAAAACTGTTGCACCATTGCCATTTTCCGCATTTTTAACAGCGGCACAGAGACGTTTTTTCAGTCCATGTCCGGCAAAAATATTATCGCCAAGAACCATAGCAACCGTATCATCACCGATAAATTCTTCTCCAATAATAAAAGCCTGGGCAAGTCCGTCCGGGCTTGGCTGCACAGCATAAGATAAATTCACACCAAACTGCTTTCCATCTTTTAATAACTCCTTAAAACGAGGAGTATCCTGTGGTGTGGAAATAATTAAAATATCACGGATACCTGCATTCATTAAAACAGACATCGGATAATAAATCATCGGTTTATCATAAATAGGAAGTAATTGTTTTGAAGTTACCATGGTAAGAGGATAAAGACGAGTGCCAGAACCCCCTGCTAAAATAATACCTTTCATAAAAACTCCTTTCGTTTGTTGTAATCAGAATCTCGATATTTTAATTATAAAAGATGCCCTTAGGGCACCTTCAAGTGGTTTTTCTTGCTATTTAATTCATTAAGCAACTAACAGACGAAGCCAAGAAAGAAATTATCAAATCCAAGTAGACCCCCCTCTCCGTTGCCGAATTGGGTGTGACAACATTCGTATCATATCATAACCGTAGGATATATAAAAAATAAAAAATATTATCAAAACCGATACTTTCTTGGTGAAACCCCATACTTCTTTTTGAAGCACCTATTAAAGTAAGAAATATTGTTAAACCCAGTAGCGAATGCAATATCCAGAATATTATCGGTTGTTGTAGTGAGTAGTTCTGCCGCAATTTCTAAACGATAGTCATTAAGATACTGAATAAAGCTTACTCCCATAGTTTCTTTGAAGAACTTCATAAAGTAAGATTTGCTGTAAAAGCAATAATTTGCGATATCTTCAATCGCAATGTTTTCCTGAAAATTGTTGGCGATATAGGATAATATCGTCTTTATTTTTTTGAGAGATTTTTGGTTGATTGGTTTGATTTTATTTTGCCCGCAGTTTGAAACGAGAGTATATAGTATTTGAAATAAATGTGCCTTGATGGACAGTTGGTAAGCATAAGGGCGTAAATCACACAGGTGATCGATTTCGTTAATGGCGGTGATGACTGGAGGATAATATGGAGTCTGGTTATTGATTACCGGGCAGATATTAAGGCTGCCTGAAAAAAGTGGCTGAATGAATTTATCGTTGCATAAGTCGTAGCCAGATGATTTTAAAAGGCTGGATTTGAATAGAATATTCTCGTATTCCATAATCTCCCTGTCTTTCTGGCTGATTGCGTGGAGCTGTCCGGGGAGGACAAAAATAATGTCTCCGGCGCTGACAGAATAGGTGGTTAAGTCTACGCTGACAATACCGGTTCCTTTTTTTATAACAATAATCTCGACTTCATCGTGCCAGTGAAGGTTTACTGACTTGAAGTCTAAGGGGATGGAGCACAGGTAGGTGTTGTATGGAAAATCATCAGGGGTATGTGTTTTATTTTCGTGATATATTTTATATTGAAGTTTATCCATTTCTATATTTTACATGTCGAATTTATGTATCGAATCTGGAGATAAATTCGAGAGTTTCCTTTCTTAATAATATAGATACCAAGCACGATTAGATATGTATACAGGGCATATCGTATATATCTCATATCTGTAATATTACATATCTATAAAGTTAAATATCAAAAAAAGATAGTATTGTACAATAATATAAGACTGTACTGCAATAAATCAGTATTTAACAGTATTATAATATAATCACAGTAAAAATACACGAGAAACTTTTAGAAATGATTTTTGAAATTTTTTATGAGGTTGTGAGGAACTTTATGAAGCTATCTGAAATCAGATACAAGAGTTTTCGGGAATACATTATTTTTCAGGGAGGTATTACAATATGAAACTTTCAGAATTTGTAAAAGCAGAGTACGGTAAATCCATTTCAGAATGTACAAATGAGGAGCTTTATTATGCATTGCTTACATTAACAAAGAAAATGGCTTCTGGTAAGCAGCATGGTAATTCTAAGAAAAAATTATATTATATATCCGCAGAATTCCTGATCGGAAAATTATTATCGAACAACCTTATCAATCTTGGGATTTATGATGAGGTAAAGGAAGAGCTTGCACAGAACGGAAAAGATATTTGCGAAATTGAAGAATTTGAAAATGAACCTTCACTTGGTAATGGAGGACTTGGACGATTGGCAGCATGCTTTATTGATTCTATTGCGACTTTAGGATTAAATGGCGATGGTGTTGGATTGAATTATCATTTTGGACTGTTCAGACAGATTTTTGAAAATAATATGCAGACAACAGTGCCGGATCCATGGCTTACAGAGAAAAGCTGGCTTACCAAAATGGATGTGACATATGACATTAAGTTTAAAGGGATGACAGTAAAATCAAGAATGTATGATATTGATGTTATTGGATATAATAATACATCAAATAAGTTGCATTTGTTTGATGTAGAAAGCGTGGATGAAAGCATTGTAGAGGATGGAATTAATTTTAATAAAGAAGATATAAAGAAGAATCTTACTCTTTTCCTTTATCCGGATGACAGTGATGAGGCAGGTCGTATTCTTAGAATTTACCAGCAGTATTTCATGGTTTCCAGTGCAGCACAGTTGATTCTTGATGAATGTGTTGCAAAGGGATGTAACTTGCATGACCTTTCTGATTATGTAGTGATTCAGATTAATGATACCCATCCGACAATGGTTATTCCAGAGCTTATCCGTCTGCTTGTGGAGAGAGGTCTTGAGATGGATGAAGCGATTGAAGCGGTAACAAAGAGCTGTGCTTACACAAATCATACGATACTTGCAGAAGCATTAGAGAAATGGCCGATTTATTACCTGAAAAAAGCAGTGCCGCAGCTTATGCCGATCATCGAAGTTTTAGATGATAAAGTAAGAAGAAAATATCATAATCAGGCAGTGTATATTATTGATGGAGAAGAAAGAGTACATATGGCTCATATTGATATTCATTATTCTTCTAGTGTTAATGGAGTGGCATCTTTACATACAGAGATTCTTAAAAACAATGAGCTGCATCATTTTTATGAAATTTATCCAGAGAAGTTTAATAATAAGACAAATGGTATTACTTTTAGAAGATGGTTGCTGCACTGCAATCCACAGTTGACAGAACTTATCACTTCTCTTATTGGGGATGGATTTAAAAAAGATGCAACGCAGTTAGAAAAGCTGTTAGATTATAAAAATGATGAAAAGGTATTAAAACAGATTCTTGAGATAAAGTCTGCTAAGAAAATGGAATTAAAGAAGGCATTGATGGAAAAACAGAATGTTACGATTAATGAAAATTCTATTTTTGATATTCAGATTAAGAGACTGCATGAGTACAAGAGACAGCAGTTGAATGCGTTGTATGTCATCCATAAATATTTGGAGATTAAAGCAGGAAAGAAACCATCAACACCGATAACCGTTATTTTTGGAGCGAAGGCAGCGCCGGCATACATAATCGCTCAGGATATCATTCATCTTATCCTTTGTCTGCAGCAGCTTATTAATAATGATCCGGAAGTAAGTCCGTATCTTAATGTTGTGATGGTGGAAAATTATAATGTAACATGGGCAGAAAAATTAATCCCAGCCTGCGATATTTCAGAGCAGATTTCTCTTGCCTCTAAAGAAGCAAGTGGTACAGGTAATATGAAGTTTATGCTTAACGGTGCGCTTACATTAGGAACAGAAGATGGAGCGAATGTTGAGATTCATGAACTCGTAGGTGATGATAATATTTATATTTTTGGAGATTCCAGTGATACGGTTGTTGAAAGATACGCGCAGGGAAGCTATCATGCAGCAAAATATTATAATGAAAATGCAGCAATCAAAGAAGCTGTAGACTTCATAACAGGAGAAGAATTAAAAGCAATTGGCGATAAAGACAGATTAGAAAGATTATTTAATGAACTTGTTTCTAAAGACTGGTTTATGACTTTCCCTGATTTCGATGAGTATGTAAAGACAAGAGAGCAGGCATATGCTGACTATGAAAACAGAGAAGAATGGGTACAGAAAATGCTTGTGAATATCGCAAAAGCAGGATATTTTTCTTCAGACAGAACGATTGAAGAATATAACAGAGATATTTGGAAATTAGAGGACTAGAGAGTGTTTGAAAAGGATAAAGTTGCTGTGCAATAGCTTAAATAGCCATTGCACAGCAATTTTATTTTAGTAGAATTTTCTTGTTTTTGTACGAAGATTGTAATAAAATGGAAACAACGATTTGCTTACTATAATCATGGAACCAGCAATTATAGATTTTGATTTTATTTCAAAAATAAAATGGAAAGGAGAAGTTCTTGAACATAAATGAAACATTAAAACACTACTTTGGTTACGACAGTCTGCGTCCAGGACAACAGGAACTGATAGAAGGAATTCTACAAAGAAAGGATGTCCTTGGTATTATGCCAACAGGTGCAGGAAAGTCCCTGTGTTATCAGGTTCCAGCACTGATGTTAGATGGAATTACGATTGTAGTTTCACCGCTTATTTCTCTGATGACAGACCAGGTAAAGGCGTTAAATCAGGCCGGTGTGCATGCGGCGTATATTAACAGTTCTCTTACGGAAAACCAGATAAGGACTGCACTTTTCTATGCAGCGCAGGGAAGATATAAGATTATTTATGTGGCGCCGGAGAGGCTGAATACGATACGATTTCTGGAGTTTGCATGCCAGGTGGATATTTCTATGGTGACGGTGGATGAGGCGCATTGTATTTCCCAGTGGGGACAGGATTTCCGTCCAAGTTATGTTGGAATTGCGGATTTTCTTGCACAGTTACCAAAGCGTCCGGTTGTAAGTGCATTTACTGCAACAGCAACGGAACGAGTAAAACAGGATATTATGGGAAGTCTGCGTTTGCAAAATCCAGTGACAGTTGTGACAGGATTTGACCGACCGAATCTGTTCTTTCGCGTAGTGACCCGAAAGGGTGGAAAAGAGACCGACAACAGTGTTCTTAATTATGTCAAAAAGCATGAGGATGAGAGTGGAATCATTTATTGTGCAACGAAGAAAAATGCAGACAAAATATATGGACTTTTGCAGCAGTATGGCATTGAGGCAGGGCATTATCATGCGGGCTTATCCTTAGAGGAACGGAAGAAAAATCAGGACGATTTTACCTATGACCGAATTCGTGTTATGGTAGCGACAAATGCATTTGGAATGGGTATTGATAAGTCAAATGTGAGATATGTGCTGCATTATAATATGCCACAGAGTCTTGAATATTATTATCAGGAGGCAGGGCGTGCTGGTCGTGACGGGGAAGAAGCAGAGTGTGTATTATTCTTTTCTAAGCAGGATATCATGATAAATAAGCGGCTTTTAGAATATAAGAGTACAGAAAGTATAGAGAGTGACCCGCAGGTACGGAGAAACGATTATCAAAAGTTAAATCGGATGATTGATTACTGCGAAACACAACAGTGCCTGCGCCAGTTTATTTTGTCATATTTCGGGGATAACAGTCCATGTACCTGCGATAAATGTAGTAATTGTGTGGTTGTGGAAGATGAGGAAGAGGAAAACTACATCCAGACCAAAAAGGAAAAGAAAAAAGCGTTCCAGCTTGCCAATCTGACTCCGAAAGGGCAGGAATTGTTCGAGCAGCTTCGTAAGTGCAGGACAGAACTTGCTGCAGAAAAAGGAGTTCCACCATATATAATCTGTTCCGATAAGACATTAACAGATATGTGTGCAAAATGTCCTGCAGACAATGAAGATATGGAAACAGTGTACGGAATGGGTGTGCAGAAAATTCAAAGTTATGGGGAACATTTTACCAAAATCATTATAGACTTTTTAGAAGAACAGAGTGCAGCCGGTGGAGCAGATGCAGAAACTCTGCAATTAACAACAGAGTTAACACCAGAGCAAATAGAGGAAACAACAGGAATAACAGTAGCAGCCTCTCCTGCAAGAGAAAAGAAACTGCCATTTTATATCGCACCGGGAAAATTAGACGAAGTGGAACTGACCGATACCTGTATGATTTCAGAACTTACGAACCGGATTAACGAACTTTGTGACGAAGAAGACCAGAAAAACCGCAAAAAGCTAACCGCAGCATTTGTCAATACCTTACTGATACAAAAAGGATATATTGAAGAAGCAACAGAAGGCGAAGAAAAAGTAAAACATATAACAGAAAAAGGAAAAGAAGCAGGGATACAGGAAGAAGAACGATATGGCAAATATGGAAGAAAGTATTACGCATTAGTTCATACGAGGGAGAGTCAGGAGATGATTTTGGGAGAACTCCGAGAGTATTTGGCTGATTTGACGGATGAGTGATAAACAGACGAACTCCAGAAGATAAATAAAGCATATTGGTGACTTTAGTCGCGGCGTGTTGAATGTTCGCTTTCGCGCTCACATCCAACACTTGCTCCGAGGTCACCAATATGCTTTATTTATCTTCTGGAGTTCTGCTTGTTCCTTGTCTTTACTGATAGTTCAAGTGTCAGTCCTTCAAAACCCTAACTTCTTGGAAAGTCACAGACATCTGAAACCATCCTCAAATCTCTCCAAAAACAAATTCTGAATTTTTTTCTCTCCAGCCAAAGCACAGCCATCAGGGAAGGAAAGAATCTATATTTATAACCTCGGAGCAAAGGTTGGATGTGAGCATTCAAGCGAACATTCAACCTGCAGCGACTAAAGTCACAATTCTGAATTCTTTCCTTCCCTGAGGGCGTCTCCCTTACCTGCGGCAATTCAGAATTTTCCACCCAACTTGTAATATTCCACACACAAAATAATGATATTTGAATATAATTTGATAAAAAATGCACTATTAGCAAAAACTTTCTACCGCTAATGGTGTTTTTTTGTTTTCTTTTTACGAAAACTATCTTTAGTGAAAAAGCGATTCATGGTATAATCGAACGAGGCAGAAAGTGATGGTTTTTGAATGTCATGTTCTGAAGGTTACGAAAAATACAAAAAATAGGTAAAAACAGTATTGTTTTAAGGAGGATAACGTGTTAAATACAACAAAATCAGAAGAGTTATATAAAGTAGCACTTGACCTGATGCCGGGTGGTGTAAACTCACCGGTCAGAGCATTTGGTGCTGTGGGAAGGAACCCTTTATTTATTGACCATGCAAAGGGTTCCTATGTTTATGATGTGGATGGCAATAAGTTTATTGACTATGTTTGTTCCTGGGGACCTGGAATTCTTGGGCATTCTCATCCAGAGGTTCTTGAAGAAGTAGTGAAGGCCTGTTTTGACGGTCTTACTTTTGGTGCGCCAACTGGTAAGGAGAATGAACTAGCACAGCTTGTCAAAGATTGCGTACCATCTATGGAAATGATGCGTATGGTAAGTTCAGGAACTGAGGCAACGATGAGTGCGATTCGTGCGGCAAGAGGATTTACCGGAAGAGATAAGATCATTAAGTTTAAGGGATGTTATCATGGACATTCTGATGGATTATTAGTGCAGGCTGGTTCTGCAGCATTAACACAGTCTGTACCGGACAGCAGCGGAGTTCCTGCTTCTTTTGCACAGCAGACTTTAGTTGCTCTTTATAATGATAAGGATTCTGTAAGAGAGTTATTTGAGAATAATAAAGACCAGATTGCAGCTCTTATTGTGGAGCCGGTTGCAGCAAATATGGGTGTTGTTATTCCTGACGATGATTTTCTTCCTTTCCTTCGTGAGATTACAGAAGAGAATGGAACAATTCTTATTTTTGACGAGGTTATCACAGGATTCCGTCTTGGTGTTGGTGGTGCACAGGAGTGGTTTGGAATTAAGCCAGATTTATCTACTTTCGGAAAGATTGTCGGAGGTGGAATGCCAATGGCTATCTATGGCGGACGTAAGGATATTATGAGAAATATTTCCCCGACAGGAAAGGTTTATCAGGCAGGAACCTTATCTGGTAATCCGATTGCGACAACAGCCGGAATCAAGACTCTTGAAATTTTAAGAGACCATCCAGAACTTTATACAAAGATTGAAGGGAATACAAAGAAGCTTGCGGAAGCTTACAAAGTAAGAGCGAAGAAACAAGGTATCAATATTCATGTTAACCAGATCGGTTCTCTTATGAGCGCTTTCTTTACAGGGGAAAATGTAAAAGATTACACAGGAGCAACATCTTCTGATACTAAGGCTTACGCAGATTACTTTAACTATATGTTAGAGAATGGTATCTATGTGGCACCTTCACAGTTTGAGGCGATGTTTATTTCTGCAGCTCATTCTGATGAGGATATTCAGAGAACTATTGATGTGCTTACAAAATAGGAAAGATATTAAATAAAAGATATTATACTTATTCAGAATAATTGCAAATAGAAATAATTTATAAATAAGAAGTCTGTATTGGAAACAGGGGCGAAATTTTAAAAATAAAACAAGTCTCAAAACATATTTATAAAAATGAATATAACTATAAATATAGTAAATAAGACAGAAAGTCAAAGGAGAAAAAATGGTACATTTTATTGGAGCGGGTCCTGGAGACCCAGAGTTACTGACAATTAAGGGAAAGAAATTAATCGATCAGGCAGATGTAATTATCTATGCTGGTTCTTTAGTAAATAAGGAAGTTCTTGCCGGAGCCAAAGAAGGCGCAGAGATTTACAACAGTGCGACAATGACTTTAGAGGAAGTTATTGAAGTAATGAAAAAGGCTGAAGCTGAAGGCAAGATGACAGCTCGTGTTCATACAGGAGACCCTGCCGTTTTCGGTGCACACAGAGAGCAGATGGACGAGCTTTCCCGTCTTGGAATTGATTATGATGTCATTCCAGGTGTGAGTTCTTTCCTTGCAACTGCGGCAGCTTTAAAGAAAGAATATACTTTACCGGGAGTTTCTCAGACAGTTATTCTTACAAGAATGGAAGGTAGAACACCAATGCCTCCAAAGGAAAAGTTAAGAGATTTAGCAAAACATAATTCTACAATGATTATTTTCTTAAGTGTAGGAATGATAGAACAGCTTGCAGATACTTTAAAAGAAGAGTACAGAGAGGATACACCAGTCGCTGTTGTATACAAAGCTTCCTGGGAAGATCAGAAGATTGTTATCGGCAATCTGACAAATATCGCACAGAAAGTAAAAGAGGCAGGAATCACAAAGACAGCTCTTACAGTTGTAGGCGATTTTCTTGGAGACGAGTACGAACTTTCTAAACTTTATGACAAGACATTTACACACGAATTCAGACAGGCAAAAGAGTAAGCCGTGTGGTTTTGCTGGAGGCAGAAAATAAGAAATGGGTATACAGATAATTAGTATCAGTCATAAAATCGCACCTCTTCATGTAAGGGAAATGTTTGCATTTACAGGGGAGCAGCAAAAACATATGATGCAGGAAATCACAGAGCATTTGGAAGTTTCAGAATGTATCGTGTTATCTACCTGCAACCGGACGGAAATGTATGTGTATTCTGATTCGGAAAGCAAGGGATGTGTATTTAATCTGATGGAAGATGTACTGCTTGGCGAGGCAGGCGCACAGGATGAAGAAGATATCGGAAATTATCTTTTATTTTATCATGGAAAAAAGGCGATTCATCATCTGTTTCAGGTAGCGGCAGGGCTTGATTCCATGGTAATTGGAGAAGACCAGATTCTCGGTCAGGTAAAGACCGCACATAAGCAGGCAAGAGAGGCTGGAACAACGGGAGTGTATCTGAATACATTTTTCCGTATGGCAGTTACAGGAGCAAAGAAAGTAAAGACCGAAACAGAACTTTCAAAAACTTCTGTATCAACAGCGACACTTGCGCTGAAAGTAGCCGAAGAAGAACTTGGAACTTTAAAAGATAAAAAGGTTCTTATCATTGGTGCGACAGGTAAGATTGGCGGTATTGTTCTGATGAATATTCAATCTCTTCATCAGGCAGATATTTATGTTACGACGCGTAAGAATAAGCTCATCCAGACAAAGCATGGAAATGACGAGTTTACGACAATTGATTATGAAGATCGTTATGAATATTTAGATCAGATGGATGTCGTTATAAGTGCGACATCGAGTCCGCATTACACACTGACATATAGCAAGATGAAAAAGCAGCTTACGACAGCGAAGCGAAGAGTCTTTGTCGATTTGGCTGTGCCGATGGATATCGAAGCAAAAATCAGTGCGGTGGACGATACCTGCTACTATAATATTGATGATTTTACAAGAATCGCAAGGGAGAATAACCAGAAGAAACTGAGAGAAGCAGAGGCCGCATCAGGGATTCTTGATGAGTATGAACTTCAGTTTGAACAGTGGATGGTATTCCAGAAGTCTTTATCCGTTATGGGAAAGGTCAGAGATAACTTTGTAAAAGTAGCAGAACATAAAGGTGTGGAAAAGGCATTTGACCATTTCTTCTATTGGGTGAGAGAGAATAACACACCGGAAGATTTGGAAACATTTTTCCAGTGCCTGGATCATTAAAAACAGACCAGAATATCGGTTTTAGAAGGAGAAAACAATGGGTAAATTATATGCAGTTGGGTTCGGTCCAGGTGGATATGAACACATGACAGCAAAAGCAATTGATGTAATTAAAAATGCAGACATCATTACAGGATACACTACATATGTAGAGATGTTAAAGAAGTTTTTCCCAGAGAAAGAGTACGTGGCAACACCGATGACAAAAGAGATGGATCGCTGCCGTATGGCAGTTGATTTAGCTGCCGAAGGGAAGACAGTTGCAATGGTAAGTTCCGGAGACAGCGGAATTTACGGAATGGCAGGAATTCTTTTAGAGATTGCCAATGAGAAAAAGGCAGATGTTGAGATTGAGACTGTTCCAGGTGTGACAGCAGCGAGTGCAGCGGCATCTATTCTTGGAGCACCGTTAATGCACGATTTTACAATTATTAGTTTAAGTGATCTGATGACACCTTACTCTCTTATTATGAAGAGAGTGGATTGTGCAGGACAGGGTGATTTTATCGTATGTCTCTATAATCCAAAGAGCAAAAAGAGAGCGGATTATGTAGAAAAGGCTGCAGAAATTCTTATGAAATATCGTGACGGCAAGACTCCAGTTGGTGTTGTTCGCCATGCGGGCAGAGAAGAGGAATCTTCCTATATTACAACACTTGATGCAGTAAAAGATGCACCGATCGATATGTTCAGTATCGTTATTGTCGGCAATTCCAACACATATGTACGCGATGGTAAGATGATTACCCCAAGAGGATATGAAGACAAATACGGATTCGCGAATGTAGAATAAGATGAGTATGTAAGCAGTTTTTCTTGCTTACAAACTTATTATACGAGTGGAGGAATAAGATGAAAAATATCATCAAAATCGGAACGAGAAAGAGTAAGTTAGCTCTGATTCAGACCGATATTGTAAAAGATAAAATTAAAAAAGCTTTTACCTGAAATAGAAGTGGAAATCGTAAAGATTGACACAAAGGGAGATCAGATTCTTGATAAATCCCTTACTTCATTTGGTGGAAAAGGTGTATTTACTGCTGAACTTGAAGCCGAACTTCTTTCTGGTGCAGTAGATATTGCGGTTCACAGTGCAAAGGATATGCCGATGGATTTCCCGGAAGGGCTTGGAATCGGTGCAGTCCTTGACAGAGCGGATGTGAGAGATACTTTTGTTACTACAACTGGTAAAAAATTAGAAGAATTAGAGCCAGGAAGCATTGTCGGAACAAGTTCTCTTCGAAGAGAATTATTAATTAAAGAAATTAATCCATATGTAACGATTAAGCTTCTCCGTGGAAATGTACAGACTCGTTTAAGCAAACTTCGTGACGGTCAGTATGACGGAATTATTCTTGCGGCGGCAGGAATCGAAAGACTTGGATATGAAAAGGAAGAGGGACTTCACTATCAGTATCTTGACCCGGATGTATTTCTTCCGGCCGCAGGTCAGGGAATCCTTGCAGTAGAAAGCCGCGTAGAAGATGCGGAGATGGCAGAAATCCTTGCGGCGATCCACAGTGAAAAAGCAGAATGTCTTTTAATGGCAGAGAGAGCATTTTTAAAGACAATCGGTGGAAGCTGTAACGCACCGGCGGCAGCACTTTGTCGTGAGGAAAATGGTGAATTTTCCATGCGTGCCATGTATGTGAAAGATGGAATTCATAGCAGAAAGACGTATATGACAGTGAATATAGAAGATGCTATAGCGGAAAAAGATGCAGACAGTAAGCCGATAGCTGGGACGGCTGTGGCAGCAGCCGTTTCTGTCGAAGAAGCTGTTAAAACAGACAAAGAGATAACAGAGAAAGATACGGCAAGAAAAAGTAAAGTAGAAATAGCAGCAGAACTTGGTATCAGCGTTGCTCATGAAGTAAACAAAGGCATGGTATATCTTGTCGGTGCAGGTCCTGGTGATGAGGATCTGATGACGAGAAAAGGACTTAAGCTTTTAAGAGAGGCAGATGTCGTTGTATACGATAACCTTGCGTCCAGTTCCCTTTTAAATGAAGTAAGAGATGACGCAGAACTTATTTACGCAGGAAAGCGTTCTTCAAATCATCATTTAAAACAGTATGAGACAAACGAGCTTTTAGTGAAGCTTGCATTAGAAGGAAAAAATGTTGTCCGCTTAAAGGGCGGTGACCCATATATCTTCGGCCGTGGCGGTGAAGAAGGACAGGAACTTAGAGAAGCTGGTGTTGACTTTGAAGTTGTACCGGGAATTTCTTCTTCTTATTCTGTTCCGGCATACTGCGGTATTCCAGTGACACATCGTGATTTCGCATCTTCTTTCCATGTGATTACCGGTCATGAAGGCAATCATAAAAATGGTGTGAGTGTATTAAACTACGAGACACTTGCGAAAGAAGAAGGAACATTGATTTTCCTTATGGGACTCAAAAATCTTCCTAATATTGTAGCTTCGCTTATTGAGAATGGTAAAGATCCTGCGACTCCAGTCGGTGTGCTTCAGGAGGGAACAACCGCAAGACAGCGTGTTGCAACAGGAACACTTGCTGATATTGTAGAAGTTGTAAAGCGCGAGGGAATTAAGACTCCTGCCATTACAGTTGTAGGTGATGTTGTAAGTTTACGTCAGGTACTTGACTGGTATGGACACAAACCTTTATCCGGCAAGAGTGTTCTTGTGACAGGAACAACTTCTATGGTAGACCGACTTTCTCCGATTCTGAAAGAGGAGGGAGCAGAGGCCATTTCCTTTAGCTTAATCCGCACTGAAAGAATGAAACTTCCAGAGCTGGATGTCGCATTGAAGGAAATAGATAAGTATAACTGGATTGTATTTACCAGTGCAAACGGTGTGGAATGTTTCTTTGAGGAAATGCAGGAAATCCGAAAAGATATCAGAGATTTAGCGCATGTCCGCTTCGCTGTTATTGGAGACGGAACGAAAAAGGCATTGGAAGAACATGGAATTTTCTGTGATTTTATTCCGACAGCATATTCTTCAAAAGATATGGCAGAGGCGATGGTTCCTCATATCGGAAAAGATGAAAGTGTTCTTCTCCTTCGTGCAGAGGAAGCAAACAGAGTGCTTCCAGATGCATTAGAAGAAGCTGGAATTTCCCACACATGCATTTCTCTTTATCATACCGTAACGGATGAGAGAAAAGCAGATGAATTGAATCGTTTGATTAAGATGGCTGACTATGTAACATTTGCAAGTTCCAGTGCAGTTCGAGCCTTTGTATCTATGGTAGATAATCTTGACGAGGTCAAAGGAAAATATATCAGTATTGGCCCGGTTACAACAAAGACTGCACAGGAAAATGGTCTCTCCATTGCAAAAACTGCTGTTGTATATACAGCAAGAGGTATGGTAGAAACAATGATTCAGGATGCAGTGGAAGAAGGTCAGAAATAAATGAAAACTCAGATAAAACGTTTTTTGTTAACACTTGGCTTTATGACAAGGATTCCTGTCAATGTAGATCTTGGCGAAGTAAAAGATGAAGACATGCACAAAGGATTTTTATATTATCCGGTAGTCGGTCTGATTCTCGGACTTTGTGACATGGCAGTATTTCTTCTTGTAAGTCTTATTTTACCAGAAGTATTTGGAATCCTTTTTGCAATGCTTGCGAACCTCTGTCTGACAGGAGCCTTTCACTTAGACGGTCTTTCGGATACCGCAGACGGAATCTACTCTGCAAGAACGAGAGAACGTATGCTTGAAATCATGAAAGACAGCCGCATCGGAACAAACGGTGCGGTAGCGATGTGCTTTGATCTGGCATTAAAGTTTGCCGGAATTTACTACAGCGATATAAGATGGCTGATGATTCTTCTTATGCCAATCGCCGGAAAAATGGTACAGGGAGCGATTGTGTATAAAGCAATTTATCCTCGTGAAAAAGGAATCGGTATTTATGTAGGAACTGTCAGTCTTGGAACAGTAATCGGAACCGTCATTCTTGGACTTATCGCAATGGTACTTGCCTTCTCCTGCTGGGGAGTCCTTATCTTTGCGATTCTCTTTGGATTCGCTTACCTTTTCCGTGTATATATCACAGGGAAAATCGGTGGAATCACCGGAGATGTTATGGGAGCAGGAAACGAGCTTGCGGAAGTATTATTACTGCTTGTTGTTATTGTTCTTACAAAGTATACAGGAATGACACCATTATCATTATTTCCATTTTAGTTTTTAAAAATGAGATAATGATGAAGGAAAGTTGTAGAAAAAACTATTGATATTTATTTATATATGAAAGTAGAAAAATATAAATTTATGAAGTGGAAGCAAGACTATACAAAAATATGAACAATATATGTTGGTATTAAAGTAGCAGAAGGGAAGATGGTTATGACTCTGGAGGAAGCAATCAAAAAAATTCAGCCGCTGGATGAGGAGGCAATGGAGTACACTCGTGCAAGATGGAATACTCTTGGGAAGCCTCTTCACAGTCTGGGAAGACTCGAAGAAATGGTGACACAGTTCGCTGGAATTTATCGCGATAAGAATCCGCATTTAAGGAAAAAAGCGGTTATTGTCATGGCAGCAGATAACGGTGTTGTAGCGGAAGGAGTTACCCAGACAGGGCAGGAAGTGACAAAGACAGTAACAGAAAATATGACAAAGCATAATGCGACAATCTGTATTATGTCCTCCATGAGTGGAGCAGATGTGTATCCCGTAGATATCGGAATTGCAACGGATTGTGACAATCCGGGTGTTTTTCCAAGAAAAATTAAATACGGAACAGACAACATGGCAAAAGGCCCTGCAATGTCGAGAGAAGAAGCGGTAAAAGCAATTGAAGTCGGCATCGGCATGGTAGCTGATTTAAAAGAAAAAGGCTATAACGTTCTTGCTACCGGAGAGATGGGTATTGGAAATACTACGACAAGCAGTGCTGTCTGTTCTGTTTTACTTGACCAGAGTGTAGAAAAGGTAACCGGAAAAGGTGCTGGTCTTACAAACAAAGATTTAGAACATAAGATAGAAGTCATCAGGCAGAGTATCGCACTCAATAAAGTAAATGCGGACGACCCGCTTGATGTACTTGCTAAAGTCGGAGGTCTTGATATTGCCGGAATGGCTGGCTGTTATATCGGTGGTGCGGCGCTCAATATTCCAGTATTTATTGACGGATTTATTTCATCCGTAGCAGCGTTAATTGCGATTCGCTTAGTACCGGAATGTGCGCCATATCTTTTCCCATCCCACTGTTCTAATGAACCTGCTGGACGTATGATACTGGATGCTATCGGCAAACAGCCATATATCTTTGCCAATATGTGCCTTGGCGAGGGAACCGGAGCGGTTATGGGATTTACGATTGCAGATTATGCATTTAAAGCATACTGGGAATTACCAAGCTTTGAGCAGACGAACTTTGGAACTTATGAAGAATTGAACTAAATATAAAATGCAGGAGGAGAAATGTTAGATAAAATTCAAATCGTAAAACCTGCCGAAATCGAAAAAAGAAGTATGGAAATCATCACAAGCGAATTAAACGGAAGAACCTGGCCAGAGCCGGAGTTCTCTATCGTAAAAAGATGTATCCACACTTCTGCAGATTTTGATTATGCAGATAATTTATGCTTTTCTGAAAATGCTGCGAATATCGGTGTAGAAGCTTTAAAAAATGGAGCACATATCGTAACTGATACAAGAATGGCATGGTCAGGAATCAACAAGAAAAAGTTAGCATCTTTCGGAGGAGAAGCTCATTGCTTCATGTCTGATGATGATGTGGCAAAAGAAGCAAAAGAACGCGGATGCACAAGAGCAGCTATCTGCATGGAAAGAGGAGCGGTTTTAGCAGAAGAGAAAAACATTATTTTTGCTATTGGAAATGCACCGACAGCTTTAATCCGTTTATATGAGCTGATTAAAGAAGGCAAGTTAAAACCAGCATTGATTATCGGCGCACCAGTTGGCTTTGTCAATGTAGTAGAATCCAAAGAACTGATTATGGAAGCCGGAGTTCCTTTCATCGTTCCAAAAGGACGAAAAGGCGGCAGCAACATTGCGGCAACGATTTGTAACGCGATGTTGTATCAGTTGTAAAAATTATTTTCTAAAAAATGAATTTGAATAAATCATTTTAAGAGATTATTTTCATGAAAATATATTGGAATTGAATTTATGAAAAAACTAAGAGAAGGAGTTTCCACTGGCTCCTGTATGACCGGTGGAGCGGAGGCTTCCGTGATCTGGCAGACAACGGGTAAATGTCCTTCAGTAGTGAAGGTGGATACCCCAATCGGGAAAACACTTTATCTTGATATTATTCCAAGAGAGTTCGGAGTCTGCGGCGTGGTAAAAGATGCCGGGGATGATCCGGACGTAACAAATGGAAGCGAGATTGTCACAAAGGTTGAGCTGTTTGAGGAAGAGGGAGACATTTCCTTTTTCGGAGGAGAAGGAGTCGGCACTATCACGCAGGAAGGATTAAAGATTCCTCCGGGACAGCCGGCGATTAATCCCGTTCCCCGCCAGATGGCAGAAAAGGCAATCCGAAAGATTATCGGCAATAAAAAGGCAAATGTAACAGTAAGTATTCCCGGCGGAAAAGAACTTGCCAAAAAGACATTTAATCCAAGGCTTGGAATTGTAGATGGACTTTCAGTTCTTGGAACGACAGGGATTGTCCGGCCGATGAGTGAGGAAGCGATGAAAGATTCTCTGATTGCGGAACTTGATATGTATGCAAAACAGGGACATAAAACCATTCTTTTTGTACTTGGAGGAACGGGAGAGACTGCATTAAAAGAACAGTACGGCGAATTTCAGTGCATTTTGCAGGTAAGCAATTACATCGGCTTTATGATAGAAGAAGCGGTGGAAAGAGGCTTTACTGATATTTTAATCGGAGGTTTTGTCGGCAAACTTGTAAAAGTAGCCTCAGGCACAATGAATACGCACAGTCATGTGGCAGACGGGCGAATCGAAACTATCTGTACCCATGCAGCACTTCACGGTGCACCGACTTCCGTTATCAAAAAGATTTATGACTGTCTCACGACAAAGGCAGCAATGAAGATTGTTGAAGAAGAAGGCCTGATGGATATCTGGCCGGACATGGCACAGAAAGCATCGGAGTATTGCGAGAAAACCGCCCACAAAATGGCGAGAGTAGGCATCATTTTCCTTGATGGACAAAATGAAATTCTGGCGGCGAGCGAGAATATAAAAGAAGTACTTTCAGCCTGCAGGAAATGATTAGTAATGTATAGCTTGAAATAATTGCAGAAATCAAAAATGTAGGCGAAATCAGAAAGAAAATAATTGCAGAAGTAAAATAACTGTGGAGGTTAGAATGAGCAAATTAACCGTAGCTGGAATCGGACCAGGTGAAGCCGATTACATTTTACCGGCAGTAATTGAAAAAATGAAAAAAGCCCATACCGTAATTGCGGCAAAGCGAGTTTTACCGATTTTAGAAGAATTGTGCCAGGATGTCAGTGATTCAGCGTCTGTATTGCAGCATGATTCTATATCTTTTTTCGCAATGGGGAAAATTAAAGACACGCTAGAGCAGATTGGAAAAATTCTTTCCGAGGGACATGATGTTGTAATGGCGGTAAGCGGCGATCCGCTTATGTACAGCCTTTATCGCACAATCTGCAATGATCCGATCAGCGAGAATTGGGATATGGACATTATCCCTGGCGTTGGTTCCTTACAGATGCTCGGTGCAGCATTCGGAGAAACAATGGAAGATGCATTGATCATCAGTGTACATGGAAGAGCGAAAACAGCAGGTTCTATTGCACTTGCGGTAACAGAACATCCGAAAGTATTTTTCCTTTGCAGCAAAGAACAGGGTCCGGCATGGCTTTCTCGGATTATGCTGGACTATCAGCTTGATGATGTGACTGTCTGCGCCGGAGCGAATCTTTCCTACGAAGATGAAATCCTTGCATCCGGCACACCTGCTGAAATGGTAAAAAAAGAGTTCCCCTCTCTTTGTGTCGCAATGATTAAAAATCCATCTCCACGCCAGATTGTTCGTCCATGTTTTTTATCAGATGAAGATTTTGAGCGAGATAAAACACCGATGACCAAAGAAGAAATCCGCATACTCATTTTACATAAAATGAAGTTACATCCTGATGATGTTGTGTGGGACGTTGGCGCAGGAACAGGTTCTGTATCTATCGAATGTGCAAGACAGGTTCCATTTGGAACAGTACACAGTGTAGAGCGAAGCGAAACTGCCGTAAAATTAATTTACAAAAACAAAGAAAAATTTTCGGCAGATAATTTAACTGTCTACGAAGGGGATGCGGCCGAAACCGTAGCAAAGCTGCCTGAACCTGACAAAGTATTTATCGGCGGCAGCGGCAAAGAAATGTCTCAGATATTAGAGACAATCGCGGCATTTCCTAAAAAAATAAAAGTAGTCATTTCTGCGGTAACAATCGAAACTATCGCAGAAACCAATGAACTTTTAGGAAAATACGCCCCAGACTTCGATGTCATTCAGGCGACAGTCGGACGGGGAAGAAAAATCGGCAGCTATCATATCATGGATACGAATAATCCAGTAATGATATTCACAGCGTACATTTAAAGGCTATATGATAATGTATAATTATACAGTGCAGAATATTTTGCATTGTAGCCATATAATATATTCAAAAAAATGAATGTGTAAAAATGTAACAGTCTGTTTTTGATTGTTATCAGGAAACAAACAGGAGAGAAAAATGGGAAAAAAAGCATTATTAGTAGTAAGCTTTGGAACAAGCTTTGAGGAAGCACTTCCAGCAATCGTCAACATCGAAGAAACCTGCAAAAAGGCATTTTCGGACTATGACTTTTATCGAGCATTTACATCTGGAATGATTATCCGTAAATGGGCAAGAACAAAAAATGTCATTATCCATAATCCGGATGAAGTGATGAAACGACTGGTAGCAGAAGGTTACGAAGAAGTAATCTGTCAGCCAACACATATTATAAATGGACTGGAATATGACAAAATGATGAATATGCTTCTGGCATATAAAGATCAGATTCCAACAATCAAGGTTGGAAACCCCCTTCTTACCGAAGAGGAAGATTACAAAGAAGCCTGCGAGATCGTTATGCAGGAATTAGAAAAGCCATTAGCGAAAGACGAAGCTTTTGTATTCATGGGACATGGAACAGAACACTTTGCCAACAGCGCATACAGCCAGTTTGAAAACATGCTCAGAGACCTTGGACATGAAAGCACATATGTCGGAACCGTAGAAGGATTCCCTGGTCTTGATTACGTTATCCGTCGTTTGAAAATAAGAGATATTAAAAAAGTATATGTTATGCCCCTTATGATCGTAGCAGGCGATCATGCCCGAAATGACCTCGCCGGAGCCGAAGCCGACTCCTGGGATTCTATCTTAAAAGCAGACGGATTTGAAACCGAGGTTATAATGAAAGGTTTAGGGGAAATTGATGCGATAGCAGAAATGTTTGTAAAACACCTGAAGAAGGCGGAGTCTTTGTAAAATGATTTTAGTTCCAGAAGGGAAGAGTAGACAATGATTAACTATACCCACCAATAGATTTACATAGACAGGATTTTTGACGAAGAAAAAGAAAGTAGTTTGAGTTGGATTATCTGTAGTGAAATTTTCAAATGAATATAAAAGAAGATATTTTGTGACTTTGTGCTGTGGAGTTTTGACTGTAGACTCGCGAGCTCGTTTTCGAGCGAGTCTGTACTATCAGGCACAACGGAACGTTTAGCACAACGGAACAAAAATAACTTCTTTTATATTCATTTGAAAATTGGGTTCAAACATAATAACTCAAACGATTGTTTTTTCTTTCTCAAAATCCGTCTGGAAAGGAAGATTATGAAAGGCAAATTATATGGAATCGGAGTTGGCCCTGGTGATCCAGAGCTTTTAACTCTGAAAGCAAAAAGATTAATTGAAGAATGTGATATTGTTGCAGTACCGGTGAAAAAAGAAGGCGAAGATAGTGTCGCTTTAAATATTGCAAAAGGTGCTGTTAAGATTCCTGAGGAAAAGATTCAGGAAATCGTATTTACAATGGCAAAAGATAAGACAAAGCGTGAGGCTTGCCGTCAGGCGGCTGCCGAAGAAATTATGAAGTTACTTGATGAAGGAAAATCAATCGCGATGCTCGCACTTGGTGATATTGGAATTTACAGTACTTATGCATATGTTCATAAACGTTTGTTGAAAGAGGGATATGATGTGGAAATGGTTTCCGGTATCCCATCTTTCTGTGCTGGAGCAAGCAAGGCTGGTATTTCTATCGTAGAGGGAAATGAAGGTTTTGGTGTAATACCATCTCTGAAAGGAATTGATCAGGTAGAGAAGACTCTTGGTGTTTTTGATAACCTTGTTATTATGAAGGTTGGAAGTCATGTGAAAGAAGTGTATGATCTATTGGTTGAACGCGGCATGGAGAATAACGCATTGATTATCAGCAATGTTGGAATGGACGGCGAGTATGTTGGTCCGCTGATTCCTGACCGCGAGTATGGATATTTCACAACAATGATTATTAAAAGTGAGATGTAATTATGAAATATAATGTTTTGGTGATTGCCGGGACAACAGAATCAAGACAGGTGATTGAGAAGCTGCTTGGAGAGAATCCAAATGAAAGGATTCTTGCCAGTGTGGCTACGGAACTTGGAAAGGAAATGCTTCTTGAATATGACATTGATGTTCATGTAGGAAGGCTTGATCAGGATGGTTTTCTCGCACTTCTTAAGGAGAATCCATGTGAGAAGATTATTGATGCTTCCCATCCATTTGCAAAGATTGTATCGGAGACGGTGAAAAAGGTGGCAGAGTCAGCAGATATTCCGTATGAGCGATATGAGAGAACAAACCTCCAATATGATTATGAAGGCATTGTTCATGTAAAAGATGTACAGGAAGCGATTACCCTTTTAAATGAGTTGAAGGGAAATGTTTTTCTTACAACAGGAGTGAACACAGCGGCAGCATATATGTCCGGTGTAGAAAATGGAGCAGAGCGCCTTTTTATCCGTGTGCTTGATAATGTTTCATCTCTGGAAGGATGTGCAAAAGCTGGTTATCTAGAGGGGCATGTTTTCGGGAAAATGCCTCCTTTTACAGTTGAGGATAATGTGAGGCTTATTAGGGAAACAGAGGCAGAAGTACTTGTTTCGAAAGACAGTGGAAAAACGGGTGGCGTTGATGTGAAAGTGGAAGCCTGCAGGCAGACAGGGATTAAGATGATTCTTATCGACAGACCTAACGCGCTCTAATATAAAGAAAGTAAAAAGTCTTGGGAAAGTGATATGGAGGTGTATCAATATATGGAAAATGTGAAACCGATGCCGCGAGTTTTGATTGCAGGTGCAAATAGCGGTTGTGGAAAAACCAGCATTACCTGTGGTATTTTGAAGGCTCTTGTGAACCGGGAACTTCATATTCAATCCTATAAATGTGGGCCGGATTACATTGACCCTATGTTGCACAGTCATATTACAGGAAGGAACTGTCGGAATCTGGACCCATTTTTTTCTACAGGAGAGGACTTAAGGTATCTTGTAGGAAAGGATAGCCAGGATGTGGATTTTTCTGTGACAGAAGGTGTCATGGGTTATTATGATGGTGTTGGTATCAGTTGTGAGAAAAGTACATGGACAGTTTCAAAAGAGACGGGAACACCGACCATTTTGATATTTAATGTGAAGGGAATGTCTCACACGATGATTCCACTTATAAAAGGAATGGTAGAATATCAGGACAATCCGATAGCTGGAGTTATTTTAAACCGATGCAGTAAGGGAATGTATCAGTTGATGAAGCCGGAAATTGAAGAGAAACTTGGAATTTCTGTTGTGGGATATTTTCCACAAAAAGAAGGAATTTATATCGGCAGCAGGCATTTGGGACTGATGACCGCAGCAGAGATTGATAATCTTGACGAGATTTTAAGTCTTCTTGGCGAGACGGCGGAGGAGTGCATTGACCTTGATCTACTTTTAGAAATCGGGGAAAAGGCCGAACCTCTTACAGCGGTAAAAAGACCGGAAGTTCCAGCGGAAAAGCGGGCGAAAATCGCGGTTGCGTGGGATAAGGCATTTTGTTTTTATTATAAAGAAAATTTGGAGATTTTGGAGCAGCTTGGAGCGGAACTTTGCTATTTTAGTCCGGTAAATGATGTGCAGCTTCCAGAGGATACGGATGGGATTTATCTTGGCGGCGGTTATCCGGAAACGTATCGAAAGGAGCTGGCAGAGAATCTTTCGATGAAAGAATCTATTTGTGAGGCAGCAAAAGCAGGCAAGCCGATTATTGCAGAGTGCGGCGGTTTTATGTATGTCTGTAATCATTTAGTGGAAACGGATGACAGTTCGATGGATATGCTTGGTCTGATTGATACCGATGTGCATATGACAAAGCGTCTGTCCATGCAGTTTGGCTATGTGACACTAAATGCGCTTTGTGATACTGCATTTTTTAAGAAAAATACGAATATTCGCGCCCATGAGTTTCACTATTCAAAGGCAGACAAAAGAGGCGATTCCTGCGAGATTAAAAAGTATTCTGGAAAATGCTGGAACGGTCTTTATGTAAAAGAAAATATCATGGCAGGATATCCGCATTTTTATTTTCATAACTGCAGGGAAGTTGCAGAGCGATTTGTAGATATGGCAGAGAAAATATCAAAGAATTTGAGTATGTAAAAAGCATAAGAGAGGAAACAGAATAATGAGACTGATTTATGCGATGTTACTCGGATTTATACTGGATTTAATCTTTGGAGACCCACATGGGCTGATTCATCCAGTACAGATTATCGGGTGGTTTATCGATAAGTTAAAAAAAGGCATGCAGCATATGATTTACGGCTGCAGCTATGAAGAAGTGAGAGAAAAAGAAATCGAGAGAAAAGCAGGAGTAGAAAAGACAGCAGGTTTCTTCTTAATGCTTTTTATTGTAGCAGGAACATTTGCCGTTGTTTATGGAATTTTATATGTGGCAAATCTGATTCATCCGGTTCTTCGCTTCTGTTTAGAGACATTTTTTATTTATCAGATTCTTGCGACAAAGAGTTTAAAAACAGAATCTATGAAGGTCTATAAAAAGTTAAAAGAGGGAGATCTTATCGGAGCAAGAAAGGAAGTTTCTTATCTGGTTGGACGTGATACAGAGAACCTCGATGAGAGCGAAGTGGCAAAGGCAGATGTGGAAACTATCGCGGAAAATACGGCAGACGGTGTTATTGCGCCAATGCTTTTTATAGCAATCGGCGGCGCACCGCTTGGTTTTGCATACAAGGCAGTCAATACGTTAGATTCGATGGTTGCATATAAGAATGAAGAATTGATAAACATTGGGTTTTTCTCTGCAAAAATGGATGATATCTGCAACTTTATTCCGGCGAGATTTGCCGCAGTAATGCTGATGATCGCCTCACTTATTTTACGTTTTGATTTTAAGGGAGCAGTGAAAATATTTAAAAGGGATCGTTTTGCACATTTAAGCCCGAACAGTGCGCAGACCGAGGCAGTAGCGGCAGGTGCATTGCAGATTCAGCTTGGGGGAACCCACAATTATTTTGGAAAAGCAGTCGTGAAACCGACGATAGGGGATGATATCCGTCCAGTAGAGTATGAAGATATAAAAAGAACCAATCAGTTATTGTATGTCAGCGCAGTTTTATCGATGGCGGTATGTTGTCTGATTACATTTTTGATTTATGTGCAGTTATTTTAAATACTTAATATATAATAACCAACGATTTAGAAAATTGAGGCTAAAGTTATGAAGAAGATTTCACACGGAGGAAACATTTACAAGAAAGCGAAGGAGATGGGGATTCGGGAGGAAGATATCCTGGATTTTTCCGCAAATATCAGCCCGCTTGGCTTGCCGGAACATATTCGCAAGGCAATGATAGAAGCGATTGATGGAACAATAAATTATCCAGACCCTGATTGTAGTCGTTTAAAAGAAGCCATCAGTAAGCAGGATAATGTACCAGAAAGTCATATTACCTGTGGAAATGGAGGGGCTGACCTTTTATACCGTCTGGCATTTGGTTTACATCCAAAAAAAGTATTGCTTCCGGCTCCGGCTTTTGTGGAGTATGAGGAAGCATTGTCCGCAGCAGGTGCACAGATGGAGTACTATCTTATGCGTGATGATTTTGTAATCAAAGAAGATATTTTAGAGCAGATAACGGAAGAAACGGATTTTGTTGTTATCTGTAATCCAAATAATCCGACAGGAATTCTTACAGAGAAAGAATTGATTCTTCGTGTTCTTGAACGGGCAAAAGAGACGAATACCTTTGTGATGGCTGATGAATGTTTCTTAGAAATCTGTCAAAATGAGAGTGAATATACAGTAAAGCCTTTTATAGAAAAATATGAAAACCTTATTATTTTAAAGTCATTTACAAAGTTATATGCGATTCCGGGAGTGCGGCTTGGCTACATTCTTGCAGGAAGTGAAGATGTGATTGCAAAGGTAAATCGCACCGGACAGGCCTGGTCAGTAAGTCATATTGCACAGTGTGCGGGTGTGGCGGCACTTTCCGATAATGTATACAAAGAAAGGGTAATAGAGACGGTGGCAGCGGAACTTTCTTATATGAAGAAAGAGTTTTTTAAGCTGCCGGTTATTTTGTATGATGGAGCGGCAAATTATCTGTTTTTCCAGACACCGGGAATTACGGATTTAGATAGACGATTAGAAAGTTATGGAATCATGATTCGAAACTGTAGCAATTATGTGAATCTTGGAAAAGATTACTGGCGTGTGGCGGTGAAATCTCATGAGGAAAATGAAAAACTCATAAAAGCATTACGGATGATTTTGAAAGGGGAAGAATAATGGCAAAAGCAATTATGATACAGGGAACGATGTCGAATTCAGGAAAAACCTTTGTTACAGCGGGACTTTGCAGAGTATTTAAACAGGATGGATATAAAGTAGCTCCTTTTAAATCCCAGAACATGGCATTGAATTCTTACATTACAAAAGAGGGACTGGAAATTGGACGCGCGCAGGCAATGCAGGCAGAAGCGGCAATGATAGAGCCGACACACTGGATGAATCCAATCCTTTTAAAGCCAACAAGCAGCATGGGTTCCCAGGTTATCGTAAACGGAGAGGTTTATGATAATTTAAGTGCGCAGGAATATTATAAAATGAAAGATAATCTCGCACCGGAAGTCATGAAGGCATTTAATCATCTCTCCGAAGAAAATGATATTATCGTTATTGAAGGGGCAGGTTCCCCAGCCGAAATCAATCTTGCTGAAAATGATATTGTAAATATGGGAATGGCAAAAATGGCGGATGCGCCGGTTATTCTTGTTGCAGATATTGACAGAGGCGGCGTATTTGCTTCCGCATATGGAACGATTAAGTTACTTCCTGTGGAAGATCAGGAGCGTTTTTGTGGAATTGTCATCAATAAATTCAGGGGTGATGTGGATATCTTAAAACCAGGATTGACTATGCTTGAAGATTTGACAGGTAAACCGGTACTTGGTGTTATTCCAATGGAAAAAATTGATGTGGACGATGAAGATAGTTTATCTGACCGCTTGAATCAGAAAACAATTACCGAGGGAATTGATGTTGCCGTTATACGTCTTCCTCATATATCTAACTTTACCGATTTCAGTGTTTTTGAATTAATTGATGGGGTTTCTCTTCGTTATGTTACCGATAAAAAAGAACTTGGAGACCCAGATCTGATTCTTCTTCCGGGAACAAAAAATACAATGGGAGATATGGAATGGCTTATCGAGAGCGGATTAGAAGGTGCGATTATCCGCGCAGCAAGAACAACAAGAGTTATCGGAATCTGTGGAGGATTCCAGCTTCTTGGTAAGGAAATGCATGACCCGGACGGAGTAGAACATGGAGGGGATATGCGTGGACTTGGACTTCTCGATACCAAAACAATATTTAAAGAAGCGAAGACAAGAACGAGAATTCATGGACATATTTCTGAAGAACACAATATTTATAACCTTGATAATTTATCCGTAGAGGGTTATGAGATTCATATGGGAACAACAGAAAATCTTGGGGAAGCAATTCCAATGATTACTCTTGAAGATGGAAGAACCGATGCATATATGACAAAAGACGGCCGTGTATGGGGAAGTTATCTGCATGGAATCTTTGATAATGAGGACCTCGTATTTGCTCTTGTGCAGGATATTATGAAAGAAAAGGGAATTAATCCTGCAGAAAATCATCTTAGTATAGCGGAATACAAAGAAATACAGTATAATAAGCTCGCAGATTTAATTCGAAACAGTCTGGATATGGATGCAATTTATAAAGTATTATTTGGAGAGAAGAAAGAGATGGTTCGTTGCGCTGGAAAAAAAGATGATACTTCTGGAAAAGGCTTAGTTCATATTTACTGCGGAGACGGCAAAGGAAAGACAACGACCAGTGTTGGTTTAACGATCCGTGCAGCAGGAAGCGGCAAGAAGGTTCTTTTCTATCAGTTCCTTAAAGATAACAGTTCCAGCGAAAGAAATATTCTCGAAAAAGTTCCTGGGATCACTTTAGTAAGAGGAAGAGAAATGCAGAAGTTTACATTCCAGATGAATGAGCAGGAACTTGACGAACTTCGTATTTATAATAATGAAATGTTAGACAAGCTTTTTGAAATGGCGAAAGACTACGATATGTTAGTTATGGATGAAAGTGTATATGCGATAAAAAGTAATCTTCTTGACGAGGAGAAATTAATCACACATCTTGAAGAAAAACCAGTTGGTTTAGAAGTTGTTCTTGCGGGAAGAAATCCTTCACAGAAATTAATGGATCATGCAGACTATGTTTCCGAGATTCAGAAAGTAAAACATCCATTTGATCACGGTGTAAGTTCCCGTGTAGGAATCGAGCTGTAGCAATGGCATATTTTCCGATATTTACACAAATCGATGGAAAACGATGCCTTATTGCAGGCGGTGGAAAAGTTGCAGCGAGAAAGGTATATACGCTGCTTCAATACGGTGCAGATGTTGTAGTAATGGCAGAAAAAGTGTGTGGAGAAATCAAAGAAGTTTTACCTGAGGAAAATGTTTTTTGAAGGCGTTTTTAAATATATTCATAAAAATAGATGTAATAAAAATGAATGGGATATAGATGAAAATAAATATGATACAGGTGGAAATATTTCTAATACAGAGTTGGAAAACACTCTCGATAAAAGATATAGTTCTAATAGTAATCTAAAAAACATTTCTTATGATTTGGAAATCTCAGAGAATTTACTGGAAAGTTTATCAGCAGATTTATCAGAAGATTTATTAAAAATCAGAAAAAATACCTTTTTAGAAAAGGAAATTGGCAAAGCTTTTCTTGTTGTAGCAGCCACAAGTAATCGTGAGGAAAACCACCATATTGCAGAACTTTGTCACGCTTATAATGTCCTTGTAAACGTAGCAGATTCTGAAGAAGAATCCAGTTTCATTTTCCCATCGGTTGTCCGCAAGGGAGATATTAGCATTGGGATTAACAGTGGGACAGGAAGTCCGACCGTATCCAAGCACATTCGCAAACAAATAGAAAAAGCTGTTCCGGATTATTATGCAGATATTGCAGTTTTTATGGGGAAACTCCGCGAGTATGTAAAGGCAAACTTTAAAGAAGAATCGCAGCGGCGGTATATTTTAAAAACAGCGGCAGCAGAGGCATTTGCAGAAGAAAGAGTTCTCACCCAAAAAGAAATAGAAGAAATAATAAGGCAGGGACCAAAATGATTGAATTAGTAGAAGACAAATTAGACATAGATACCTATCTCGAACTTCGCCAGTCCGTTAATTTTAGAAAGTTAACAAGGGATCAGGCGAAAAAGGGACTTAGCAACAGTATGTATACATTAGTTGCATTTAAAGACGGAAAGGCAGTCGGCATGGGCAGAATCGTAGGAGATGGAGCGATTATCTGCTATGTACAGGACTTGATTATTCGTCCAGAAGTACAGGGCGAAGGTATCGGTGGACTTATTTTGGAGACTTTGAAGAAATTTGTCATTCAGGAAGGCTATGAAGGAACAACAATGATGTTCGACCTGATGTGCGCTAAAGGAAGAGAAGAATTTTATAAAAAGCATGGATTTATTGCCAGACCAACCGAGGACTTAGGTCCGGGGATGATTCAGTTTATTCAGATTGGGGAAGAGGGTTAGAGCGTGTTTGAAAAATCTCCCGCAAATTGTAATGCACATCTTACAGAAAGCATTTTTCAAACACATTCCAGTAAAGTTGCTTTTTATATTCAGTGTGGTAAAATATAAGCGTTAAAATTGTACTTTTTGTAACTATTTGGGATTGTGTCATTTTACTGGATATATGGCTTAAGATTACAGAAGCAATATGTTTTGTGTTTAGTAAAGTTCTGGATAGTTGTTATGTTTTAATAGTATTTATACAGATAGGAGAATATATTATGATTAGAAGAAGACGTCTTCGTGCAACAGAAAACTTACGTGCATTAGTTCGCGAAACATCGGTAAGTGTATCCGATTTAATTTACCCATTATTTGTTATCGAAGGAAATGATATCAAGAATCCAATTGATTCTATGCCAGGAATTTATCAGTATTCCCTCGACCGTATAGATGAGGAATTAGACCGCATTCGTGAGGCAGGAGTAAAGGGAGTTCTTTTATTCGGAATTCCTGCACATAAGGACGAATGTGGAACAGAAGCATACAATGAACATGGAATCATTCAGGAAGCAATCCGCTATATTAAAAAAGTATTTCCTGAATTAGTTGTAATCGCTGATATCTGTCTTTGTGAATATACTTCTCACGGACACTGTGGACTTATCAAAGATGGTATCATTTTAAATGATGAGACACTTCCTTTACTTGCAAAAACTGCCGTAACATGCGCTCAGGCAGGAGCAGATATGGTAGCACCATCTAATATGATGGACGGTCACATCGCAGCAATTCGTGAAGCTTTAGATGAGGCAGGATGCAAGATGACACCAATCATGGCTTACAGCGCAAAAATGGCTTCCGGATATTATGGACCATTCCGTGACGCAGCCCATTCTGCACCAGGATTTGGCGATAGAAAAACATACCAGATGGATTACCATAATCCAAGAGAAGCAATGCGTGACATTCAGGATGACATTGATGAAGGAGCAGATATCATCATTATCAAACCAGCACTCGCCTTCCTGGATATTTTAAAAACAGCATCCTGGGAAACAGACATGCCACTCTGTGCATACAATGTAAGCGGAGAATACTCAATGGTAAAAGCTGCTGCTGCAAACGGATGGATTGACGAGAAAAAAATCGTTATGGAAAATATGATCGGAATGAAGAGAGCCGGAGCGCAGATGATTATTACATATCATGCACTTGATGTGGCAAAATGGCTGAGAGAAGAATAGAGATTTGCTGTAGGCAAGGGGGATGCCGCTGTAGAGAATGAGGTTAGCCGGATTGCCAGAAGAAGTATTGAGAAGAACC
>ADJS01015806.1_pt1 | contig 34924 bp, 30 predicted proteins | sample 268128 | NCBI WGS metagenome assembly ADJS01 (sample SAMN00007486, study PRJNA43253) | human gut metagenome | isolation source: feces sample TS28 | reverse complement strand
GGGACATGGCGGAAGGATATAGGGATGGTTGTTATCGTACCCTTGCTCTCCCCATCCATCTGTGTGGATATAAAGCNNTTTCAGCCCGGCGGCCTTTAACGCCTGATACTGCTGCGCACGCTTTTCAAAGGAGGCAAACAGTTTTCGGTTCTCCCCGTCTTTTTGATAAAATCCGGATTTGGGATGAACGTTGGAAAAGGTTCGGCAGTGCAAAACAGGAGCGCCGATGATATTTTTCACATTTTCATTTTGCGCAATCTTATCCTGTAGAGTCACCAAACGCCCCTGTTCCGCTACATATGCCCGATAATCCTTCGCCAGCGTGTTATAGTCGCATTTGTCGTGGAACACAAAACGGATTTTTCGTTCATAATTGAGCCGCCCTAGAGAGGAATACCAGTGAACTGAATTCAAGAAAGATAAATTTTTCCCAAAACAGGAGAACATAGCAGCATCAAACGGAGTTTCCACAATCGCGCAAAACCCATTATTCCCACTTACTCTTCCCCAAAAAGGCAGATAGCAATCCCCTGTATTGATACGCCGGGGATAGTTGGCAAAGCCAATGGTGGAGAGAAAGTTATTTTTGTATCCATCCGGCATTAAAAAGCCCTGCCGCATGGTATCGACCGCATAGGTGCTGCCGCCTTTTTGCTTCGCATCAAAAGGCCCCGGGAAATAAACCGCAGAAATATCCATTTCACTTTCGTTTTCCGCCTTGATCGAAAATACCACTGTATTCCGATCTGTGATTTCCGCCATACAGACGAGTGTAAACGGTAATCTTCTCCCGAATGCCCAAAAGCCGCTATATCGTGCAGTGATGCGGTTATCCACGCAGGAAAACTGTTTTTCTAACGCGCATCCGAAGGTTCGGATCGTATGGGCGTAGTTTCTTCCTATTTTATGCCGGATTATGATATAGGGCGGCCGGCCCTCGTTGACCCAGGAAAACCCTTTATAATTGATTTCATATTTCCGGTTTTTTGGTGAGAAGGATACGGTTAAGTCATTTTTTCTAATTTTCATTATGCACACTCCAGAAAGCAAACTATTGAAGATGCCGGAAGAAAGCCTTCACCGCCTACCGTTCTTCTTGAAAGCCATTATAATGGACGCCGAAATATTTTTGCTCTACCGGATAGTTGCATGCCATCCAAATTGTGCGGTGCTCCGCCACCTGCTTCCCATGCCCTTGCTTGCTCCCGCCGTGGTCCGCCGCAACGAGGACAAGCCATTTTTCATTAAACTGCTTCTCCCGCTGCTCTACCGCATCCAGCAGGTCGCAGAGATAAAGGTCGGCATTGCGCACTGCGTTCACATAATGAGGGTTCTCATTTGCGAAACCTGCCAGATGGCCGTTGCTGTCCGGCCTATGGAAAACACCTGCCACAATGGTGTCGCCTTTCTCCATACGGCCAAGCAGATAGTCGCGCATGGAAATATCATAGGCGCATTGCTTTGAAATTTCCCCTACCTCCATTGCCACGGCATTGTAGGCCTCAAGCGGTGCATTGAGCTCTTTTTCTTTCTTTTTCCCTTCGTTTTTCAGCATCTCGTTCACATTGCCTGCGCGCGGGCGGTCAATATCACGATAGGTCACTGGCAATCAGGGTGCTCCGTGATATATTGCACTTCGTTTTTTTAGCGTAACATCAAAATATTCGCCCCAATCAAACGCAAACCCAGTCGCCACGCCCAACTTTGCATATTTCAACATGATGGTATCCACGTCCGCTTTTTTTTACGTCATTATTGCTGTCAACGCCATGGAGCGTTTTCCATCCCCCGGTGAGTTCGCTCGTCCAGCCCGCGCAGGTAGAGGTTTCCTGCGCGCTCTCGGTCCCCTTTTCCCCGCCGGCATAGGCCAAATATAATCCTCCTGTTTTTTTCAGCCTGTGCAGGCCGCTGTAGGAAGCCGCTTCATAGTTATGGCCGTTGGTATCAAAGCAATTTGCATCGTAAAACAGGTTTGCTATCGCGTCCGCGCGGACGCCATCCCAACCGAGAAACAAAACTTTGAGCGTTTTGCCCTCGCTATCAACCAGTTTCCCATCTTGAACGGTTCCGCGGCTTAAAAACTGATCCATGATGTGATAATATTGATATTGTGGAATAGACTCGGCTCCTTGATTATCCCAGAATGAATATTGAGATACCTTCGCAAAATATTTGGCGTCGGCCTTGCCGCATCCGGACAGAACGAAACCGGACGCCATTATTAACACAAGCATGCTGGAAATGATCCTTCCCTTTTTCATCAAGCGCTTCCTCCCCATTTGTTTTATCCAAGCATATGGCGATCAATAATTGGGACTTCAGAAGGTGCGGAGCCCTCCTGATCGAGAATGATAATTTCATTCCTCTCCTTTAAAAACGGCGCTGGTAAATAAAGCGTGCGCTGTGGGCCACGGCTCCAGTAGCGGCCGATGTTGACGCCGTTGACGAGCACGATTCCTTTTTTAAATCCTTTCATATCCACGAAACAATCCGCATCCGTGCGAGCGGAAAAGGTTCCCTTTCGGAAACCTGGCCTTCCATCCGCTCCTTCCGGCACAAAGGAGAGCTGGCTGAGATTTTCCATGGGAAGGGTATAGACCTCCCAGCCAAAGAGCAGCTGCATGCCGAGGCGGACTCGTTGAATGCCCTTGCGGTCCGCCAAATAAGGGCCATAATTGACGCGCCCCATCCCTTCTACTAAGATCTCAATTAGGCATTTACCGTGAAAGGCGGGAATCCAACAGGTAAAACCATCGTTATTTTTCCTCTTACCATTTCGGGTACGGTCATATTTTTTTACCACTTTACCGTTAATACGTAGATAAGCAATATCGTGAACGCCTTCCACAAAAAGCGTTTGGGCGGAATAATTGCCCTCCAGCTCTTTGCGATAGAGAATATAGCCAAAATTCTGGCCAAAGTGCTCCATGCTCTCCGGATGCTGTGTGTGATGCCGCCGGCCAATCCGGTCGCAGCTTTCCCACAGCGGCGCATAGTGCGTTAGCGGAACACTCCCGATGCGTTGTAGCTTTGGGCGGGGCGGGAGCGCCTGTTTCATCGGAAGGTTTTGCGCGTGATGGAGCAATTCGCGCACCTTGAAATAGGCGGGCGTGTAATCACCGTATTCATTGAGTAGAGCCGCATCATCATAGCTAGTTACGGTTGGCTGATAGGTTCGCCCAAAATTAGCGCCGGCCCAAAAATGAAAATTGGTGCCACCATGAAACATATAAATATTTAAATTTGCATTTTGGTCAATCAATTCTTTCATTTCCCGCGCAACCTGACTGGCGTTTCGCCTGTGGTGACGCTCGCCGAAATGGTCAAACCAGCCGCACCAGAATTCCATGCACGTTTTGGGCAGGTCGGGCTGTATCTGTTTTAAAATATCGAAGGCGGTTTTCGCATGCGATCCAAAATTCAGCGTTTTATAAGCATCTGGGAGCGTCCCGCCGGATAACATGTTCCCGTTATTTCCATCCGAAGTGAAGAAGGGCACCTGAGCCCCGTATTGCAGCATGATCTCTCTCAGATGGTTGAGATACGCTTTGTCATTTCCGTAAGAGCCATATTCGTTTTCAATCTGCAAGGCGATAATATTGCCGCCATTTGTATCCTGTAGCGGGCTGATCTCTTGAAACACCCGTTTGAAATAGGCATCGACCTTTTGCATGAAAATAGGTTCATCACACCGAAGGCGCAAATTGTGATCTTTCAGCAGCCATGCCGGAAATCCGCCAAAATCCCATTCTCCGCAGGTATACGGACCAGGTCGAATGATAACATACAGGCCATATTCCGCTGCGGTGCGGCAATAAGCCGCAATGTCGAGGCCTCCCCCAAAGCAGAACTCCCCCTCATGAGGCTCATGGAGGTTCCAGCACATTACTGTTTCTACGCAGTTGAAGCCCGCAGCCCGCATTTTTGCAAAGCGGTCTCCCCAATAGGCGCGTGGAACTCGAAAGTAGTGCATCGCGCCGGAAAATAGCCGAAAGGGCTTGCCGTTGATAAAAAAACCATCTTTTCTAATTTCCAAATTGCTTACCTCACAATCGATCCGCCAAGGATTGGATATAGCGGCAAAACTCCCTGTTACGCTGGTTGATATCCTGCTCCCAGATTAACAAATCCGGCAGGGATACGGCGAAATAATCGATCACTACTTCCCTGTTTTCATGGCTTCGGCAGTATGCTTCAAACTGCTGTTTTATTTTCCGCGTTTGGTCTTCCATGCCGAGCTTGCGAAAAGCAAGCGCCTGATAAAAAACATAGTCTGCCGGGTTATCGTTATAATACATATCGTCGGAAACAGAGGAATCTCCTTGCGCAGCCATCCGATAGCAGGCCTCCGCGTACTTGGAATCCCTATTTGTTTCGGCAAGCTCGCCCATTCGGTAATAAACATCGTTGTTGGTATCTAAAATCAGCTTGCCCTCGCCGAGATTTTCCGGGAAGGACAGTGCCTCACGGTATTTTTTCATCGCGTTTTCGAAATCACCGGCTGCCGCCAGCTGCTCGGCACAGGCGCATTTAATCTCTTTATAAAGGCGGGTTACCTTGCCTTCTCCGCCCTCCCAGGGGTGGAAGTTCCGCGCTTGGATCATCTGTTCGGCGCGCTCTGCCTCGCCAGCCTTCAGCACCAAGCGGAGATATTCCGTATAGAGGTCGTCGCGCTGCACCATGACGGAATCATATTTCTGCAAAAGCTCAAGGAGAAAAGAATCCGTCTTTCCGGTCAGCTGGTAGAGCTGGCTCAGCTCCAGTAAAATCCGGCTGTCCGTTTGGTCGAGCGCCCAGGCTTGCTCCATATAAGAAAGCGCTTTCTCTGGATCATGCGCCTTGTTATAGAAATAAAGGGATAGGTTGCGCTTCACCGTCGGGAATTTTGGGTCAAGGCGTTCTGAAGCAAGCCAATGGCTGCGCGCCAGCTCATATTGCCTTTTATCGTAAAACAGGTTTCCAAGGTAATAATGGGCCAGTGCGGTTTCTTCCAGTGCATTGGCCTGATGGAGCACCACAATATCCATCAGCTGATTGGGAAAGCAGATTGCATTTTTGCACGATGCGGCACGCTTGATTTCCTCATGGCAGGGCTTATGGGCTTTATCCTGGGCATAAACGATATAAAAGGAGATGAGCGGATTCTCCTTATTTTGGCTCCGCCATGCAGAAAGCAGAGCTTCCGCACAGCCATATTCCCGAAGCAAGAAATAAAATGAAGCCGCCTGCGTGATTTCCGTCAGGTTACTTCCCATCAGGAAAGAAAGATCCTCCTGGAGTTCGAATCGGGATGGTAAATCAAAGGGATCCTCTTCCCTGATCTTCTGAAGCTGCTCCGCCGTTTTCTCAAAACGCTTCAGCCGCTTGAGTGAAAGGGCAAGGAGCATGCGCGCCCGCGTATCGGACGCGCCGCATGCAAGACTCTGCTGCGCAAAGCTAAGCGCCTGTTCCCAACGTCCTTGCGCATATGCGAGTGCCCCCAGGTAATAACACGCGCTGTTTTTATGCTCATTGCTCCAAAGGCATTTATAAAACAGATCATAGGCCTGGATGCGGTTTCCTGTTAGCAGCTCAGCAATTGCTAAATAAAAAAAGGGATCTGTAGCAGGTGGATTTGGATTTTTGACTGTCATTTTTGAAATTGCCTGCTTGAAATACGGCTTGCATGCTTCAAACTGGCCGCAGCGCAGCAGCAAAAGGCCATATGCGCTGTTGAGGCGGATATCGGTTGCATCCCGCCTGAGCCCTTCTAAATAATAATCCTCAGGTCGGCGTGTTGCGTGCCGGTATTGTTCAATATGCAGCCCGAATAAATAAAGCTCTTCCACTGTCTGACATTCAGAGGGCGGCGGGCAGGCGGTAGCAGGGGCTGGTATCTCAAATTTTTCAACCATCTGGGGGGAAAAGCGAAGCTGGCTACCATCGTATGTAAGGCAGATATCAGCCTCATCTGTGACCCCCTCTATCTCGAACACCTCTCCGGGCAGCAGGCCGACGGTGGCCGAATGAGAAACTTCGCCGCATGTTGCGGTAATTTGAATATTTTGGTGCGCCCGGGCCGCATAGAGCGTTAATTTTCCACCCTCTGTGCCGAAACAAAAATCACGGTTGGCATTGCTGATGCGTCCGACCGCACGATAAGGCATGAAATATTGGGTAAAGCTCTTTTCTTCATGCGGCTGGATAAAGGTAAAATCCGGCTGGTTGTCCGTAAAGCAGCCCGTCATCAATTCCACATACGGCCCGTCCTCATCGGTTAAATTCCGATCCCAGGCTCTGCCAAAATCGCCGCAGCCCCAAGTCCATTGCTTTTTTCCGGGCGCGATATGATGATCCGCTACATGGAGCAGGCCCGCCTGCTTTCCGTAATCATAGCCGCCGATAAAATCGAAATTGGATTTATACGCCATAAACGAAGTTGGAACGGGAATGTTTTTATATCTGGAAATATCAATGCCGTCGGAATAATCCATTTTATAATAAGTGCCCTTTGCAATCGGATATTCGCTGACCGCGCGCTTGCCGTGATCCAACACTGCTGTTACATCAGGCGGCATGATGGTCGCCGTATTTTCATTAACGGCATAAGCCGGATTTGCCCACCACAGAAAGGTTTGCGGCAGGCTGCCATAGTTGAATATCCGGGTGTGAATTTCGATATAAACCGCATCTGGATAGAGTCGGATTTCCGTTAGGGCTTTGAGACCAAACATATTTTCCGTTTCCCCAACCGTAACGCAAGCGCTGCCATCCAGATTATTTTTGATCTGATGGCGCACCGGCATATAGGTGGAAGGGCGATGGTGCTGCGGCCAGTTGAATTCAATGCCGCCGCTGATCCATGGCCCCAGCAGGCCAACCAGTGCCGGCTTGATGACGTGATTGCGATAAACAAAATCATATCCGTTAGATTTATCCCGCGCAGAATAGATCCGTCCGCCAAGCTCCGGCAGCACGGTTACTTCCACATAATCGTTCTCCAAGATGACCGCTCGGTATACGCGATCTTTTTTGACATCCTCAATCTTTTCAATCACGGGATTGGGATACACCCTGCCGGAGCTGCCCTGGTAAACCCGTTTTTCAAAAAACATGGGATTTTTTTCTTCTTTGCCAACATCATAGGTCGGGATCATCAATTCCTTCTCAAATACGCGTGCCGCCTTCATCGGAATCCCCCCTCCGTTTAAAAATAAATCAGTTCTTCCGTAACCTGATGATCCGGATGAACCGTCAGCAATGTTCCGCCTGTCATGCCAAATTTAAAATAACAATTATAGGAGCTTTTCATCGCGTAGCAAATCTTTAGCCCATCTTTCTCTGCAATAAAATTATTGTTATGGTCATGCGCGGCGAAGAGATGTGTGCCGTTCAATCGCTGCATCGCGCTAATCAGGCCGCCATCCGTATTGCTAGGGCAGGAATCCTCTGCACGCTCTCCCTGTACAAACGAATCCAGCTCCGAATAAACCGGAAGAGGAATATGGAAAAAGGACATATTTTTCGGATAGCCGCCCTCCGCTGCTTTGAAGCCCTCCATATTCCATTGATACCAAGCAACCTGATTTTCATTGATACCGTCCGTTTTCTCCGGGAATTCCAGGCTGCTGCCGCTATCCATTAGGAAGAGGGCCTGCTCTGTTTTGCCGTCACGCGTCAAACGGATTACATAATTGCCGGCTCCATGCAGATCAGATGGGCCATATTCAAACAATCCATTTTTACTTGTTAAAAGAATATCCACAAGCTTTGCCTTATCAGCGCGCCCCTCATCATCATGATTACCAAATACGCAGGCCCAAGGCACCTCAGGTAGCGGATCCATCTGCCGGACAAAGCGCTCATATTCAATGTCATTGCGAGCAGTAAGGGTCGTATCGCCGAGGACGAGCATTAAATCCGGCTGAACTTCCTCTACCATCCGGTTGAGCGCAATGCTACCGGCCCAGTCCAAAACGTAATTGACACCTAAAAAAGCGGCAAACGTTGCGTGATTTTTTAGGTGAATATCTGTGATCACTAGGATTTTAAAATCTTTATTTCCAAGTTCGATTGCCGGAATATCCTCCAGCTGAAAAGTTTGATTCGGGCTCCAGAACTCTCCTGATGCCGTGCCATATTGCTTCTGCTTTCCAATCACAGAGAAATAAATGTTGAATCCTCCTATAATTGCCATCAACCCGATGAGGAATGCCAAAATAACCGCTAACACCTTTTTTGCTTTTTTACTGATTTTCCGAGCCAAACATATTCACCCTTTCTGCTCTGAGACGGAGCTGTTCGTTATTTTCATTTTTGCTGCCCGGTGGTTGTTGTTTTTATAAATGGCAACCCGATCCGCCGATTTGATCTGATAAGACGGGGTAAGAATGGTGTTGTTTCGGATCACGATCCCCGAATGGACAGCACCCGCGTGCCTTTTGTTTTCCGGCTTGATCGAAACGGTGTGCTCCGGGCATGCCAGAAACTCATTTTTTTCAATCACAACATCCCGGACGCATCCGCTTTCATACCAACTTTTGGCATCGTCACTGATGAGGATATTATTCATCGTTGTATGGATAAACTGGTTATTACGAATTCGCACCCTTCCGCGTATTGTTAGGAGAAGCCCCCGCGTAATAATTCGGTCGAGTCGGTTCCCTTCAAAGGTCAAATCTGGAGCTGCGTCAATATCTTCAATTACGGCGCCGCACTCCGCCTTTGCCGGACCGTTCAGATGCAGAAGAATCTGGTATTCGTCGATTTGTTCACTGGAGAGGATTTCCGATTCCCCGCTGCACAGAAGCGTATCGGGGTCTACATAAGTGATCCGGTCTCCTATGCGCAGAGGATTGAAACCATGAGACTGCGGATGCATGAACCGAACGGTGATCGTATTCCCCTCTTTTTTCACGATCTTAAAATGGATGCCATGCGCGTTCAGGCAATCGTCACCTGCGCCTTCAAAAATGCTGTCCCGGATCGTCACCTGCCCGCGGCACATACAGATCTGAATAAAATCAGCGACGGATGCCATTAAGCGCGGTCCCTCTTTCCGCGGGGCAAATCGAAGGTTGGAAAAGGTAAGCGTATCGCTGTTTTGCGCGACCAGAGCAAGGCCATAGTTGAAATTCTGTTCAATTCCATCCAGCCTGATATGTTGGCATTGGTCAATAAAAATACCGTTATATTTGCGGCGAACGTCAAACAGCTCATAACGATCCCCTTTTTTAAAGCGCAAGGCGGCGGGATCATAGATGCGGAAAAGATGATCCTTTTGCTCCCGCATCCTTACCGCGCTGCAAAATGGATGCCCTGTCCGCTTTAAATTGCCGAGATCCTTTCCGTTTATCTTCCCAATCCAGTGTGCTGTGGTGCGGGAATCGAGAAACTCTGTGCAATACCCTTCTCCAATGAAACAATAGCCCTTCTGAGTTTTGGTATATTGGCTTTCCGCATCCAATTGAAAATCGGCGTAAAATGGGCCGGTTTTCACCACTGTCAGCTCATGCATATCCGGCTGAAAAGAAGTGATGCGGAGATTGCGGATAACCACATCAGTACAGTTGAGCAGTGCTATATTGGTTGCCTGGCCTAGGAGAATAAATTCCGCGCCGTTACCCTCCAGCGTTACCTGCCGTAAGCCTTCCAACAAAAATCCCGCGCGGTTTTCGTGCGGAGCCTCTCCCGGACGCCACTCGTTATCGCCAACCGTATTGGTAACATACATTTTTCGAACGGGCAGCTTTTCAGCGGAGATATAATAAATTCCTTTTTCAAAAACGACTGTGCAGGGCTGCTCTTCTGTTTTAAGCTGTTTCAGCATTTTGGTGAGCGCTTCAGCGATCTCAATCCCTGGGCAAATACCAAACGCTTTTGCCTCAATCATATATCCACCTCAATTTGATAAGCCGTTTCCGGCTGTGTCAGGTAATGAATTTTTCCATCGGCAATATTTACCGCATCATACTGTTCTGATCTTCCGTCAGCAGTCAAACGGTAAACGCGCGCTGTACGGCCCGCTAGATGCCAAACCTGCTCTCCCCCTGTTTCGGAATAGGCCAGATAAGAGCCGGAACGCACCGCTTCCGGCAGGCAGAGATCATTTCCGCATTTTAAAACACAGCCGTTTTGCTCAATCCGCTTTTCCCTCGCAAAGGAAACAACACCGTCTGAATGCAGGAGGCGGATCGATTTGCCAATCCCTTTGATTTTGAGTCGTGTAAATTGATTCAGGTAGTAATGCGGCACCGTATAGGTGATAAAACGCTTCAGGAACTTCTGCGGCCACTCAGAATCCTCCGGATGCAGCAAATCTTCTCCATGCATATTTCCATAAATCAGCCATTCGAGCGATTGAAACGGTGTGAGTGCGTTGCATTGCTCCCCAAACCCAACCGCAGCGGCGGGATAACGCAAAATATCTCTCGGGCTGAAAACGGGGTTCCAGAAAGCGCTAATCAGGCCGATCGTATCGCTTTTGCCGAAGTGGACGCGTATCCCTGACTGCCATTCCCGGTAGATAAATTCGGAAGTCACTTCGACCCCACGGCGGTTAAAATATGCGATCATGTTGCGGCGGGCCAACTTTTCACGCGGGATGGAGGTGCTTTTACCCCGGCGGACGAAAAATGCGTCGATATGTATGGTTCCAGCTTCCTCGATCGGGAGCAGTTCCAGCAAGCGATCCACCCGCTTCTGAAAATAGCCGCTTTTCCACTCCTGCTCCAAACGAACCTGATAGGCCTTCCTGCCGTTCCAGACCCCGGTCGGTTTGGGCTGTCCGTTTCTCCCGCATAGAATCAGTCCGTGATCCAGATATTCCTGCCAGAGCGCGCTTTCCGGATAGGCGTCGGAGAGGTTGATATGATAACTGATTACGGTGTGGTAGTTTTTTGCCGTTTCCACAAGGCGGAGCAGGCTTTCCCTTGCGGTGGCGTCCTCGGGCTTTTCAAATGCTCATTTACTTCAAAAAATTCAGGGTACCGGTCGTCATGCCCATTGTATTGCCAGCCGACTAAATAGATCACCTTTTGATAGCCCGGCATGATCCGGTCGATCTGCTTTACCATTTCAAGGGCCTGATCAAAGGTACACATCACGCGGCAGCCGCCTCCCGGCTCCGGGATGGCAAGATCTAGCTTTAGCATCAGCGTTCGGGTGTAGTCATACGTTGTAAACATCATCAAAATTCCTTACCATAGCATAAGTTTCCAATCCCAAAATAACGATAGATTCCCTGCTGGGTGAAGCTACCGTCCGGATAGATATAAATCAGCTTGCCGCCCTTTTGCGGAACCAGATAGATATTGTGATCGCAGGAATAGCCGTACGCCAGCCGAATCCCCTGATAATCGACCGTGTAATTATTCATGTGGTCGTGCCCGGCAAAGCACCCTTTTGTGCTGCCGAGCCGTTTCATGGTTTCAAACATTTCGTCATCATGGTTGCTGCAATACACCGCCTCCAGCTTCGCGCCGTCGAGAATGGCTCCATTTTTTTTGGCGGTCTCATAACCGGTGAGATATTCACGCATCGGAATATGGAAAAACGCGAGGGATGGAACCACCTGATTTTCATCCCCATTGACGTTTTGGGCAATGGACTTGATGGTTTTTTCATACCATGCAATCTGATTTTCATGGAAGCAATCATATCCATCATCCTGCCCGGTGACCGGATCACGATAGTACATATTGCTATCCATCATCATAAGGGACATAATGATCTTTCCAGAATCGTCTGTGACGTTATAATAATAATTCCCTTCACCGTCTACATCCTCTGGACCGCGGTCAAAAAAGCAATATTCCAGCGACTCCAGGTATTCCGAAAGCTGTGTTTTCGTGTGCGTACGGCGTGTTTCCGCATCATGGTTGCCATAGACGAAGCCCCATGGAATTTTGAAAGACTCCATAAACTCCCCAAAGGTTCGGAAGGCCCGCATATTTTCATCCTCACTGGTGATATCGCCGGTGACTACGATGATATCCGGGCGAGAGGCCTCAATCATCTGGGTGATCGTGCGAAAGGCCTTTTGATCTTTTTTTGCATTGTTCAAAATGTGCACATCCGTAATTTGCAGCACTTTGCACGCTGCATCCTGCCCACCGGGCTTGTGGGTAAAAACGCCTCCAAATACCATGCCACAGGCAATCGCTAACAACAAAATGACTACACAGAAGACAATCCCCACGATCTTCCATCCTTTTTTTGTTGATTTTTTCATCATGTTCCCTCTTTCAGCCGAATCAATTCACCAATCCGGCAATTTTTAGCAAGATTTTTGCCGCTCAGAATGATTTCACGATCGCTGCTTACCTGGGTTACCTGCCCGTTTTTCCAAGAAAAACCGATTCTGGCTCCACGAATTTGAGCCCCGTTCATCTTCCCTTCGCGCCAATCAGGCGGGAGTGCCGGTAATAGCTCAATCACGCCATCCTGATAGCCGATCAGGCACTCATTCACACCGGCAACATAGCCAAAATTGCCGTCAATTTGAAAAATAGCAGGCCAGTGGACATTGAATAGATTGCGAAACAACGCTTTGTCGATTAATAACTGAATATTCTTTTGCGCAGTGGCGCCGTCATGGAAACGCCCCGCTAAACAGATCGCCCAAGCGGTGCTCCACCCGATTTGCCCTTTACTATTCGCTTGACGGCAATCGAACAGCTTCCGCATTTGAAAAAGGAGCTCCGGATCTTTCGCACCGGCCACCCGGCCAGGGTAAAGCGCATAAAGCGGCGAAAAATGGCGGTGCCCTTTTTCTGAGCAGGAAATTCCACCGCTCCATTCACTCAAGCCCTCCTGCGCATATTCAAAAGGCTGGAGATGATCGAGTGTATTTTGGATTTTCGTCCGCTCCGAAGGCTCTTCCACAATTGAAGCGGCGTTCATAAGCGCCTGCCGCGCCAGACCGTTTTCAAACGCGCTGTGTAGGCCAAGCGCGCAGCGCCCGTTTCGATCAAAAACAGCTTCCGGAGAAGCCGATGGGCAACTGACATAGCAGCCGTCATGCTCCACCAGATAATCCATGATAAAGAGCGCCGCCTGCCGCACAATTTCCAGCACGGTATCACGCTCTGCGTCCAGCCCGCCGTTCAGATAATGCTCATAGATTTCATTGGCCAGCCAAACGCCGCATAGAGGCGCATACATATAATTGCTCTCCCCTATGACAGGAGCCGTTTTGCGCCACAAATCCACATTGTGGTTGCAGGCAAAGCCGCGGCAGCCATAATTGACCTTGGCCGTTTTCTCACCGCGTTTACAAACCTCATGCACCATCCTGAGATAGGGCTCTAGGCACTCCTGAAGGCCACACAGGCTTGCGCCCCAATAATTCATCTGGGTGTTGATATTGACCGTATAATTGCTGCTCCAAGCCGGGCGTATGTTGGCATTCCACTGCCCTTGCAAATTCAATGGCTGCCCACCTCGGCGGCTGCCGGAAATCATCAAGTATTTTCCATAATGGTAAAGCAGCTCGCACACCGCCTGAAATGCGGCGGGATCCTTCAGCAGCTTATCCGTTCTACCAGAGCGATCGGTGTGCAGAGAAAAATCCTGTCTGCTAAAAAGAGCTTTATAATCTTCGATATGCTCCTTTTTTAGCTTGGAAACATCGGTACCGGCATCCATCACCTGCTGCATGGCCTTCTGGACAACCTGCTTTCGATCCGTCAAGGGCATCTGATCGTACCCTAAAAATCCGGTTGCTGTGGAGGAAATCAAGGTTAAATAAGATGCGCCTTTGATCACAATCCGATTTCCCTTTTCAATGACCTGACCGTCCGTCACTGGGCGCACAAAAAGTGCGAATGCCATGCCTTTTCCATTTGGCCGATACACAACCGGATGCCGTTCCCCATGCAGATAGTTGGGCGCTACGTAATCCGGCGCATTGCCGCAGAGGACCAACCCATTCTGCACATACACTTCGTTTTTTAGCGGAGAATTTGCACGAAGCACTGCCTGAAAGCGCTGGCCGGTGATTTGATAAACCAGCACACGCGCAGGATTTGAGGCAAAACATGTGCGCTTTAAAGCGCCGCTTTGGATCGTTAAAATGGCCTGATTCAAATCTAAAGCCCGACTATATTGCCCAAGCCCGCCTGTCAGCTTGATTTCCAGGTTCCCGAGCGGCAGGAAAGATTCGCTATAGCCGCCCGTCAGTTTTTCCTCAGCAAGCACGGTAGCCTCCCGATATTTGCCGGAAAACACGAGCGAACGGACTGCTTTTAGGCTTTGCAGGCTCTCCGGGTTGTCATAGTCTTTGGGGTAACCAGACCAAAGCGTTACGTCGTTGAACGCAATCTTCTCTTTTCTTCTCCCGCCATAGATCATGGCGGCGGTAAAGCCATTCCCAACCGGCAAAGCCGATTTCCAGCGCAAAGCGGGTTTGTTATAGAAAAGCTGTTTCATTCGATCAATCCACCTCTATATCAAATACCAAAGGCATTTTTGTATGGAGCGCATCCTGTACGCGGATGCACAGCCGCCGGTCGTTTAACTACCACTTTGCCGGGCCACCGCCCAGCACGGTTATGTTTTTGATCACAAAATGAAATCCATCCATACTGTGTCGCAACGCCTTCAAATGATACTGCCCCTTCCGATTCGGCTTTAAGGCAAACGCATAGATATGACATGGTTTATAAGTATACCGGAAATCATGGCTGCTGTAGTGGTTCCTTTCCTGAAAACTGCCTGATTTGAGCCGGCGGCCTTCCCCATACACCTTATAAGGCGAGGTACCCCAGATGGCCTCTTGGTTGCGGGAGGTCCACTCCCCAAGCGCGTGCAGAATCTTTTTCTCCTCATCGCAAATGCTTCCATCCGCTTTGGGACCAATGTTCAACACGAAATTCCGTTTTTTGAAATGACATCAGCAAAAACACGGGCGATTTCCTCCGGCGTTTTCCATCGATTTGTCGTGCAATAGCTCCATGCGTTATATGCGGTGGAGGTTTCCGATTGCCAGACAGATGGGCTGATGGCATCCAACTGCCCGCGCTCCCGGTCAAAGATGGAGGCGTTATACATAATCGCATCGCTCTTATATTGCACACAAACCTCTTTCCCCCATTCTAGGGAACGGTTAAAATAATAGGCCAGGAATTTTTTAAATACGGGCGAAAGGTGTGATTCGATACCCACCAATCAAAAAACAGCGTTTCCGGTTGATAGCGGTCAACCATTTCCACTGTATGAACCAACCAGTTTTCGCACCATTCTGGGGTGGGATCAATTCCGCGCTCCTGCCGAAGCAGCGTGCGCAGGTTATTGCGGCGGTTCACGTTTACGCATGCGCCATACAGCTCTTGATAATTAGGATTGAGCGCTTCGTTTTCAAAGCCGACCGTTCGCGCGCCGTTCACAAACCAATAATGCTCCGCCCGGTGGCTGGATGCGGCGAAAACTACGCCCTGTTTTTCGCAGGCACAGCGGTATTCACTAAGCACATCCCGATGCATCGCCTGCCGGACTGTCGTCCATTCCGATAAATCAGAATCGTACATTTTCAGCCCATCATGGTGCTCCCCTACCGGCATAATATATTTGGCCCCAGCGGCCTTCAATGCGGCAACAATTTGCTCTGCATCGAAATTCGGCGCCGTAAACTGCTCGATAAATCTGCGGTAGGGATAATTCTTCCCATATTTTCGGATGTGGTGCCAATAAACAGGGTTCTGATGATAATACATCAGCCGCACATACCACTCGCTGAAATAGGCAGGCACCGCATAAGCGCCCCAGTGGATGAAGGCTCCAAACTTTGCTTCCCGGTACCATTCCGGTACGGGATACGCTGCAAGGCTCTCCCAATGATCTTTATATTTGCCGGAGGCAATCACCCGGTCAATGGCCGCGAGCTCTTTTTCATACATGTGCATTCCCTCCCTCTCCAAACGGCTATTTCGTTTACAGCGATTCACGGCCTTCTTTCAGGCAGATTGAAAAATGGAGTTTTCGGTTTGGGAGCAGAGGTTTACCGAGATAATTCCCCCACTTCAAATCCGGATAATACTGCCCGAGCGTTACCTGCAACTGGTCATGCTCTCCTCGACGCACGTATGCGTTGAAACCGGAATCTTGCGTCTGCATGTAAAGCTGATATCCACTTTGAAAACAAACTGTATAGTCGCAAATGTTATCTCGTTTCGTTTTAAAATCATTTGTTACAGAATAAAGCGGGTTGATATCCTCAGATAGGAAAAAATTTATTCTATCCATTTCCCAGCTGTGATCCGGTTTTTCTCCATATTGGTTAGGCGCGCCCCCAGACGCATATGCAGTGCCCGAAGGGCGGGCAATATGACCGGGCGGATAACAGGAGTAAGGGGCCGCCCGATGCCAACAAATTGAATGAACTTGATCAAAAAGATGAAAATTCAAAACTAGGGAACCCCCGATTAACCTGCGTGCAAAGATGTTTTTGGGACGTATATCTACTTCCAGCCGACCCGCCCTCCATTCCAGATCAAGGGCAAATTTTTGCAGCTTGGAGCAAGCAATCTCCGCTGAAATCCGATTTTCGGATTGCCGGATTTTATGAATACGCACCGTACTTATTTGAGCGGGCTTTTCCCTGTTTTGAAAAGTTAAAAATGGCCCGGAAACGGCCTTTTCTCCATCCCTTAAAATAGTAAAATCCGTGTGTTGTTGTTGCCATTGATAACTCAAATTTCGTTTCCGAATCATTGGAGCGCTCTTTTTTAGATGCAATTCGGCCGGCTGAAACGTATATTCATCCACTAGATATCCATTATAGTGGAAGCAAATATGTAAGGGCTCCGCCTGCAAGATAGGCACCCGAATCCAGCCGCTCTGGTGCGGCTCAATCGCTTCATGAATGAAAGAATGATACAGGATATGCCCGGCTTTATCTGAAACCGTTATATGCACTTCTGTTAAACACACATGGTCAAACCGGTTTGTGATATATAACTGCAACTCTTTTCCGACTCGTGTTTTGCTTTCATCCAGCAAAATGGGAGTAAACGCTTTTTTCGTTAAATACGCCTCGGGCTTCAAGCGCTTGTATGCATCAAAAATACAGCCCCATTCGCCGTAACCTGCACATTTCGTATTTGTATGAGATTGATGCCGCTCATGTGTTCCCTCTGGCAAATAAAAAACATCGTCGATACCGGCCCAGATCGCACAGCCCAGCGCGCCGTCCGTATGAAAAATACGCTCCCAACCGCGACGGATGCTTTCCCCCCAAAAAGCACGGCTGCTGTTTTCTTCTTTTAAGTTTTCAATATTATAGCAAGAAACATGGGCGAATTCGTCATGCAGCACTGGCATTTTGTGGCTACCCAGACGGCCTGTCACCTTTTGATAGTGCCAACTGAAAATATCATAGGGAAGAGGCTTGGTGCGCACCGTGCGCGGATAGCTGAAAATAACCGGTCGTGTGCGGTCTACATCCTTTACATAGCGGTACTCCGCGCGGAAAGCATAAGTTTTTTCAAAGCTGGATTCATTCGCCAAGGACCAAATGATAACGGACGGATGGTTTCGCGCCCCCTCAATCATTTCCGCGAACCCGGCCAAAAAATCCTGCGGTGGATTATATATCCCGAACCCGTTATCGCCTTTAAAACAGGCGGCATTCTCCTGCTCAACATAAATGCCCAGACGATCGCATACCTCCAGAAAATAATCGCTGGCAGGATAATGGGAGGTTCGGATATGGTTGATGTTATGCTGCTTATAGGTAAGAATTTCGTAATCTATCTCTTCCCGGCTCAGTGAACGGCCGTATAAATGAGACACATCGTGGTGGCAAAGGCCGTGCAGCTTGATCTCACGCCCATTGATATAGACCTTGTTGCGCTCTGTTCCCCTATCTCCTCCATATGTGATTTGCCGAATACCGACAAGATGGCGGTTTTCTTGCATTGCTTTGCCGCCTGCATGCAGGGAAACCTTCAGCTGATAAAGATTAGGGTGCTCTGCATCCCACAGCTTTGCATTTTTTACAAGCAGGGAAAAACGGACGCCATATCTTTTTTCGTCCTCATGTGGCCGGGCGATATTAGGCAGAAAGAATTGGGCATATTTTTGATCGTTTGCAGCACTTTTTGGAAATTTACGCCGCCATTTTTGATCTGGAATTAATACTGACGTGTCTTGTATCGTGTCATTTAATAAAAAAAACTCGTTAATCTCGCCGGACAGCTGTGTGACGGGTTCCCCATCCAGCGTTAAAAGCTCCGCTTGGATCGACCCAGGCTGACCGCAAGCCTCAATTTCACACTCCACATGTACAACTGCTTGCGCATTGTCCTTTATTTCCGTATCAATATAGGTGCGGGCAATATGAGGATTTGGGAGCGCAAACAACGTAATCTCCCGAAGAATTCCACCGATATTGCAATGCGCATAGTAGCTTGCCCACGCGGTGTTGCTGATTTTTTCTCCTTCGGGATTCCAGATGCCCTTGCGCTCCCCCTCCACATCTGTTACTCCGACCACCAGCATAATTTCTTTTTCATGGGCAAAGGGAGTAATTTCACAATCCCAAGCTGTAAACCCACCAATGTGCGTTTTTAAAAACTGGTTATTTACCCATACGCGCGCATTGGAATATACTCCTTCAAAGCGCAGGAACACACGCTTTTGGGCAAATGAATCCGGGATTGAAATTTTGCGGCGATAATAATACTCTGTATTGTTTTCAATATCGAACCCTTGTAGGATAAGCGATCCCGGCACCACAACCTTCCGCCACCGGTCGGGAGCGATGGTATCAAAATCAAAATCCTGATTGTTAGCATAGGGGGATGGAATCGATGCAATTTCTTCAAAAAGGAATGTCCATTCTGCCTGATCCCGGTGAGTAAGGCAGGAAAATGCTGCCTTACCCATCACCCTTTCCGGTATCGCAGGCAAAGATGGTGTTTGATATTGGCTCTTTTTCCAGTCTACACGCTGAAGCATTGTGCCGGTCCGCCCTTTCCGTATCGTAAAAAGTTATTCCGCCTTTTCATCGAACACAACAGCCACTTTGCCACATTTGCCGCCTGCCATCAGCGCATAAGCGTCACCTGCGCGCTCTAGTGAAAAACGGTCTGTCACGAGATCTTCCGGATGAATATTCCAGCGCACTAATTTATCAACAAGATCTTCCATGCGCCAAAGGGAGGTTACCCAACTGCCGTAAATCGTTTTCTGGCCGTGTATGATGTCAGGGGAGGGCTGGAAGGTGCAGGTGTTTCCCTCTCCAACAAATGCAATTTTTCCATAGCTTTTCGTTGCGCGAATTGCGAGCTGCCTGCCCTGATCGTTTGCGGAGCAGTCCACAGCTTTTTCGGCTCCCTTTCCCCCGGTGACCGAGAGGATTTTGCCCAGCGTTTCCTCATTCGATTGGAACACATAATCAGCCAGATGGAGGTCTTGCGCAATTTTCAAGCGTTCCGCATCATATTCAACGCCAATCAGCTTATCAGCGCCCATGGCGCGTGCAAGCTGAAGAGCAGCCAAGCCAACCGGGCCGAGGCCCACAATCAACACGGTGTCGTCACCGCCGATTGTGATCTTTTCCAACGCCTCATATACGGTGCCAAAGCCACAGGCAACCTGCGCGCCATCCACATAGGTCAATTCATCCGGCAGCGGAATCAGATCCTTTTCTTCTGCTAGGAGATACGGCGCCATCCCGCCATTGCGCTGCCAGCCATAGGCCTGCCGGTGCTCCGAGGTGCAGGAGATTGCATAGCCACGGCGGCAATCGTAGCAAAGGCCGCATCCGCTGATGTGATAGACAATCACGCGGTCGCCCTTGTGAAAACGGCGAAGCCCTTCCCCTTCCTCGATGATAATGCCGCACGGCTCATGCCCAGCAATGGTGCCGTCGATGTATCCCTCCGCGCCTTTGCCGGTATGTTCGCGATAAATACAGCGGATATCGCTGCCGCAGATGGTAGACGCCATCGTTTGAATCAATACCTGCCCATGGCCAGGCTTTGGAATATCAAATTCCTTGAATTCTACAGTGCTGTTCCCGGGCAGCGTTGCCCCAATCATTTTACCATTCATGATACATTCTCCTTTATCCATCTGTTTTCATCATATATCCAGTGGGCCAAATGGCCATCCAGATCCCATAGCTCCCGCCAATCATCGGCGCCCTGCCATAGAAACACTTGGCCTTTTACCAGGCGGCAATTGCGGTCTGCCAATGCGATGCGGGCCATATCCTCTTCTGAAAGCTTCTCCTGTGCTGCCGCTAAATTAGCGGCAATATTAATCGGATTGCCCGAAAAGGGAATTGGCGTATGGCCGCGTGTTACCGCCCATTTGATGCAAATCTCCTGCGGCGAACAGTGGTATTGGAGGGCCAGCTCTTGAATAATCTCCATTTTAATATCAGAGATATCCCCCTCTGTGCGGTCACGCTCCGGTCGGTTCGGGCTGCCGAGCGGGCAGAATCCAATGATTTCCATGTTGTGTGATTTGCAGTAGCTGTACAATTCCGGTTGCTGAAAAGAGGGATGGAGTTCCATTTCATTTGCAAAAGGAGGAATTTCACAAAGCGGTAGAATCGCCTCTAATTTTGGAATCGTCATATTGCTCACAGCAATTTCCCGCACGAGGCCTTCCTTTTTTAAGCGCTCCATCTGCCTCCATGCGATCATAAAATCCTCAACAAAAAAGGGCCTACTGGATGGATTCCGGCTATCCCCAGAGCAGCCTTTCGCATGGCTGTTGGGAAACGGCCAATGCAGGATGTAAAGATCTAAATAATCCAGCCCCAAATCGTTGAGCGATTGCCTGCAACTGGCAAGCACCTCGCCCTCGCCATGGCAATCGTTCCACACCTTGCTGATTACAGTCATTTCTTCCCTTGTAACAAGTTCCGCTGCAAATGCACGCTGGAACACCGTTCCAATCTGCTTTTCATTCCCATATACACTGGCGCAGTCAAAGGTACGGTAGCCGCATCGGATTGCTTCATAAACCGCCTGTGCAACGGTTTCACTATCATATCGGTCAGAACCGAACGTGCCAAATCCTATTTTTCCTAACACATAACCCTTCCTATTCTTTGCTTATTTCGAAACGTTTCGGTTTTTGCGTAAAAAAGCCCCTCCTCTCTTTATTCCACTTTTCGAACCGAGCTGCCGGCTTCCAAAGCGGCATTCAAAATAATATTTCGTTTTGCCTTTCCATCCAGCTGTTCCAAAAGCAAAGTGGCGGCTTCACGGCCAATTTCCCGCAACGGCTGATTGACTGTTGCGATTTTTGGCGTAATCACTTTGCTCAGCTCATGGTTATCAAATCCAATGAAACTATAGTCCTCCGGGATTTTACAGCCCAGTTCATTGATAGCGATGATAGCGCCAACCGTCATTTCATAGTTTGTAACAAAAACAGCGGTAACGCCATTTTCCGCCTGAAGAATCCGCTTCATCGCTACATAGCCGCCATCCACCGTAAAATCCCCCTGGCAGATCAGGGAAGCGTCATAGCATCCGGCGATTTGCAGTGCTTCCTCATAGCCCTTCCGGCGTTCATCCGCAGTAAACATCCCCTCAGAACCGGAAATTAAGGCGATCCGGCGATGCCCATGATCTGTCAGCATTCTAGTCGCTCTGGCGCTGATTTCTCGGTTGTTAATCAGCACGTGGGAAACGCGATCGCTGAGCGTGAAACGATCGATTGCAACCGCAGGCAAATCTTGAGGCAGCAGATCGAAAACTTTTCCGTCCGTTGAAATCGGCATCACAATCACGCCATCAACCATCTTCGATTCCAAAAAGCGCAGGGATGTTTTCTCGATTTCGGGATCGCTCCGGCAATCACATACCAAGATGCCATACCCATGCCGGCGCAGCTCATCCTCCATTTCACTGACGATTAGGGTGCTGAATGTATTGGATAATTCCGGGATCAGTACGCCAATCGTCATGGATCGGTGCGTTTTTAAGCCGCGCGCATATTCATTGCGCACATATCCCAGCTTTTGAATGGCAGCTTCAATCAGCTCTTTATTTTTGGGCCGCACATTCGTCCCATTGAGATAAGCGCTGATTGTTGCATAGCCCAGCCCAGTCTCCCGTGCAATATCTTTAATCGTGGCAGCCATACGCTCCTCCAAACTCGAATCGTTTCGGTTTGTATTTTATCACGGCTTGTTTCTTTCGTCAATATGTACTAGAAAATAATTGAATTCTTTTTTGCTTGTGCAGTATGCTGATGCTTTGCGCCGTTTCCACCGGTTGGAGCGCCATCCATTGCCGCTTAAAAGCTACAGCTACTCGTGATAAGCGAAAAGGGTGAACGTCGGATTTCATAAAATCATAGCTCTTTTCTGCAAAATATGCTATACTAGAGTATTGAAATCATCATAAACTGGAGGGCACAAAATGAACGTACAGATTTTAGAAAATGCACAGGCAATCGGCGCGGCGGTAGGCCAGCTGTTCGTTGAGCAGGTCAAAACACAACCGGACAGCGTCTTGGGCCTTGCGACGGGCTCCTCCCCGATTCCGACCTATCAGTATATGGCGCAGGAATATGCAGCAGGGCATGTTTCTTTTCGAAATGTTACCACCTTTAACCTTGATGAATACTGCGACCTGCCGCAGAAGGATCCAAACAGCTACTATTCTTTTATGTTTGACAACCTTTTCCGCCACACGGATATTGACTCGGCACGCGTGAATTTTCTCGACGGCAACGCTGCGGATGACAAGGCGGAGTGCGCACAGTATGAAAAGCGCATCAAGGACGCAGGCGGTATTGACTTGCAGCTGCTCGGCATTGGCAACAACGGCCACATCGGATTCAACGAGCCGGCAAAAGAATTCACGCACACAACATATAAGGTGGCGCTTACGCAAAGCACGCTGGATGCAAACAAACGCTTCTTCCCGGATTCCGACATGCCGCGCTACGCGCTGACAATGGGCATCGACAGCATCATGCAGGCGAAGCGGATTGTTTTGATTGCCACGGGCGCGGCTAAGGCGCAGGCGGTGCGCGATATGATTCGGGGGGCGGTCTCCCCGGAATGCCCGGCGAGCATTCTGCAAAATCATGCAGATGTACATATCTTCCTCGATCGTGAGGCGGCAAAGCTGCTGTAAGGGTCTTTCAATTAAAAAAGCCAGGCCTGCCGCAATTAATACACTGCGGCAGGCCTTCTTGATTCAGATTTATCCCCTTATACGCTATCCTTAACCAGCGTGGACAGATGCAGAAAAGCTTTGCTTCCATCCTGCGTAAATAGGAACTGCACAGGCAAATCCATGCTTCTACTCGGCGCCTCGGAATTTTCCTCCCGTGCCTCATCGGAAGCGGATACGCTCCCCTTCCCGCGCATGATCTGAAAGCCATCCCACGTTTCAGTAACGGTATACTGGCCCAGACGGCGGTAAAAATTCAGAAATTCCTGTTTGGAATATGCCGTCTCATACAGCACGCCCGGATCAAATCGGAAATAGAGCGTCCCCTGCGATTCCATCAAGGCGATCAGATGATAAGGAAACACAAAGGTTTGCTCTGTCGCCCCCACGCCTAATCTGGCCTCCATATCAAACAGCAGAAAATTACAGCGGGAGCCCGCTTTTTCTCCGGTTTGCCGCTGGATGAGGTAGCAGGCCGCGGGTAATGTCCGCCAGATCAGCAGGGAATCGCCACCGAACCGTTTTGCCTCATAGCCCTCCCCTAGCCGGTCGGGCAGTTGATGTGCGAGCTCCGCCAGATCCTCACACTGAAAGGAGGTGGCAGGGCCATGGGATAGGCCTTTTGTCCGATAGGGAATTTCAATTGGCTCCCCATAGAAAAAATCGTTCGCATGCAGCGTGCGGATCGTGCGCACCCTGCCGGACTGGGTCAGGGCAAGAGCCAGAATAGCGGCCACAGCAAGCAGGAGAGCGATTCCAGCCATGGCAAAGAGGCATTTCCGGTTGCGTGAATGCTGCGTTTTTTCATCCATGATTCACAACCCCTAAATAAAATAATCATTCAAACGGCAATACATCGAGCGGACCTTTGCCTAGTTCAATATGGATTGATGCAACCCTTTCGTTTGCATCAAACTCTAACGTTTCTCTTCCGCCAGTTCCCGCAGCAACTTGATCTCCCGCGCGTGGCCCTCGTCCTCATGCGGCGTTTCTAAGCACATCGGCAGCTTTGCGAGCACAGGGTGCCGCACGATACGTGTGAACGCCTCTAGGCCGATCCGCCCTTCTCCGATGGTCGCGTGGCGGTCTTTCGCGCTGCCCCGCTCGTTTTGGCTATCCGCCAGATGCACGGCGCGCAGCCTCCCAAGGCCGATTACGCGATCGAAGGCGGTCAATACGCCGTCGAGATCGTTTACGATATCATAGCCCGCGTCGAAAACGTGGCATACATCCATGCAGACGCCCATTTTTCCCACCAGCTCCACACGGTCGAGAATCTCCCGCAGCTCTTCGAATCTACGGCCGATCTCGCTGCCCTTGCCCGCCATCGTCTCCAGCAGGATGGTCGTAGCCTGCTCCGGCCAAAGAATCTGATTGAGGGTATTTGCAATCAAAGATATCCCCGCCTCCGCGCCCTGACCTACATGGCTGCCAGGATGAAGATTATAGAAATTGCCGGGCAGCGCCTCCATGCGGCTAAGATCATCCGCCATGGTCTCCAACGCGAATTCACGCACGCGCGCATCCGCCGAGCAGGCGTTGAGCGTATAGGGCGCATGGGCAAGGACCGGCCCAAACCCATGCGCCGCCATCAGCGTCCGCAGGGCCTGCGCATCGGGCAGATCCAAGGGCTTTGCCTTGCTGCCGCGCGGATTGCGGGTGAAAAACTGAAATGTATTCGCCCCAATGTGCAGGGCGTTGCGGCCTAGGGCAAGAAAGCCCTTGGAGGAAGAGAGATGGCACCCTAAAATCAATTGCGGCATAGCAAAACGACATCCTTTCTAATACGGAACCGATAGATGGAGAGTTTTTTATCCGTCTAATCAAACAGCGAGGTTTGCGCGATAAGTAGACTTTCCGCACGGACTTCGACGATTTTCTCCGTTCCATCCGGATGACCAAGCAGCATGGGAGAATGCGGTTCATGCCTTTGCATTCTTCGGCGGGCCCGTTCTATCCCCTGGTTAGCATAGCAGTAAATACAACCGTTGATGCAGCTATGATACGAACCGATATCCATGCTTTCCATGCAGCCGCAAAAGGGGCGCTGATTGGGATCCTTTTTCGCATGGACGGGGCGGCCAAGAATACGACGGATTTGCTCGGAATCGATACAGGCCGCATGGGTAATCCTATACGGGGTCAGGTCCACCGCCTCCGAACAGGTAGAAAGCGGCAGATCGTAGCGCGCCGCTGTGCTGGAAAAGCTACGCGCAACAGCTCGCATTGTGGCCTCCTCTACCTCGCGAAAACCACTTTGATCCTTTGCATAGCGGTCAAAAAAGCTGAAAACACAACGGCATGTATCGGCATGGAGAAGCGCGCACAAGCGTTCAAATTGCTCCCCGTGCCAGTTTAAAGGATGTGCCTCATCGATGATAACGGGATCATATCGCCAAACGATGCGCTCCGGCCCAATGATAGCGCTCAGGCGGTGAAACGTATCAATTCGCTCATCCAAAGCGGGGAGATTCTGTTCAATCGCCGCTTCATAGGGGTTGAGTGTGAACTGAAAATAGAAGGGATAGCCCAGTTGTTGGATTTCCGGCAAAAAATCGAGAAACGGCCGTGGGTTTTTGCTCCAAAATACAATACAATCCACCACGTCCGGCGAGAGCGGAATTTTGCGAAGCATATGCAAATTTTCGGCATATGGATTCGGCACAAGGGCAAAGCCCTCCCGCAGCCGGTTGAGAAACCATGCTCCATACCATGCCGGGATATCCGTGCGGCGGCTGGCGCTGAGGATCACAGCGCGCCTCTTTCTTCAATTTGGCGCAGGAGCTCTTTTTCTTCCTCCCGGCGCTGCCGGCGCAGCAGGCTACGGCGGCAGCCCGCCTCCCACTCCGCCTCATCCTCAGGCGTTTCCAGGATAAGCTTCGGCACCTCAACCGGCTTCTCATCATCATCGAGCGCAACGGTGACGAGATAGGCGCGGTTGACAAGCTTGCGCTCGCCGTTGAGGCTTTCCACAAAGGTGTCCACCCGCACCTCCATCGAAGTGCGGCCCACATAGGTGATTCGCCCCTTAATGACAACGGTATCGTTCGCGTAGGCCGGCGCCTTAAAATGCAGATGGTCAATAAAGGCCGTGGTCACATTCCGATTGCTGTGGCGGCGCGCTACCACGCCCGCGACCACATCGATCCATTCAACAAGCTGGCCTCCAAAAAGCCGGTGATAACCGTTAATATGCTCCGGCATGATAATCTGCACTTGGCTGGTCATGGAATCAGATACACGCTTCGGTGCGAGTTTGGTCATAAAAAACATCCTCCATTCCATAGGTTTGATTACAGATTTATTCTATCCGAAATAGCAGGCCTTTTCAATGATGAACCTTACCGGATTCTTGCATTCATTGCTGTAAATCTGTATAATAGAACAAAAGCATCAGTGTACAGGGGGAACATCGCCGTCAGGGCGTGCCCAAACGCATGCTGACTGCGTTCTCGGGCTCGACTGGCGACAGCCAGCCGTCGCCCTGCGGTTCTTGTCATCCTGCGTCTGGGACGCCTTGACGGTCCTTTGGAGTTTTCAGCCTGTGGCCGTGCTTCTGGCAAGGCAGACGACGCAGCTTTCCTTGCCGGAAAGCAAGGAGGATAACGCAGCCAGGGGCGCGGCCACAGTGCTAAAAACCGATGTGTACCCCTGTACACTGATGCAATAGCGACTTAATATATAAAATTACCACTTGGAGGCGGCGTAACATTGAAAAATATTTTAGTTACCGGCGGTGCGGGGTTTATCGGCGGTAATTTCATCCATTATTTATTGGGCAACCGACCGGATTGCCACATCACCTGCCTGGACGCCTTGACCTATGCCGGAAACCTAGAAACGCTGAAAAGCGTGCTGGAGGATTCACGCCTGCGGTTTGTGCATGGAGACATCACCGATCGGGAAGCTGTTTATCACTTATTTGGAGAGGAAAATTTTGACGCTGTTGTAAACTTTGCGGCGGAGAGCCATGTGGATCGTTCGATCGATACACCGGAGGTCTTTTTGAAAACAAACATTTTGGGCACACAGGTGCTTCTCGATGCTTGCAATCGGTTTGGAACCGGCCGCTACCACCAGGTATCTACGGATGAGGTTTACGGCGACCTTCCGCTCGACCGGCCCGACCTGTTTTTTACAGAGGAAACGCCTATTCACACCTCCTCTCCCTACTCTGCGAGCAAGGCGTCGGCTGATCTGCTTGTAACGGCTTATTACCGCACATATGGCACTCCGGTTACTATTTCCCGCTGCTCCAACAACTACGGCCCGTATCATTTCCCGGAAAAGTTGATTCCCCTGATGATCTTAAACGCTTTGGAGGATAAGCCCCTGCCCGTTTATGGAGATGGTAAAAACGTGCGCGACTGGCTGTATGTGGAGGATCATTGCCGGGCAATTGAGCTTATTTTGGAAAATGGCCGGGTCGGGGAAGTTTACAACGTGGGCGGTCATCATGAAAAGCAGAATATCGAAGTAGTCAAAACCATCCTGCACGCGCTTGGCAAAAGTGAAGAGCTTATCGCCTTTGTAAAAGACCGCCCGGGCCATGATAGGCGCTATGCTATTGATCCATCCAAAATTCACCGGGAGCTTGGCTGGCTACCGCAGACAAGCTTTGAGGACGGCATTCAAACAACGGTGGAATGGTATTTGCAAAACCGTTCCTGGTGGGAACACATCCGAAGCGGCGATTATAGAAGATACTATGAGCAGCAGTATGGGATGAAATTATAATTTGATATCTTTGCACTGGCCTTTCATTGAGAGGCTGGTGCTTTTTACTGTTAATAACGGAAAAAGTGGGTATAGTATGACTAAATCTTGCAGGAAAGGATACGACAAGAATATGTCTTATGTTGACCCCAAACTACGCCCCTATTTTGAATCGCTTTCCATTGATCTAAAAAACGAAATTCTAAAGCAGGATGTGGAGATCAAATCGCTCAGCGATCTCATTCAGTGCCTTGACCGGATTGTAAAAGCAGGATAAAATTCATAAAACAATCCCGCTGAACGTATACTACTCCTGTAAAGGAGCTGAGGCGATATGATTATTAAATGGAAGCCGTTGGTTGTGAATTTGCTCATCAGCCTGGGGGTGGGTGCCGCTTCCGCGCTTTTCACTATGAACAATATGAAGGCCGTCTACGCTGACCTAAACCTTCCTCCGCTTTCCCCGCCAGCATGGGTGTTTGGTATCGTCTGGACGATTCTCTTTTTTCTAATGGGCATTTCCGCTTACATGGTCTATACCTCGGACGCAAACAGCGACCGCAAACGCAATGCGCTTATCATTTATGGCGTTCAGCTGATATTCAATCTGCTCTGGTCAATCTTCTTTTTTAACAAGCAATGGTACTGGTTTTCTTTTGCGTGGCTGATCGTGCTCTGGTTCCTGATCTTGACGATGATCGTTATGTTTTCTAATATCAGCAGGAAAGCGGCGCTGCTGCAAATCCCATATCTTCTCTGGGTAACCTTCGCCGGATATTTAACAGCAGGCGTGGCAATTTTAAATTAAAACCCAAAGAGGTGCGCCGCTGTGGGCGCACCTCTTTTTTTATTAGATGGAAGTCAGGAGGATTGGACTGCCGCATTGCAGAATGGGACAGTGTTGGTGCCAGCGTTGCCGATGGTGCCGAAGATTAACCCCACAAATGACAAAGTATATTGGCCAAAAGCAATGGTAAGTGGATCGCTTTACAATTAAACACATGGTTCGGCCGGCTCAAGCCTCACAAATCGTTTTGGTGGTTTCCTTTCAAAGAGCATCCTTGAGCTGAATTAAAATTTTGATTTCCATTTGTGAAATAGCATTCAGATTTTCATTGATCCGTTGAAATAAAACGTTATCTTTGGTCATATTATATTTTATTACTATCCCAAAAGTATTTCTACAAAGCTGCAAATTATCATAAAGCAATTGATTAAATTCCGAAGAAACTTGAAAATACTTTTGAATTAAAAGAAAAATTTGAGATCGATCTCTTAACGTTCGGAAACTTCTCAGATCAATATCATTTTTCATCTCACCTCCCTGTAAAACATTTCTTTTTAACTTTTCAAATGCCTTATATCCTTTATTATCTTGCTTAGGATTTAAATATTGATCGATATCACGCTTTATTTGATGCACATCAAAGGCATCAAAATGATATGACTCTACTACCTTTAAAGGGTAAAACTTAAAAAAATGTTCAATCCTATTTCGAATAAATGCCTTATATAATACATTCATAGGAATTCTTTGCGGCATATAATCCTGATGACGATTATATGCGATCGTATAAAAAGTCTGATCTTCGTCACAAAAGCCATAAATTAATATTTCATGCTTAAAATTATATAACTGATAGGCGGCTCGCTCTGGTATATATTTTTCATTGACGCATAAAAATACGTAATAGCCTTGTTCTATCCTTTTACAAATTGTTTTTATGACGTCTTTGCCTGGATAGTGAAGTGAAATTTTGAAGTTAAAACATTTCCAAAACCAAAACAGCGGCAAGTCATAGGTTAACACATTTCCATATCGTTTGGCATATTCAATCGGGATTAAGTTTTGAATCAGCCATCTTTCAGAAAAACGACTATCCGCATTTAAAATTGATAAGGGAAATGCAGAAGTGTGCAAATCTAAACATTGCGGCGATTCACAAATGGGCAGTATTTTTTTCATTATTATAAATCCTACTTTCTGAAAAAGACGCTGATGGGGTTATGAAACCCTTTCACAAGCCCTACTTCCCTCTCGTTTTCTTATGGTTTTGCCTGTTGCGATTCTGCTATTTTATCCAAACGTATTCTACTGTCACAGCCTTTTTTAACGTACTCCTCAATGACTTTACATGGGTAATGACTACAGAATCCGCAATTTTTACTTATTTTGTTGTGCGCGCAATTGCGTACCGGGCAGTCGCCACACATTTTACTTTGGTCAGTTTTTGGGGACAGACAGCCTTCGCACTCCATATCCTCTGGTGCAAAAGAGCAATGCTCATTTGAATATTCCGATGCTAACGTTATTTTCATGGCAGTGTCGTTGGTTTTGGTGGCAATATAAACGGGGCATTCGCTACAAAGCAGCCCACAATATGCAATATAATCCATCATTCTAGCCCTTTCTTACATCTAATTTTTTATTTTCATTTAAACGGGAGATTATCTTTTCAAGTCTGTTTTTCTACCGTTTTCTGTTTTGGCATCAAAATAAAATCCGGTAAAATTACGTTGAACGGACGGAGACATGGTTTTAAAATTTTCATGTGCCAATTGGTGCGGCTGTAGATTTTTTCGAATGCATCCACCTGATCCGGGGAAATTGGAACTGGTTTGGGTAAATTCCACATTCCATTTTGTTTTGCCTCTTCTACCGCCTTTTCGCCAAATTCCGTCATAAGTCCTTTGGTACGCAAATTGCGTACAATATTTTTATTTTTCTCAGACCATCTGCTTTTTTTTTGCCTGCGTTTAAAATACTTGATATACTTTTCCGAATCAATCTGATTCATTTGTCCGTCGATCCACCCAAAACAAAGCGCCTCTTCCAAGGCCTCTCCAGCTTTAATTGTTTTTGGCCCGCCTTTTTTCCCAAAAACCAACCATACTCCCTGGTCACTATCGTGATTTTCCATCAGCCAGTTACGAAACTCGGCGCGATTAGAAAACTGTAAAATTTCACTCATTTGATAAACCTCCATCTTGATATTTGCCGACTCATTGAAATCAGTCCTTATTCAGTTTTTTACAAATATATTGATATAGCAGCCGAACATTGCTGATATTGTTCATATCCAATGCCTCATCGTCAAATTCAAACCCAAACTCTGATTCAAGTACAAGCACAATTTTAATATAATCAATAGAATTGATCCCTAAATCAATTAACTGATCCTCTTCTTTTATTTTTTTTCGTCTGATAAGTCTAAAAATAACTTAATATGATGTAAGAGCCGATCCCACACATTGGTTGTCGTATCCATGCTACATTTCCTCCTCAGCTATTTTTCATAAAAAAGGCGCGAAAGGGTTCTGTTTTAATCATATGTAAATACAATTTTCTTGCTTGTTGATACTGATGAACCATTGCCTGAACAAAACGGTCGTTTTCACGTTTTGCACGATTTAAGTCACAATCAACATAAATGATCTCAAAATATTCCGATAAAAGTTTTCCCAACTGATTTTTTATTTGCCTCAACTGCTGCACGTACGCAGAGATATCTTCATGATAAAGAATATATATATCTCGAAACACGTGAATAAATTCCATAAAATCATATTGCATACGATAAATCGGCTTTGAATCAATATACTCTAAAAGGAAATCGTTTACTTCCCGTGCCCAATCATCCTGGTAGTGATAAGCTAACGGCGTTAAATAGGTGAATTCCCTATTTAGTAATCCCCTGTTCTTTAAATCCTGATATACTTTTGTATTATAGTAGACTTGCAACCTATTTGTGTAATTTTCAAGAATGTAAGTCTGAACTTCCTTTAAGAACACAAAGTTCTCTCTCAACGTTGCTTTGGTAGAAAGTGGATTGAGCATGATGTAACCTATAATAACATCAATATCATTTTCTGTAAAAAGCCGCAACGCCCGACGATTGTCATCAACATTTGCAATTTTACCGTAGAAATTAAGATCCTGTTCGTTTGCAGCCTCAAATCCAATGATGACTTGTGTAAACCCAGCTTTGCGCATCAATCGTATCAGAGGTACATCCTTCTCCTGAAAGGTTTCCGCTCTTAAAAACACCGGAATGACATACGATCTGGATATTCCACGATTTGCTTTGACAGTGATTCTACTCTTTGTTTACCTAATTTCCCCGGGTCTTCGAAGCTACCGTCATTGAACGTAAAGCATTGAACTCCATATTCTTCATGCAGTTCGCGAATTTCCTGAAAAACATCATCCATATCCCTTCCTTCCCACCGGCTGCTGTATTCATTCGCGCAACAAAATGTGCAATGACCGCAACACCCGCGCGAAGTAGAGATCCGGGATACATAATTGTTTTTTTGAAAGGATAAAATGAGATTATCCCGTGCTGGACGTCGCATGTCCTCTATATTGATATGCGCCAGCTTTTTCTCTTCTATATCTTCTCTGGTTTTGACCGAATTAACAACGGATAGAGCGGTGTTGTTTTCAACTGCGCGCACAATTTCCAGCATTGGATACTCACCTGCTCCTAGAATAACGCAATCAATATCACTACAGTCTTCTAAGATTTCAGCAGGTGCGCTGGTAGCCAAATGCCCACCGGCAACGACAACTGCATTTGGATTCATTTGTTTGATAATACGCGCTATTTTAAAAACAAACAATGCATTCGTATCAAACATGGGGAACCCATAAATATTGTATTGGTGATAATTTGTTTGTATATATTGCTCCACTTGCGGCCTGTCTTCAACATAATGTATATCTACATCAATTTTGTGCTCCCTTAGAAACGAAGCAATGCAGCCAATTCCTAAATTGTCTGTATATTTACTACCTTTTTCAAGTGCATTTATCAGTGCGACCTTCATGAAGGACACCTCCATATGAAAACTACATTTATTCGAACTCTGTAATATTAAATCCTGCATTTCGATAACCGAAAGGCTTTTGATATTCTACCAAACTGATTGAACCATTTTTTACAGGGCATTTTAGATCAAACTTTGAGTCGATCATTGAAAAAAGATATCGAATAAAACTCCCATGAGTTACTACGAGAACCAGTTTATCTTGATTTGCTTTACATTGATCTTCTAAAAACTGATATGCCCTTCGTCTAATATGTGCAGCTGATTCGACTCCGGATTTTCCGATTTCAGCATCCCAGTCAATATCTGTTACTGATTTTCCCTGCAAATGCCCAAATTCCGCCTCCCCTAAGCGATCATCAATATAAATTTTGCCTGCGATTGCGGTTCGAATGTATTCGGCGGATTCTCTGGCACGGCGCATGGGGCTGCTGAAAATAACAGCTTCTTCAGCAAGATTATGCCGAATCCACTGCCCCAATTGCATGCACTGCAAAATTCCCTGCTCTGTCAATCCGGCCTCACTGTTTCCATCCAGAACGCCCTGCCGATTGAGTTCAGATTCTCCATGCCGTATAAACGCAACTAACAAAAATACCCCTCCGTCCATCTTCTATCTTTCCAAATAGCCTGACACGGTTTTTATTCCATCCAGATTTTCGATACCAAAGGTACGGATTTGTTTTGTCTCCTGCCCAACTAAATACTGCAAAACATTTTTAGGCCCTGATTCAATTGCTATCGTTATACCAGCACGAATCGAATACTCTACACATTCACGCCATCGAATCGGCGAAGTTAACTGGCTTATCAAGCGATTTTTAATCCCCTCCCGCTGAACCGGATAGACGTGTGCATCATAGTTGGCAAGAACTTCTCCTGAAGGCACCCCAAATGTAACATCTTCCAAAAGCTTCCGCATGGACTCACCCGCCTCATTCATAAGCGGGCAATGGTATGGTCCGCTCATATTTAAGGGATAGATTACAGCGCCAATGTCTTCTAATTGTGCGGCTGCTTTATAACATGCCTGTTTCGTTCCGGAAATAGAGCAATGATACACTGTATTTATCTCTGAGATATACAGTTCTTCTCCTGAAGCGAGCATTTTTTGGCATATTTCTTTCACCTTTGATATTTCCACATTTAAAACCCACATCATCGCGCCATTCAGGCACTGTGTTTGCTCTTTCACTAGCCGCCCACGTGCAAGCACAAGTTGAATTGCGTCTTCATACGTGAGGATCCCTGCTGCGCATAAGGCGCAATATTCGCCCAGGCTATATCCAAGAAACAAATTGGGAGTTACTCCAATTTCACTTTGGTACACTGCATAACACGCCATATTAACTGCAAATATGGCACATTGGATATACTCCAAATGCTCCTGTGGATTTACATGTTCGGCACCAAAACAATAGTCAAGCAAATTAAGGCTTAATATATCACACGCTTCATCCATAACATCTCTTGCACTGGTTCTGTTCTCATAAAAGTCCTTCCCCATACCTGTTTGCTGGGAACCCACACCCGGGAACATCATCATAATTTTTTCCATAAGTGTTCCTCTTGATTAAATTTGTTCCATCAGTGCCTTTCGATCAACTTTTCCACTGGTGGTTTTCGGCAACTGATGGATATGGATATAGCGATTGGGGATCATATACTGAGGCAAAAAATCCTGCAAATATGATTTTAACGTTTCCACTGGAATTTTTGATTTGCTTTCGTAAAACATTGCGAGTATCGGCAAAAAAACTTCCGTTGTTTTTGCAATCACCGCACAATTTGTAATATCAGGACAACGTAGCATGACACTTTCTATTTCTTCCAACTCCATACGCTGTCCATGAATTTTAACTTGATTATCACACCTACCGCAATATTGAATATTTCCATCTTCCTGTAGATACGCCAAATCTCCCGAACGGTACATTTTTTCGCCGTGATTCATGATATCCGTATAAAAATATTTTTCTGTCAGCGAAGGGTTATTTAAGTAGCCTGCCGCTAAACAATCCCCTGCAATGCACAATTCTCCGACTTGACCTATCGGCGCGAGCTTCCCATCTACTAAGATATATAATCGTGTATTTTGAATTGGCTTGCCAATTGGAACCGATGTGACCTCACAATTATCAGGGCAATCATAAAACGACACATCAATCGTGGCTTCAGTGGGTCCATAAAAATTTGTTAGTCGTGTAGATGTAACGCTGCTAATAACTTGGTTGAAATTATTCACATGAGAT
>ADJS01006590.1_pt1 | contig 35190 bp, 37 predicted proteins | sample 268128 | NCBI WGS metagenome assembly ADJS01 (sample SAMN00007486, study PRJNA43253) | human gut metagenome | isolation source: feces sample TS28 | reverse complement strand
CTGTGCGGCGCGGACCTTGGTCTTGGAGCGGACGACGACCACGTCGAAGTCACGCAGGGCCTTGCCCAGCTCGGCGGGCTCGTAGAACTGCTCGACGACCTCGTGACCCTGAGCCTTCAGCTCGGCCATCGCGGTCTTATCCATACCGTCAGTAACAAGAATACGCATGATAACTTTCTCCTTGTAAATTTTTTAAAATGGTTTTACTTGTGCTCGGCCTCGAACTTCTTGAGGAAGTCGACCAGCGCCTGCGCGCCCTCGATGGGCATGGCGTTGTAAACGCTCGCGCGCAGACCGCCGACGGACTTGTGGCCCTTGAGGTTATCGTAGCCCGCAGCCTTGGTGGCGGCGACGACTTCGGCATCCAGCTCGGCGGAGTCGGTGACGAAGGGGATGTTCATGAGAGAGCGGAACTCCGGCTCGACCGTGCCGTGGAACATCTTGGAGGAATCCAGGAAGTCATAGATGACCTTGGCCTTGGCGATGTTGCGCTTGTGCATCTCCTCAAGACCGCCGATGCTCTTGAGATACTTGAAGACCTTGCCGCAGCAGTAGATCGCCCAGCAGTTGGGGGTGTTGTACATGGAGCCGTTCTTGGCGTGGGTGTCGTAGCGCATGTAGATGGGCATCTTGGGGTCGAGGTCCTCGCGGATGAGGTCCTCGCGGATGATGACGATGACCATGCCGGCAGGGCCGACGTTCTTCTGCACGCCCGCGTAGATCATGCCGTAGTCGCTGACGTTGCAGGGCTGGGAGAGGAACATGGAGCTCTGGTCGGAGACGAGGATGTGGCCCTTGGTGTTGGGCAGCTTCTGCCAGGTCACACCGTGGATGGTCTCGTTCTCGCAGATGTAAACGTAGTCGGCGTCATCGGGAATATCGAGATCGGAGCAGTCGGGAATGTAGCTGTAGTTCTTATCCTTGGAGGAAGCGGCAACGATGACCTCGCCGTACTTCTTGGCTTCCTTGATGGCCTTGCTGGACCATGCGCCGGTGTCGATGTAGACGGCCTTGCCGTTCTTCATCAGGTTCCAGGGAACCGCCGCGAACTGGAGGGTGGCGCCGCCCTGAATGAAGAGGACCTTATAGTTGTCGGGGATCCCCATCAGGTCGCGCAGGTCGGCGTCGGCCTCGTCGATGATCTGCTGGAAGACCTTGGAGCGGTGGGACATCTCCATGACGCACATGCCGCTGCCGCGGTAGTTCATCATCTCGTCACGGATCTCCTCCAACACGGGCTCGGGCATCATGGCGGGACCGGCGGAGAAGTTGTAGGTGCGATTGTACTTCATTGTTGTTTCCTCCTGATCGTTGTTATTTTAAGGTAAAATGACGGTTTTTGCCTGATTTGACAAGTACAGTATAGTACAGCTTATTTGGATAATCAATAGAAAAAAGAAATGACCTGAATGATTTTTGTCAACGAAACAAAAAGTAAGATTTTTGCGCTTCGGCTTGAAAAAGCAAAGCGGGGCGGCGGTCTTAAAAAGATGTAAGAAAGTCGTAAAAAGAAAACATTGCATATTGCGTTAAGAACGTATAAAATATTCGCAAAGAACCGTGAAAGAAGGTATTGCCATGCGTCCGGACGGAACCAGAGTCAAGAATGCCAGCGCCATCGTTTCGGCGCTTCCCTATATCATGCCGCGCCGCTATGACGCGCACGACTACATCACCGAGTACGCCGAGATGGAGCCGATGCGCCGCTACATCCAGAGCAAGCGGCGGGAGGGCGTGCGCATCTCCTACATGGCGCTGATCCTCGCCGCCTACTTCAAGGCGTATCAGCAGAACCCGAAGATCAACCGCTTCATCATGAACTCGAAGATCTACCAGCGCAACCACTTCTGCGTCAGCTTCGTCATTCTCAAAACGCGCGCCGACGGCACGCCCGACGAGACGAGCGTGAAGATCTTCTTTGAGGACGGGGACGACATCATTTCCATCAACCGCAAGATCGAGGACGCGGTCGCGCTCAACCAGAAAAAGGAGCATAACAACAACACCGACCGCTTTGCGAACTTCATGTTCTCGCTGCCGGTGCTGCCGACGCTCTTGGTCGGCCTCGTCAAGCTCCTCGACCGCCTGGGCCTGCTGCCGCGCTTCGTCATTGACCTCAGCCCGTTCCATACGAGCCTCTTCATCACCAACCTCGCCAGCATCAACACGGAGGCCATCTACCACCACTGCTACGAGTTCGGCACGACGGGCGTGTTCGTCTGCATGGGCAAGCCCGTCCCCAACTTCCTCACCGGTGAATACAACAAGAAGATCATGCCGCTCGGCATCGTGATGGACGAGCGCATCTGCACGGGCCACGAGTACGCGCTCTTCTGGCAGACGCTTCGCCGCTATCTCAAGCATCCCGAGCTGACGGAGAACGGCGCGGAGGAGCGTGCGGAGATGCCGGAGGCGGTCGAGGCGTAAGGGGGCAACCGCGCGTTGCTTGCTTTTCCGACGGAAAGAGGGTATGCTGTCCGACATGGAGGTGATCGTATGGAAACCAAAAATGTGATCTACGAGCTGCGCACGGGAAAGGGCATGTCACAGGATGAGCTTGCCGAGAAGCTGTTTGTGACGCGGCAGGCGGTCTCGCGCTGGGAAAACGGCGAGACGGTGCCGAACACGGAGACGCTCAAGCTGCTCTCAAGGCTCTTCAACGTGTCGATCAACACGCTTTTGGGCTCGCCGCGGCAGCTGATCTGCCAGTGCTGCGGGATGCCGCTCGAGGAGGCGTCGCTCAGCCGTGAGCTGGACGGAGCCATCAACGAGGACTACTGCAAGTGGTGTTATGCCAACGGCAAATTTGCCTATACGAGCATGGACAAGCTCATCGACTTCTGCGCGGAGCACATGGCGAGCGAGCAATGGCCTGCCGGGCAGGTGCGCGCGTACATGGCGGGGCTCCTGCCGACGCTCAAGCATTGGCAGGCGGCGGAATAAGAAAATACCGGTAAAAAAGCGAGCCGTACGGCTCGCTTTTTCATATCTCCTGCGGGAAGTCCTTGCAGGGCTTGAGCGCGGCCTTGGCCGGCTCGCTGAGCCGGCGGCCCGTATAGTCGAAACGCGAGCCGTGGCAGGGGCAATCCCACGATTTCTCGTCGTCGTTCCACGTCAGCTCGCAGCCGCGGTGCGGGCAGCGGATGTCCACCGCGAACAGCGTGCCGTCCGTGTGGCGGTAGACGCCGTATTTTTTGCCCTGCCAGGCGACGATACCGCCATGTCCGCGGGCAATGTCCACCGCCGCGGTCTGCGCGGGCACGAACAGCCGCCGTCCGATGCCGCGCACGGCGTAGCCGGCGCCCTCCCAGAAGGCGGAGATGGACGCGGAGGGGAAGAAACGCTGGGGCGAGAAAATGTCGGCGTAGGGATAGTCCTCACCGGTGAGACGGGTGGTGAGCAGCGTGGCAGCGACCATGCTGCCGGTCATGCCCCACTTGCCGAAGCCGGTGGCAACGTGCAGGAACGGCGCGGACGAGGAATAGGGGCCGATGTACGGCACGCCGTCGAGCGTCATGCAGTCCTGCGAGGACCAGGCAAACGCCTCCTGCGCTGCGGGAAAAAGCCGCTGCGCCTGCGCGCGCAGACGGTCGTAGCTGTCGCCGAGGTTTTCGCCGCAGCGGTGCCCGCCTCCGCCGAGGAGCAGATAGCGCCCGCTGCGCCGCAGGCTCCAGCCCTCCTCACCCGCGTCGAGCCACATCCCGGGGAGCGGCGGCGCGCCGGTCAGCGCAAGGAGGTACGAGCGCTCCTGCCGCAGCCGCAGGTCGTAGAGCCCGAAGCGCTCGAGCATGGGGAAGTGCGTGGCGACAACGATCTGCTCCGCCGTGACCGTGCCGCCGTCGCAGCGGACGGCGTGGCCGCGGATGTCGCGCACGGGGGAGTGCTCATAGACCGTCAGCTCCGGCAGCAGCGCCGCGAGGAACGGCAGCGGCGAGAGCTGCGCCTGCCGCTCGAAGCAGAGCGCCTCACGCACCGGAAAGGGCAGACCCTCGGGCTTCACCAGCCGCGCGGGTGCGCCGAGGGACAGGGCATATTCCAGCTCGCGCGTAAGGGAGGGGCCATCCGACGCGGCATAGATGAAGGAGCTTTCGTCCGAGAAGCCGCAGTCGATGCGCTTCTGCCGCACGAGCGCGCGGAACTGCCGCACGGCGCAGAGGTTCGCCTGCAGGTATTGACGTGCCAGATGAAAGCCGAAGTCATGCACCAGCCGCTCGCAGAACCGGCCGTGCTGCGCGGTGATCTTCGCCGTCGTGTGCGCGGTCACGCCCGAGGCGAGGCGGCTGCCCTCCAGCAGCACGACGCGCAGGCCCCTCGTGTGCAGGGCGTAGGCGGTCAGAATGCCGGCCATGCCGCCGCCGACCACGGCGGCGTCGGCGTGCAGATCCTCCCGCAGCGGCGGGTAGGCGGGGAGCGTATCACGGCTGTTCCAAAGCGTTTGCATAGGCGTGCCTCCGAAGCGGTTTTTGCTATTGTCTGCCGCCGTGCCGTTTCCTATTCCTGCCGGAATTGGGAAATAGTTGGACTTGCAAAAATAGTTACAAAATGTAACCATTAGAGGACGGAGGGAGCAAATCCCTTGAAAAGCACGAAAAGGAGAATGTACCATGAAAAAACTGCTTTCCCTGTCGCTGGCGCTGCTGGCAGCCGCGGCCATGACCGTCCCGACACTTGCCGCGTCCCACACCGTGCAGCGCGGCGACACGATGTGGAAGCTCGCCGTGCAGTATCAGGTCGGCACGAGCGAGATCATCGACGCGAATCCGCAGGTCGCAAATCCGAATCTCATCTACCCCGGCGACGTGCTGGACATCCCCGAGACGGATGCCTCCGTCCGCGCCTGCGAGCAGGAGGTCGTCCGCCTTGTGAACGCCGAGCGCGCGAAGCACGGCCTTGCCGCGCTGACGGAGGACTGGGAGCTTTCCCGCGTCGCGCGCTACAAGTCACAGGATATGCACGATAACCGCTACTTCGCGCACAACAGCCCGACCTACGGCACGCCCTTCCGGATGCTCCGCGCCTTCGGCCTCAGCTATCGCACGGCGGGTGAGAACATCGCCATGGGCTACGCCGCGCCCGCCGCGGTCGTCGCGGGCTGGATGAACAGCGAGGGCCACCGCGCCAACATCCTCAGCAGCGCCTACACGAAGATCGGCGTCGGCTACGTCGCCGACGGACATTACTGGACGCAGCAGTTCATCGGCTGAGACGATGAATTTCATCGGATAAAACGGTGAGCTTTTTCACCGCTTGACTTTTCCGTCGACTCGTGTAAAATCACTTTGTTCAGACGATGTGAAATTGCCGTAAAGAAATGGGACGGAAAGGGGAACGGGCGATGGAGAAGCTGCAGGGGTTTACCGACCATGTGATGCTGTATGTGAAAACGCTGGTCAAATGGCTGCTGGCCGCTGCGCTCATCGGCACGGTCGGCGGCGCGGTCGGCTCGCTCTTTCACCTCGGCGTGGAGTACGCCACCGAGCTGCGGACGGAGGTCCCTGCGCTGCTTTATGCGCTGCCGCTCGCGGGCGTGCTGATCGTCGCGCTCTACCGCTTCCTGCGCACGCAGGGCGTGGGCACCAACGCGGTGCTCGACGCGGTGCATCAGGGCCGCGAGCTGCCGATCCTGCTCATTCCCGCCATCTTCCTCGCCACGCTCCTCACGCATCTGGCGGGCGGCAGCGCGGGACGTGAGGGCGCGGCGCTGCAGATCGGCGGCGACCTCGGCAAGCACTTCGGCAAGATGCTGCGCATGGACGATAAGGACTGCCGCCTGGCGACGCTGTGCGGCATGAGCGCGCTGTTCTCCGCGCTGTTCGGCACGCCGCTCGCGGCGGTATTCTTCGCGCTCGAGGTCGTGAGCATCGGTGTGTTGTACTATTCCGGCCTCATTCCCTGCATCACCTCGTCGCTGGTGGCCTACGCCGTATCGCTGCGCTTCGGCATCGAGCCGATGCGCTTCGCCGTTGCCGCACCGGAGACCGGCGCGCTCACGCTGGCGCGCGCGGCGGCGCTGGCGCTCGACTGCGCGCTGGTGAGCATCCTCTTCTGTGAGGCGCTCCACCGCACGGAGCATCTGGCGGAGCGGCTGGTCAAAAACGATTATCTGCGCGCCTTCCTCGGCGGCTGCCTTGTGATCGCGCTGACGCTGCTCGCCGGCTGCCGCGACTACAACGGCGCGGGCGGCCATGTCATCGCCGCCGCGCTCGGCGGCACAGCGAAGCCGGAGGCGTTCCTGCTCAAGATCGTCTTTACCGCCGTTACGCTCGGCTGCGGCTTCAAGGGCGGCGAGATCGTGCCCACGCTCTTTGTCGGCTCGACCTTCGGCTGCGCGGCGGGAGCGCTGCTCGGCCTGCCCGCGGGCTTTGCCGCGGCGCTCGGCATCACGGGTCTTTTCTGCGGCATGACGAACTGCCCCATCACCTCGCTGCTCATCAGCGTTGAGCTGTTCAGCGCGGACGGACTGCTGTGCTACGCAGTCGTGTGTGCGGTGAGCTATGTCTGCTCGGGCTACCGGGGACTGTACTCCAGCCAGACCATCCTCTACTCCAAGCTGCGCGCGGAATTCATCAACGTCCACACGAAGTGAATAAAACGACACCTCCCGCGGCAAACTGCAAAAAATGCCCCGGGAGGTTTTTTATGGATAATGTTCAGCCGATGGACGGGCATGATTTTCTGAGCCTCGCCGTCACAGCGGTCGTTTCGTATCTGGTTCTGTTTTTGCTCACAAAGCTGGTAGGCAACAAGCAGATCTCGCAGATGACAATGTTCGACTACATCTCCGGCATCTCGGTCGGCTCCATTGCCGCCGAGATGGCGACCGAGCCGGAGTCGCCGCTGCGCCCGCTCACCGGCATGGTGGTCTACGGGCTTCTGGCCTGGGGCATCGCGCTGTGGACGAACAAGTCTCTCGCCGCGCGGCGGGCCTTTACGGGCAAGCCGCTCATCCTATACGATGGGGGCAAGCTCTACCGTGAGCATCTCAAGCGCGCGAAGCTCGACCTGAGTGAGTTCCTTACCCTCTGCCGTGCGGGCGGCTGGTTCGACCTCTCCCAGCTCGAGACGGTCGTCTTTGAGCACAACGGAAACCTGAGCTTTCTGCCCAGGGAGGCCTACCGCGCCGCGCAGCCGACCGATCTTTCGCTCTCGCCGAAGCAGAGCGTGCTCATGACGCCGGTCATTATGGACGGCGAGGTGCTGCCGGAGAATCTGCGGTCCGTCGGCAAGGACGAGGTCTGGCTCACGCGGAAGCTGCGCGAGCAGGGCTATTCTGCCTTCGGGGAGGTCTTCCTTGCCCTCTGCGACGGAAGCGGCGAGGCCCCACAGCTTTATCCGATCGAGACGAAGAAAACGCCGAGGGAAGACGGCAAATAACGAACAGGCGGCGCTCCTTCGGGAGCGCCGCCTGGCTTAGTGCTGGTATTCAAATTCGAGGTTGTAGAGGCTGACGATGTCGCCGTCCTGAATGCCCATCTCCTCAAGGCGGGCAAAGAGGCCGCTCTCGCGCAGCATCTTGTCGAAATACATCCGGCTCTCGTAGTCGGAGAAGTTGACGTTCGCCATCAGTCGCTCGAGCCACGGGCCTTCGACGATGTAGGTGTTGTCGTCCACCGTGATGTTGAGCGGGGCGGAGGTGTCGAGCTTCGGCGGGCGCGGGACGTACTCCGGCTCGTAGACCGTGACCGGCGGGAGCGTGGAGAGCTTTTCGGCGATCTTCAGCACCAGCTCGCGCGTGCCGGTGTGGGATGCGGCGGAAAGGGCGAAGAGGGGATAGCCCGCCTCCTCGACGTGCGCGCGCAGCTTTTCCAGCAGCGCTTCGTCCTCCATAATGTCGGTCTTGTTCGCGACCACGATCTGCGGGCGCGTCGCCAGCTCGGGGGAATACTGCGCCAGCTCGGCGTTGATGGCGTCGAAGTCCGCGACGGGGTCGCGCCCCTCGCTGCCCGAAACGTCCACGACATGAACGAGCAGGCGGCAGCGGTCGATGTGGCGCAGGAAGTCGTGGCCGAGGCCCGCACCGTCCGCCGCGCCCTCGATGATGCCGGGGATGTCCGCCATGACGAAGCTCACGCCCTCGTCGACATACACGACGCCGAGGTTGGGGAAGAGCGTGGTGAAGTGGTAGTTGGCAATCTTTGGCCGCGCCTTGGAAACGACCGAGAGCAGCGTCGATTTACCGACGTTCGGGAAGCCGATCAGCCCCACGTCCGCGAGCAGCTTGAGCTCCAAAATGACGTCGTGGCTCTCGCCGGGCAGGCCCGCCTTGGCAAAGCGCGGCACCTGACGGGTGGGCGTGGCGAAGTGGCAGTTGCCCCAGCCGCCCTTGCCGCCGCGGCAGAGGACGTAAGGCTCGGACGAGGACATATCCTGAATGATCTCGTTCGTCTCCGCGTCGCGCACGAGCGTGCCGCGCGGCACGCGGATGGTGAGCGGCTTGCCGCTTTTGCCGAACTTGCGGCTGCCCTGACCGTCCATGCCGTTCTCGGCGGTGTATTTGCGCTTGTAGCGGAAGTCCATCAGCGTGGACATATTGTCGTCCACCTGCAGAATGATGTCGCCGCCGTTGCCGCCGTCGCCGCCGTCGGGACCGCCGGCTGCGATGTATTTCTCACGGTGGAACGCGACCGCGCCGTTGCCGCCCTTGCCGGCGGAAACGGAGATGCGCGCCTTATCAATGAATTCCGTTGCCATATCGAAAAACCTCCTTCGGGGGTATTGTTCTCTAACTTTACTATTTTACCCGCTTTTGCGTGCTCCGTCAAGGAAAAGCACAAAAAAGGAAGCGCAAGCCGTCGGCTTGCGCTTCCTTTTTCAAACCACTCAATTACTCAGCGGGATACACGCAAGCCTGCTTGCGATCCTTGCCGAGCTTCTCGAAGCGGAGCACGCCGTCCGCCTTGGCGAACAGAGTGTCGTCGCTGCCGATACCGACGTTGACGCCGGGATGGATGTGGGTGCCGCGCTGGCGAACAAGAATGTTGCCCGCGAGAACGAACTGACCGTCGGCGCGCTTGGGACCAAGGCGCTTGGACTTGGAGTCGCGGCCGTTCTTGGTCGAGCCCATACCTTTTTTATGAGCGAAGAACTGAAGACCAATGTTCATCATAATTCGTAGTCCATCCTTTCTGTAGAATGATGCGTGGGGGGGAGAGGAGGCTCACGCCTCCATTACTTCGATGTTTTCGGGGTATTCGTCGTGCAGCTCCGTGAAATAGAGCATCAAGCCGGCCAGAAGAGACTGGCAGGTGCTCTCCGCCGCGGCGCTCAGACCGCCGGGGAGACGGAACTCGATGGAACCCGATCTTTCATGGACCTTGACGGAGGCCGCGAGACCCAGCACGTCGTTCACGGTCGCGTCCACGAGACGCACGGCGCTCGTGATGGCGGCGCAGACGATGTCGGAGCCTGCCTCGGCATAGCCGCTGTGGCCCTTCGCGTCGAAGCCGATGATGCGCTTTCCCTCGGTGAGGAAGGTAACGGTCGTCATGGCTTAGAAGCTGATCTTGCCGATCTCAACCTTGGTATAAGGCTGACGATGACCCTGGCGTTTACGGTAGCCCTTCTTGGGGTTGTACTTGAAGATACGGATCTTCTTGCCCTTGCCGTTCTTGACGACCTTGGCGTCAACCTTCGCGCCCTCCACCACGGGAGTGCCGAACTTGGTGTTCTCGCCGTCCACGATGGCCAGAACGGTGTCGAAGGTAACGGCCTCGCCGGCCTCGACGTCCAGCTTCTCGATGAACAGAGTGTCGCCCTCGCTGACATTGTACTGCTTACCGCCGGTAACGATGATCGCTTGCATGTGTGCACCTCACTTTCCTTTATTACGGACTCGCTGTCGGGGGTGATCGGACGAGCCGATGCTTTGTACCCATTCAAAGCGGCTCACCGATTATAACAGGGAAAAACGGGAAAGTCAAGCGTTATTTGCCTGACTTTCCCACCAAATTTCACTTATTTTATAGGATCTTGAAAAGAATAAAGCCGACCGTGTTGATGGCAAGGTTTGCAAAGATATGAACTGCCCAAGAGGGGAAGATCGTCCCAGACCCTGCGTCGAGAAGATCAAAAAGTACGCCGCCCGCGGCAAGCCCCGCGAGTGCGAGAAGAAAAAGAGGCGGAGAAAACCACCCGAGCATCATCGCCGTGTGGTAGAGCGCAAAGCTCAGCGCGCTGAAAAGGCAGGCAAAGCGCTCGCCCGCGTACCTGCGCAGGACGAGGAAGGCAAAGCCGCGGAAGAAGAATTCCTCAAGAAGCGAATTGACGAAGGAGACATAGAGCGATACCCATAGAAAATTCTCCGCCGTAACGCCGGCATTCTTATCGAGAAGCGCGGTGACGGCGGAAAAATCGAAGATGCCGCGCAGCGCAAAATAAGCGCCGAGAATGAGCGCGAATACGCCGAGCCCAAGAGCGAGCGCACGCAGCAGCGCGCGCCGCTGTATGCGGAAAAGCGCACGGTGACCGTCCCTGCCCGCAGTATATTCGTAGAGCAGGGGAGCGAGCAGAAAGAGCGTGAGCTTAACGGCGGACTTGACTGCGTAGGGAGGACGGAGCACGCCGTCAACGACCGTCATTGCCGCGCAGCCGAGCAGTACGAGCGCACAGACGGCAAGCGCATTCTTTTTGATAGAAGTCATTGGCTACCCTCAGCCGTCCTCTCTCATGCTGTAGAGCGCCGCGCCGATGGCGGTGGCAAAGGTGGCGTTCTCGGGGATGATGTACTCCACGCCGTAGAGCTGTGTGAAGAGCTCAAAGGTCTCATGCGCGGGCGGGAGCATCGTGAGCGCGCCGGTGAGCACGACCGTGTTCGTGCCGCAGGTGCGGCAGGCGAGCACAGACATCGTGCCGATGGCCTGCAGGACAAGATTCACGAGACCGCGCATCTTGTCGGCGCTCGTGGCGTCCTCGGCGAGCTTGGCGAAGTTCGCCGCCGTCGCCTCCGGCGGCAGCGTGCCGACCTTGCCCTTGGACATATCGCCGATGGTGAGGTCGATCTGGGAGAGGTCGCCGTCCTGACAGAGTTTGCGGATGAGCGCGTACTGGTGCACGCCCGTGATGAGCTCGCTGAGGCCCGAGAGCGTGCCGCCGCCGATGCCGCTGCCGATGATGTGGCGGATCTCGCCGCCCTTTTCCGCCCAGAGCAGCGAGGTGCCGGTGCCCATGCTCACCACGACCGCCCGCTCCTTCCGGCTCAGCGCCAGACCGCCCACGCCGACGGAGGGGAACTCCTCGACCTTGATCGTGCGCACGCCGTAAATGTCGCCGTCCACATACGAGGCGCCCACGCCGGTGAGCGCGATGTGGCCGATGTCCGTGAGCTTCAGGCTGTGCGTGGCGAGGAAGTTGCCGAGCGCGCCGTAGAGAGAGGTGAGCGGGTCCTCCGCCTTCACGCGCAGCATATCAATGACTGTGCCGTTTTCGTGCAGCCCCACGATCTTCGTGCTGCTGCCGCCGATGTCAATGCCCAGAATAACGCCCATTTTGCGCTCCTCCGATGAAGTAAATTCATGCATATCATAGGAGACTTGCAGGGCAAAGTCAAGCAAAAGCCTTGAAAAGCCTTGCTTTATCCGTAAAAGCGGGCTATAATGAGGGCATCATAAGGCCGTGGTGAGCGTACCGCGGCCGAATTTATATGAGGTGTTCCATGAAAACGGAAGAAAAACTGAACATGACCATGCTCTGCGATTTCTACGAGCTGACCATGGGCAACGGCTATTTCCAAACCGGCTTCAAAGATCGCATCACCTATTTTGACGTTTATTTCCGCTCGGTCCCGGACGGCGGCGGCTTTGCCATCGCGGCGGGCCTCGAGCAGCTCATCGAATACATCGAGGATCTGCACTTTGACGAGCAGGACATTGCGTACCTGCGCGGCAAGGGCATTTTCTGCGAGGAATTTCTGGAATATCTGCGCACCTTCCGCTTCACCGGCGATATTTACGCCGTGCCGGAGGGGACGCCCGTGTTCCCGAAGGAGCCGATGGTCATTGTGCGCGCGCCCGCCATCGAGGCGCAGCTCGTCGAGACCTTCGCGCTGCTGACCGTCAATCACCAGAGCCTGATCGCCACGAAGGCCAACCGCATCGCCCGCGCGGCCAAGGGCCGCGGCGTGATGGAGTTCGGCTCCCGCCGCGCGCAGGGCACCGCAGCCGCCATCGTCGGCGCACGCGCCGCCTACATTGGCGGCTGCATCGGCACGGCCTGCACCATCACGGACGAGCTCTACGGCGTGCCCGCGCTCGGCACGATGGCCCACGCCTGGGTGCAGATGTTCGACACCGAGTACGACGCCTTCAAGACCTACTGCGAGCTTTATCCCGGCAACGCCATCATGCTGGTGGACACCTACGACACGCTCCGCTCCGGCATCCCAAACGCCATCCGCGCCTTTGACGAGGTGCTGCGCCCGAAGGGCATCACCAAGTGCGGCATCCGCCTCGACAGCGGCGACATCGCCTACCTTTCCCGAAAGGCGCGCGAAATGCTCGACGAGGCCGGCTGGGAGACGGCGACCATCACCGTTTCCAACTCGCTCGACGAGTACATCATCCGCGATATGTGGATGCAGGACGCGAAGATCGATTCGTTCGGCGTCGGCGAGCGGCTCATCACCGCGCGCAGCGAGCCGGTGTTCGGCTGCGTCTACAAGCTCGTCGCCGTAGAGGATAAGGACGGCAATGTAGTCCCCAAGATCAAGATCAGCGAGAACGTCGGCAAGATCACCACGCCGCATTTCAAGAAGCTCTACCGCTTCTACGGCCGCGACACGGGCAAGGCCATCGCGGACTACCTGTGCGTTTACGACGAAACGGTGGACGACAGCGACAAAATGACCATCTTCGACCCCGAGGCGACCTGGAAGCGCAAGGAGGTCTATCACTTCGAGGCGCGCGAGCTGCTCGTGCCGATCTTCAAAAACGGCGAGCTGGTTTACAAGCAGCCCTCGCTCGAGGAGATCCGCGCCTACTGCGCCGCGCAGGTCGACACGCTCTGGGACGAGGTCAAGCGCTTCGACAATCCCCACCGCTACTATGTGGACCTGAGCCAAAAGCTCTATGACATCAAGCAGGAGCTGCTGACGAAGAACGGCAGCCATTAAAGAGACCGACAAGAGGGAAGGAGAGGACGGATGAAAAAGCCGCGGTTACAGCAAAGGGGAGAGCGCCGCATCGCTGCGGCTTTGCGCATCGCGCTGGCGGCGGCGCTGCTGGCGGTGCAGGTCTTGTTCGTGGTGCTCACAACGCGCTACCTCAAGGATCACTTTGCGCTCATCTACGGCGCGCTGGAGGGCATCGCCCTGATCACGGCTTTGTATATCTACAATAAGCCGGGCGACCTTTCCTACCGCGTGGCGTGGATCATTCCCATCCTCTTTGTGCCGGTGGTCGGCCTGATCCTCTACCTTCTTTGGGGCGGCGACACGCAGCGCAAGCGCTTACAGCGTCAGACGGCGCCGAAGCTCCCACCGGAGGAGCCGGAGAGTTTGCGAAACCGCAGTGCGCTCAACGCGGACCGTCTGCAGCGCGCGCTGCCCGGCTGGTCGCGTGTATCTCAATATCTGAGCAGCCGCGGCTTTTACCTCTATCAGAACACGAAGGCGGTCTATCTTCCCGAGGGGGCGCTGCTGCTGGAGGATATTCTCGGTCGCATCAAAGCGGCGGAGCGCTTCATCTTCATGGAGTATTTCATCCTCGCCGAGGGAAAGCTCTGGGACCGCATGAGCGCGGCCCTGTGCGAGCGCGCCCGCAGCGGCGTGGAGGTCAAGATCATCTTCGACGACTTCGGCAACATCAAGCGTTTCAGCGCGGAGAGCCTGCAGACGCTGCGCGACGCGGGCGTGGAGGTCATCGTCTTCAACCCCGTGCACGAGTATGTCAACCGCCTCTATTTCAACTACCGCGACCACCGCAAGATCACGGTCATCGACGGCGAGACCGCCTACACCGGCGGCGTGAACATCGCCGACGAGTACGCGAACCTCATCGACCGCTTCGGCTACTGGAAGGACAGCGGCATCCGCCTGGAGGGCGAGGGCGTCTGGGGCCTGACCGCGGCGTTCCTCAATATGTGGAGCTTTCTCGGCGGCGAGCTGCACGAGGAGCGGGACTACTACCGTCCTCACACCTCGCCGGCGTCGGACGGCTTTTGTCAGCCGTTTCTCGACGGTCCGCAGAACAATCCCGACAACCCCGCCGAGGATACCTTTTTGCAGCTCATCGGCAGCGCGCGCCGCTTCCTTTATATCACGACGCCGTATTTTATCCCCGACGAGAATATCATGCGCGCGCTGTGCATCGCCGGCGACGGCGGGGTGGACGTCCGGCTGATGCTGCCCGGCACGCCGGACCACTGGTACGCCGACGCGGTGGCGGACTCCTACATCGGGGAACTGCTTGAGCACCATGTAAAGGTGTACCGCTATACACCCGGCTTTCTGCACGCCAAAAGCATCATGGTCGACCGCGAGGCGGCCTTTGTCGGCTCAGTCAACTTCGACTATCGCAGTTTTGAGCTGCACTACGAGTGCGGCGTCATGCTCTACGGCGCGAGCGCCATCGAGAGCTTGCTGGAGGATATGGACGGCATTCTGGATAAAAGCCACGCCGTCACGCCCGAGGAGTGGGCGCACCGCGGCCTGCTGCGGCGGATGTTCGAGCCCATCCTGCGCGTCTTTTCCATCTGGATGTGAGGACGCTGGTCCGCGTTTGCCAACGGCTCCGCGGGCTGCAAGCTAATAGAAAAAGCATGACCATCGGTTTACCGGCGGCCATGCCTTCTTCATACGAAATAAAGGTCCCGAAGCCTTATGGCTTCGGGACCTTCTTTGGCAGCGGGAGAAGGATTCGAATTGGATGGTAGGTGTAAAATGCTGTAAAGCCATGTCAAAAAAGTCCAGTAAAATCAGGCTTTTTCGGCTTTCGATGTAAAATGCTGTAAACGCTTGTAAAAGCTGTTTGGGGTAAACTTAGGGGTCAAAATCAAATGCTTGTCCACGCGAAAGCGGTGGGAAATCTTCGCGCGCGTTGTCGTGTGAAGAAACTCTGTGAGCAGGCCAACTCCTGCATCACTCGGTCCTGTGTGATACCGCCTCTCCAACTGCGTTCCGTGCTCGCGCGCGAGAACGAAACATGAGTTTTCTTGAGTAGCTGCGCCCTTATTGAAGCCGCATTCTTAACGGAATAGCCAGCCCGTATAGCGGCCTGCGTAGCGTTCAAATCGATCATGTATTCCTCGGCGAACTAAAAAAGCATCTTGCAAGCCACATAGACAGGCCTACGCGAAGTGGAAGCGCCTAACGGCGGTAAACTCACATCACAAACGCAGAAGCGCTTAGAACGCATTGCAGAGCCAAACGGGACGATGACACGAAAAGCAGCACACATGGCCTTGCATTTCGCCGCCGGTCATGTTATCCTGTCGATGGCTCATTCTATGAGCTGGGCGCTGCACGAACGGCAGGCGGTCGGCTACACCACCCGAAAGGGGGTGCTGTCCATGCGTATCACACTACATATCGGACGGTTTACCGTGACGATCATTGTGAAAAGCAGAAACCGCCACTCTGCCAAGTGACGGTTTCAAGGTTTAGCTTTGAAATTGTAACTTCTCAGGGCTGACCGCTTGTCGCAGCGCCCTTTCTGTACTCATTATAGCAGTTTCTCCTGCGCTGTCAAGTCTCGGATTGCTCCGAGGCTTTTTCTTCTTCTTCGCTCTTTCTCGTGATCTTGATCTCGGCGGTATAGCCGTATCGAGCGAGCGTTCTTTCAATCAAGAACAGGTAGGCTTTTCCAAAACAATCCATTTTTCATGCCTCCTCGGTTAAAGATATACAAGCAAAAGTGGTAGTGCTTGCTTCGCGTTTCTCGCGTCGATTTGAAATCGAAATGAACTCCACTGCCCGGATTTCAAATCGACGCAGTGGCCGCCCTGATTTGGACAGTCGCACTGCTCTCATTTCAAATGAACCCCTTAATGCTGCCGAAAGGCTCGGATTTCAAATCCGACCTATTCTCGCGCGCAGTCGTGTCATTGAATTCGTCAAACCGTTATTCCGTGTCCTGCTTTTCTCCAATGCAGTCGAGAACGTAATCACGCAGGACTGCATTTGATGTCTTGCCAATCTCTGAGCAATACGCTTTGAATCTGTCGGCTTGCTCTTTTTTGACGCGACAACCGAGCGTTGTCATGTTCTCTGCATCCCATTTCACATTTGCTCTTTTCCGCGATTCTGCTACCGCCACATTATCCCTCCTTTCTCACATTGAGATTATAACACAAAGCGTAAACTGTTAACAGTACAAAAATGCACAATTTTACACTATTAACTTTGGATAATCCGCCTATTGAAATGTACTATTAATAGTGTATAATGTAACCATAGCAAGCGACAAGAGATCGAGCGAAGGTCGATAGTCAACGCGACACCGTAAGAGCTGGAACGGAGAAGATTGAAAGAAATTCCCGACGGGATAGATACTCAGAGCCACCAGCCGCCGATCTCACCCGCAAATTAAGGAGGATAAGACAATGAGCATCAACGAAATGGACAGCAAGATCAAGGAGCTGCGCGAGCTTCGCCGCATGGCGGACGAGCTGGCCGCAGAAATGGAGACCATTCAGGACAGCATTAAGGCCCACATGGACGCCGAGGGCGTGGACACCATCAATGGTACCGATTTGAAGGTAACCTATAAGGCCGTGACTTCCTCTCGCCTGGATGCCAACGCATTGAAAAAGGCTCTTCCCGATCTGGCACAGCAGTTCACCAAGACCACCACAGCCCGCCGGTTCTGTATCGCATGATGAAGACCATCATAGCCATCGCCGGAGCTGTGCAGCTCACCCGCTGCATTATGGCTCTCATCGAAGCATTAGAAAAGCCCTCTGCGCCACCGCCGACCAAAGCAAGGCACAGAGAGCCGTAACCACCAACCAACACAAGGGAGGTCGGTACGGTCATTATACCGGCCTCCCGCCGAGAATGCAAGGAGGATTTCTTTATGGATCAGAGCTATGACGCTGTTATCACCCGTATGCAAAAATTATTAAGAACACGCCGGAGAGCGAGAGTCTCCGTTTCGGTCTTGGATTTGCTGAGTTTTGTGCGCTCCGTGACATTTTGGCGAAAGATATGATTGCCGATGCTTTTTCTTAGCTTTCTCCTACGGCCGTGCCAAAGGCTACCGTCTCGCCAGGTCCGAGAAGAAAGGAGGCTGACTGAATGGCCGGACTGCTATACTGTGTACGGTGCGATACCCCGTTGATGCAACACGAGCCGCTGCATATCTGTCCCGCCTGTGGAGCGGTATTTCTGCGGCGAAAGAAAGCGTTTGCGTTCGTTGCAGACCTTAACGGTGGTACTGCCGCAAAAGAGCTTTCAAAGGAAATGATAGAAAGGAGACCTATGCCGATATGAAAGAAGATAAGCTGTTGCAGAACCGCATTGAGGAAGCTACAAGTCGGATTGAAGATCGCATTTCCACATTATCAGGACTGAACGATCTGCTGGGCCTTATTTATGACGCCGTCTACTATTCCGAAGAGGTGAAAGAAAACTCCCGCTTGCTTGGCGCGCTATCCCACCTGACCGCAGCGTATCAGCATTTGAATGAGCTCATAGGTCATCACGAAGGTAAGCACCAGCCCGGCAATAGGCAGGATGACCGTTTCAGAGAGCTGCCGTATCATGGAAAAGACCCCGGCGTTCCATGCCGCCGGGGTCATTCCTACCTGTGCCGCAATCTCTCCGACCTGCTCATTCACACCTGTAAAGAGCCCGCCGAGGTTTCCCATGATAAGGGAAATATGGAAGTACATATTTCTTGAGTTTCTTACTTACCGTTCCTCCTTCACCGCCTCTCTGACATGTTCTTTCTGCTTTGGCCTTGCCGCAATCTGCTCTACGAATTGTCGAAGCTGACCGAGGATAGATGGCCTATCCTGACTGCGGCCCATGACCTTTTCCGTATATTTGCCGAAAGCCGCTTGAATGGCGTCGGCCTGATCTGCCTTGAAAAACAGCAAATAGTGGCCAGGGCCGGTCTTGTGGAAAGCGTAGTCCACATGGAACTCCTTGGCGATACGGTCAAAATCCTTGGGCGCCCCCACATATTTCATGGCGTTTTTACCGCCGTGGTGGTTCATCAGTTTCCGCACGCTCTGCCGCCCCTTGGGCCGTTTGGCGGCTTCTTGCTGTTTAGCAATTTCCGCAAATACCTTTTTGCAAGCCACAGCCAGCACCTTACCCGAGAGCTTTGCTGCTTTCACGGATATGGCGATTGTCCGTTCTTCTACATATTCCTGCATACTGACTCCTTTCCTCCGAGTGGGTCAGAAAACCGGACGCCTCGAAACATCGCCCGGAAGGGAGAGCCTCGGGCCAAGTTGGCCCGAGGTCTACCGTTCCTCATGGAAAGGCCCCGCCTTCTCCTTGTGAGGAGTAGGTGGGGCCTCCTTAAACTGTTTGATTGCCGCCAGAATAGAATGGGTTTCCTCCTTTTCGTCCCGGGCGTGGACTTTGGAAATACGGTACTCGTCTGGAATATCGTCCAGCCCGGTATAGTGCTCCACAAAGTTACTCCGATTATCCGCCACATAGCCGCCGGGAGCGAAGTGGCCGCCGTCATTGATACGAATATCCCGCCCGTATGCTTCATAGTCGATGTAGTCAATCAGGTGTTCAGGCACCTGCATAGCCTCAAAATCCTGAATATACATACGGCCCAGTTCTTCTTCGTTGTTGACATCGGAGTAAAAATCGAAGCAGTCAAGGTTCTGTGTCAGGTTGATTAAGTCCTTGACGCTGCTTGTGTACTCCCCAGCATCCATGACCGCCTCTAGCTTTTCCAGCTCGGCCGGGGTCATTTCTTCCAGAAGATGTGCTAAGTAATTGAGCTCGTCAAGGCTTTCATATTCCCCGAGATGGTCAGTCAGCCCCAGAATATCGCTGTCATAGTCGGTAATGAAATACTCCTCATACTGTTTTCCGTCTATACCAATCCGGGAAAAGAGGGCCTGCACTTCCTCAACAGTCGTAGGAAATTTCAGATATGTCCCAGCTCCAGCCCCTCGCTCCGGGTAGAGCCCCAGATTGGTCACATAGGCTTCAAACATCGTGGCGGCCCTGCTGGTTGACCGTCAGGATACCGTCAAGGGTGGTGGCCGTGATGTTCAGCCGCTTGGCTACGGCAATATCGTTTTTCACATCCTCGTCCACCTCGTCACCGCAGACCACAAGTACATGAGAGCGGCGCAGCATATCCCGGCGCATATCAATCCCGTTTTTGTGTTCCTCCGGGATAGCGTCGTTGATGAACAGTGGCAGATAAAGAATAGGGCAAATAGGAGAAAAGCCCGCCTCGTATGCCATGCGGCAATAGCGGGCGGCCAGCTCCATATCGGTATCAGGATCGCCGCACCATGCGGCGGTAATATACGCTAAAGGTCTTTTCATGGTTTTGTACCTCCGTTTCTACATATTAAAAAGAGCCAGACAGAGGAGCCCAACCCCTCCGCCCCTTCCCGTGGGAAGGGGAACGGCTCAAAGGAATATATATCCCCGTCGCTTGCCGCCTGAAAGCATAACCGGGAGAAATCCGTCAAGGATGCCTTTGGCACCGCCCATGGCGGCTTTGGCCCTTGACTGATTTTCCCGGATATGCTACCTGAAAACCGGCGACGGGGAATATTTAATATCCTTTGAGCTTCGGGGTGCGGGGCAGAGCCCCGCATACTGCCTCGGGCCAAGTTGACCCGAAGAAGCGTTACTTTTCCTGCTGGGCGGCCTTTTTCTCCGGCTTGGCCACTTCCTTCTGCTGGCCCTTCCAGTCATCCAACAGTTTGATAATCTGGTCTTTCATTTCCCTCGGAGTGGTTTCCTTCCCGAAGTATTTGCCCAGTTCTGCACCAGTTAAAATCACTTTGTCTACCTCCTTTTTATCCTCCATCATAATTCCGTCGATCACATCGCCATTCAGAACGCCCTTCTGGTCAAGCTCCCTCATGCGCTGGGCCTGCGAGAGCGAAGGGGCCGACTGCTGGCCTTCAATGGCAACGGCGATATACCTCTGATTTTTGGGCTTGATATAAGCCAGCTCCACCGCTGGGGTAAATTTGATTTGCCCGGCGTCCATCATTTTCTGCAAATCAGGAACAAGGTCATTGAGCTTGATATAGCGCTGTACCTGTTTGACCGTCATTTTGTTGCGCTCGGCTACGATCTCATTGGAGCGCCGCCCGGTGTCCTTCGGGTCAAGTTGGCCCGAAGTGGCCTCCTTGGCTCCTTGGTGCTTGATGGCCTCCAACTGCATTTTCAGGGCCTTGGCCCTTTCACTCGGCAGGATATTTTCACGCTGGTTGGTATTGTCCTCCACCATCTGCGTGATGGCCTGCTCGTCTGTCAGGTCACGGACGATACAAGGCATATCCACGAAGCCCGCAAGTTCGCTGGCCTTCTGGCGGCGGTGGCCCGATACGATTTCATACCCGCCGTCCTCACGGGGACGGACGATAGCGGGCTGGGTCACGCCCTTATCCCGGACGCTGGACACCATGGCCTTCATTTCCTCGTCATTACGGACTTGGAAGGGATGATTTTTGAAGGCGTGGAGTTCGGACAGCTTGATATAAACAATCTGTTCCTCCTTGCCCGGGCGTGGAGCCTCGGCGGGAGCCGCAGGTGTTTCAGCCTGAACGGGAGCCTTTACCTCCGGTGCACCCTTAGCGGGACTGGGAGCCTTGGGGGCTTTCTCTGTCTTTTCGGAGGGAGCGGCCTTTTCCGTTTTTCCCGGCTGTGCAGATTTCTGTACTGCCTTATCCTTCTTGCTGGGCGCTTCTTTCTGTGCGGGAGCGGCAGCCTTGTACTTGTCGGCCTTGGGCGGTCGGCCCCGGCGCTTCGGTGCCTGTTCTTGCTCTTTGGACTTTTCCTGCTTCGGCCCGTCCTCCTTGGTCGGCGTAGGGGAAGTCCCTTTGTCCGGGGCCTTTGCCTCCTGCTGGGCGGCGGCCCGCTCCGTGGCCTTCTTCTCGGCCATGATTTCAGAGAAGTTAAAGACCGACACGCTGGCGGCCTTTTGCTCCTTGGGAGCGTCTGCGGCCTTGTCCTGTGCTGGAGCCTCCTGTGCGGGAGCTTCGGCCTTATCCGGGGTTGGAGCCTCGGGAGCGGACTGCTCCTGCTTGGAAACCTGTGCGTCCACTTCGGGCTGGGCCGGGGCAGGGCCAGAGCTCGGCCCGGTTGCGTCAGTTACGATTTTTGCTTTTTCATCGGCCATTCGCATTTCCTCCTTCTTATTTGATGGCATGAAAAAAGGGCCTGACTTTTTGCAGTCAAGCCCCGCTTGTAGGGATACCTCCTTCCTCTGCCTATGAAAAAACCGCCCTGTGTCTCATTAGGGCGGTAATTTCAGTAGGTTGGCAGTCCATATTTGGTTGTTTTATTGTGTATCCCTTTGTCCACCGACGCAATGTAAGCGGTATAAATAATCTTGAATCGTTTGTTGAGAAAAAACGACATGACGGGTTCATTGAAGGCATAATGAATGCCCAGGATAATTTCAAAGATAGAAGCAGCTTTACAAATATCGAGCATAATACCAAAAAGTAAAAAAACGCCCCCGGTGCTGGAACACCGAGGACGGTTATAAGGGGCAGCAAACTGATAGCCTACTGCCCTCCAATCATAACAAATGCAGGAGGAAAAAGCAATGCCAAGAGAAGCAAATACGCGCGCCGCGTCGGGCGCAGGCAGCATCCGGCAGCGGCCTGACGGTCGTTGGGAAGCGCGCGTGACCGTCGGCAATGACCCGGGCACAGGAAAACCGATTCGCCGCAGCATTTACGGAGACACGCAGAAAGAAGTGTTGACCGCTATGCGCGACGTGCTAAAGGCCGTTGACGATGGCCTTTACATAGAGCCGACGCGCCTGACGCTTGCGCAGTGGCTCGATATCTGGCAAAGCGATTATCTGCTCTCGCAGAAATACGGCACGGTCAAGACCTACAAAGCACAGATCGCCACACACATCAAACCGGCCCTCGGTGCTGTGAAGCTCTCCAAGCTCACGCCGCACCTCGTTCAAGGCTTCTATAATGATCTGCTTGCCAACGGCCGCACCGTTCCGAAGAGGGACAAGCACGGCAAGATCATCAAGAAAAAAGGCGTCATGGTCACGGAGACTGCACCACTCAATGCAAAGACTGTGCGCAATGTCCACGGTGTTCTGACAAAGGCCCTTTCTCAGGCCGTAAAGCTGGGCTACATCGCACGCAATCCCTGCGACATGGTAGACCTGCCCCGTGTTGAGAAAGCACATATCATGCCGCTTACGGACGAACAGGTAAAAGCCTACCTCTCCGCGGCAGACAGCGATAATGACTATGGTGACATTTTGAAGGTGATCCTTTTCACCGGGCTGCGTGAGGCGGAGGCGACCGGTTTGACTTGGGATTGCGTTGACTTCAAGAAAGGCACTGTCACAGTCTGTAAGCAGCTCCAGAAACGTCCCGCCGAGGCCGGAGGCTTCCAGTTTGCCGCCCTCAAAAACGACAAGACGCGCATTCTGCGCCCTGCTCCCTTTGTCATGGATATGCTGCGCGCTGTCCGCTCCAAGCAAGCACAGCGACGTTTACAGGCCGGTGATCTATGGCAGGACTGGATAGACCCCGCCAAGCAGTACGCCGCCTGTCGGCTCGTTTTCACAAACGTGCTCGGTGACCATCTGCACCCGCAGCGCCTTTATGCACATCACAAGAAGATCGCAGCCAAAGCAGGCGCGCCGGACGCCCGCGTGCATGATCTGCGCCACACCTTCGCTGTGCTCTCCCTGCAAAACGGTGACGACGTGAAGACTGTGCAAGAAAATCTCGGCCATGCGACCGCCGCTTTTACGTTGGACGTTTACGGCCACGTCTCAGAGCGCATGAAAGAAGATAGCGCCGCACGGATGCAGGGGTATTTTGAAAATCTCAAAAAGGCATGAAAATGCTCCGTCGATCTCGCATCGGCGGAGCAGCTTTTTGCCTGAATTGTAGGGGTAAAAAATCCAATTGGGGTAAACTTAGGGGTAAAACGCATTGCGGGGAAGTACAGTCACAACTTTTCCTTGCGGAATTAGAGATAATAGAAAGAAAAAAGACCGGAAACTCAACATTTCCAGTCTTTTTCTTTGGCAGCGGGAGAAGGATTCGAACCCTCACATACGGAGTCAGAGTCCGCTGTGCTACCATTACACAATCCCGCTATGTTCGCTTGACGAACATTTGTTATTATACCAGCGGTTTTGCATTTGTCAAGAACTAATTGCCAATTTTCCGGATTTTTTTCATTTGGACGATGCGGGCCGTTTCTTGGCCAATGTTCCGGCGGCGAAGGTATGCGGATGGCGCGGGCAGGAAAGCGGCTTGCGCGAGGGACGTTTTGATCCCGGTGTTCGACGGGTGGTGCGAAGAAAAGGCGATCCACGGTGGAGCGGCTGCGGCAGGCGGGAGACCGAAGCGCGAATTGGCTGTTTCGGCGGAAGGAAAATCGGCAAATTTTACGGATTTGGTGAAAATGCCGATTCCCTTTTGCACTTTAAGCTGTTATACTGCATACATCAAGGCTTCCGAGAGGAGCACAGACCATGACCGTAATGAACCGCAGTGCTGAATACCGCTACTTTAGCTTTACCTATTTTATGGGTAAGGCTTATTCTGGTTTGGCTGAAAGCAAGCGCGTGTAAGAACGGATCCTTTGTCGGAATGACCGTAAATGCATGACGAACCGCAGCCGGACCGGCTGCGGTTTTTTTCATCGCTTAAGGAGGAATTTTACCATGATCGTCGTACTCAAGCACAATCCGAATCCCGAGCAGCTGCAGAGCCTGATCACATGGCTGCAGGAAAAGGGCATCATCATTCACACCAGCATCGGCGAGGGCAATATGCTCCTCGGCCTGGTGGGCGATACCTCAAAGATAGACGCCGATCTCATTTCCGCGCTGGACATCGTCGAGGACGTCAAGCGTGTGCAGGAGCCGTATAAGAACGCCAACCGCAAGTTCCATCCCGAGGATACCGTCGTCAAGGTCGGCAATACGCAGATCGGCGGCGGCAACCTCACGCTCATGGCCGGCCCCTGCTCGGTGGAATCCGAGGAGCAGGTGGTCGCCATCGCGAAGGCGGTCAAGGCCAGCGGCGCGACGATGCTGCGCGGCGGCGCGTTCAAGCCCCGCACCTCGCCCTATTCCTTCCAGGGCCTCGGCGAGGTCGGCCTGCGCTACCTCGAGATCGCCAAGGAGGAGACGGGGCTGCCCATCGTCACCGAGCTGATGGACCTCAGCCAGCTTCCGCTCTTCAAAAATGTGGACGTCATTCAGATCGGCGCGCGCAATATGCAGAACTTCGACCTTTTGAAGGCTGTGGGCCGTCAGGAAAAGCCCGTGATGATCAAGCGCGGTATGTCCGCGACCTACGAGGAATGGCTGATGAGCGCGGAGTACGTCATGGCCGGCGGCAACGAGAACGTCATTCTCTGCGAGCGCGGCGTGCGCACCTTTGAGACCTACACCCGCAATACGCTCGACCTTGCGGCGATCCCCGTGCTGCGCAAGCTGACGCACCTGCCCATCATCGTCGACCCCAGCCATGCCACCGGCAAGAGCTGGCTGGTCGACCCGCTGGCGATGGGTGCGGTGGCGACCGGCTGCGACGGCCTGCTCATCGAGGTCCACAACGACCCTGCGCACGCGCTGTGCGACGGTCCGCAGTCCCTGAAGCCCGAGCAGTTCGACGCGCTGGCAAAGAAGCTGCTTCGCCTGAAGGAATTTGTCAAGACAATAGAGGAGTAAGACCATGACAGTCGGCATTGTCGGCCTCGGCCTCATCGGAGGCTCGATGGCCAAGAGCATCAAGGCGCGCACCGCGCACACCGTGTTCGGCTGCGACCTCGATCAGGAGACCATGATGATGGCGCGTATGTGCGGCGCCATCGACGCGCCGCTGACGGCGGAAAATTTGAAGGAGTGCGACCTTGTGCTGGTCGCCATCCGCCCCGCCGCGGCGGTAAAATGGGTGAAGGAGCACGCGGAGGGAATCCGCCGGGACGCGATCCTTGTGGACCTGTGCGGTGTGAAGCGCGCGGTGGTGCGCGAGCTCGCGCCCGCCGCCGAGCAGTACGGCTTCGCCTACATCGGCGGACATCCGATGGCGGGCCGCGAGCGCGGCGGCTTTACCTCCGCGACGGACAGCCTGTATGTGGGCGCGTCCATGATCCTTACGCCGGACAAGCGCACGGATATGCAGCTGCTTGAAACGCTCAAGGTGTTTTTCCTCGATATCGGCTTTGCGAGCCTGACCTTCTCCGATCCCGAGGAGCATGACCGCATCATCGCCTTTACCTCGCAGCTCGCGCACATCGTCTCGAGCGCCTACGTCAAGTCGCCCGAGGCGCAGAAGCGCCGCGGCTTCTCCGCCGGCAGCTTTCAGGATATGACGCGCGTGGCGCGGCTCGACGAGGATATGTGGACGGAGCTGTTTCTGGACGACGCGGACTATCTGACGGACGAGCTGGATATCCTCATCGGACATTTGCAGGAGTATGCCGACGCGCTGAAAAACAAGGACGCCGAGCACCTGCGCGCGCTGCTGCGCGACGGCCGCGAGAAGAAGGCCACCGCGGGCGGCAACTGAAAAATCAACGAAGATCGACCGGGGAGGGAAGAGATATGTCCTCTGTTCAGACCATTGAAGTCCATACCGCGCCGGCCTATGAGGTCACCATCGGCGCGGGACTGCTGCGGGAGTGCGGCGCACGGCTGAAAGCCGTGCTGGGCGGCTGCCGCATCGCGGTCGTCGCCGACAGCAATGTGGCTCCGCTTTATCTTGAAACGGTTTGCGCGAGCCTGCGCGATGCGGGCTTTGCCGTCTGCTCTTATGTGTTCCCGGCGGGGGAGGCGCATAAGAATTTCACGACGCTCTCCGCCATTCTGGAGTTTCTGGCCGAGTCTCAGCTCACGCGCACGGACTGCGTGGCGGCGCTCGGCGGCGGCGTGACCGGCGACATGGCGGGCTTCGCCGCGGCCTCGTACCTGCGCGGCATCCGCTATGTCCAACTGCCGACCACGCTGCTCTCCGCTGTGGATTCCTCCGTCGGCGGCAAGACGGCTATTGACCTCGCGGCGGGAAAGAACCTCGCGGGCGCGTTTTTGCAGCCCGCTGCCGTGCTGTGCGACACGGACTGTCTGAGATCCCTGCCCGCCGCCGTCTTTGCCGACGGCGCGGCGGAGGCCATCAAGACCGGTGTGCTGAGCGGCGAGACGCTGTTCTCTCTCTTTGAGGACGGCACGCTTACCGACGCGCCCGCCGAGGTCATTGCCCGCTGCATCCGCTACAAGGCGGGCGTGGTCGAGCGCGACGAGAAGGAGCGGGGCGAGCGGCGCAAGCTGAACCTCGGCCACACCGTCGGCCATGCCATCGAAAAGTGCAGCGGCTATGCCATTCCGCACGGCCACGCGGTCGCGGCGGGTCTTGCTGTCATGGCACGCGCCTCCGAGCGGCTCGGCTGGGCCGAGCCGGGGGTGTCCGCGCGCATCGCGGCGTGTCTGGAGAAGAACGGCCTGCCGACCGGCACGGACTATCCCGCCGAGGCGCTGGCGAAAGCCGCGCTGGCGGACAAGAAGCGCAGCGGGGACAGCATCACCATCGTTGTGCCGAGGGCCATCGGCGATTGCGAGCTGAAAAGGATCCCAGTGACGGAGCTTCTGCCCATCATCGCCGCCGGACTGGGGGGATGAGGATGGATGTTCGTATCCGACCGCACGCCCTCGCGGGCGCGGTCACGCCGCCGCCGAGCAAGTCGATGGCGCACCGCCTGCTGCTGGCCGCCGCGCTCGCGGACGGTGTGAGCACGGTCAAGAATGTCGCGCTCTCGCAGGACATCGAGGCGACGCTGCGCTGCATGGCGGCGCTCGGCGCAAGCTGGGAGCGGACAGATAAAAGTACCCTCCGCGTGACCGGCATCGGCGGCAAGAGAAAACCCTTTCCGGAGCTTCCGCGCTTTGACTGCGGCGAGTCCGGCTCGACGCTGCGCTTTCTCATTCCCATCGCGCTGGCAGTCGCGGGCGGGGGCGTATTCACCGGCCGCGGGCGGCTGATGGAGCGCCCGCAGAAGCCATATTTGGACCTCTTTGACGAAAAAGGCATTTCCTATGAACAGGCTGCCGGTGCGCTTACCGTGCGCGGTACGCTGACGCCGGGGGAGTACCGGCTGGCGGGCAACGTCTCGAGCCAGTTTTTCACGGGGCTGCTTTTCGCGCTGCCGCTGCTCGGCGGCGGCTCGACGCTGGTATCGACCACGCGGCTCGAGAGCCGCGACTATGTCGCCATGACGCGCGACGCGCTCGCGCGGGCCGGCGTGAAGATAGACGGAGAAGCGGAACGCTTTGCCGTGCCGCCGTCGGTCTACCGCTTCTTTGACGCGGCGGTGGAGGCCGACTGGTCGCAGGCGGGCTTCTGGTACGCTGTGCGCTTCCTCGGAAATGGCGTGGAGGTGTGCGGGTTGAACGAAAACTCCGCACAGGGCGACCGCGTTGTAAAAGACCTGCTTGAGCGGTTCAAGGCGGCGGGGGAGCAGAGCGTGGATGTGTCCGACTGCCCCGACCTGCTGCCGCCGCTGGCGGTGATGGCCGCGCGGCGGGAGGGGACGACGCACTTTGTCAACGCGGCCCGGCTCCGCATGAAGGAGAGCGACCGCTTGACCACGACCGCCGCGCTGCTGCGTGCGCTCGGCGTTCCGGCAGAGGAGACGGCGGACAGCCTGACCGTCCGCGGCATGCCGTCCTTTTCCGGCGGAACGGTGGACGGCGCGAACGACCATCGCATCGTGATGGCGGCGGCGGCCGCCGCGACCGCGGCGGCGGCTCCGGTCACCGTTACAGGCGCGGAGGCGGTGCGGAAATCCTATCCCTCCTTCTGGGAGGAATACAAACGACTGGGAGGTAGCTTCGATGTCCTCTGAATTCGGAAGAACGCTGCGCGTCGGCGTGTTCGGACAGTCCCACGGAGCCGCGATCGGCGTGACCATCGATGGCCTGCCTGCGGGCGAGCGCATTGATCTTGCGGAGCTGCAGGCCTTTCTGGATCGGCGCAAACCCGGAAAAAGCCCGCTTTCGACCGCGCGGAAGGAAGCCGACGCGCCGGAATTCCTCTCCGGTCTGCGCGACGGCGTGACCTGCGGCTCGCCGCTGTGCGCGGTCATTTACAACAGCGACCAGCACTCCTCAGACTACACGGAGCTTGCCGACAAGCCGCGCCCCTCGCACGCGGATTATACCGCGTGGGTCAAATGGGGCGGGCAGGCGGATATGCGCGGCGGCGGACATTTTTCCGGCCGCTTGACGGCGCCGCTGTGCATCGCCGGCGGCATCGCCAAACAGATCCTCGTGCGGCGCGGCGTATTTGTCGGCGCGCACCTTGCCGCCGTGGGAACGGAGGACGACGAAGCCTTCCCGCTCTACCCGACCGACGAGCTGTTCCGCGCCGTGGCGGCGAAGCCGTTCCCGACCATTTCCGACGCGGCGGGCGAGCGGATGCAGCGTCTTATTTTGTCGGCGCGTGAGACGCAGGATTCCGTCGGCGGCATCGTGGAATGTGCCGCCATCGGGCTGCCTGCCGGTCTCGGCGACCCGATGTTCGACGGCATCGAGAACCAGCTCGCCTCGGCGCTGTTCGGCATCCCCGCCGTCAAGGGCGTGGAGTTCGGCGCGGGCTTCGGCGCTTCACGCCTGCGCGGAAGCGAAAACAACGACGCCTTCCGCGTGGAGGACGGCCGCATCGTCACGGAGACGAACCGCGCCGGCGGCATCCTCGGCGGCATCACCACCGGTATGCCGCTCACGCTTCGCGTCGGCATCAAGCCGACGCCGTCCATCGGCAGACCGCAGAAAACGGTCTCGCTCGCGCGGATGGAAAACACCGAGCTGACTATCCGGGGCCGTCACGACCCCTGTATCGCGCACCGCGCCGTGCCCGTCGTTGAGGCGGTGACGGCCTGCGTGCTCTTAGACTTACTGTTGGAGGAACATCATGGAACTTTCTGAGATCCGCACCCGCATCGACGCCGTGGACGATCAGCTCTTGAAGCTCTTTCTTGAGCGTATGAAGCTGGCCGAGGAGGTCGCGGCCTACAAGAACGAGCACCATCTGCCCATTCTGAACAAGCAGCGCGAGCGCGAAATTCTTGCCAAGGTAACAGCCAAGGCCGGTGACAAGGAGCGCTACGCCTATCACCTCTACTCCACGCTCTTTGAGCTGGCGCGCTCGCGGCAGGCGGAGCTGGTGGACCTGCCGACCAGAGTGGCTGAGCGGGTGGAAAAGTCCCTCGCCGCGGGCGGCCCGGTCTTCCCACAGACGGGTCTTGTCGCCTGTCAGGGCGTGGAGGGCGCGAACTCGCAGGTCGCCTGCGACCGCCTTCTGCCGCGCGGCAGCATCCTGTATGTCAAGACCTTTGACGCGGTGGTGTCCGCGGTGGAGTCCGGCCTGTGCAAATTCGGCGTGCTGCCCATTGAAAACAGCTCCAACGGCTCGGTGCGCGCGGTTTACTCGCTGCTTCAGCAGCATCAGCTCTCCGTGGTGCGCTCCACGAGACTCTGCATCCGCCATGAGCTTTTGGCCATGCCCGGTGTAAAGTTAGAGGACATTACAGAGATCTACTCCCATCAGCAGGCCATCGGTCAATGCAGCAGGTTCCTCAGCAGCCTTTCCGGCGTGCGGGTGATCCCCTGCGGCAACACGGCGGAGGCGGCGAAGCTGGTCGCCGAGAGCGGCAGCCGCCACGCGGCCGCCATCTCCTCACATCCCTGCGCCGCGCTTTACGGCCTTGAATGTGTGAGCGACAAAATTCAGGACAGCGAGAATAATTACACCCGCTTTTTCTGCGTGGCGAAGGACCCCGTCATCTACGCCGGCGCGAACCGCATCAGCCTTATCCTCTCGTTCGAGAATAAGCCCGGCGCGCTCTATGAGATCCTCTCCAAGCTCGCGGCGCTGGACATCAACATGACCAAGCTCGAATCCTGCCCCGTCGCGGGGAGCGATTTTGAGTTTGTGTTCTTCCTTGAGCTGGAGGCAAGCGTGCAGGACCCGAGCGTGCTTGCCATGCTCGAGGAAATGGAGCGCAGCTGCGCGGAGTTTGTATTCCTCGGAAACTACGCCGAGGTGTGAACGATGGGGGAGAAGGTTTACGGACTTCTGGGCCGAAAGCTCGGTCACAGCTGGTCGGCGCCCATTCACGCCGCGCTCGGCTGTGCGGACTATCGCCTCATCGAGCTGGAGCCGGAGGAGCTGGGCGCGTTCCTCGCGCGGGAGGACATTGGCGGGCTGAACGTCACCATTCCCTACAAGCGCGACGTGATGGCGTACTGCGATGTGCTCGACCCGATGGCAGAGGCCATCGGCAGCGTCAACACGCTCGTGCGCCGCGCGGACGGAAAGCTCTATGGCTATAACACCGACGCCGCGGGCTTCTGCTTCATGGCGCAGCGCGCGGGCATCGGCTTTGCGGGCAGAAAGACGCTTGTGCTCGGCAGCGGCGGCGCATCGCGCACGGCAGCCGCATGCGCGAAAAAGCTCGGCGCGCGCGAGGTGGTCGTCATCTCCCGCTCGGGAGAGAACAACTATACGAACCTCGGTCGCCACGCGGACGCGGAGCGGATCGTCAACACCACACCGGTCGGGATGTATCCGAACAACGGTGCGGCGGCGGTCGATCTGACCGCCTTTCCCGCCTGCGCGGGCGTGCTCGATCTGATCTACAATCCTCGCCGCACGGCGCTGCTGCTGCAGGCGGAGGCGCTGGGCATTCCGTGCTCGGACGGCCTTCCGATGCTGGTGGCGCAGGCCAAGGCGGCGGAGGAACACTTCTTTGACAGGCCCATCGCCGACCGTGAGAACGAGCGCATCCTCGCGCAGCTGCGGCGGGAAATGACGAATCTCGTGCTCATCGGGATGCCGGGCAGCGGCAAGTCCGCGGTCGGCGCGGCGCTTGCCGCGCTGACGGGCCGCGAGGCCATCGACATCGACGCGCGCATCGCGGAGAGGGCAGGCTGCTCCATTCCCGAGATCTTCGACAAGGGCGGCGAAGCCGCCTTCCGTGCACTCGAGCGTGAGGCGACGGCGGCGTGCGGCGCACTGAGCGGGAAGCTTTTGCTCACGGGCGGCGGCGTGGTGAAAACACCGGAGAATTACGCTGCGCTCCACCAGAATGGCCGCATCTATCAGCTTCTGCGTCCGCTGGAGCTGCTGCCGACCGACGGCCGTCCGCTCTCGCAGGGGGCGGACCTTGCGGCGATGTGGGCGGAGCGCGCGCCGCTCTACGAACGGTTCCGCGACGCCGCGATCGACAACAGCGGCACGGTCGAGCAGACCGCGCAGAGTATCTGGAGGGATTTTTGTGAAAATTCTGGTCATTAACGGCCCCAACATGAATATGCTCGGCATCCGTCAGCCGGAAATTTACGGCCATGCGACCTACGAGGACCTGAAGAGCATGATCGAGGGTGAGGCGGAACGGCTGGGCGCGGAGGTTTTATTCTTCCAATCCAACCACGAGGGCGCGCTGGTGGATGCCATCCAGCAGGCGTACTTTGACCGGGTGGACGGCATGATCATCAACCCCGCCGCCTATACGCACACGAGCGTCGCGCTGCTTGACGCGGTGAAGGCGGTCGGCATCCCAACGGTGGAGGTCCACGTTTCCGACCCGGACAGCCGAGAGGATTTCCGCCATGTGTCCTACATCCGCGCGGCCTGCATCGCGACCATCCGCGGGCACGGGCTGCCGGGCTATCTGGAGGCGCTGCATTTGCTGTGCGAGCGCGGGGAGGGCAGAGGATGACGCGGGCGGAGTACGACGTCGTTGCGCTTGGCGAGCTGCTTATCGACTTTACGGCGCAGGGGGCGGGAGCGGACGGCTATCCGCTCATGGCGGCGCATCCCGGCGGTGCGCCCGCCAATTTCCTCGCGGCCATCGCGCGGCTCGGCGGCAGGACGGCGCTTTTGAGCAAGGTGGGCGTGGACGCCTTCGGCACGATGCTCACCGGGACGCTGCGCGAGGTCGGCGTGGATACGCGCGGCGTTGTCGTGGCGGAGGATGCTTTCACGACGCTGGCATTCGTGACGCTCGACGCACACGGCGAGCGCTCCTTTTCCTTTGCCCGCAAGCCGGGCGCGGACACGCAACTCCGCGCTGAGGAATTGGACCTCTCGCTCATCGAAAAAACAAAAGCGTTCCATTTCGGAACGCTTTCTCTGACCGACGAGCCTGCGCGCGGCGCGACGCAGCGCGCCGTCGCCTACGCAAAGGAACGCGGGAAGCTCATCACCTTCGACCCCAATCTGCGCCCGCCGCTCTGGAGAAGCCCTGACGACGCACGGGAGCAGATGCTTTGGGGACTCGGGCAGGCCGATGTTGTGAAGATCAGCGACAACGAGGTGAAATTCCTCTTCGGCCTTTCGCCGCGCGAGGGCGCGGCGTACATTCGGGGGCGGTTCGGCACGCAGCTCGTCTTTGTGACCTGCGGCGCGGACGGCTGCGAGTTTGCAAGCCTGAGGGCGCAGGGCCATGTGGACGGTCTCAAGGGCCTTACAGTCACGGACACCACGGGCGCGGGCGACATTTTCGGCGGCTGCGCGGTGTGGAGGCTGCTCCAAAGCGGCAAGGCTCCCGCAGCGCTGGATGAGGCGGAGCTGCGCGGCATCGCGGAATTTGCCTGCCGCGTCGCCGGGCGCTCCACCGAAAAAAGCGGCGGCATCTCCGCGATCACGGAGATGCCGGACGAGGTCTTTATGGGGTGATGGGCGCGGCTCAGTCGCCGACGCCGGCGTGGATCACCTTGCCGATGTTCCACAGATGCGCGACCTGCTTGGCCGCCGCGAGGCGCTCCTCGGGCGTTTCGTAGGCGGCGTGGACGGTGTGCGAGCCGCAGTCAAGGCAGTCTACATAGACGCACCAGCCCTGTTCGTCCTGTATGGCGCCGACGCCGCCGCAATGGGGACAGACGTCCAGATCGATTTCATAAATAGGGTCCATCGTGATCTCTCCTTTTCTTTGCTGATGGCAGTATAGCACATCGCGATGGGAAGAACAACAGGAAATCCATGAGTTTTTCGCCGAAAAAGCCGCCCACTCGGGCGGCTTTTTTGCTTAATCCTGCGTTTTATCTTGTTATATTTTCGAACGGGGATATCTCCCCACAAAACACCTTCAAAACCGGTATCAACGCCCCTTGAGGGAGCGATGATATAATATCCTCATGCGGACAGAGAATTTCCTGCTTCTATCTTTGTAGCCAAGTCTACTGCGCACAGACCGGAACCTCTGCCCTGCGGGATGTCACTTATGAGCCGGATGTCGGGGCGATGGATCGCTTTCTTCTAATCTCGCAACAGGTTGTGACCTTCAGCAGCACGAGGAATGTCCGTAATTTGAACACGAGAGGAGCCTATACTATGTACATCGTTGGGATCGACATTGCCAAGAGAAAGCATGAAGCAGCCGTGATCGACGGAGATGGTGCAGTCATCATCAAGCCGTTTTCCTTCACCAACAACTGCTCCGGGTACAATCGGCTGCTGGCCATGCTCGCCAAGGCCAAACTGCCGCTTGACGAGGTTTCCTTTGCAATGGAGGCCACCGGACACTACTGGCTCGCTCTTTTTACCAGACTTCAGAAGGAGGGCTTCCGTGTTCAGGTCATCAACCCAGTGCAGACCAACTCCATTCGCAACTTCTACATCCGTCAGGCCAAAACAGATCCGAGGGACGCCCTGCTCATCGCAGAGGTGATCCGTTTCGGACACTTCTCCGAGTCTACCCTGCATCCCGAAAACATTTATGAGCTGCGGGAGCTGTGCCGTGGACGGCACGCCATCGTTTCCATGCAGGCAGATGTTAAGCGAAAGGTCGTTGCCCTGCTGGATCAGGTCTTTCCTGAATACGAAACAGCTTTTACCAATATGTTTGGCGATACTTCCATGGCGATTTTGCAAACCTGTCCTACGCCAAAGGAATTATCCGAGATGCCTTTTGAGGAGCTCTGCCATCTCATCGAAGTCTCCAGCCACAAGCGCTTCCGCATGGCGAAAGCGCAGGAGCTTCAGGCGCTTGCGCGCAATTCCTTTGGCTTCGCCATGGCCGGCGATGTTTTCAGCACGATGATCCGACTTTACGCAAAGCACCTCGATTTCTTAAAACAACAGGTCAGGGAAATGGATCGCAAGATCGCCGAGATCATGGAGACCCTGGACACGCCGATCACCACCATCACCGGCATCGGCCTGACCCTTGGCGCGTACATCCTCAGCGAGATCGGAGACATCAGCCGTTTTTCCTCCGCGGCAAAGCTTGCCGCCTATGCGGGGATCGATCCAACCATGCGGCAGTCCGGCGAATACAACGGTGTCAGGAACCGTATGTCCAAACGAGGCTCGCCTTATTTGCGGCACGCCATTTGGCTGGCGGCTTCATCGGCGGTGCTCCACGATCCGGCGCTGAAGCTTTATTTTCAGAAAAACGGGATGAAGGGAAGCCCTACATGGCGTCCGTGGGCCATGCCTGCAGGAAGATGGTCTCCATCATTTACGCCGTTATGAGAGACAACAAGGCCTACACGCCCTGTATCCCAAATGAGATTTCAGTTTGACAAATTATAGCCGGTCTGTGCTTTTTCGAGATTCAGGATCTTCATGAACTCCTCGCCGGTGATGGTCTCCTTTTCATAGAGGTATTGGGAGAGCTCATCGAGCTTGGAACGATGATCGTTGAGCAGCTTGACGGCCTTTTCATGCTCGCGCTTGACGAGCGCGACTACCAGCGCGTCGATCTTCGTCTGCGTTTCGGCAGAGCAGGCGAGCGAGGCGTCGCCGCCGAGGTACTGGTTCGTGACCGTCTCGAGCGCGACCATGTCGAAATCCTCGCTCATGCCGTAGCGCGTGATCATCGCGCGGGCGAGCTTGGTCGCCTGCTCGATGTCGTTCGACGCACCGGTCGTGACGGAGCCGAAGCGGACCTCCTCGGCGGCGCGGCCGCCGGTGAGCGTCGCGATCTTGTTCTCCATTTCCTCGCGCGTCATCAGGTAATGGTTGCCCTCCTCGACCTGCATCGTGTAGCCCAGCGCGCCCGAGGTGCGGGGGATAATGGTGATCTTCTGCACGGGG
>ADJS01006601.1_pt1 | contig 36341 bp, 39 predicted proteins | sample 268128 | NCBI WGS metagenome assembly ADJS01 (sample SAMN00007486, study PRJNA43253) | human gut metagenome | isolation source: feces sample TS28 | reverse complement strand
ACCATCATGCTTAACACCATCGCCGCCTACCTCTGCCAGTACCTCGCCAAGGGTCCGTGGAAGAACGCCAATAAGAACATGGTCGCCGCGACCGAACAGCTCGGCGCGCAATACTGGTTCGGCAGTGTCATTCCACGCTCCAATCTCACCAGCGCCGTGTTTGCCGCGGCGGTGATGGCCTTCCTTGTGTGGTATGTGATGGAGCGCACCTCCGTCGGCTACGAAATGCGCATCACCGGCGAGAATCCGCGCTTCGCCTTCTTCTCCGGCCTGCGCACCGATCAGATCGTGCTGCTCTCCATGGTCGTCTCCGGCGCGATGTGCGGTCTGGTCGGTATGTTCCGCGTCTACGGCGTGGAGCATCTTTACCGCGACAGCGTGAGCAAGGACTACTACTTCGAGGCCCTGATGGTCGCCATGATCGCGCAGTATAAGCCTGTGACCGTCATCCTCCTCTCGCTCTTCTTCGCCGTGCTGAAGATCGGCGCTCAGGGCATGGAGCTTATCGGCATTCCCTCGCAGATCTACCTCATCATTCAGACCGTTATCATCTTCTGCATGGCCGCCGAGAGCGGCATCACCTGCTCGCTCACCGCGGCGCACGAGCGCCGCAGAGCCAAGCGCGCCGCCGAAGAACGCTTAAAGGAGGAACTGAAACATGGATGACCTTTCCGCGATCCTCGCCAGCATTTTCTCCTCCGGCACCTTTAACGAGATGCTCCGCCGCGCCACGCCCGTGGCGCTCGCCGCCATCGGCGGCTCGCTCACCGAGCACGCCGGCATCATGAACATCGGCATGGATGGCATGATCCTCATGGGCGCGTTCTTCGGCGTGTTCGGCAGCTATCTCTTTACCTCCGCCTGGGGCGGCGTGGGACTGGTGCTTCTTATGGGGCTGCTCGTCGGCCTGTTCTTCGCGCTCTTCGTCGTGAAGTTCCGCTCGGATGAGTTCATCATCGGCTGCGCGCTCAATACCTTCGCGCTCGGCCTGACGACCTATCTCTCCCGCTCCGTGTTCGGCACCTCCGGCGCGAAGGGCTTCCCCTCCCTGTCGACGGTGGACCTTCCGCTGCTGGATAAAATTCCCTTCCTCGGCGCGGTGCTCAACGGTCACTCGCTGTTTGTGTATCTCACCTGGCTCTTCGTCCTCGTGCTGTGGGTGTTCATCTACAAAACCCCCTACGGCTTCTGGCTGCGCGCGAGCGGCGAAAAGCCCGAGACGCTGCGCACCGCCGGCATCGAGCCGGAGAAGATGAAGTGGCTCGCGAGCATCCTCTGCGGCGTGCTGTGCGCGCTCGCGGGCGCGCACCTGTCGCTCGGCTACCTCAACGGCACCTTTGCCGAGAATATGTCCAACTCCCGCGGCTACATCGCCTTTGCCTGCGTGATCTTCGGCGCGGCGAACCCCGCCAAGGCCTACCTCGCAGCGCTGATGTTTGGCTTCTTCGATGCCATCGGCCTGAGATTGCAGGACTACGTCAGCTCTGACCTCACCGGCATCATCCCCTACGCCATCACCATCATTATGATGGTCTACGTTGTGGTGAACGCGCAGCGTCGCCGCCGCCACGCGGCGCAGCAGCAGCTGAGCCGCCGCGCACGGAGCTGAACGCACATCGGAGGCAGCTATGCAGCAAGGCATTTTTGAAAAAAGCATCACCGTCACGCCCGACTACTGCGACGCCGCGGCGCAGCTCTCGCCCCTCGCGGCCTTTACCATCTTTCAGGGCATCGCCGCCCAGCACGCCGAGCTCATCGGCGTCGGCGGCGCGGCGATGGCGAAGCGCGGCGAGTTCTGGCTGACCGTCCACACGCGTGTGGACTTCCTGCGGCGCGCAGGTCTCATGGACGAGCTTACCGCCGCAACATGGCCGGAGCCGTGCGGCGGCAAGGCCGTGCGCTGCTACCGCAGCTACAGTCTGCGCCGCGGCGACACGCTGCTCGCCCTCGGGCGCACGCAGTGGGCCGTCCTCGGCCCGGAAAAGAAGCTGATGCCGTTCGCGAAGACCGGCTTTCCCGCCGATTTCCCGTTCTCCGACCGCACCGGCATCACCGATCACCCCACCCGCTTCGCGGACGACCTGACGCAGGCGGAGCTCGTGCGCGGCTATACGGTCCGCCCGACGGACATCGACTTCGGCCGTCACATGAACAACGTTGCCTATGTCCGCGTGCTGCTCGACTGCTTCTCCGCCGCCGAGCTGGCCTCGGGCCGCATCGCGTCGATGGAGGTCCACTACGCCGCTCCCTGTCTGGAGGGCGAGGAGCTGGGCGTCTACTGCCGCCGTGAGGAGAGCGGCTGCCGCCTCGCCATCAAAAAGGCGGACGGAAAGGCCGCCGTGCTCGCCGCGGTGAAGCTCCGCTGAAGCAGCAAACGATCACAATACAAGCGCCGCGGTCGGATGACCGCGGCGCTTGCCGTTTTCTTATTCTTCCTTGCCGTAGAGCCAGGTGCAGCCCTCGTTCACGCTGTCGACCGCTTTGCGGTAGGCGCCGAGCACGCCGGGCGCGGGATGCGCGGGACGCTTGATGTGTCCCAGCCGCTCCGCGAGCTCCTCGTCGCTGACCTCGAGGTGGATGGTGTGTTTGTCGATGTCGATCTCGATCATGTCGCCGTCGCGCACCGCGGCAATGGGGCCGCCGTCCCACGCCTCGGGCGAGACGTGGCCGATGCAGGGGCCGCGCGTCGCGCCGGAGTAACGTCCATCGGTGACCATGGCGCAGCTCGTGTGCAGGCCCATGCCGACGAGCATCGCCGCGGGAATGGACATCTCGCGCATCCCCGGCCCGCCCTTGGGACCCTCGTAGCGAATGACCAGCACATCGCCGGGCTTGACGGACTTCTCCGTCATGGCCGCGCGCAGCGCGTCCTCGGAGTCGAAGCAGACCGCGGGGCCGCGGTGGTGGAACATCTCGGGCACCACGCCGCTCTTTTTCACGATGCAGCCGCCGGGGGCAAGGTTGCCGTGCAGCACGGCGAAGCAGCCGTCGGGGTAGAGCGGCTCGTCGGCTGTGTGGATGATCTCGGGATCGACCCTGCGGCGGAAGCGGGCGAGGAACTCGCCCACCGTGCCGCCCGTCGCCAGACGCGCGTCGGGGTCGAGATAGCGCTCGATGGCCTTCATCGTCGCGCCCACGCCGCCGGCCTTGTAGTAATCGTACATATTGAATTTCGAGGACGGCTTGAACTTCGCAACGCAGGGCACGTCGCGCTGGATCTCGTCAAAGGCCGCGAGGTCCATCGGAATGCCCATCACGCGCGCGAGCGCGCAGATGTGGAGCTGGGCGTTCGTCGAGCCGCCGGTCGCGGCGACGTGGCGCAGGCCGTTCTTGAGGCTCGCCTCGGTGACGATGTCGGAAAAGCGCACCCCCTCCTTCGTGAGCGTGACGATGCGCTCGCCGACGTTGCGCGCCTGCTTGTACTTGGCGGACGAGCAGAAGAGCATGGTCGTGCTGTCGATGGGACACAGGCCGATGACCTCGGCGAATACGCCCATGGTGTTGGCGGTGCCGTACATCGAGCAGGTGCCGCAGGAGAAGCAGATGTTCTCACGGAATCGAGTGAAGGTCTCCTCGCTGATGGCGTCGATGTTGCGCTGACCGATGGATTCCTTGAGGTCGGGCGTGACGTAAGTGCCCTCGTCCGCCTCGTAGGGCAGCATACTGCCCGCCGTGAGGAACATACAGGGCTTGTTGAGCGCTGCGGCAGCCATCAGCATACCGGGCACGATCTTATCGCAGGAGCAGAGGAACACAAGCCCGTCGAAGCCGTGGGCGCTCACCATCGCTTCGATGCTGCCCGCAATCAGGTCGCGCGAGGGCAGAATGAAGTGCATCCCTTCGCCCTGCGCCATGCCGTCGCAGGGGGCGGGCACATTGAACTCCGCCGGCGTACCGCCGGCCGCCCACACGCCCTCCTTGACGTAGCCCACCAGCTCCTTGAAGGCGCGGTGCCCCGGGTTGACGTCCGTAAAAGAATTGACGATGCCGATGACGGGCTTTTCCAGGTCCTTGGTGCGGTAGCCGCAGGCGTTCATCAGGCCGACGTAGTAGCCCTCCTGCGGGTTCGAGGGGGTGCGGTTTCCCTTCCAGCTTTCCATCGTGTTTTCCTCCGTTCGTCTTATCGGTTGTCCCCATTATAGCGCAGCTTTGCTTAAAAGAAAAGCAGAAATTCCAACGCCTTTCTACAAGAAAAAACTTGATATGCAGCCATTTTTTCGGTATGATGTGGGAAAACGACCGACCGGAGGACGCCGCCATCTGCGCGTGGCTGCGGGAAAACGGCGTCGGCGATCCGTAAACGGAATAGGAAACGGCAGCGGCTCAAAGAGCCGCTGCCGTTTCCCTGTAAGAGAGATCAGCGTATGCTGAGAGGATAAGCTTAGTACGCAGTGGTCATGGCGCCGTCGACGCAGATGACCTGACCGGAGATCGCGCTGTTCGCGGGAGAGCAGATGAACACCACGGAGCGGGCGTACTCGTCCGCCGTCTGGTAGCGCTTCTGCGGGAAGCTCGCGGCGTCGCGGGTGTTGTACTCCTCGAGCGTGATGCCCGCCTTCTCCGCGCGGATCGTGTTGAGGTACTTGATGCGGTCGGTGTAGATGCGGCCGGGACCCATGGTGTTGACCATGATGTTGTACGGACCGAACTCGCGCGCCATCGTCTTGCTCATGCCGACCACGCCCATGCGGAACGTGTTGGAGAGAATGAGGTTATCCAGCTCCTGCTTGATGGAAGAAGACGTGGAGTTGACGATGCGTCCGCCGCCGCCCTGCTTCATGTAGGGCAGCGCCGCGCGGATGGCGGTGGTGTAGCTGTACAGGCATTTCTGATAGCCGTCCGCCCAGTCGGCCTCGGTCAGCGCCTCGAAGGTGCCGGCCTTCGGGCCGGGGCAATGATTGACAAGGCCGTAGATGCCGCCGAGGTCCTCTGCGACCTTGTTGATCATCGCGGCGATGCTCTCATTGTTGAGCACGTCGTACATATAGGGGTAGGGACGGTTGCCGGTCTCCTTCTCGATGTCGACGACCGCCTGATTGAGCTCCGCCTTGAACGCCTCGCTGGTGCAGACGACTACCTTCGCGCCCTCGTGGGCGAACTCTGTCGCGATGCCCTTGCCGAAGCCGGACGCGCTGGACATACAAACGACGACCTTATCCTTCAAACCCAGATCCATGATAATTTCCTCCTGATATCTTAAAATTTTTGATCTTTCTCAGTGCAGCTTGAGATCCACAACGGGGTTCTTCAGCGGCTCCATCTCAAAGCCGTCGGGGCCGACGATGCGGCACTCGGCGATGTCGCCGTCCTGAATGTGGAACGCGCGCGGGGTGCCGGTGGAGAGCACGTCGCCGGCGTACCAGCCCTGGATGCTCGAGTGCAGGGAAACGAGGCGGGACGGAACGTGCGTCATGTGATCGACGGTGTTCTTCGCGTGGATCTCGCCGTTATGGACGCTCTGGACCTCTAACTTGAGCACGTCGGGCACCTCGTCGGGCGTGACGAGCTGGGGGCCGAAGGAGAAGAACGTCGGGAAGTTCTTGACGATGGTCAGATAGCGGGGATTGCCGGGCACGAAGTCGTTGCCCTTGAGGATGGATTCCTCGGTCATGTCGAGGATCGTGGTGTAGCCGACGATGGCGCTCTCCCACTCCTCCTCGGGAACGTCACGGCAGTCGCGGCCCATGATGATGCCGAGTTCCGCCTCCGCGGTGGTCTTCTGTGCCTCCTTGAGCTTGGGCAGCAGGATGTCGTCATTCGGGCCAATGAGCGTATCCGCCATCTTGAAGAAGCTGCCGGGGAAGCCCGTGGGCGCGGCGTTGCCGATGTCCTTGGCGTGGTCGGCGTAATTGAGGCCGATGCCGAAGATGCGCTTGGGATTGCGGTAGAGCGGGGCGTAGACGACCTCCTCCGCCGGCACGACGCCGGGGATGGTCTCAAGCTCCTCCTTGCCGCCCTCGTTGTACCACTTCGTCAGGCCGGGGATATGACCCGCCTGAATGAGGCTCATCATGTCCTCCTTCCAGCCCGTACCCTTGTAGGCGTTGAGCGCGGCGACGGGCAGGATGCCCTTCCCGGTGACGATGCCGGCGACCTCCGCGCCGTGCAGCTTGATCGTTGCGAGTCTCATGGTTGCTTTCCTCCTCTTAATCTTGTTCAGACGATGCGGCCCACCGGCTCTTGACCGGCAAGCACCGCGTTAATGTTTTCGGCTGCGATCTTGGAAACGCGCGTGGCGGATTCGACCGTTGTGGGCGCGTAGTGCGGCGTGACAATGACGTTCGGCAGCTTAAAGAGCGGGCTGTCCGGCGCGACCGGCTCGGGGTCGGTGACGTCGAGACCGGCGCCGGCGAGTCTGCCGTTCTCCAGCGCCTCGATGAGCGCGGCTTCGTCCACGATGGGGCCGCGGGCGCAGTTGATGAGCAGGGCGGTGGGCTTCATCAGCGCGAGGCGCTCGCGGTCGATGAGCTTGCGCGTTTCGTCGGTGAGCAGACAATGGAGCGTCACGACGTCGGCGCGGCGCAGCAGCTCGGAAAGGTCGTCCACCTTCTCGACGCCCTCGGGGACCTCGCTGATGTAGGGGTCGTAGACGATGACATGCATATCCAGACCGTCCCTGCACATATGCAGGATATGCTTTCCGATGCGGCCCATGCCGATCAGTCCCAGCGTCTTGCCGGTCATTTCAATGCCGGGGGCGTGGTTCTTCGCAGCAAAGCCGACCGTGCGGTACTCGTTGGAAACGGGAATGATATTCTTCGCCAGCGTGAGCATCAGCGTGAAGGCGTGCTCGGCGACGGAAAGGCTGTTCGCGTTCGGGGTGATGGTCACGGCGATGCCGTGGCTCTTGCAGTAGTCGAGGTCGATATTATCGTAGCCCACGCCGTGCTTGGAGACGATCTTGAGGTTCTTCGCCGTCGCGAGCAGCGAGCCGGGCAGCTCGATGATGCGCACGAGCACGGCGTCCGCGTCCACGATCTCGCGGCGGATGATGTCCATGTCGCGGTCGGCGTAGACGACGGTGTGCCCCGCCGCGGTCAGCAGCTCGGGTCCGATGGGGTGGACCGATTCGGTGATGAGAATTTTTGCCATGATGCTTCCTCCTTTACAGGCTCAGACCGTAGGGCTTGCCGAGCTCCAGCAGCTCTTCGTAGACCGGCTGCGGCACCTCAATACCGTTTGCAGCATTTTCTTCCGCCTTGCGGCCGGAGCGTTCGCCGGGCAGGAAAATTTCCTCCACACCATCGGCCTTTTTCAGCGCCTTGATCTCCCGTGACATGGCGGAAAGAGCCGACTTGAACGCTGCCGGTTCGATGAAATGCGCAATGTCGATGGCGCCGAGAAAATGGCTGACGCCCTGCGGCTCGTCCATCACATAGAGGTCATGCAGATGCGGACCGTAGGGGCCGCCGCTGAGAATGCCGCAAAGCACATCGACCATGATGGCGAGGCCGCTGCCTTTCGCGCCGCCGATCGGCACGAGCGAGCCGGCACGACCGGCCGCGGGGTCCGTGGTGGGTCTGCCGTCCTTATCCAGCGCCCAGCCCTCGGGAATAGACTTTTCCAGCTTCTGCGCCAGAATGAGCTTGCCCAGCGCCACAACGCTCGGCGCCATATCCAGCACGACCGGAAGGTCGTCGGACGGAGCCGCCACGGAGATGGGATTTGTGCCCATGTAGGGCTCAGCGCTGCCGAAGGGCGCGATCTTGCCCTTGAGATTGGTGCAGGCAAATCCGATCATATCCTGCGCGGCAGCAAGCCTTGTATAATAGGCGGCGGTGCCGAAGTGGTTGGAGCTGTGCACGCTTGCAAAGCAGCAGCCCGTCTCTTTTGCCTTGGCGATGCACCGCTCCATCGCAAATTTTGCCGCCGCCGCGCCCAGCGAGTTGCCGGCGTCCACGACCAGCGTGGAGGTCGATTCCCGCACGATGCGGATGTTGTTTTCACGCGACATCACGCCCGCGTCCATGCGCTGCATATAAACGGCCAGACGGCTCACACCGTGGGTGGACACGCCTGTCAGCTCCGCGTCGATCAGCGCGTCAGCCACCGCTTCCGCGCAGCTCCTCTCCACACCGGAGGCCGTCAGGACCGACACGCAGTAGCCCCGCAGCGCAGATGCTTCAAACCTTGGCATAATCTCCCTCTTTTCCGATGGTTTTTTGATTTCCCTGTTTGACTCTATCATAGTGCATCGCCGCGAAAAGGTCAAAGACTTAAATGTGACTACCCATATAGTATTTTTACTATACCGTGCTTGACGGCGCCGTATTTTTTGCTATAATCAAAGAGGAAAACGAGGTGATCTGGATGGTACAGGACCGGAATCCGGAATATTTTCTTGCCATTGCGTCCGAGAAAAGCATTTCCAAGGCCGCAGAGCGGCTGCACATCTCGCAGCCCTACTTGAGCCAATACGTCATCCATCTGGAAAAGGAATTCGGCGTCCGCCTGCTCGACCGCACCAAGTCGCCGCTGGCACTGACCGCCGCCGGCAAGGTCTACGCCAACTATCTCGAGGACAGCTCGCAGCTCTACGAGCAGCTTTTGCAGGATTTCACGCGCCTGAATGCCAGCCGCCGCCAGACGCTCCGCGTCGCCATGAGCAACTGGCGCGCCAGCACGCTCCTGCCGAGCATCCTGCCCGCCTTTTCGCAGGAGCACCCCGAGGCCCATCTTGAGCTGCTTGAGCGCCCGACGAGCGAGATGTTCCGTCTGGTGGCGGACAACACGGTGGATTTTGCCATCATGAACACCAATCTCAATACGCCCGACTACCTGACCACCGAGACCATTCTCTACGAAAAGATCCTCCTGGTCGGCAACCGCGGCAACCGCGCCGCGCAGGCGCTTGCGGAGGCCTGCCGCGCGGGACGGGAGCCGGAGCTCTCCGTTCTCGAGCACGAGCGTTTTGTCCTGCTCTACCCCGAGATCCTGCTCGCCATGCGCGTCAACAACTTTCTCGAACGGAAGCATATCACCGTCGAAAACGCGCTCTACACCACCAACGCCACCACAGCGCTGAATCTGACGGCGGAAAACTACGGCTTCTGCTTCGTCAATGAGACCGCCGTCCACAACGCGCCGAACCGCGGCGAGCTGCTCTTCTTCGACCTCGACTCCCCCGACCTTGTCCACCCGCTGAGCGTGGTCTACAAGAAAAAGCGCCACCTTCTGCCCGCCGCCCGCGCCTTCGTCGATGCCGCGCGCCGTTTCCTGCAATCGCAGTCGTGGCGCAGCGAGTGCGACTGCCGCGTGGAGCACGGCCGTCCGGTATAGCACGGCAAAGCCCGCCTCCGAAGCGATGTCGGAGGCGGGCCTTGTTCATTTCTTTTTCTCGCGCGCCAGAATACTGGAATAAAAGCGCTCGCCGAGGCGGCTGCTCAGAAGGCCGCGCAGCGCCGTGCGCTGCTCGTCCGTCATGGCTGCGGTCGGCACAAGGTAGAGCTGATCGGCCGTAAGGCAGAGCATGAACACGCTCGAAATTTCGATGGCCGAGGCGAGTTTCGCGAGCGCGACCGTGTTGCGGAGCTTCTTCTCGGGGATCTCGACCGAAAGCTTGCCCGCGTCAAAGCGCAGAACGTACTCCGTCCCCAGCAGCGACTCGTCGCTCTTGAGGTAGCGCAGCACGCGCTGCTCCTCGCGTCCGAGCAGCAAAAGCATCCAGACAAGATAGGCCGCCGCAATGTAGATCGGAAGGTAGCTCAGGGGAAAGGTGCCCTGCACGGCAAGCACGGTGTAAAATGCCACCGCCAGCACGACGGCGATGCCCACACGGAAGGTATTGCGGTTTCGCAAAAACATGGCGTAGAGCGACGCCTGCCGAAACACCTTTTTATTGACGCGGTAACGGATCTCCTGAGCTTCCATGGTTCTTCTCTCCTCGCTTGGATTCTTACGCTACAGTATACCGCGCACCGGGGGCGCGGTCAATGAGAAAATATGAGGGTCCCTTTTCGGGGCCCTCATATTCCGTATCCGGTTCAGCGGAGCTTACTTCTGCTCCTGCTTGGCCTTGTGCTTGTCCATGATGAACTTGGGGCCCTTCTCCCACTTCTTCACGTTGACGAGAAGCAGAGCGACCGCGATCACAAGACCGGCGATATCCGTCAGCGTGCCGGGGATGAACATCAGCAGGCCGCCGGCGATGAACACGATGCGTTCAAGCCAGTTGAGCTTCCACAGCAGCCAGCCCTGGAAGCCGGCGGACATGATGGCAACGCCGATGATCGCGCTGATGGCGACGGAGATGATCTCGCCGACGCTGCCCTGCATCATCATTGCCGGGTTGTAGCAGAACGCGAAGGGCACCATGAAGCCGGCGAAGCCGAGCTTGCAGGCCTCGACCGCCGTGGTCATCGGGTTGGTCTTGGCGATGCCGGCGCCGGCATAGGCCGCGAGGGCGACCGGCGGGGTGATGGCGGACAGGCACGCGAAGTAGAACACGAACAGGTGCGCCGTCAGCGGGGCAAGGCCGAGCTTGATGAGGGACGGAGCGAGGATGGACGCCGCGATAACATAGGCCGCGGTGGTGGGCAGGCCCATACCGAGGACGATGCAGGTGATGGCGGTGAAGAGCAGGGACGGGAACAGCAGGCTGTGCGCCGCCTGGATCATCATATCGCCGAAGATGACGCCGATGCCGGTGATGGAGACCATGCCGACGACGATACCGGCGCAGGCGCAGCCGATGACGATGGACATGGCGCTGAAGCCGGACTTGACCATGGCGCTGGGGATGGTCTTGATGGTGAAGCGCTTCTTCTTATCGAAGAGCATGACCACGGGCACCGCGCAGGTCGCCCACAGGGCGGAGTAGAGCGGAGAATACTGCGCGACGAGCAGGCAGTAGAGCAGGACCGCGATGATGAGCAGATAGATCCAGCCGTCCTTCATGACCTCGCGGCTCTTGGGAATATCCTTGGGGTCCATGAGCGTGACGTGCGCGATCTCCGTCTGGGACATAACGGCGACGGCGCAGCCCCAGTAATAGAGCAGCGCGGGAATGACCGCCGCGATGACGATGGCGATGTACTTCTGCTCGGTGAACGCGACCATCAGGAACGCGCCGGAGCCCATGACAGGGGGCAGGATCTGACCGCCGGTGGAGGCAACGGCCTCAACGCCGCCGGCGAACTGGGGCTTGTAGCCGCGGGACTTCATCAGAGGAATGGTGAACGTGCCGGTGCCGACGACGTTGGCGACGGCGGAGCCGTTGATGGAGCCCATCAGGCCGGAGGCGACGACCGCGCTGAGCGCGGGGCCGGACTTGATCTTACCGGTGAGGGAAATGGCGATGTCGTTGATGAAGTCGGAGCAGCCCGAGGCCTCAAGGAACGCGCCGAACATAACGAACATGAAGATGACCGTGGCGGAAACGCTCATGGTCGTGCCGAACAGACCGTCCAGGTCGGTAGCGAGGAACTTGCAGATACGCTCGAGGGAATAGCCGCGGTGCGCGATGGCCATGGGCAGATTCGGACCGGCGAGCGCATAGGCGATAAAGATGAGCGCGAGAACCGGCATGATATAGCCGAGGGTGCGGCGGGCGCACTCGAGGACGATGATGACGAGGCAGGCGCCCGCGAAGGTCGCCATCCAGGTCGTCTTGCTCAGACGCTCGGTGAGGTGATGTACCTCGTCCTGCGCCATCCAGACGGAAACCCATGTGAGGACGACGAGGATCATATCAAACGTGCGGCAGGCGGCGCGGAAGGCCTTGCTGCCGGCGAATTTATCCTTGAAAACGTGCTTGTAAAGGGGCTGGGTAAGCAGGATCAGCGTGAGGGCGAAGCCCAGATGCACGCCGCGCTGCACGGAGTAGTCGAACAGGCCGAAAAAGCCGGTGTAAATATGGAAGGAGGTCATCAGGAAGGCGACGACGGAGGCCATCATAATGAACTTGTCGCCCTTACCCTCTTCGAGAGTTCTCGCTGCTGCCAGTTCGCTGTCGAGCGAGGCGACGTCAATCTCTTTGATTTCTTTCTTATCGGACATAAACGCATCCTTTCTGTTAAGTGGGGGGTCTTAACGAAACCTTAATGAAAAGGGGGAGCCGGAGTTGGGATGTCCCAACTCCGGCCAAAAAATGCTTTTCGCAGGGACGGTCAGATCGTCCTTTTGATCAAGTTTTCAGAATTCCTCGATTAGATGAGGCCCTGCTCGCTGTAGTACTTCTGGGCGCCGTCGTGCAGAGGAATGGGCATCTGGGTGCAGAGGAAGCTGGGATCGGTCATGTCCTTGAGCAGGGCGTTACCGGCAGCCATCTCCTCAGTGTGCTCGTTCATGGCCTTGCACAGATCGTAGACGAGATCCGCGTCCATATCGGCGGTGACGATGATGAGGCACTTGACGCCGAAGGTGTTGGCATCATTGTCCTGACCGGTGTAGGTGCCGGCGGGGATCTTGGTCTGGATGTAGGCAGCGTTGCCCGCGAGGACCTTGTCGATCTCCTCCTGGGTCATGTCGAGGACCTGGATCTCCTTGGTGGCAGCGAGGTTCAGCTGACCGCCGATGGGCAGGCCGGCGAAGCCGAAGGCCGCGTCGAGGATGCCGTCGCCGACGGAGTCGGCGCCGTCGCCGAGACCGAGGTTCTCAAGGCTGGTGTTGTCCTTGGTGATGTCCATCGCTGCGAAGGCGGCGAGGGTGGCGTTCTCGGTCGCGGAGGCCGCGGGACCGACGGCAACGCGCTTGCCGAGCAGGTCATGGATGTAGGTCAAGCCGGAGCTCTTGAGCGCCACGCCGCTGAGCACGGAGGTGTAGACCGCGCCGATGACGCGCAGGTTGTCCAGCTTGCCGATATCGGCGAACTTGCCGGTGCCGTTGTAGGCGTTGAGAACGACGTCAGAGGTGGCGACCGCGACGTCGACCTCACCGGTGGAAACGTCCTGGCAGTTCTGGAAGGAGCCGGTGGAGGTCTGGGTATTGCACTTCACACCCTGGACGTTGTTCGTCCAGACCTGGGAGACCGCAGCGCCGGCGGGGTACATGGAGCCGCCGGTGTCGGCGGTGCCGAAGGTCATAATGACGTTGCCGCGGGCGGGCTTATCGCCGTCGCCGGAGGCGTCACCGTCGGAGGCAGGCTGCTTCTCGCCGCAGGCGGCCAGAGCGAAAACCATTGCCAGCGCGAGGATCAGAGACAATACTTTTTTCATGCTGATATCTTCCTTTCAAAATTTATATACCCGGCTTGTGCCGAATACGACAAAAAAGTTAAATTCTCTGTTCCGGCTCGGAACAGAGAAAAGACCACATGGTCTTTTTCGCGTACGCCGCACCCTCGTGCGGTATGTTTGGTACGTTCACAGCTTATTCATTTTTTATGGACGGATTATAATTCATTCATCCTCGTCTTGTCAAGTCTTTCACAAGCATATTTTCCTGTTTTTTCGATGAAATTTTCTGGTCATTGTCATTCCGCACAGAAATACTTCTTTCTTTTTGTGCTATCAGTCACTTTCTCCTTTTGTTTTTTCAGCAAAATTCAAATTTCGCCGTAAAAACTTCATATTCTGCCGCATTTTCGCGCCCGTGCTCCCCCTGTATCTGGGGCGTTCAGGAGATGTTTTCCGCCGTAAGGTCTCCGTTAAGCGCGCGCAGCCGTTTTCGTGAGAGCAGCGGATCACACGCAAAATGCTTTTGTATGAATATTCATTCTTCTATACATCAATATTTTGCCATTTTCTTCTTGTTATCTGCTATATCCCACCAAATCAACAGGTTTTATTCTACGCTATTACGATAGCATAGTCAATCGCAAACATCACTTTTTTGGAATTTTAGGATATCTGCACAGCATTTTTCGCCGTTTTTTGACACATCCGTGACATGATCCCTCCGCAGGCAGGTCCCGTTTCGCCGGGAGTTGCAATATTTTGCGCATTGGGTTATAATGCAGACGACAATCTCTGTGCAAGGAGGAAACGCGATGAAGGCTAAGGTATATTTCTCCCGTGAGATCACGCCCGAGAAGGTCGTGGCGCTTTACCGTGCTGTGGGCCGCGAGCTGCCGGGAAAGGTCGCCGTGAAGCTGCACTCCGGTGAGCAGGGCAACCAGAACTTTTTGGGTCCCGACTTCTGGCGGCCGATGATCGAGACCGTGCATGGCACGGTGGTCGAGTGCAACACCGCCTACGAGGGCGAGCGCAACACCACCGAGAAGCACCGCCGCACGATGATCAAACACGGCTGGAGCACGAACTTCGACGTGGATATTCTTGACGCCGAGGGTCCCGATCTGGAGCTTGCCGTTCCGAACGGCAGGAGCATTCAGAAGAACTTCGTCGGCAAGGACATTGCCAACTACGATTCCATGCTCGTCCTCTCCCACTTCAAGGGGCATCCGATGGGCGGCTTCGGCGGCGCGCTCAAGCAGCTCTCCATCGGCTGCGCGTCCTCCTACGGCAAGGCCTATATCCACGGTGCCGGCGAGCCCGAAAAGATCTGGACTGCCGACCACGACAGCTTCCTCGACGCGATGGCGGACGCCGCCTTGTCCGTGGCGGAATATTTCAAGGACAAGACCGTTTTCATCAACGTTATGAAGAATATGTCCGTGGACTGCGACTGCTGCGCCGTGGCTGAGGACCCGTGCATGGCGGACATCGGTATCCTCGCCTCGCTCGACCCCATCGCGGTCGATCAGGCCTGCCTCGATTTGGTCTACGCCTCCGACGATCCGGGCCGCGACCACCTCGTAGAGCGCATTGAGAGCCTCAACGGCGTCCGCACGGTCGAATCCGCGGCGGCGCTGGGCTTCGGCACGCGGGAATATGAGCTCGTGGAGCTGTAACATAAAACGCCATAAGGGAAAAGCACGGGGCTCCCCGTGCTTTTCCTTGTACATTATAATAGGTATGGGTCACAGGAACTTATCCAGCTCGCGCTCGACCTCTGGCAGCTTCTTCGGCGCGGGATGCTCGACGCGATAGCCGTCCTTGATGACCATGGAGAGCATGCGCAGGGCCGAGAGATCCGCGAGCGGATCCTTCGCGCAGACGATCAGATCCGCTGCCTTGCCCGCCTCGATGGAGCCGGTCTCGCCGTCGATGCCGGCAAGCCGCGCGTTGAGCAGCGTCGCGGTGTGGAGCGCGAAGGCCGGCGTCACGCCGCAGTATTTCACGAAGTAGCACAGCTCGCGCCACATATCGTAGTGCGTGATATAGGGGCAGCCGGTGTCCGTGCCGAGGCCGACCGGAATGCCGTTTGCTAGATTTTCCCGCGCCATGGCGATGATGCCGTCAAAGACGACCTTGCCGTTCTCCTGCTGCTCATAGGTCGCGCGGGAGACGCTGCGGTCAAAAAGCGCATAGGGCAGCGCGGGCGAGAGCGTCGCGACCTGGAACGCGCCCTTTTCCTTGTAGAGCGCGGTGATCGCCGCATCCGGCTGCGCGCCGTGCTCGATGGAGTCCACGCCGTTTTCCAGCGCCACACGCACGCCCTCGGGGCTTTCGACGTGCGCGGCGACCTTCATGCCAAGCGCGTGCGCCTTATCGCAGGCAGCCTTCACCAGCGCGGGCTGCATCCGCAGCACGCCCGGCTCGCCGACGACCTCGGCATCGAGCACGCCGCCGGTGATCATGAGCTTGATGAGGTCCGGCTTCTCCGCCGCGATCCGCTCCACATAAGCCGCGGCCTCCTCCGGCGTCTTTGCTTCGTAGGCAAGGGAGCCGGCCATGTGCCCGCCGGGCACGGAGACCGCCATATTGGACACCACCACGCGCGGGCTGAGGATCTTTCCCTGCGCGGCAAGGTCGCGGGTGATCGTGTCGAAGTCCGCCACGCCGCCGACCGTGCGGATGGTCGTCACGCCGCTGAGAAGCTCCGTCTTCGCGTAGCCCTCGCACAGCTTCACGCCGATGCGGCGCGTGAGCGCGTTGGCGGTGATGAGCTTCACGAGCTTCTTCGGGTCGCTCGCCTTTTTTTCGGCTTGCCGGAGGCGGGCAGATGAACGTGCAGATTGATCAGCCCCGGCAGCACATACTGTCCGCCGAGGTCCACGACCTCATAGCCCTCGCGGCGCGCCGCGGCATCGGCGACTGCGCCGATGCGTCCGCCCTCAATATAAATATCTCTGCCCGTCTGCGGCGTCATTTTCTCCGTGCCGTCGAGCAGCACGCCGTTTGTGAGCACATAGTTTGTTTCATTCCGGAACATGGCATTTCCTCCGCTCCTTCCGTGTTTGCCTTATCATACCACACCACTCCACGGCCGGCAAACGGATTTTTTGCGCACTTCGTGCATTCTGCACAATTTCGGGCCGACATTGTTTGACCAAAAGCGGGTGAAAAAACCTTGCATCCGCCGTCGAATTATGGTATCATTACAATAGTTACAAATTGTAACCTTTGGTACCGTTCGGTGGCGCGCCCCGTCTGCGCCGCTTTTTCATGAGAATTTGAGGAGGATGCCCTATGAAACTGCGCCACGCGCTCCGCGGCACGGCTGCCGGCCTGCTGCTGGCGGTCTGCCTGACCACCCCCACCCTCGCGCTCACCGGCGTTGTGGACGTCGGCGGCAGCGTTCTGCGTGTGCGCAAGACCGCGAGCACCGGCTCCGCCGTCCTCGATCAGCTGCCAAGCGGCAAACAGGTCGAGATCGTGGACACCGCGACGAACGGGTGGTACGGCATCCAGCTCGACAGCGTGAAGGGCTACGTCTCCGCAAGCTACATCAAGCTGCTTGAGGAAGCCGCCCCCGTCGTCACGGCAGAAGTCAGCGCGGTGAGCGCCTCTGCCGCGCAGAGTGAGAGCACCTACGTCAAGGTCACCGCAGACGCGCTCAACGTCCGCACCGGCCCCGGCACCGACTATGCGGTCGCGGACGAGCTCGCGCAGGGCAAGGTCGTCAAGGTCCTCGGCGCGCAGGACGGCTGGTATCAGATCGGCAGCGGCTACATCGACGCGGCGTACACCGAGGCCGCCACCTATGAGGAGGCGCTCGAGCAGCTTTACATCCGCGTCGTGCAGGGTCCGCTCAACATCCGCTCCGGCCCCGGCACCGGCTACTCCAAGGTCGGCTCCCTCGCCAAGGGCCGCTGCGTGAAGGTCGTGTCCGTCCAAAGCGGCTGGTATCAGATCGAGCAGGGCTACGTCAGCGCCGCCTATGTGGAGGAGACGGACTACACTCCCGCCGCCGCTTCGAGCAAGGGTCAGGAGCTTGCGAACATTGCGCTCCAGTACGTCGGTTACAGCTACGTCTATGGCGGGGCCAGCCCGCGCGTTGGCTTCGACTGCTCCGGTCTTGTGCAGTATGCCTGCGCACAGCTCGGCTACTCCATCAACCGCACCGCCTCCGCTCAGCTGCAAAACGGCGTCACCGTCTCGTGGGACGAGCTTGCCCCCGGCGACCTCGTGTTCTTCAAGAAGCCCGGCAGCACCACCTCGAAGCCCGTCACGCACGTCGGTATGTACATCGGCAGCGGTCAGTTCGTCCACGCCTCGGACTACGGCGTCGGCGTCATTGTCAGCAACCTTTCCGACGCCTACTACACCACCGGCTATGTCAGCGCCCGCCGCATCGCGGTATAATGTCAAATCAAAACAGCAGGAGCCCGCGCAGCGCGCAGGCTCCTTTCCTTATGGTTTTTCTGTCACACCGGGTAGGCGCCGATGCGCGCGATCTCCGCGTCGCACAGCGCGCCGACCGCGTCGAAGTCCACACAGGGTCGGTAGAGCGCTTCAAGCGCGTCATGCCCGCGCTTGGCGCGCTTGAGAGACGCGACCGCTTCCTCCTCCAGCGCGCGGCGGACACGGCGGATGAAGCGCAGGTGCGCCTTTTCGGCGCGGGTCAGCTTCTCCTCCGCCATCGCGTCGACGCGCAGGCGGCGGTAGGGCTTTCCTTCATAGCGCACGCCCTCGCCGGTCGTGACAAACGCAAGGCCCCGCGCGGGGATCAGCAGATGCGCGATCTCCGCGGGCCGCAGCGGGTCGCGGCAAGTCAGAATGTCCTCCCCCGCCTCCAGCGCCGCGTCGCGCAGCCGGCGCAGCACGGGCGCGGCAAGGCCGTAGCTGTCGCACAGCTCATAAACACGCGGGCAGAGAACGTCCACGCTGTCGAAGCGGCACACCTTGCCCTGACAGGTCAGTCCGCCGAGAAAGACGTCCGCCGCGCGTCCCCGCGTCTCTCCCCTGCCCTTGAGCTCGCGCGCGGCGATCCCCGCCGCGCGGCGCAGCAGCTTTTCCTCGTCGAAGTGCGCGCGCACCAAAGCGCGTCGTTCCGCATCCACGCCGCCGAGCGCCCGCAGAACATGGTACGCCTCGCGGTAGGACGCGCGATAGGCGTCGGTCAGCGCCGTCAGACCGTTTGCGACCTCCTTCGCCGCCGCGCTGTCGCAGCACTGCGACAGGTCCACATAGCGCTCATGCGCCAGCGCGTACCGCGGCTCGAGGACATGGGGCGCGGTGCCGTCCACAATAGCGGTGCCGATGGCGGGAAAAATTACCCCGTCGAGTGAATCGGGATCGCCGGAGCAATGGATGTACACGGTCTCCAGTCCGCGCTCCTCCAGCGCTGCGGCCGCGCGGCGCATGAAGGTCGATTTTCCGCAGCCGGGAGTCCCCTTGAGAATGATCAGATCATAAAGCCTTGCGTCGAGGAGCTGGTCATACAGCCCATAAAAACCCTCCGCGCTGTTCGCGCCGAGGAAAAAATGCGTCTGTTTCATGGTCCGCCTCCAATGGTCTTAGTTTCTATCTCAACCTATGCGCGGCGGCGCGTCCATGTTTGCGCGGGCGGAAAATGTTTTGCGCAAAAAGGAAAAGCGCCCGTCACGGACGCTTTTTCTTTGATTTTTTCAGATGCCGAGCAGCTGGCGCTTCTTCGCCGCGAACTCCTCCTCGGTGAGCACGCCGGCGTCCAGCAGCGCTTTGTACTGCTTGAGCTCCTCCACGGTGCTCGACGCGCCGCCCGCCTGCGCGGGGGCCGCGGTCTGCGCCGCGGAGGCGGCGCCGGTCTCCGGCGCGCCGGGGGCGATAAACTGCATCAGGTTGCGCGCAAGGGTGTGCAGCTCATTGACCTTCTCGTCGTACTTGTGCAGGAAGGAGTCCACGCTCGGATAGTCGTCGTCAAACTCCGGCGCGTCCAGCTCGTTGCGGTAGGCTTTCCAATAGGGATGGTCCAGCTCCAGCTCCACCACGAACTGACGGAACGGCGAGGACTCGCGGAACTCGGGCTTATGGAACTCCAGCTCGCGCTCACGCTCGCGCCACTCCTCGTTGGTGCGGTCGAGATACTGCACGCGCTCGGCCTGCATGATGCGCTCATAGTCGCTTCTCTGCAGCTTGAACTGCTCGATGCGCGGTGCGAGCAGACGGACGCGCTCGGGGTTTTTGCTCTCAGCGCAGACAAGACCGGCGGCCGTGCCGGTAAAGAGCGGTTCCTTATCCTCCGTGATGCGGAAGGATTTGAGCGCGGACTTTTCAAACACGATGGTGCTCTCGTCATCCTTCAGGCGGAAGAGTCCGTTGGTCACATCAAGCACCAGCTGTGTGTTGAACGCGCCGAAGCCGAAGCGGTACTCGGGATGGAAGCGCTCGCGCAGCACCTGATTTTTGTTGTAAAATTCTATGTAGCGGCGGAAATCGTCGAGCGTCATGCTGTCCAGCACGCCGTTCGGCAGGTCGATCTTCTTGTCGCATTCCTTGCAGATGGGCACGCCCTCGACCTTGGTCGGCAGCAGGCGGGGCGTCGCGTTGCCGCAGATGGGGCAGGGCTTCTTATTATTGCTGAATAATCCCATAATGCTTCTCCTTCTATTCCCCGTTTTGTCCGGCGGCTGTCCGGCCGCCCCTCGGATACTCTTGCAGGAAAAGCATAGCACGCCCTGCGGAAAGATGTGCGTTTCTCGCCCGAAATGTATGGTTTTGGGGTGTGAAATGCATCCGTGTGCCGTCTCACGCCGCGAACGGCGTGAAGGGCAGGGCTTCATATTGCTTGGTATAGCGCTCCATGAGCTGCTCCGCCTCGGCGCGGGGAATGACCTTGCAGCGGCCTTCGAGCTGCGTATCGTCCAAGGATAGGGCATCGAGACCCTTGGCGTGATACCACACGCCGCCGCGGTCAAAAACGCTTTCGATGGGCAAAAGCGTCTCGCCGTAGCGGAGATAGGTCCTCCCCCAATGGTCGGCGCCGCCCGACCACTCATGTGTAAGCGTACCGTCAGAGCAGAGAAAATACTGACTGCGGCTCCAGCCGTCCACAACGCGGACGGCCTGCGCGCCGTCGAGGCGGTAAATATTGAAGATCACGCCGTAGCCGTCGCCCCAGTCCGCGCCGAGCAGCAGCTCGCTCGTGCCGTCGCCGTCAAGGTCACGCAGCAGCCAGCCGGGCGTCTGGTAGTAGTCGTTCACGGACAGGAGATCGTGGCTGAAGTCGGTCTGCACGTCGCTTGCGCCGGAGCGCCGCAGGCCGCTGATCTCGGCGAGCAGCGCGTCGTAGGCGGCGTAGCCGGTCGTGCTCGCCGCATCGCCGTGCGCAGGGGGCGGTGTGGTCGCGCACTTATAAAGCGCCGTACATCCGGCGGTAGAAAGCGTGTCGGAGCTGACCTCCATGTAGTACGCCTGCCCCACGGTCAGCCCGGAAAAACAAACGCCGTCGTTTACCTTGACGGTCACGGCATTCGACGCCCACTTGCCCGCACCGGGCTCTCCCGCACAAAGCCGCACATTGTAATCCGTCGCGCCGGGTGCGCTGTAGAGGACAAACGCCACGTCTGCAGTCTTTGCGGTAAACGGTGCGCAGGCATTTCCGCTTGCGCCGTCTCTGCTGCTTCGGGGCAGAAAGGCAGTCCCCACGGCAGGGACAGGCTCGGTCTGCGCGTCAAGTGCGCTCCTCTCCTCGGCGGTCATTGCATGGGTCTTAACAGAATACGCGGTATGCTCTGCGTCATTTTCGGACGTGCGCTGTTCTTCGCCCTCACCGGCGCCGGTAAGAATTTTATCATACGATGTATCGCTCACAGTGCCGCTGCGCACCGCGTCCGGCGGAGTGAATGCATCGCCGCGCGCAGGGGGCGAAAACACGGAGGAGGCAGGGCACATGTCATTTATGTGGATTCCGTTGTCCTTCAAAAATCGCGTGAGTACGCCTTGTGAGTCGCTTTGCAGTGCCTCGTATTGGCGCTGGCTGACAGGATCGTTTTCCAGGAACTGCACATCGGACGGCAACACCAGCAGATACACATACTCATCATCGGCTCCGAGGACATACTCGGCGATGCCGAGAATCTCGGGGACAGGCAGTGCGTCATAGCCCCTCCATTCCTTGAAATTATCCCAGCTCATAGCGACCAGCCACCATACGCTGCCCATTCCCCCGTCGGGATACGCCGCAAGCGCGTTCTTTTCCGACAGATGGAACAGCATGATCCCATATCCCAGATAGGCAGTCCCCTTGTCGTAGGCGGAGAGCTCTGCAATATCCTCCCATGCAGCGGGAACGGTGAGCGTCAGCGACAGCGTCGGCTCGGTCATGGTTTTCATTTCCTCCTCTGCCGGCTCGCTTGCGCCAATACATCCAAACAGATAGTCTCTCAACTCCGTGCTTCCGGAACGCAGCTCATAGAGCCGCGCTGTCTTGCCGTCAGTAATGGGGTTGACCAGCATTTCACGCTCAGAGAGCATGATCTCGCAGCGTTCGCCCGCGGCGCTGATAAAATAGAGCCTTGCATAGCAGTCCTGCATTGCTGACGCGGCACCAAGGCGTTTGTATTGCAGGGTGTCGAGCAGAGCATAGACGGCGTCTGTTTCCTCCGCCGTCAACTGGACGCTGGATGGCTGCGCGCCGCTTTCGTCCGTTACATCGGCATAAGTGACCTGTTCCCGATGGAAACCGACCAGTCCGGCGGCGTCTGTGTCTGTGCGCGGATTCGTCAGAAAGCACACCGCCACAACGACGCACACGGCGACCGACGCCGCGACCACCCAGAACGCGGGCTTTTTGTAGCGCAGCGCGTTCTTCACGCGCGCGCCCACGCCCACCTCGCCGAAGGCGAGCGGACAGGCGGCAAGCATACGCCGCGGCACGCTGCACGCAAGCAGCGCGCTCGAATAGTCCTTGACCTGCCCCGCGTCCATGCCGCGCAGCACGCGCTCGTCGCAGGCCAGCTCGATGTCGCGGCAGAGCAGGGTATAGGCAAGCCACAGCAGCGGGTTGAACCAGTAGACCGCCAGCAGGGCAAAGCCCAGCGGCTTCCACCAGTGGTCACGCCGCGCGAGGTGCGCGCGCTCATGCGAGAGCACACTCCCCCGTGCGCCTCGTCCAGCGCGGAGGCAGATAGATGCGCGGGTGCACAATGCCGAGGATGAACGGCGAGGGGACCTCGTCGCAAACATAAACATTCTCCCACAGCGGAATGGAGGCGCTCACGCGCCGCCGCAGCCGCAGATAGCTCACGAGCGCGTAGAGCAGCATCGCCGCGAGGCCGATGAGCCACACCCAGCCCGCGAGATAGGTCCACACATAGAGCGGGTTGACGCTTGCCAACGGCGCGGCGGCAAAGCTCTCGCTCAGCGAAGGGTTCACCGCGTTGTCGATGATCGTCACGCCGCTCGTGATGGTCGGCGCGGGATCGAACTGCACGACCTCGGGGCTGACCGTCTCCGCGCTCGGGATCAGGCTCAGCGCGCTCTCGATGGAGAACGGCAGCATCAAGCGCAGCGCGACCATGCCCCAGAGCAGGACGTCCACCCACTTCGGGGCCCTTTTAAGCACGAGGCGCAGCACCAGCACGACCAGCACCAGCCAGCTCGCCGAAATGCTCAGATTGAGGAGCTTGAGAAAAATAACGCTCATACGCTCACGACTCCTTTCCGTATGCGTCGATCATCTCCCGCAGCGCGGCGACCTCCTCCGCCGAAAGCGCCTTGCGCGCGGTGAAGGCCGCGACAAAGGCGGGCAGCGAGCCGTCAAAGGCATCCTCCACCAGCCGTTCGCCCTGTGCGGTGTAGTATTCCTCCCGTGTGATCCGCGCGGTGACCACGCTGTTTTCATTTTGAAAAATGCCCCGCTCGCAGAGCTTGCGCAGCACGGTATAGGTCGTCGGCTTCTTCCAGCCCCATTCCCTCTCGCACAGCTTCACCAGCTCGCCGGAGCCGATCGGCTCATGCCTCCATATAAGCTCAGCAAACTGCGTCTGCACCGTGCCCATTTTTCTTTCGTCCATCGGCGGTCTCCTTTCGGTTTATTTTGGATAAACCATTTCCTGCCGTGAGTTTATCATGGATAAACCAACCTTGTCAAGCCCTTTTTCCCGCCTGAGGGCAAAAACAAGCACCCGCCGAAGCGGGTGCTTGTAAGAAGAGCTGTTAACGCTTGCTGAACTGCGGAGCGCGGCGGGCGGCCTTCAGTCCGTACTTCTTGCGCTCCTTCATGCGAGGATCGCGGGTGAGGAAACCGGCCTTCTTGAGGATGGGACGGTAGTCGGGATTGACGAGCAGCAGAGCGCGGGCAACGCCGTGGCGCAGAGCGCCGGCCTGACCGGACACACCGCCGCCCTCGACGGTGGCGACGATATCGACCTTACCGAGGGTCTCGGTCGCGGCGAGGGGCTGACGGACGACCATCTTGAGGGTCTCGAGACCGAAATACTCGTCGATGTCGCGGCCGTTGATGGTGATGGAGCCGGTGCCGTTCTCAAAGAGATGCACGCGGGCAACGGAGGACTTTCTGCGGCCGGTGCCGTAGAGGTAAGGCTTCTTGGACTGATACATTCTTCTTTATCCTCCTTTACTTGACTTCCCAGACTTCGGGCTTCTGAGCCTGCTGCTCATGAGCCTCGCCGGCATAGATGTGCAGGCGCTTGAGGGAGTCCTTGGTGACGGTGTTGCGGGGCATCATGCCGCGGACCGCGACGCGCATCGCGAGCTCGGGCTTCTCCTGCATGAGGATGCGGTACTTGGTCTCCTTGAGGCCGCCGACCCAGCCGGAGTGAGTACGGTAATACTTCTGCTCCATCTTGTTGCCGGTGAGGACCGCCTTGGAGGCGTTGATGATGATGACGTTGTCGCCGCAATCAGCGTGCGGGGTGTAGGTGACCTTGAGCTTGCCGCGCAGCAGATCGGCTGCCGCCACGGCGGTCTTGCCCATGGGCTTGCCGGCAGCGTCGATAACGTACCACTTACGCTCGATGTTGCCCTTGTTCGCCATAAAAGTGGACATGGTGTTTTTCCTCCGTTTGAAATCTATCATGTAGGCTTTCGCTTTACATTTTCTCTGTTCCCTGTTAAAATCGGAACAAGGCTATTTATAGCACTTCTCCGCCACTCTGTCAACACCATTTTAATTTAACGCAGTCAATACTCTTGAAATCTCTTTTTTTCTTCGATTTGCTCTCGTTTTCTGAAATGGCAAATTGAAATTTTACTCTGTTACCCGGGAGGAATACCGAACCATGCAGGAAATTCTAGGCCTCGTGCGCCGCTGCGTCGAGGATTACGACATGATCCAAGCAGGCGATACCGTCGCTGTCGGCGTCTCTGGCGGCAAGGATTCACTCCTCACGCTCACCGCGCTCGCGCGGCTGAGCCGCTTTTATCCCAAGCCGTTCCGGGTCGTCGCCATAACCGTTGAGGCGGGCACGCCGGGCATGAGCTTCGACGGCGTGGCGGACTACTGCCACGCGCTCGGCGTGGAGTACATCCGCGTGAGCGTCCCCATCTACGAGGTCGTGTTCCTCGAGCGCAGGGAGAAGAACCCCTGCTCGCTGTGTGCCAAGCTGCGCCGCGGCGCGCTCTCGACCGCGATGAACGAGCACGGCATCAGGAAGATCGCGCTCGGCCACCACTACGACGACGCGGTGGAGACCATGCTCATGAGCCTTATTTTTGAAGGACGGCTCGGCTGCTTCCAGCCCGTGACCTACCTCAGCCGCACGGACGTCACGCAGATCCGCCCGCTTCTCTACGTCAAGGAGCGGCAGGTCGTGAACGCCGCAAAGCGGCTGGAGCTGCCCATCGTGGAGAATCCCTGCCCCGCCAACGGCGAAACGCGTCGGCAGGAGATCAAGGAGCTCATCGCCTCGCTCGAGGGCCGCTATCCCGACCTCAAGCAGAAGATCTTCGGCGCGATGCAGCGCTACCCGCTCTATGGCTGGGGCGTCGGCGGCGAGGACAAGTGAAAAGCCGCCGGTCGGCGGCCTCTCCGAAAATATGTAGGCTAAACGAACAGCATCTGCAGCAGCACCAGCAGCACCAGTCCGGGCACGCCGAGGATGCCGACGGTGAGCGCGTTGAAAAAATTCAGTCCCAGCGAAAAGCCGGTGACCGGCTCGGTCAGGCCGAGCAGGAACAGCGCAAGGAAGCCCAGCGCCGTGTTGAGCAGCACCTTCGCCGCCAGCTTCAGCGGTGCGGCGAACAGCCGCACCACCGAAAAAAGCACAAAGGCACAGAGGATCGCAATGCCTATCTTATCTGTCAGACCCATGTAGCCGCCCCCTCCGAGTAGATCCTGGCCGCGGCGATGCCGCCGCTCTCCTTGACCAGCCGCAGCAGATAGTTGTAGCGCGACTGGAGCGCGTTGAGCTCGAAGATGCAGGCGTCCACCAGCTCCGGCTCGGTGGTGTTGTCGAAGCGGACATAAGCCTGCGCGAGCGCGAAGCGCGTGTCGCTCAGCTCGGTGAAAAGCTCCTGCAGCTTTGGGTCGCTCGAGACCGGCTGCTGCAATAGATTGATCTTACGCATATGTTTCAACTCCCCTACCATTTTACGGAGAGTATGGACAATTATGCCTAAACTTAAACCATGGGAGGAACGCGCATGACCGAGCAGGAAACTTACATGGCGCAGGCGCTCGCGCTGGCGCGCGAGGCCGCGGCGGCGGGCGAGGTGCCGGTCGGCTGCGTGATCGTGCGCGGCGGCGAGATCGTCGGCCGCGGGCGCAACCGCCGTGAGGAGAAGCAGTCCACCGCCTCGCACGCCGAGATGGAAGCCATCGCGATGGCGAATGAGACGGTCGGCTCGTGGCGGCTGGATGACTGCACGCTCTATGTCACGCTCGAGCCGTGTCCGATGTGCGCCGGCGCAATCCTCAACGCCCGCATCCCGCGCGTCTACTACGGCGCGCGCGACCGCGCGATGGGCGCCTGCGGCGGCGTGCTGAATCTTTACATGGAGCCGTTCGCGCTCACCCCCGCGCTCGTCGGCGGCATCCTCGCGGATGAGTGCCGCGCAGTGCTGGAAAATTTCTTCCGCGGCATACGGGCGGACAAGTTACCATAATTTTTATTCGATTTAATACTTTTGTAACAACTGACCCGAACTTTATTAAAACTCAGCCGTTATCTTAATACTTGCAAGAGACAATAGCTTCTTTTCATCCAATCTTCCAATCAATAGGAAAAACGGCTGCGAGAGCAGCCGTTTTTCCGTTTTTGGCATGATTCCGTTGTTACCCCTCGAAATCCCCCGCCGCCTCCAGATAGGCAAGGAGGAGCAGCGCCGCGCCGAGGCAGGCGGCAAGGCCGGCGAACCGGCGCGCGAGCGCCATATCCACGCAGCAGGCCGCCGCCAGCGTGAGCGCCAGATGTGCGGCGGGCGCAAAGCTGCGCGGAGCGCCGCAGCGATAGGCGAACGCCGCGAGATAGAGCGAGGCGAGGCAGAGCGCCGCGAGCAGCAGAAGCTCCACATAGAAATGCCCCAGCACGCTGTCGCGCGCGTTGGCGCGGTAGGTAACGATGAGCTGCACGACGAGGAAGCACACCGGCACGAGCAGCGCGGTCGGCGCAAACGCACCGGAGCGCCGCTGGGCGATGAGCGCGTAGAGCAGCGCCGCGCCGGAGCAGGCGAGGAACACGGAAAGGATCAGCTCCAATCCCGCCATTCCCCCGCTCACGAGCCGCAGCGCCGCGGCGGCCAGCAGCAGAAAGCCGCCCAGGACCGCAGCGGTCAGCGTGAGCTGACCGTCAAAGCGGAAAATACCGCCGAAGTCCGCCGTGACCGCGTCCCGCGCGGGCAGTCCGCGCGCCGAAAGCAGGAACACGACCGCCGCCGCAGCCAGCACGGCGGGCAGGTACGGGAAGCCGCCGGTCGGCAGACCGGCCGGGTCATAATTGTTTTTCAGCTCCAAAAACCGCGCGGCGGGCGCGGCAAGGAGAAAAAGGATCGTCGCAAGACGATCGGAGGTCTTCATACAGGGCATCGTCCTTTCCGATAAAATATCCGATCGACGCTATTGTAGCACGGCGGAGGTGATTTGTCCACGCATTTCGCGCCGCGGTCTATCCTTGGGACAGCCCCTCATATAGTAAATGAGAAACAGCCTGCAAAGGAGGAGCTTCAACATGAAAAACGCCCTGCGCATCAGCCTATTGCTGATCGCCCTTCTCTTTCTCCTCGCGTGGCGCTTCGCGCCCGCGCGGCAAGCGTCGGACGAGCCGGAGCCGTCCGGCGAGGTGCGGCGTCCCGATGCCGCTGTGCCCGACCATACGCGCACGCTGCGCGTGCTGCACGGCGGCGCGGTCGAGGAGATGACGATGGACGAATACCTCCTCGGCGTGCTGCGCGCGGAGATGCCCGCCTCGTTCGAGCTTGAGGCGCTCAAGGCGCAGGCGGTCGCCGCGCGGACCTACACGCTGCACAAGATGGCGCAGGGCGCCATTGCGCGCCATCCCGACGCGGACGCCTGCGACGACATCACCTGCTGCAAGGCCTACGAGACCGCCGAGGATGCGGCGGCCGGATGGGGCGCTGGAGCGCTCTACTACGAGGAAAAGCTCGCGCGGGCCGTGGCGGAGACGGACGGTGAGGTGATCGTCTACAACGGCGAGCCGGTGCTGGCGGTCTTTTTCTCCTCCGCCGCCGGACACACGCAGGGCGCGGGCGAGGTCTGGCAGACCGATCTGCCCTATCTTCAGAGCGTGGACAGCCCCGAGGACGATTCCCTCGTGCCGAATTACTACTCCGTTGTGACCTTTACCGCGCAGGAATTCCGCGACCGCTTTCTTGCGGCTTACCCTGCGGCAAAGCTCGACGGGGACGCGGGCGGCTTCCTCACGGACATCACGCGCAACGACGCGGGCTTCGTCTCCACGCTGCGTGTCGGCGGCGTGACGGTGCGCGGCAACGAGCTGCGCACCATCCTCGGCCTGCGCTCGCCGTCCTTCACGGTCGAGGTCAGCGGCGACACGCTGACCTTCCACGTCACCGGCTACGGTCACGGCGTCGGCATGAGCCAGTACGGCGCGAACGCAATGGCGAAGGAGGGCTATTCCTGCGAGGAGATCTTAGAGCACTACTTTACCGGCGCGCAGGTCGTACAGTGGGCGGGATAAGGGATTGCAAAGGCCGCGCGGATTTGTTATACTATAATATAGAAGATTATTGAGTCATGGGAGGTGCGATAGATGACGCGAAGAAAACGGCTGCTGAGCCTGCTGCTCAGCGTGCTGATGCTCTGTACGCTGCTGCCGCCGCGCGCCTCCGCCGCGCCGACGCTGTACTTCACCGCCGTGAACGACCGCATGTGCGACCTGAACGACGAAACGATGCCGTTCTGGCAGAACGGTCTTCTCTATGTCGCCGGTGCGACGGTGGACGGGCCGGACGACCTCGGCATCCGCTACTTGTACAACCAGGAAAAGTCCGTCGCCATCCTCTACAAGGGGCAGCGCGTGCTCTACTGCGACCTGACCGCCGGCACGATGGAGAATAACCGCACCGGCGAGCAATACACCGGCTCGCCCATCGTTCGCAGCGGCATGGTGTTCTTCCCCATCACGGCGCTCGCCAAGATGTTTGACCTCAAATATTCCAGCACGAAGATCGCCTACGGCTATCTGCTGCGCATCCGCGATGACAACGCTGTGCTTTCGGACGAATACTTCATCGACGCGGCGACCGACCCCATTCAGAAGCGCTACGCGCAGTACGAGCGCGCGCACGCGGCGGCGGAGTCGGAGCAGCCCGAAACGCCCCCGCCGGTCGATACGCCCACGCGGCGCGACGATCTGACGGTCTATCTGCTGCTCCCCGCGGCGGAGGAAGCGGCGCTCACGCAGCTGCTCTCCACGCTTGAAAAGCATCAGAGCCATGCGACGCTGCTCCTCACGCCCGAGCTGCCGGAAAGCGCGGGCGACGGCGTTCGCCGTGCCGCCGCAACGGGCAATGCCGTCGCGCTGCGCATCGACGCGGCGACCGCAGCGGAGGCGCTCGCACAGATCGAACGGGGCAACGACGCGCTGTGGCACGCCGCAAGCCTGCGCACGCGGCTCGTCTATCTCGAAAGCGCGGACAAGACGCTGCGCGCGGCGGTCGTCGGGGCGGGCTACTGTCCCATCACGATCAACACGTCCGACTTTACGCGCAGCGGCACACACTGGGCAGACACCGCGCTCAAATGGGCCGGCCGCTCCACCAGTGTGCGGCTCTACCTCGGCGCGGAGAGCGGGGTGTCCTCCGCGCTCGGCACGGCGCTCAGCCGCCTGCGTGCGGAGAACTGCACGATTGCGGCGCTGAACGAGGTCACGGCCTGATCAAACCTTTACAAAATGTTCAGGAAAAGCGCGGAAAACCGATTATAATAAGAACATTCCAAAGATAACTGATAAACGGAGGGATCTGCCATGGCGCGCAACATCCTTGTGGTAGAAGACGACAACAACATTTCCGACCTCATTCGGATGTATCTTGAAAAGGAGGGTTTTGAGGTCCGCATCGCCGCGGACGGCGGCAAGGCTGTGGAGGAATTCAAGGCCAGAGAGCCTGACCTCGTGCTGCTTGACGTGATGCTGCCCGTGCTCGACGGCTGGGGCGTGTGCGCCAAGATCCGCGAGACCTCAAAGTGCCCCATCATCATGCTCACCGCCAAGGGAGAGGTCAACGACCGCATCCACGGTCTCGAGATGGGCGCGGACGATTACCTCGTCAAGCCCTTTGAGATGAAGGAGCTCATCGCGCGCATCAACGCCGTGCTCCGCCGCACGGAGATCCCCGAGGACACGAAAAAGCGTCTCGTGTTCGATAAGCTCATCATCGACCTTGACTCCTACGAGCTGATCGTGGACGGCAAGAAGATCGACACACCGCCCAAGGAGCTGGAGCTGCTCTATCATCTGGCCGCAACGCCCAACCGCGTCTACACGCGCAATCAGCTGCTCGATGAGGTGTGGGGCTTCGACTACTTCGGCGACAGCCGCACCGTGGACGTTCACATCAAGCGTCTGCGCGAAAAGGTGGAGAACGTCTCCGACCAATGGGAGCTCAAGACCGTCTGGGGCGTGGGCTACAAGTTTGAAGTGAAGAAGTAATGAAGGGCAGGAGATGGGAACTTCCGCAGAAGCTCCGGACGATCTACTGGCAGAATTTCGCCCTGACCGCGAGCATCGTCATGCTGACGCTCGCGCTGCTCGGCGCGTCGTTCTTCGCGCTCAGCTACGCCTACGCGGCGGATGAGCGCAGCGACGAGATGGCGCAGAAGGCAAGCGTTGTCGCGCGGCTGGTCGCGTCCTACGCCTCGAGCGGCGATGTGCGCGATATGCGCGAGATGGCGGGCGTTGCCGCGTCGATGACCGACGTGGACTTCCTCGTGTGCAGCACCGAGGGCAGCGTCCTGCTGACGACGGACGAAAATCTGGTCGACCATGTGCTCACCGTGCCGTCCGACGTGATGGAGACTGCGCTCTCCGGCGAGCGTTACAGCGCGCGCACGACGCTCGGCGGCATCTACGAGAGCAAGCGCTTCGTCGTCGGCGTGCCGATCGAGTCCGACATCTGGACGGTCGGCGCGGTGTTTGCCGTGACCGAGACAGGCCGGCTGACGACGATGTGGCGCGCATTTTTCGCCATGTTCCTGATGACGAGCGTCATCGTGCTGCTGCTCTCCTTCGTCGCTTCGGCGTGGGTGAGTATGCGCCAGTCACGCCCCATCCGCGAGATGGCGGCTGCTACGCGCGCCTTTGCCGAGGGCAATTTCGACACCCGGATGCACGACTACGGCGCGGGCGAGATCGGCGAGCTGGCAAGCGCCTTCAACGCGATGGCGGACTCTTTGCAGGAGACTGAGCGCCAGCGCCGCGAGTTCATCGCGAACATCTCGCATGAGCTGAAAACGCCGATGACGAGCATTGCGGGCTACACCGACGGCATCCTCGACGGGACCATCCCGCCGGAGAAGGAGAAGGAATATCTGCACATCATCTCCGACGAGAGCCGGCGGCTGAGCCGCCTCGTGCGTCGGATGCTCGAGGTCTCGCAGCTTCAGTCGCGCGACGTGATGCGCAGCAAGGCGCCCTTCGACGTGTGCGAGAGTATGCGGCGGGTGCTTATTTCAATGGAAAAGAAGATCACCGACCGTGGGCTGGACGTGGAGGCCGACATCCCCGACGAGCCGGTCACCGTGCTCGGCGACAACGACCTCATCACGCAGGTCATCTACAACCTGCTGGAGAACGCGACAAAGTTCGCCCGCGCGGGCTCGACGCTCTACCTCGGTCTCGCGGTGACGAACGGCAGGGCCGTCGTCTCCGTGCGCAACGAGGGCGACACCATCCCCGCCGAGGAGATCCCGCTGCTCTTCGAGCGCTTCCACAAGAGCGACAAGTCCCGCAGCGAGGATAAGGACGGCGTGGGCCTCGGGCTCTACATCGTCAAGACCATTTTGGAGCAGCACCACGAGCACATCGCCGTCACGAGCGAAAACGGCCTGACGACCTTCGCCTTCACGCTCTCGCTCGCCAATTCGCTTGCCCCACAGCCGTAACACAGGAGCTTTTACATGGAGCAGTATCCGTCTGACAACTTCATTCCGCAGCGCGAGCCCAATGAGGTCACGCTCGAGTACGTCGCCGAGCCGAAGCCCTACGTTGCTTACTATGTGCAGGACCGCCCGCTGCCCGGCAGAAAGCCGGAAACCGCCGCGCAGGAGCCGCCCGCCAAAACGCGCCGCAAGGGACACCGTGGGCTGAAAATTTTCCTTATCTGTCTGGCCGCGGTCCTCGTTCTCGCCGGCGGGCTGTACGCCGCCTGGTGGTTCGGCCTGCTGCCGGACCGCTTCTACGGCGGCGATCACGGCGACTACTATGACAATCCCGACTACTATTATTACTATGGCGAGCTTGACGAGAGCGCCGAGCCGGAGCTGCCGGTCGTATCGGCGGACGACGGCGTACGCCTTGTCTACGCGGACGGTCACGGCGACGCGCTGGCCATTCAGGAGATCTACCGGAGGGTCAATCCCTCCACCGTCACGGTGGTGACCGAGCTGCCGCGCGGCGCGTCCGTCGGCACCGGCGTCATCCTGACGGAGGACGGCTACATCATCACCAACGCGCACGTCATTGCCGGCGGCACGAGCTGCTACGTCGCCCTTGCGGACGGCTCGATCTTCGACGCCGCCCTCGTCGGCTACGATGCGGAGCAGGATCTTGCCGTCATCAAGGCGCAGGACACCGACGGCCGCGCGGCACAGGGGCTTCCCGCCGCGGAGTTCGGCGACTCCGACGCTCTGAGCGTCGGCGACCCGGTCTACGCCATCGGCAACCCGCTCGGCGTGGAGCTGCGCGGCACGCTGACCGACGGCATCGTGTCCGCCATCAATCGCGACGTGGATGTAGACGGCGTGACCATGACGCTCATCCAGACCAACGCCGCGCTCAACAACGGCAACTCCGGCGGCCCGCTCATCAACCAATACGGGCAGGTCATCGGCATCAACGTGATGAAGATGGGCATGGACCGCTGGTCCACCGCGAGCGTCGAGGGGCTTGGCTTCGCCATTCCCATCGCCTCAAGCGCCTACATCGTCAACGACATCCTCCGCTGCGGCGAGGTGCAGGGCGAGCCGGTGCTCGGCATCTCGGTTGACCGCACGCCCGCCTATCTGCCCGATGGGCAGCAGGCCGCCCGTGTTTACACGGTCGATCTCAACGGTCCCGGCGACAAGGCCGGACTGGAGGTAGACGACCTCATTTACGAGGCCGACGGCGTGCGCGTCGAGACCTCCAACGATCTGCTGCGCGTGCGCCACCGCCACGCCGCAGGCGAGGAAATGATCCTCAAGGTCTGCCGCGGCGGGGAATACCTGACCGTTTCCGTCACACTCGAAGCGAAAAGATGAGGAGAGCATGAAAAAGAACAAGCAATTTTCCGCGGCGATGATCCTGCTTGCCGTCGTCTCGGCGGTGTGCTACAAGGGGATGCGCGCCATCGAAAACAAGCTGAAAGCCAAGAAGGAGAAGTCTCAGAAATGAGACTTCTCCCTTCTCTTTCGTCAAATTGCACGAATGGCTTGACAAAATTTTTACGCAGGCGTAAAATGCCATCGTCGCCTTATTACCTATCGCGTTTATAGGATTTTCACAAAGGAGCACCCATGAAAAAGAAAGCATTCCGCGCCGCGCTGCCCTATTCCCTGCCCATCTGCATCGGCTTTTTGTTCATCGCCATGTCCTATGGCTTTCTGATGCGCAGCCGCGGCTTTTCCGTCTTTTACCCGATGGCCATGAGCGCCTTCATCTTCGCCGGCTCGATGGAGTTCGTCGCGGTGGAGCTGCTGCTCTCGGCCTATGCGCCGCTGCACGCCTTTCTTCTGACGCTGATGGTCAATGCGCGGCATCTGTTCTACGGCATCTCCATGCTGGAAAAGTACAAGGGCATGGGCTGGAAAAAGCCCTACCTGATCTTCGGCATGTGCGACGAGACCTTCTCCATCAACTGCACCGTCACCCCGCCGGAGGGCGTGGACCGCGGCTGGTTCATGTTCTTCGTCACCCTGCTCAACCAGACCTACTGGGTCGCGGGCGCGACGCTCGGCGCGCTGCTCGGCTCGGTCCTGCACTTTGACACCACCGGCATCGAATTCGTCATGACGGCGCTGTTCACCGTGATGTTCGTCAATCAATGGGAGGAGGCCAAGGACCACCGCCCCGCCCTCACCGGCCTCGGCTGCGCGGCGCTTTGTCTAGCCGTGTTCGGCAGCGACGGCTTCATGCTGCCCGCGATGGCGCTCATCATCGTCTGCTTCCTCGTGAGCAGCAAATCGCAGAAAAAGGAGGAGCCCGCCCTATGACCATGACCGTCACGCAGAGCGTGATCACCATCGCGGCCGTCGTGCTCGGCACGATGACGACGCGCTTTCTCCCCTTTCTCGTCTTCCCCGAGGGGCGCGAGCCGCCCGCGTTCATCCGTTACCTCGGCGCCGTCCTGCCCTACGCGGTCATCGGGCTGCTGCTCGTCTACTGCCTCAAGGACGCGGTGTTCGCCTCGTACCACGCGCTGCCGGAGCTGATCGCCATCACCGTGACCGCCGCGCTGCAACGATGGAAAAGGAATATGCTTTTGAGCCTGTTCGCCGGCACGGCGCTCTATATGCTGCTCGTGCAGACCTGCTTTGTATGAAAAATGAGGCAATGCGTTCGGCATTGTCTCATTTTCTTTTTTTGCAGCAGCATATTGGCGCCCGCCCAAAGCAGGAAAACGCCGAACGGCTTGCGGAATACCGTGATGTCGACTGAGGTCGCCGCCCACGCCGCGGCAAGCGCCGCGAGCGTCCCGAGCGGGATCGCCGCGCGCATCACCTCGCGGTCGAGATAGCCGTTTTTCCTGTGCTCAAGGAGCGACATTCCCGCCGTCGGCAGGAAGTAGAGGAGGTTGATGCCCTGCGCCTGCGTCTGGTCGACGCCGAGAAAGAGCGTCATGAGCAGGAGCAGCAGCGTCCCGCCGCCGACGCCCCACGCCGAGAGGATGCCCGTGCCGAAGCCCGCGAGCGCGGGCAGAAGCCAGTCCGTCATCGCTCAGCCTCCCGTGAAAAGATAGCGCCAGCCGCCATAGAGCAGAAAGAGCGCGAAAATGCGCCGCAGCCAGAGGTTCGGCACCTTTTTGAACAGCTTCCCGCCGACCAGTCCGCCCGCGAAGCCGCCGAGGAGATACGGCAGCGCCGCCGTCAGGGACAGCTCTGCGCGCCAATACCACAGCGCCGCCGACACCGCGCACATCGGAAAAATGACCGCCACGCAGGTGGCGAATGCCTTCTTTTCCTCCACACCCGCCCATTTCGTCAGCAGCACGAGCAGAGGAATGCCGCCGCCCCCGCCGAAAATGCCGTTCGTAAGCCCTGCGGCGACGCCGCTGAGGCGGTACTTCGTTTTCTTCTCCATGTCCCCCACTCCCTATGTAAGAAGCGGCTGCGCCGCTTCTTTGCTTACTTCTTGCGGAAGCTCTGGCAGTCGGTACACTGATCCATGGTGGGATTGGTCTCATGGGTGCCGACCTGAATGGCGTTCAGACCGCAGTAGGACTGACTCTGGCAATGGTTCGCGCAGGAAGTGACCTCGCATTTGATGGCTCTGTTGGGGGTGCAGGCGCAGCCGCTGTTGGTATGATCGGACATGAAGAAACTCCTCCTTGCAAAATTCGCGCGAAGCGAACGTTCGGGCCTCGCGCAGAGGATAGTTTGCGCCGAGGAGCGAAGAATATACACCGTGCGCGGACGCTTTGAGGAAAACAGGTGGACAGGCTTGTATTTTTGTGCTATGCTTTCGTTCGATAAATTGGCGATTTGCAGGAGAGTCACCGTTATGATTAGAGAATTACGAAAAGCAGATATAAATAAAGTTGCAAATATATGGTTGGACACCAATATAACCGCACATTATTTTATTCCCGCGCAATATTGGCAAAATAATTTTGAATTAGTGAAAGAACTGCTATTACAGGCAACCGTCTATGTCTATGAATACAATCAAGAAATACAGGGGTTTATAGGACTAAACGATGAATATGTTGAGGGTATTTTTGTTTCTGACGAAATGCAGTCGCAGGGTATAGGTAAAGTTCTGCTGAATTATGCAAAGGACAAACGGAGCAAATTACTTTTGAACGTATATCAAAAAAATACACGGGCAATATCCTTTTATCAAAGAGAAGGATTCGAGATTCAGCACAGCGGTTTGGATGAAGCTACTGGAGAAAAAGACTATGTAATGGCATGGCACCAAAAATAAAAATTCCAGTTCGCCGAACCGGCAGAGCTTTAGCGCATTTGCACAGCAAGCCTTCGCCGCACATGAGGCTCGTCCCTCGCTTCGCGGGAACCCTGCGCTCACCTCAGATCGAAATGCGCTCCGCGCATGGGTGGAGGCAGCCGGAGCTTCATTTTGGCGAGGCTCGAACTCGCTTCCCGGCATCCCACGAACCGCCTGGCGGCGCTTCGCGGGAACCCTGCGCTCACCTCAGATCAAAATGCGCTTCGCGCATGGGTGGAGGCAGCGAGTTCGAGAAACCGGTCTCCATTGCAAAAAATAACACCACGACGATGTCGTGGTGTTATTTTTTGGAGCGGGCGACGAGGCTCGAACTCGCTACCTCCACCTTGGCAAGGTGGCGCTCTACCAGATGAGCTACGCCCGCGGAACA